>WBZO01000294.1_pt1 | contig 117872 bp, 95 predicted proteins | sample 5204261 | NCBI WGS metagenome assembly WBZO01 (sample SAMN12412400, study PRJNA552823) | activated sludge metagenome | isolation source: activated sludge from anammox sidestream of wastewater treatment plant... | place: USA: North Carolina | collected 2017-09 | reverse complement strand
CGTCTCGACGGCCCCTCGGTTCGTACCAAGCACCTCCCCGCCGACGAGCTCGCCGGAGGGGATCACGATGACCCCGGAAGCCGCAGAATTTCCGGAATCCCAGCCGCAGAATTTCCGGAACGCACAATGCCGACATCGAGAGCACGCTGGCCTTCGCGTCCGTCTCAACAGTGGGTCGCTGGAGCATGACGGCGGCCCGAAGAGAATCGGGATGGTCGAGGAGAGTCTCCCGCCGAGAACGCCCGGCGAGCCCCGAGCGCCGTCCTCCGCGCGCTCCCGGCGTTCTCCTCGCGGCGCCCAGAGAGCCGGCCGCACTTCCTTACCCCGTGGGCATGGAACCTCTCCGCGGTGTTCGCACCGCGGCTCCGTTGAGGCGCCAGGGTGCGACAACTGCCCCGGCCTGTCCCAACCGTCCTCTCCGCGGTGTTCGCACCGCGGCTCCATTGAAGCCAAAGTTGCGTTGGTGGAGGTTGGTGGAGTGTGGCGTCTGCGCTGACGGCCGGCGGCTCACCGAGCTCACGCCGCCCGTCGAGCTCTGGAGTGGGCGCCCCTTGCCCGCGGGAGGGGCCTACCGTACGTTCCGTCCTGCCTCGGTTGGATTCTTGGTCGAGGTCTACTACGCCCTTCGGGGTCACGAGGACCGCTCATGCTGCGACGCGCGCTCTTGGTGCTTGGGGTCACGACGCTCACGCTGCTCGGCGCGGCCGGCTGTGAGTCCGGCTCGGAGACGGGGGGCTCCGGCGGCGCGCCTATCCGTCCGCATCCCCTCGAGCCGCCCGTGGATGCGACGAACGAGGTGATCGTCACCAACCAGACGGCTCAGCCGCTCGTGGACTACCCACTCCAGTTTGGTCGGCCGTTCCTCCAAGGAGAGATCCAGGCCTTCCCCGTCGTCTTCGTCGGCGGCGAGGCCATCGAGACGCAGGCGGACGTCAAGCAGCGGTGGCCAGACGGCTCCGTGCGCTTCGCCATCCTGTCCGTCATGCTCGAGCGCCTGGAGCCCGGCGTGCGCACCACGCTCCGCTTCGGGGAGCAGCCGAGCATGGACAACACGCCGCTCTCCACCGCCGAGATGCTGTCGCCGCAGTTCGACTTCGACGCTCGGATGTCCCTCACCCAGGGAGGGCAAACCGTCACCGCGTCGGCCCGTCAGATGCTCAGCGCGGGGCACGCGGCGCCGTGGCTCTCGGGCCCCATCGCGACCACGGTGATCCTCGCGGACCACTCGGCGGCGCGCGTCTACGATCTTGGCTTCGACGTGCATCGCTCGATCCGCCCGCTCTTCGAGGCGACGTTCTGGCCGCGCACGCACCAAGTGCGGGTCCGCTACATCGGTGAGAACGCCAACATCACCACCCTCCAGGACGTCCAGTACGACCTACGGCTGACCGCCGGTGAGGCCGCACCCGCGGTGGTCTACGAGCAGCTTGCCGTGCCTCACGCCTTCGGGGCGCGCTGGACGCGCGTGGCGTGGACGCCAGCCGCGCCGGAGGCCCAGGTCGCCATCGAGTACGGCCTCCCCTACCTGTCGCGCACGCAGTTCTTCCCGAACTTCGACACCTCGCGGCCCCTCCCGGAGGAGCTGCTCACGCAGCAGGCGGCGGACTGGCAGAGCCGCCCGCGTGGCTTGTTCGAGAGCGGCTTCTGGGAGCGCTACATGCCGACCACCGGGGGGCGCTCGGACCTCGGCCCACACCCGAGCTGGACCAACCTCTGGCTGCGGACCGGTGACCCCGGCGCACGAGAAGTCGCGCTCACGCAGGCAGATCTGGCGGCGGCCTGGCCGCTGCACTGGCGCGAAGGGGACGCGAGCCGGCGCTTCGACCGCGCGCAGACCCTCCCCGGCATCGGCCTACCGATGTCGCTCAACGCCCGTCCCACGCTGTGGTTCCCCGACAACAACGGCAACTACGCGGGCATCCTGCCCAGCCCGCGGCTGGAGCCCCCGACCCCCTGGGTCGCGGACGGTGCCCACCAGCCGGATCCGTTCTCTGCGCAGTACATCCTCACGGGAGATCACTTCTACCTCGAGGAGCTGCAGCTCTGGGCAGCGGCGCAGGTCTTCCGCTACCCCTACGGACAGTATGGCCGCGGCGTGGATGGCTACGGCGGCATTCAAGATCAGGTCCGAGGCAACGCGTGGGTGCTCCGCAACCGCGCTAACGCCGCCTTCCTGTCTCCGGATGGCTCCCCGGAGAAGACGTACTTCAACGAGCTGGTGACCGATGCGATCGCGCTCTGGGAGGGGCAGCGGAATATCCGGGGCACGGGGCTGGAATCGCACCCGGAGTGGATCTACGGCCACGATCAGATCCCCATCGACGCCTCGCCCCTCCGCTTCTGGGGCCACGGGATCGACCTCGCGTCCACCTCCCTCAACGGGCTCGACCCCACCACCACCTCGAGGATCGAGGCGCTCTGGCAGCACTACTACTTCTTGCTGGAGCTCGGCATCCTGAGAGACCAGGGCTTCGCCACCGGCGCCTTGCTGGAGTGGCTGGCGCCCGTGCTCAACGGTCAGTTCAACGCGCCAGGCTACGACCCCGCGCTGTGCCGCATGTACCTGACCCCCATCATGGACACCAACGGCAAGTATTTCCCCACCTGGGCTGCCGTCGCCAGGGCCATCCCGCTCGCGACGCAAGACGAGGTGCGAGCGCTCGGCCCTTACGCCAACAACTTCCTCGTCCTCGCGACCAGCGCGGCCTCCTCCACCTACTGGCAGCCGGGCGGCGAGCTCGCTTGGGCCTGGCTCGACACCCAGGTGCGCGCGCCCCGCGCTCCCAGCGATGCCTGGCTAGCGTGGGACATCCTCCCTCGCCCCAAGGACACCACGCCGCTGCCGCCACCCACGCCCTAGGGCTCGGCGTCACCGCCAGGCCATCGGGAAGAGCGAGCGCGCCGGTTGCCCCGCTCGCCGCTTCGCTCCACCCAGCGCGTGCCCACCCAGCCGTGACCTCGGGGGGCACGGCTCCGCCTCCGCGGCGCCCCCCGCGTGGAGGGACGAGCTTCACGCGCCGACCGCCGCGCCCAGCTCCGTGACGAGCTGCCAGTGCCCGGCGACGCGCCCCTCCACCAGCTCGAAGAAGGTGTGCCCCGTGACGCGCGCCCGCGCCGCGGCCGCTCGACGACCACGCGCGGGCGCGCTCGGCGCAGCCTCCGCCGTCCAGCGCACCGCGACGCGATCCCCCTGCGCGATGGCCTCCTGCACGTGCAAGCCGAGCGTCGCGTGCGCGCGGCGCCACGCGCTGACGCGCTCGGCGTACTGACGCCGATCCAGCGTCTGGCCCTCCCAGGCGTCCCCGGGGTCCGCGTGCACGACGTAGCGCGGGGCTACCAGCGCCTCGATGGCGCCCAGGTCACCCTGACTCCACACGCGACGGTAGAGCTCTCGCACCACGGCCGTAGGCTCCGCGCCCTGCCGCTCCGCCGCGGCTGCGGCGCGGAGCTGCTCCAGCGCGAAGCCGCGCACCCCCTGCGGCCAGCGCCGCGCCTGCTGCTCGAAGGCCGGGACGTCTCCCGCGAAGAGCGCGCGGGTGGCCTCCTCGAAGCCCGGGCGATCACCCGCCACGCTGGAGAGGATGTGGCTGAGCGCAGCGCGCGCTCTCCTTGCCTGCTCCGCGCCGGGGTGAGCCTTGCTCGCCTGCTCCACGAGCCGCCGCAGCGCCCCAGAAGCGCCCGTGGGCTGCTGCTCCAGCCACTCCCAGTGGCGCGGGAAGAGCGTCACCTCTCGCCCCACGACGCCGAGCTTGGGGCGCCCCGGCCCGCGGGTGACGCTGGGCGCCGCACGCGCGAGCACCTCCGCGAGCGAGCCCCTCAGATCGAAGTCCACCTGCTGCCCCGTGCCGACGTCGAAGGTCAAGTCGAGCCTCGCGACGCCGCGATCCCAGCGCGCCTTGAGCCGCGGCAGCACCTCTTCCAGCGGCCCCAGCGCCAGCAACCGTCCGCCCGAGAAGACCACGAACACGGCCTCTGTCTGCATAGGCGCTGATTTACCAGGATTAAATTATCTCGTCAATAACCCCCGGGTATAATTCTGAGGGTGACGCCTCGTGCCCCCCGGTCGCGGCGCGCCCGAGCGGGGGCTGGGGGCGCCGCCAGCTCCAGCGCCGGCGTGGCGCGTCCTGTCGAGGCTTGGTAGTCTCCTCCGCCGCTACGCGTGGAGCTGAGGAGGGCTGCGCTTCGCGCACGGCGCACTCGGCTCAGCAGTTCCCGGAGAGATCGATGATGACGAGCGTTGGACGGTCGGTGCTGGTGGTGATGGTGCTCGGGGCGCTGGGGTGCAGCTCCTCAGGGGAGGCAGGGAGCACCGGCGGTGTCGCGGGCTCCGGCGGCCTCGCCGGTGCCGCCGGCTCGGGTGGCGCAGCGGGCTCCGGCGGCTCGGGTGGCGTCGCGGGCTCGGGCGGTCTCGCGGGCTCCGGCGGCTCGGGTGGCGCAGCGGGCTCCGGCGGCTCGGGCGGCGCCGCGGGCTCCGGCGGCTCGGGTGGCGCCGCGGGCTCCGGCGGCTCGGGTGGCGCAGCGGGCTCCGGCGGCCTCGCCGGTGCCGGTGGCTCGGGTGGCGTCGCGGGCTCCGGCGGTCTCGCGGGCTCCGGCGGCCTCGCTGGAGCCGGCGGCGTCGCCGGTGCCGGTGGCTCGGGTGGTGGGCCAAGCAGCCGCTATGAGCAGCCTGGACCGTACCCCGTCGGACACGCGAGCTTCACGCTCACCGATAGCGCTCGCGGGCGGAGCCTGCTGGTCACCGCCTGGTACCCGGCGCCAGAGGCGGCGCGCGCAGAGGCCGCGGTCGGTGTGCCCATCGAGCAGCTCGTCCCGGCCGGGCCAAACCGCACCACCTACAGCACCCTGCTCGGCGGCGCGAGCGCGGACTGCGTCTCGCGCACCGCGCACTCGGCGCCCGACGCGGCGCTCCGCAGCGGCCTCGGGAAGCTGCCGGTCATCGCGTTCTCGCACTGCCACAACTGCGTGCGCTTCAGCCAGCTCAACGTCGCCGAGCGGCTCGCGAGCCACGGCTTCGTCGTCGTAGCGCCGGATCACACGCGCAACACGCTGTTCGACAAGCTCGCGGGCTCGGCGGTGGGGCTCACCCCGGCGTTCTTGCAGACGCGCGCGGGTGACGTCTCCTTCGTGCTCGATCAGGTGCTCGACGCCAGCGCCGTCGCTGTGCCCGCGCAGCTCCGCGGCCAGCTCGACGCGACGCGTGTCGGGATGTTCGGGCACAGCTTCGGCGGGGTCACCACGGGGCTCGTCCTGCAGACCGATGCGCGCGTCAAGGCGGGGCTCAGCCTCGCGGCCCCCGTCGAGAGCCCCACGCTCACGGGCGTGGATCTCTCCCAGATCCGAGAGCCGCTGGCCTTCCTGGTCGCCAAGGAAGACCACAGCATCGATGAGGTAGGCAACCAGCTCATCCGCAGCAACTTCCAGAGCGGCAACCCGCCGCTCTATAAGCTCGAGGTGGCGGACGCCGGGCACTGGTCCTTCTCGGACATCTGCGGGCTCACACCCGCGCTCTCGGCGTGCTGCGGTTCGGCTCAGCGGCAGACCGATCCTTCGCAGAGCTTCTCCTACCTCCCCGTCGCCACCGCCCAGGAGATCGCTCGGGCCTACGTCACCGCGTTCTTCGCCGGGACGCTGCTCGGCGACGCGAGCGGCCTCGCCTACGTCCGCGCCGCGCACCCCGCGAGCCTCGTCTCCGCCGAGTCCCGAGAGTAGCCGGCGCCCACCGCCCGCGACCATCTCCCCCTCCCGCCTCTCCCCCACGGAGCCGCCTCGCCCCCTGCCGCGCAGCGTCGCGCCCCTCCAACGCAGTGTCCCGGACATTGGCTGTCCGGGAGTGGTTCAGTCCGCGCTTGCCGCCACGCTGAGTTCTGTGAGAGGCTCGAGGGATGGCGGTGTCACAACACGTACCAAGAGGAGGGAAGGGTGGCGTATGATCGTGACGTCCGCCCCGCCACTCCGCACACCCTTGGGTGGGGTGGGGCTTGGGTGCTGTGCCAAGCACGCCCCAATCACCTCCGGGGCTGGCCGCGGGCACACTCCCGCTTACCTTCGCTTCGCCGCCGCGACCGCTGGTCTATCGAGCGGGCCCGTCTGCCCGGCGTCCTGGAGCATGAAACCCTGCTTCCCCGGAGGTCTTCGGAGGTTCATTGGCCCCACGTCGCGCGGGTGCCTGCCGTGGCGCTGACCATCAAGGAGAGCTCCACGCCGCTCGTGTTCCCAGAGGAGCTCGACCCCGACCTGACGCCACCGACCCTGAGGGGTGACCTTGACGACTAAATCACGTGAAGCTTCCTTCAGGGAGTTCTTTCGGCTCGCCACCGGTGGGCTCACGCCCTACCGGTGGCAGCATCAGGTTGCGGTCGACGGTCTGCCTGATGTTCTTCCGGTGCCGACTGGGCTCGGCAAGACCGAGGTCGCGCTCGCCTGGGCGTGGCGCCTGCTCGTCGACCAGCAGCCCGAGCCGCGGCATCTCGTGGTGTGCCTGCCAATGCGCAGCCTGGTCACGCAGACCGTGCAGCGACTGAGCAGCTACTTCGAGGCGCTCGGTGCGAAGCAGCCCGAGGTCGGTGTCGCAGTTCACCAGCTCATGGGCGGCGCCATTGATGACGAGTGGGTGAGGCAGCCCGACAAGCCCTGGGTGCTCGTCGGCACGCAGGATCAGCTCCTCTCGCGTGCACTCAACCGCGGCTACGCGATGAGCCGCTTCGAGTGGCCGGTTCACTTCGGGCTACTCAACAACGACTGCCGCTGGCTCATCGATGAGGTCCAGCTCATGGGGCCAGGGCTCTGGACCACCTCGCAGCTCGACTGGATGCGCCGAAGGCGGTTCCCGTCGTTGAAGCCGTGCCTCACCACGTGGATGAGCGCCACGGTCGGCACGGCGTTCCTCACGACCACGGATCGAACGCGTGACGCGCTCGCCGAGCCCTCACACCAGCAGGTCGAATTTGAAGGCAAGCTCGAGACCGCGCTCGAGGGTGACGCGGGACTCGGGTGGTGGCGCGCGGCGAAGCGCCCGCTGGGGTGGTGGCAACCAGAGGCAGCCGCGCAACCGATGACCGGCGGCGGCAGGAAGCGCGGCGCGGCGAAGTCCGCTACAACGCCGGCAGCCACGCCGGACGCCATCGCCGCCTCGGTGAAAGCGAAGCACGCGGCGGGCACGCTCTCGCTCGTCATCTGCAACACCGTGGACATGGCGCGCGCCGTGTTCCGCGCGCTCTCGACGATCGACCACAAGGTTCTCCTCACGTCGCGGTTTCGCCGGGAGGACCGCACGCGGCACGAGCAACGCCTCATCGACTTCGACGCCCAGCGCAAGGCTGGCACGCTGCCGAAGGACGATCCTGGTCTCATCTGCGTGAGCACGCAGGTCATCGAGGCGGGCGTGGACATCTCGGCGCATCGTCTCTTCACCGAGCTCACGCCGTGGCCTTCGATGCTGCAGCGCCTGGGTCGCCTGAACCGCAAGGGCGACGACCAGGGCGCGCAGGCTTGGGTCTGGGAGACGCCGAAGGAAGGCGGCAACAAGAGGCTCGAACGCATCGGCCCCTACGAGACCGCGGATATCGAGCTCGCGAAGAAGCTCGTTGGAGCTTTTGCTCCTCTCTCCCAGGCCAAGACGTTCTCGGAGGCCATCCACGAGCTGAGAACGCGCACACAGAAGGATGTGACCGACGCCCTGCAGCCGAAGCCGAGCCCGCTGCCACGCGCGCTCGACGTCCATGGGCTCTTCTCCACCGAAGCTGACGTTCACGGCGGCTTCACGGACGTCGGCGCCTTCGTGCGCGGCACCGATCCCGAGCTCGACGTGACGGTGTTCTGGCGCGACTGGTCGGGCGACTCGCCACCACGCGACGACAACCTCGACGGCCCCTTGCTGGAGCCGGCGAAGGAGGGCTGCCCCGTGTCCTTCGTTCGCTTCCAGAAGATGCTCGAGAGCAGCAAGAGCAAGGCGTGGCTGTGGGACGACGAGGCAGATCGTTGGGAGCGCGTGAACCACTGGGACATCCGCCCCGGCATGCTCGTGATGCTCAAACGAGAGGTGGGCGGCTACGACGCGACCGAAGGTTGGACGGGCGATAAGTCCAACGTGCTCGCCGAAGTGCCGCGTGCCGGGCGTGGCGCGACGCTGCGAGATGATGCGTGGACCGAAGCTGGGTACTGGTCGACGCTCGACGTCCACCTCAAGGATGCGAGAGACGCGGCCGAGAAGCTGAGCGCCGCGCTCTCGCTGGCCGGCGACACGAGGAAGGCGGTCGTGGAGGCGGCAGGGCTCCATGACCTCGGGAAGGCACATCCACAGTGGCAGGAAGCGTTGCCTGATCGCTCTGGCATCCGCGACGCGCTGCTCGCGAAGAGCCCGCGCGTCGTCGCCGCCGATGTCGTGGGGGACGTCTCCGCCACCCGTGCAGAGTTCGCAAGGCTGCGGGCGCAGGCGCGGCAGTTGCCGGAGCAGGCGCGGCGCCGCGGTCGTGAAGACATTGTTCGCCTTCGGTGGGCCATCGACGACAAGCTCAGCGACGCCGAGCTGAAGTCGCTGCGCGCCGTCACCGGCGTCCGCTGGGCGGGGCACCTCCAGTTTCGCCCAGGCCTTCGCCACGAGGTCGCCTCGGCTCTTGCGATGTGGTGCAAGTACCGCGACAACGAAACGAAGCCGTACCCTGCGCTCGCGGTCTACCTAGCGGCCACGCACCACGGGAAGGCGCGCACCGTGCTGCGCTCGACGACGGACGAAGGCAATGACGTCTTCGGCGTGCGCCCCGACCCGAGCACGCTCGTGATCGGCAACGACCAGTGGCCGCTCGACTTCTCGATCGCGAAGGACGGCGCCGAAGGACGATGGGAGGATGACGAGTTCGTGTTGACCGGGCACGGGTGGACGGGCCTGGTCGCCGACCTGCTTGGTCCTTGGCGGCCAGAAGAGAGGAGTGACGCCGGCGCTGTGCCCGAGGGCGAGCCGAGGCATCTCGGTCCCTTCGCCCTGGCGTATCTCGAAGCGCTCGTCCGTATCGCAGACTGGCGCGCGAGCGAGCAGCCGAGCGCGAGCACCAAGCCCAGCGAGGTGCGTGATGACCAGTGAACTGCGCCTTCCCGCCCTGGCGCTGCCCGGTCTGTCGCCCGATAGCCTCGGCAACTACCTCGCGTCGCTCGGCCTCTTGCGGGTGCTGTCTCGCAGGTGGCCGAGCACGCGGATCGCGTGGCGCGACGAGGTGCTGCAGGTGGTCGGCGGCCCCACTTCGATAGACGAGCTACTCGACGAGCTGGTGCGAGTCGCCGCTACCCAGGCTGAAGCGGATGTCGCCAAGCGCGAGTGGACTCAGTACGATAAGTCATGGTCTGAGGACCAGAAGAAGGGCACGAAGGCGAAGTCCGGCATACCGCTCTCGCTTTGGCAGAGCAAAGCGCCCGAAGCTCAACTTCAGTTCTTCGCTGCTCACGCCGTGCCGCACGCTCGCGTGAGCTTCAACCCGCTCCTTGGCAGTGGCGGCAACGCAGGTCGCCGCGACTTCGCCGCAGGTTGGAAGAAGGCCGTCGACACACTGGCGACCGCTCCGAAGTTGACCAAGGGCAAGGGACGCAGCAAGAAGACGCCCGCAGCGGACGTGACTTCTGCCGTTACGGACGAGCGGCGCGTCGCGCTCAACGCACTGCTCCGCGGACTCCCCACCACGTGGATGGTGGAGAAGCTCGCCGCAGGCTCGTGGTTCAGTGAGGCAACGAAACTCTACAACAGCGGCCAGGCAACGGCGCGCGAAGGGCAGATCTCGCCATGGGCAATGGCGCTCGCGTGTGAAGGGCTGCCGTTCCTAGCCGGCGGTGCCTCTCGACGGCTCGGGGCTCGGTCTGCGCGCGCCGTCGGCGCCTTCCCCTTCGTCACGCTGCCCATCGCTGCGAGCGCAGAGAAGGAAGCAGACCGACTCCGTGGCGAGCTCTGGACTCCGCTGTGGAGCCGACCGATGTCGCTCGCCGAGGCCAGCACGCTGTTCTCGCGAGGGCGCGCTGAACTACGTGGTCGCGGAGCCCTCACCCCCGCCGCCTTCGCCACGGCGATCCGAGAGCGCGGCGTGGATGCCGGCGTCAGTGAGTTCCGCCGCTTCACGCTGGGCCGCACGACGAGCTCGAACACGTTCGAACCTCGACTGGAGGCGCGATTCTCCCTCACGACGAGGGTTGAGGTCGGAGCAGCGGCTTCGGCGACGCTCGAGCGAGTCACCGCGCTGCTTGAGCACCGCGGCTTTCCACGGGACGGCAAGCGCTTCGTGGGACTTCGTGGCCCCATCGAATCGGCGCTGCTCGACGTCGCTGCTGAGCCGACCAGCTCCGAAGCTGGTATCGCCCTGCTCGACGCGACGGTCAGCGCGCTGGACCGCATCGACCGGAACCGCAGCTTCCGCGAGGGCAAGGTCCGCTGGGAGCCGCTGCCGCTCGAGTGGCTGGCGTCCTTGTTCGCCTCTGAACAGCCTGGCACCGAGGGGCGGCTCGCTCTGTCCCTCGTGTCGGCGTTCCCCGTCGCGCAGCCCTTCGCCACGTACCGCTTCGGTGTCGAGTGGAAGTACGGAGCAACCTACGCGAACTACACGCACACCGACCGTCCTCCGGCCCGTTGGGTCTGGGGGCCTGGCGACCTGGCTCGCGTCCTCGGTGCTGTCTTGTCGAGAAAGCTCCTCGACCAGGAGGCGGACGCGAACAAGCCCCACCAACGTGGTCGGGCTCCCTTGCCGGCGACGGCATCGCAGGTTCGCCAGTGGCTCGCCGGAGAGCTCGACGAAGAGCTCTTCGCGGCTTGGCTCGCGCGGCTTGCGCTCTTCGACTGGAGAAGTATCCCGCAGGAGGTCCGCGCCATCATCCAGCGCGATGACGCCAGCGTCTCCAAGGCCGATGGTGGGCTGGCGCTCCTGGGGCTCCTGCAGCCGCTCGTCGATCAACGCCGCTTGGTCATCCGCGGCCTCTCCGACGACGATCTGCTCGCTGAGACGACGGGCGCACGCACGACGGAAGCTGCGCGCTCGCTCGTCACGCTGACCCGCGCGGGCAACTTCGACGCCGTGCTCCGGCTCGCGGGCAGTCGCTACTCGATGGCCCGTGCGCGGCTCGCCGCGTTCGACGTGACCTTCGCCGCGGCCTGCCCTGACCGGCTCGTCGCGGCCCTGCTGTTCACCCTGTCTGCCCGCGATCGGGCGGTCTTGTTCGAACGCTGGCTTCGTCCTCGACGCCGGCCACAAAGAGGAGAAGCACATGTCTGATGCAGAGAAGAAGATTCCGCCGAAGAAGCTCACGCCCGCTGACGTTCTGAAGGGCGAGTCGCCGCTCGTCCTGACCGCGACGCTCGAGCCGATCGTCGGTGACCGGTTCCAGCCCGCCGGGTTCCCCGAGATCGGCCACGTCATCTACAAGGCCCCGCGTAAAGACGGCAGTACCGAGAACGTCTGCATCGTCGACAGCGCGGCGAGCATGGCCAATCACCTCGAGACGGTCTGCCAGCGCGGAGCCCACGATCTCGACCTCGTCGATGAGCTCAGCGGGATGCCCTACATTCGCTGTGTCACGGGAGTTCTCGAGAAGGACAAGCTCCCGAGCGACAAGCGCGAGACCATCGTCACGAGCCTCACCGAAGGCCACCGAATCGCTTCGTCCTACTTTCTGGATGGCGCTGCGCTGAAGCCCGATGGCTCGAAGGGGAACGGCAAGTTCGAGGCCGACCTCGTCGCCAAGTTTGGCATCGTCTTGCCGGGAACCCCCAAGGCGCACCCGCCGCCCGAGAAGTGGTGGGACGTGTTCAAGGGCATCTTCGAGATCGATCCGAACTCGCTCGTTCACGGCGTGCTCTTCCCCCAGTGGCAGATCAAGATCCCCCGCGCCCTGACGGCGCACCTCGAGGCCTTCGGTGCTGGCCGTGTGGATCGGTCCGGCGTGAAGTTCGACCGGCTCGGCAAGACGACCTCGGGTCAGCCCATCTTCGCCGTCGACGACGCCACCGCGGAGTCGATCCGCGCCACGTTCGTTCTCGATGTCGGCCTCATCCGGTCCTTTGGACGCAAGAAGGGCGAGAGGGCCCTCGGCCTCTCCGAGAAGCAGCAAGAGTTCCTCGTCGCGCTCGCGCTCTGGAAGGTCCAGCAGCTCCTCGCGTCGCCCTTCCGCTTCCGCTCCGGCTGTCACCTCCGGCGCACGGCCCTCAAGTGCTACGAGCAGGACGTGGAGATCGAGGTCGACATCGCAAGTGCGATCAAGACTGCAGGACTCGACAAGCTTCCCATCACCGACGTGTTCTGGCCGCGCGAGGAGCTCTATCGTGAAGGTCAAGTCGACGCGGCGAAGAGTGCCGACGGAGATGAGGCCTCGGAAGAGACCGAGGGATGAAGCTCGTCCTCCGACAAGAGTTCCCGCTCGGGCGCTTCCACGCCACGCCGTGGCGCGTGAACCCGTACGACGATCCGCACGGGGAGTGGCCGCCGAGCCCGTGGCGCTTGGTGCGCGCGGTGACCGCACGGTGGTACCAGTGGGCGCGCGAAGCTTCGCCCGAGCCCGACGTCGCGCAGCTCGAAAAACTGCAGGCCGCGCTGTGCAAGAGCACCTATGCGTTCCACCTACCCCCCAACGCGCGGAAGGGAAGCCCGCTCAGGCAGTACCACCCGACCGAGTTCGGTTGGCGACCAGCCGAGACGAAGAAGGCGGGAACGCGCAGCTATGGCACGAGCCTCGTGCAGGACAACTACTGGTGCGTTCCTCCCGAGACGCCTGTGTGGTGGTTCATCGAAGGCGATGACTGGACCGAGGGCCTTCGCGAGGTGCTCGGCCAGTGTCTGGAGCGCATGACCTACTTCGGGCGCGCTGAGACGCTCACGCGCCTACGCGTGGCGGGCGCAACCGACGAGATCCCTCAGGTCAACTGCACGCTCGCCGACAAGCGCGGAGCGGGCGCTGCGCCCGTGCTGTCGCCGCTCGACACGGCCACGCGTGAGGATATCGAGCGCACGACCGACAGCCCCGAGGCCGTGAAGCGAGCCGTGCCTCCCGGTGCGCAGTGGCTCTACGCCGTGCGACCGCAACGGCCCGCAGCCCGTGAGCGTCGTCGCGTTCCAGAGCATCGGCCCGACTGTCACCTGATGCAGTTCGCCATCGGTTGGAATGTCTCGCCGGAACCACGCGCGATCGTGCGGCTGACGTCCAGATTTCGTGGAGCCGTGCTCCGTGAGTTGCTCCGTTTGAAGACGGGTGACGAGTCGGCCCACTGGACGCGAGCCAGCCGTGAGGTGCGGGAGGCGGCCGCCGACATGACCGGCAAGGATGCGAGCGGCGACGCGTTGAGAGGCCACCGCCACACGGAATTCCTCGCGTGGTGCGAAGACGACCAGCCGACTCGCCTGCTTGTCTGGCGTGGTTCGCGCGCGTTCGATGCCGACGAGCAGGAGGCGATCCTGCTCGCCGCCGCGCGCGACGTGTCGTGGGCAGCGCCAGGCTCGGACTCCGACGAGTGGAAGGTGCGACTCGTCCCTCTCGATCGAGCGGTGCCGCCTCCACCGGGATTCGACGACCAACCGTCGATGGTCTGGGAGTCGGTGACGCCGTACGTCCCTCCGCGCCATCACCTCCGCGGTGGCAAGGAGCGCGAGGGTGAGTCGATGGCCGAGCAGATCCTCCGAGAGGTCCAAGGGCGAGAAATAGCGCCGAATGTCGAGGTCGAGCTCTTGGGAGCACCTCAGTGGGTCTCAGTGCACGTGCCCCGGCGTGAGGCGAACCAGCGTAGGGTCATCGGGGATCGGCGAGGTCAGAGGGTCCGCTTGCACTTCAAGGCGCCCGTCGTTGGGCCGATCCGTCTCGGACACTCCAGCAGCTTCGGCTTGGGGCTCTTCCGACCCATCCATGAGCCACGCTGAGCGCACGCGCTCCCACCGCGGCATCTTCGCGCTGTGCAGCTCCGCCATCCGGCGCACGAGCCAGGGCTTTGGCAACTTCGGCCCGTCCTCGGTGAGGAGCTGAGGGGAGCGCTCGAGCGGGCGCCAGCTCGCGCGGCACCCGCTCTCGACTCGCGCTCGCTGCGCTCAGGTGTCGTGGCTGACCGTCCTCAGGTGCGGCCCTGCGTAGAGGATCTGCGCGCCCGCTCCCTGCGCGCGGAAGTAGAGGTGGAGCGTGGTGTGCTCGTTACGGGCACCGTGTCCGAGGGTCAGGTGTTGCTGACACTCGACGCGGCTCCCGTCATCGAGCCGAAATTGGCGCTCGGCGCCGAAGGCCCTCATGGTCTCGGGGGAGTCTTTGGGGCTGTAGCTGGCACGCTTGCCCAACCGCTGCTCCACCAGGTGGCGCACCGCCGCAGGCTCCCCTCCCCCCAGCGCGATGCAGGCGACGGCCTGCGACACGAGCGCCGTGTCTCTGAAGCCGGACGTCGCGGCGACCTTCAGGGCCGCTTGGGTGATCTGCAGCAGATCCTGGAACTGCGCGGCGAGCAGCTCCAGCGTCGCGCCGACCGCCTGGGGGAGCGCGTGGACCTCGTTGAGGCGGGCCTCCAGAGTGGCCACGCGCCGCTCCGCCTCGGCGCGTCCTTGCTCCGCGTTCTCGAGATCGCTCTCCAAGATCTGCAGCGCCGCCTCGATGCCCGTGAGCTCCGTGAGCGTGTTCATCAAGCGGCGCCGCAGCGTGGCGGCGGGCACCTCGTCCGGCCGCGCGGTGGACGGAGGGTGCGGCTCCGGACTGGGAGCGGAGCTGGGCGCGCTCACGGGGAGCTCGAGCGTGTCCTCTCCGGGCTCCTCCGGGTCGGGGCTCGTGCTCGTGGGGCGTGGCGCCCCGAGCTCCGCCTTCGGCTCGTCGCGCTGGAGCGTGGCGCCACGGAGCTCGGCCGCCGCCGCCCCCTCGGGCTCGACGGGTGGCGCCTGCGGCGCTCCGATGGAGGGGCTCACGGACGCCGTCGGCGCGTCGCCGGGTGACGCGGCGCCCTGGCCCGCGATGCTCTCCCGGAGCGCGCCGAGCAGCGGCACTGCCTCACCGAGCGTCGCTCGCGCCCCGCTCATGCTCGCCTGGAGCACCACCCGCTCCTCGTCCCCGACGCTCATGACGCTCGGGCCGCCACCCCACGACGCGCTGAGCTCGCGGCGCCGCTCGTCCCTCCAGCCCCGCTCGTCGAGCATCACCACCAGCACCCGACGGAGCCACCCGCCCGTGAAGTCGAGCGCTGAGCCGTCCGCCGTCTCGTAGGTCCTCCGCAGGAGCAGTGGGTGCGCCTCCAGCGGCTGACTCGTGGGGTCGAAGCCAGGGGCGTAGACGCGGACCCCGCCGTCGTAGCAGCTCCAGCGGCCGTCGAGCTTCCGCTGCTCGAAGGCGCTACGAAACGACAGCGAGGCCTCCCGCGAGCCCACCGACCACACCTGCGCCATCGGGCCGAGCTCCTTCACCAGGGCGTCGGGCGCGAGCCCAGGCGCGCCGCTCGCCAGGCACGACACGACCACGATGGGAATGCTCCGCCGCGGATCGAGCAACCTCACCACGAGCGCCTCCGCGCGAGCAGCGTCGTCCACGGCTCGCACCCCGAGGGGGAAGGCGGCGTGCTCGACCGTCGCCCCTGCGGCGAGCAGCGCCTGCAGCAGGGGCCCGCCACCACGCGACTCGTCGGTGGGCGCGCCCGGGCCGTCGAAATGCAGCCCGACGCGGAGCACGGGCGACGCGGCCGGCTCGATCAGGAGGCGCAGCGCGTAGGTCACGCGTGAGCCGTCAGCGAGCCGACCGAAGCGATGCACCGGCCGCCCAGGAGCAGGGACGCGGAGCCGCGGGAGCCGCTCCCCCGCGGGGGTCGACACGCCCGGGGAGGAACCCAGCTCGCCCGCCTCCCAGCGAGCGATGATGGCCACGAGCTCTGCGGCGTCGCGACCGCGCAAGGTGAGCTCTGGAAGGAAAAATTGCGTCGTCATGGCTTGGAGGCGCTGACAGCCTAGGGCTGCTGGCTGCGTCCATCAAACGCCCCTCGCGCGGGCGGTCTTCCACGCTCGGCCGCGCCGGAGGCGCGTGGCGCGAGCTCGCCCAGGCCTCGCCAGCCCCAGCGCTCGCTCACGAAGCGCTGGCCTAGCGGCGCTCGGATCTGCGACCCTGCGCCTGCCCATGCCGCTCACCCCCGACGTGCTCACTCGCGCCTCCGACCCCGTCCTGCAAGTGCGGCTGAGCCCGGAGGGACGCCTGCGCGGCGCGTCGGCGCGGGCGCGGATCGAGCGGCCAGCGGCGGAGGTGTGGGAGCTCCTTCAGGACCTCGAGGGCTACGTCCGCTACCTGCCGATGGTGGACCGCGTGGAGCGCTCCGGGGATGAGCTCACGCTGAGCCTGCGGTTCAAGCTCGGGCTCTTCTCCGCCGGCCTCCGCTTCACCGCCCACGCGACGTACAGCGAGGGGCGCACGGTGGAGCTCCGCTGGGTCGCCGGTGAGCCGCGCGACCTCCGGCTGCGGTTCGAGCTCACGGACGCGGGAGACGGCGCTTGCATCGTGGACGGCGAGGGCGAGTTCGACCTCCAGTCCCTCGGCTGGGTGGTCAAGTACTTCTTGAAGCACCACCCGGAGATCGAGCTTGGCATCTACCCCGGCGTCGCGCTCGCGCTCATCGACGCCCTGAGGCGCGCCGCGGCGGCAAGGTAGGCGACGCCTCGCCGGCGTCGAGCGCTCGTGACCGCCCCGGCCTAGCGCAGGAACGCGGCCGCCCCAGTGGCCCCACCTGCAAGCGCGACGGGCTCACCCCGCCCGACGGCGCTACTCGTGAAAGGGATAGTACGGGGACTCCGTGTCCTGCTCCCAGAGCAGGCCGTCGTCCCACCGGTTGCCGCTGAACACCGAGCCGGGGCGCTCCGGTCGGTACGACGTGGTCGGGCCCCAGAAGCCACACGTGTAGCGGTGGCGGCTCGTCTTGGGGAACTGGAAATCCTTGATGTCGTTCGGCGTGGTCCCGCGCTGCACCACGTTGTTGGTGAATTCGATGAACGTCGCGTTCGCAGGGTCGTCGTTGTAGGGCTTGCCGGGGTTCCAGCCGCCGTAGGCGCAGTAGCCTGCGTCCGTGGGAGCGAGGAAGAGGTTGGCGTCCACGCGGTTGTGGTGGATGGGTCCGAAGTCCGGGTACCCCGTCTGATTGGCGGAGCAGCCGCCGCCCTCCGCCGTCGCCGGGGCGTTGCACAGCACGCTGTTGTGGCGGTAGGTGGTCCCGCTCTCCGTCCGCATCGCGGCGGCGTGCGCCTCGGGATCTTGGCTGATGTTCTGGTCGTGGAAGTAGGAGTCTTCCACCACGCAGTCGCTGCACCACACCTGGCGATGACCACCGTAGAAGTTCAGGCGCCGGGCGGTGATGTTGCTGCCGGTGAGCCCCTGTCCGTCCCGGTCCGCACCAAAGTCGGCCTCCGAGTCGGTGATGGTGAGGCTCCCGCTCCTCACGTCGAGGTTGGCGCCAAGGAACTTGGAGTTCTTGATGGTGACGTTTCGCGCGGCGATGCTCAGCGTGTAGCACTGATCGATGAGCTGGCCGTCGAGCACGGCGTCGTCCTGCTCGAGGTGACAGGGCCCCGTGTAGCGCGTGAGCGCGGCGGCGCTGGGCACGCCCGTGGTCCGCGGCCCCGGGAAGCAGCCGCCCCAGGGATCCGGGCCGTCCGGCACGTACAGCGCCGTCCCCGCTGGGTAGCCACTGTGGTTGAGCTGCGCGACGTCCTGCGCGGTGACCACCCGCTTGGACACCGGACACGCTCCAGGCGGGGCGGCGTCGGCTCCGGCTGCGCCGCCGCCTCCGGCGGACCCATCGGGTGTGATGCGCTCGTTTCCACTCGCCGGCTCCGTCCCGCACGCGGTAAGGCACGCCGACGCGAGCAGCCACAGCGCCACGACGGCGCGGCCCGCCGCGCCGCCCGCCGCCGTCCACGCTCCCCCTACGCTGCGCCGCTCTTCGCTCCGCTGGGCCACTCAAGACCTCCGTGACAGGCTACGCTCACGCGCGCCCGGCTCTGGGCTCGAGGGTGCGCGCGGCCTCGATGGTGCCACGGCGGCCCGCGCCGAGCCACCGCGCGCTGTCCGGCCGCCCGGGCGCTCTCTCCACCTCCCTCGACCCAGCGCTGGTAGACTCGGCGGCGTGACGCCCCCCACGCCAGCACGCCGCCCAAGGCTCCGTCACGCTGGGCCGTGGGCGGCGCTGCACGGCGCCGCGCTGGCGCTCGCGCTCGCCTCACTGCGCTGCGGTAGCGAGCAGCCCGAGGGCGGCGCATCGCCCCCCTCCGAGGCGGACGCCGGCCCCTCGCAGCCCGCGCCGCGCCAGTGGGAGGGCTGCGACGTCTTCCCCGTGAGGCACGTGCTCAACACCACCGTCGTCGGCGCGCCCGTGCACCCGGACAGCGCGCGGTGGCTCGCTCACACGCGCGAGGTGGCCGGGCCACACCCCAGACCCGGCGCCAGCGCGAGCGTCTGGGAGGGCTCGAGGAGCGGCATCCCCGTCAACTTCGGCGGCGTGCCTCGCGTGCTGGCGCTCGACGGCTCCTACGGTCAGCCCGCGAGCTCGTTCACCGCGATCCTCCCCGCCACCCCACGCCTCGAGGGCGAGCCGAACCCCGCCGGCGCGTGGGACCGTCACGCCCTGGTGTTCATCGCCGACGGCTGTCAGCTCGGAGAGCACATCAACTACCGCCGGGATCTGCTCCGCGACTGGCTGACGGGCGCCTCGGTGCTGTGGAGCTTGACCGGCTACCAGCGCGCGCAGCCCTACGTGGAGGGAGGCGGCGCCGCGGAGGCCGCCAAGCTGCCCATCGCGCCGCTCGTCTACCGCTACGACGAGGTCGCCAGCGGCGCGCTGGCGCACCCCTTGCGCTTTGCCGCGGAGGCCATCGCCAAGGGCCGGTTTCTCTGGCCGGCGGGGCGCACGGACGGCCGCGACGAGCACCCAGACGCCCTGCCCATGGGCGCCCGGCTCCGACTCCGCCCCGACGCCGATCTGAGCGCCTTGGGGCCCCAGGCGCGCGTCATCGCCGAGGCCCTGCAAGTGTGGGGCGCCTTCTTGGCGGACTCCGTGCCGGACGGCGGCCGCTGGGGCTTCACCGGCGAGGGGGATCCTCGCTGGGACGACGCGGATCTGCGCAGCCTGAGCACGCTCGATCTCGCCGACTTCGACGTGGTGGATCAGCGCGCGTGGCAGGTCGCGGAGGACTCGCTGGAGGCCAGGCTGCCCCGCTGAGCGCCCTGGCCTACCGCTGGCTCCTCGAGGCGCGAGCGCGCTCAGGCTGCGGCGCGCCGTAGGCAGGCCTCGACGGCTCGCCGCGCGCTCAGCCCAGCGGCTCGAAGCGCGCCGTGAAGAAGCGCAGCAGCTTGGGCTCGTACACCATCTTCAGCCCGCGGATCTCCTGGCGCCGGCGGTAGAGCGCGCTGCACGCCTGTGCCACCGCCTCCAGGTGCGCGTAGGTGTACACCCTGCGCGGGATGGTCAGCCGCACCAGCTCCAGCTTGGGGCGGTGGTGATCCCCCGTCTCCTTGTTACGACCGGCGGAGACGATCCCGCGCTCCATGCTGCGCACCCCCGCCTCCAGGTAGAGCTGCGCGGCCAGCGTCTGCGCCGGGTACTCGTCTTGCGACAGGTGCTCCAAGAAGGTGCGCGCGTCCAGGAACACCGCGTGGCCGCCCACGGGCTTGACGATGGGCACGCCCGCCTCCGTCAGCCGGTCCGCCAGGAACCGGCACTGGCTGACGCGGTGGTGGATGTAGTTGTAGTCCACGGACTCCACGATGCCGCGCGCCATGGCCTCCATGTCACGCCCGGCCAGCCCGCCGTAGCTGGGCATGCCCTCGTACAGCACCACCAGCTCGCTGGCGCGCTGGTAGAGCTCGTCGTCGTTCATGCAGAGAAAGCCGCCGATGTTCACCAGGCAGTCCTTCTTGCCGCTCATGGTGCAGCCGTCCGCGTAGCTCATCATCTCTCGCAAGATGTCCGCGATGCTCTTGTCGGCGAAGCCGACCTCCCGCTCCTTGATGAAGTAGGCGTTCTCCACGCAGCGCGTGGCGTCGAACATCACCGCGATGCCGTGCCGCCCGCACAGCTCCTTCACCGCGCGCAGGTTGGCCATGCTCACCGGCTGACCGCCGGCGAGGTTGACGGTGACGGCGACACACACGTAGGCGATGCGCTCGGCGCCCACCTCGGCGATGAGCCGCTCGAGCTTGGCCAGCTCCACGTTGCCCTTGAAGGGGTGCTCCGCCTGAGAGTCGTGCGCCTCGTCGATGATGATGTCCACGAAGGTGCCGCCGTTGAGCTCCTGATGAGCGCGCGTGGTGGTGAAGTACATGTTGCCGGGCACGAAGTCCCCCGGCTCGATGCAGAGCTGCGAGAGCAAGTTCTCCGCGCCGCGCCCCTGGTGGGTGGGCACCACGTGGCGGAAGCCGTAGTACTGCCGCACCGTCTGCTGCAGGTGCGTGAAGTTGCGGCTGCCCGCGTAGGCCTCGTCCCCCAGCATCATGCCGGCCCACTGGTTGTCGCTCATCGCGGTGGTGCCGCTGTCGGTCAGTAGATCGATGGTGCAGTGCTCGGAGCGGAGCAGGAAGGTGTTGTACCCGGCCTCCTTCAGGTACTGCTCGCGCTGCTGACGGGTGGTCACCGCGATGGGCTCCACCACCTTGATCTTGTAGGGCTCCGCGACGTAGCTCTGGGTCATGGGGGGTCTCCTCGGCGCGCTCCGCGCCAACCTGAGCGGTCGCCGCGGAGCGCCAGTGCTGGGCGCACGCGCCCTGAGAGGGGCAGCCGCGTCGGCGCGAGGCGCCGGGGGCTGCCTGGCGGCACGCTATACTGAGGAGCGCAGCGAGTTCAATGGGGGGGCACCTAGAAGGGGCGGGCCCGCGCGCCGCGCTGCCCCTCACCCTACTGCAGCTCATAGGCGCCTAGATCACAGGCGCCCCGCCGTGGCTGTCCGCGCTGATCGAGCGCCGGGCAGCCCTCGCCAGCGTCCACCGCGGGGCTCTCCGGGTCGAGGGCGAGCGTCTCGGTGGGGCCACCGTTGGCGGCCAGGCCGCCGAGCCTCGGGTCCTTCACGATGACGTCACTTGTGCAGCGGGTGTCCTCGCCCTTGGCCAGCGCGGGATCCGGCCACTGCAAGTTGTGACCCCCTCGGAGCGTCGAGCGGCAGCTCTGCGCGATGCCCCACGGGTTGTTGGAGCCGTTGCCCACGATGAGTGAATTGGCGAGCGATGAGGCGTCGTCTTCGGCGAAGACGGCGCCGCCGGAGCGCTCCGCCACGTTGCCGACCACCGTCAGGCCGTTGAGGACGAGCTTCTTGCCGGAGAGCGCGCCGCCGTAGCCGTGCTCCGAGCCGGCGGTGCCCGCCTGGTTCTCCACGAAGGTGGAGCTGGAGATGAAGCTCGTGTGGTGCCCGTCCACCCAGAGGGCGCCGCCGTGCGTGGCGGCGTGGTTGCGTGCAAAGAGGCTGTTGGCGAGCGTGAGCCGGGCATTGCCGGGTCGCAGCGCTCCCCCCAGCCCGTCGCCCTCCGCGTTGGGGCGCACCTCATTGTCCGTGAACGAGCACTGATTGACGATGAGCTCGTCCGGGCTGTACGCGAAGAGGAACGCCGCCCCCCCTTCGCCGATGCCCACGTTGCCGGAGAAGCGGCAGCCGCACAGCTCGATGGTGCCGCCGACGGCGTCGTCCGTCTTGGCGCTGGCGCCGTCGGTGTAGACGGCGCCGCCCGCGCCGCGCGTGGACTCGTTGTCCGTGAACACGGAGTCGATGATGGTGAGCCCGGACAGCATGTTGAACACCGCGCCCCCGAGGCCGCCACGGTTGCGGGAGAACGTGCTGCGGACGATGGTCATCCGCGATGCGCTGGGCGTGTCGAGCGCCCCGCCGCCCTCTTCCCCGCTCGAGCCTGCGACGTTGTCCTCGAAGACGCAGTCGCGCACGTCGAGCGAGCCGGCCCAACCGCCGCGGATGGCGCCGCCGCTCGCCCAGCCGCCGTCCGTGGCCGTGGCCAGGCCTCCGCGGAAGCGCAGCCGGCGCACCGCCAGGTGGACGTGCGAGTCGGCGAGCAGCAGCCGCGAGCGCCCCAGCCCCTCCAGCGTCACCAGCCCGCCACCGTCGATGATGGCGTCGGCGCGGACGCGCACCTCTCGCGTGATGGTGATGGTCACGGGCGCGCCGCCGCAGTGAAAGCGCAGGTCGCCGCCCGCCGCGGCGGCCTCCTCGAGCGCCTCGTTCGTGCAGCTCTCCGGCGTGCCGTCGCCGATCACCACCTCCACGCCCAGCGGCGCGGGCGCGGGCGGCTCCACGCAGCTCGACGGCAGCTCGCGCGGCGGCGGCTCTCCCCGCGCGTCACCGCCGCCACACCCGCCGAGCGCGCCGCTCGAGCCCACCACCACGACCAGCGCGGCCCACGACTCAGCCTGCCACCCAGCGCGCGTCATGGCTCCAGGCTACCAGCAGGCGGGGCGACGCGGCAGCGGGGAGACCCGGCCACGCGCGGCGCTCTCGCGCCCGGCGCGCCTGGACGCCGCCTCCGCGCCAGCCTAGGGTCAGCGTCCTCCGGGACCCGCCTGCGTGAAGCTCGTCTGGGACAGCGTCGTCTTCCTCGTCGTCAACGCGGCGCGCTTCCTGGTGCTCGTGGCGCTCCTCGGGGTTGGAATGCTCGCGGTGGACGCCGCTCGTCAGCGCTGGGCCAAGGACCCTCGCGCCTCCATCGGGGAGCTTCAGGCGCGGTTGGACGCCCTCTACGCCCGGGAGCGCGACGCGCTGGCGGTGGAGCAGCGCGCCGAGCGCGCCCTCGTGGAGGGGCGTCGCCGCGTCGACGACGCCCGGCAGTCCGCGGAGCAGGCCATCGCGCGAGCGACGGCGGCGCAGCAGGAGCCCCTGCGCCAGCAGCAGCTCGCCGACAGCCGCCTCTACGGCTTGCTGCGGGATCTGGGCGAGACCAGCGAGAGCAGCCTGGCGCCGGAGGCGCGCCAGGAGACCTTCCCCCGGCTGTGCGCCCAGTCCGCGCTCATCTCGCGCCAGTACTGCGAAGAGTGGCGGGACGAGGCCGTCCGCCTGACGCCCAGCGGCAGCGGAGACTGGCACGCCCAGCTCAACCAGGCGCTGGATGAGAAGTGCGGGCTCATCGCCGTCGCCAGGTCGACCGTCCGCAACTGGCGCACGGAGAACCTGGCCGTGTGCGTCTGGCCGGGGAACAAGCCCGCGCGCGCCTTCGCCGCTTCCTTCGTCCTCGCGGTGGACAGCTATCAGGCGCTCCAGGCCGCCCGCGCGCAGGTCCAGAGGGTCGAGGGAGAGCTCACCAAGGCGAAGGCCGCCTTGCTCCAGCTCAGCGACTCCACCGAGGAGCTCGCGAGGGCCCATGACGACGCGCTGCGCGCACGACAGCTCGTGAGCTCCGAGCTCCAGGCGGCGGAGGGCGCGCTCGCCCAGCTCCGCGCCGATCCGTGGCTTCGCCTCCAGGAAGGGTGGGGGTGGTTCTGGGACCACATGATCGAGCCCTTCGGGCCGTGGGTGCTCGGAAGCATGGCCACGCCCTACGCCATCTCATGGCTCGTCTGGGGGGTGGCCGGCCATGCGCGGAGCCTCCGCCCCTTTCGCTTGAGCGAGGCGCGGCCCGGCGAGCTGGAGGTCACGGACACGGGGCTCAGCTACTCGGCGCCGCTGGCCGGAGGGGGGCGCAGCACCCTGCGCGTGGAGGAGGGCGTGCGACACTGCGAGGTCCACTTGGCGCCGGGGGAGGAGCTCCTGGTCCGCGCGGAGTACGTCGCCTCCTCCTACGGCGGCAAGTCCCAGTGGCTGCTGAGCTGGCGCTTCATGGCCGCCAGCTACGCGGCGGGCCTGGTGGCGATGACGCGCTTCGACGGGGCGACCACGCCGTCGCTCTCGCTCGGGGCGCGCGGCGCACGGCACGGTCATGAGTACGTGGCCAAGGTCAGCCTCGAGCACCACCCGGGGGTGGTGGTGCTGCCCTCCTCCGTCGTCGCCCTGCAGGGGGCGCTGCAGCTCCGTCGGCGCTGGAGCCTGAGGTGGAGTAGCCTGCTACGCGGGCAGCTCCGCTACTTCTACCTCTCGGGGACGGGCAGCTTCTACGTGGCGGGCACCGGCGGAGTGAAGCCCATCGCCGTGGGGCGCGGCGCCGGCGCTGGCGCGCATGCGCAGCTCTCCGAGGCGCTGGTGCTGGCGTGGGACGGCGGGCTCGGCTGGGGCTTCGCCCGCAATGAAAACTACCTACAGGCCGCGCTCTTGCGCCGGCAAGACCTGTTCGAGGCCGCGCTGGACGGGCACGGCCTCTACCTCCAAGGCCACTCGCTGAAGGAGGTGAAGGTGAGCGGCGCCACGCGCCTGCTGAGCGGCCTCTGGGACGTCATCCTGAAGATCTTCGGGATCTGAGCGGCGCGCCGTCGCGCGCCGGCCGCCGGTCGCCGAGGGCGAGCGCTCGATGCTAAGCTCTGGCGTCCATGGCCGCTTCACCGAGCCTGCTCGACCGCCTCGGCATCGCTCACCCGGTCGCGCAGGCGGGGATGGGCGGCGGCGTCGCGGGGCCGGCCCTCGCCGGCGCCGTCGCGGCGGCGGGCGGGCTCGGGACGCTGGGGCTCACCCTCGACGGCGAGAGCCTCCGGCTGGGGCTCGGAGAGGCGCGCGAGCGCGCGCCGGGGCGCCCCCTCTCCGTCAACCTGCTGCTGCCCGTCCTGCGGCGTGAGCACGTGGAGGTGTGCTTGCGCGAGCGCGTGCCGATCGTCTCGCTGTTCTACGGCTTCGACCGGGAGCTGGTCACGACGCTGCGGGGCGCAGGCGTCACCGTGCTGCACCAGGTGGGCTCCGTGGCGGGCGCCGAGCGCGCGCTGGCGGAGGGCGCCAGCGGGCTCATCGCGCAGGGCCGCGGCGCCGGCGGGCACGTGCTGGAAGATCTGCCGCTCGCGGCGCTGCTGCCGCCGCTGCGCCGGCTCGCCGGGGACCGGCCGCTGCTCGCTGGCGGCGGCGTCTACGACGCCGCCAGCGCCGCGGCGGCCGCCACGCTCGGCGCCGACGGCGTGTGGGTGGGCACGCGCTTCTTGCTCACCCCGGAGAGCGGCGCGCACGAGGCGTACAAGGAGCGCCTGCTCGCCGCCAACCACACGCTGCTCACGCAGCTGTTCGGCCTTGGCTGGGCGGCGCCGCACCGCGTGGTGCCCAACGCCGCGACGGAGCGGTGGTGCGCCCAAGACGCGCGCGGACCCGCGTGGGCGCGGCGCGTGGGCGCCGCGGCGGAGCGGCTGGCGCGCCACCTCCCGCGGCGCGGCGCCGAGCGGCTCGTCGCCCGTCAGCGGCTCGGGGTGCCCCTCTACTCCCCCTTGCCGGTGCTGCGCGGCATGGATCCCGCGCTGCTGGAGGTCACCCCGCTCTACGCCGGGACCTGCGTGGAGCACCTCTCGCGCCTGGAGCCCGCCGCGGGGCTGGTCACGGAGCTGTCGCGGGGCTTTCATCAGGGCGCTCACTGAGCCCCCTGCCCCATGACCTCACCCCTCGATCTCGCGGACCTCGATTTTCAACCCGCTGAGCTGCGCGCCATGGGCGACGCCGTGCTCGAGCGCGTCGTCGCCCACCTCGCCTCGCTCGCCGAGCAGCCGAGCTGCGGCGACCTCGACGCAGAGCAGCTCTGCCGCTCGCTGCGGGAGCCCGCGCCGGAGGCGGGCAGCCCCCTCGAGCCGCTGCTCGACGCGCTGTTCGACGACTACATCCCGCGCTCCTTCACCACGCCGGGGCCCGGCTACCTCGCCTACATCCCGGGCGGCGGCGTGTTCCCCGCGGCGCTGGCGGACCTCATCAGCAACACCACCAATCGCTTCACCGGCATCTGGCAGTCGGCGCCGGTGCTGCTGCAGCTCGAGGCCAACGCGCTCGACTGGCTGCGCGAGTGGATGGGCCTGCCGTCCACCACGCGCGGCCTCTTCACCACCGGCGGCTCCATGGCCACCTTCAACGCCGTGGCCTGCGCGCGCGAGCGGCTGCTCGGCGCGGAGCTCCGGCCCGGCACCGTGTACGTCAGCTCCCAGGCGCACCACAGCGTCACCAAGGCCGCGCGGCTCGCGGGCATCGCGGCGGACCGCGTCCGCACGCTGCCTGTGGACGCCGCTTATCGCCTGCGCGTCGACGCCCTCGCCAGCGCCGTGGCCGCCGACCGCGCGGCGGGGCTGCGGCCCTTCCTCGTGGTGTCCAGCGCAGGCACCACCAACACCGGCGCCGTGGATCCGCTGGATGAGATCGCCGACTACGCCGCGCGTGAGGGGCTGTGGCACCATGTGGATGGCGCCTACGGTGCCTTCTTCCAGCTCGTGCCGGAGCTGCACGCCACGCTCAGCGGCCTGAGCCGCGCGGACTCGCTCACCCTCGATCCCCACAAGGGGATGTTCCTCCCCTACGGCACGGGCGCGCTGCTCGTGCGGGACGGCGCGGCGCTGCGCGCCTTACACTCTGCGAGCGCCGGCTACCTGCCAGAGCTCCAAGAGCAGTTCTACGACCCTTCGCAGTATGGACCGGATCTGTCGCGAGACGCGCCGGGGCTGCGCGTGTGGCTCACGCTCAAGCTCTACGGCACCGCCCGGTACCGCGCCGCGCTCAGCGAGAAGCACGCCCTGGCCGTGTGGGCCGCCGAGCAGCTCGCCGGCGTCCCCGGGGTCGTGCTGGACGCGCCGCCGGCGCTGTCGCTGTTCGCGTTCCACCTCGAGGGCCCGGGGCTGGAGTCCTTGGAGCAGCAGAACTTGGCCACGCGCCGCTTGATGGAGCGCGTCACGGCGCGCGGCGCCGTGATGGTGAGCGGCGCTCAGGTCGGCGAGCGCTACCTCGGGCGCGTGTGCGTGCTGTCCTTCCGCACCCGGCGCGCCCGCCTGGAGCTGGGCCTGCAGCACCTGCGTGAGGAGTGCGCGCGCCTGCTCGCGGAGGCAGCGCCCACGGGAGCGAGGCACGCCTAGCCATGGGGGCGCAGGCTGACAGCGGCGCGCGCCGCGCGCTAGAGTGCCGCTGATGGCGGCACTCGACGGCCTCCCCTCGCTCGCGCGGCGCCGGTGGCTCATCGGCGCGCTCGGCGTCGTGGGGGCGCTGCTCGCCGGCGGCGGAGGGCTGCTCGCCTTGCGCGGCAGCGCGCCCGCGGTGAGCGGCCTGCGCTGCCTGTCGGCGCAGGAGTACCGCACGCTGCGGCAGCTCGCGCTCGCGCTCTATCCCCCCGGCGGCGCCTTCGCCACCGGCGCGGACAGCGTGGATCTCGCGCGCGCCTTCGACGGCTACCTCGCGGACGAGCCCGAGTACAACCTCACGGATCTGCGGCGCGCGCTCGGCTGGCTGGAGTTCGGCCCCGTGCTCTACGACCGCCGCGCCAAGACCTTCAGTCACCTCGGCCCGGAGGAGCGCCTCGCGCACTTCGAGGGCTGGCTCACCAGCAGCACGCTGCTGCGCCGGCAGGTCGCGCTCGCGCTGCGTAAATTCATGAGCCTCGTCTTTTACGACACGCCGGAGGTGTGGCCCGCGCTCGGCTACGACGGCCCGCTCTTTCGCCGACCGGAGGCGCCATGACCGGCGCCATCGTGGATCTGTCCGAGGCACCGCCGCCCGCGTCCATCACCGCGGAGGTGTGCATCATCGGCTCGGGCTCGGGGGGTGCCACCGCGGCCTGGACGCTGGCCGCGGCCGGGCGAGAGGTGGTGGTGCTGGAGGAGGGCGGCGACTTCACTGGCCTGGCCCTCACCCAGCGCGACAGCGCCATGTACGATCAGCTCTACATGGAGCGCGGCGGGCGGGCCACCACGGATCTGTCCATCGCCGTGCTGCAAGGCCGCGTGCTCGGCGGCGGCGGCGTCATCAACGCCTGCGACGTGGTCCCCATCGCGGCGCCCGTGCTCCGGCACTGGCAGCGCCACCACGCGCTGAGCGGCTTCTCTCCAGAGGCGCTCGAGCCCTACCGCGTGCGAGCGCTCGCGGATCTCTCGGCGAACGTCCCCACCGAAGAGCAGCTCAACCAGAACAACCGCCTGCTGCGCGCGGGCGCGCGCGCGCTCGGCTGGCGCGGCGAGGTCATGCAGCACAACCGGGTGGGGTGCCAAGGCGTCGGGGCGTGCCTCATCGGCTGCCCGGTCAACGCCAAGCGCAACCCGCGCTTCGTCGCCATCCCCGCAGCGGTGGCGGCGGGCGCCAGGTTCTTCACGCGCGCGCGCGCCGTCCGCATCGAGGACGGCGGCGCGGAGCTGAAGACGGTGCAGGTGCGCACCTTGGACGCCAAGGGCTACCACGAACAGGGCGCGCTCGAGGTGCGCGCCAAGGTGGTCGTCTTGGCCGCCAACGCCGTCGCCTCGGCGGAGCTCCTGCTCCGCTCGGGGCTCGGCAACGAGCACGTGGGCCGGCACCTGTCGCTCCAGCCCCAGCTCCCCGTCTCCGCGCTCTTCCCGGAGGAGGTGCGCTTCTTCCGCGGCATCCCGCAGGCCTACGCCGTCACGGAGTTCGAGCGTCTCACCGAGGAAGAGGGCCTCGGCGGCTTCCGCATCGAGTCCATCAGCGGCACGCCGGGCATCGTCGCCTCCATCTTGCCCAAGCTCGGTCACGACGGAAAGGCGCTGATGGCTCAGTACCGGCAGCTCGGGGCGGCGCTGTGCCTCGTGCCGGACGGCCCCCGCGGCCGCGTGCGGGTGGAGCGCTCCGGGCGCCTACGCATCGACTACGAGCTCGCGGAAGAGCAGAAGCAGCGCCTGCGCGACGCGGCCAAGGCCGCCGCGCGGCTGTTCCTCGCGGCCGGGGCTCGCCAGGTGCAGGTCGCCGCGGCGCGCCCCGTGCTCATCGCTACGGAAGCTGAGCTGGGGCTGCTGGACGCGCTGGACTTCCAGCCGGCCACCGTGCCCTTCCTCAGCGCGCACCAGCAGGGCACCGTGCGCTTCGCGCCCTCGGCCAGCCAGGGCGCCGCCGCGCCGGACGGCGCCGTCTACGGTACCCAGGGCGTCTACGTCTTCGACTCCTCGGGCTTCCCCACCAGCTCCTCCAGCCACACCATGGCGCCCATCATCACGGTGTCGCGCTTCTTGTCGGAGCAGCTCCTCAGCCGCGCGCGCTGAACCCGCGCCGTCCGGCGCGGCGGCTGTGGCATACTGACGAGCGCGCGCGTCTCTGCGCCCTCGAGGTCGACGCATGTCCCTGCCCCTCCCACGCCACTCCCTCGCCGCCGCTGGGCTGCTGCTGAGCTCGTTGCTCGGCTGCAGCGCGGAGGTGGACGCTCCCGGGGGCGCCGCCCTGCCCCCGCTCGCGCTCGCGCCGGGCGAGGGCCCCGCGCGCTGGGTTCAGCCGCTCATCGGCACGGCGGACACGGACGCGCCGCGCGCCATCCTCAACGGCAAGGGCGGCGCCACCTACCCCGGCGCCGCCGCGCCCTTCGGCATGGTGCAGTGGAGCCCGGACACGCCCAAGGGCATCCCCAACGGCTACGCCTGGAAGGACGAGCGCATCAGCGGGTTCTCGCTCACGCACCTCAACGGCGCCGGCTGCCCGGGGCGCCGTGACTTCCCCGTGATGCCCGTGGTGGGGCGCTGGGACGGCGCCGCCGCGCTCGAGGACGCCTTCTCCCACGACGAGGAGGTCGCGTGGCCGGGCTACTACCACGTCCAGCTCGGCTCGGGCGTCCGGGTGGATCTCACCGCCACGCAGCGCGCGGGCCTGGCGCGCTTCAGCTTCCCCCCCGGCAGGGAGGGCACGTTGGTGCTGTCGGACGCGCTCGACAACGCGCGCCTCTTCGCGCGGGACTTCGAGGCGACCGTCCGCGCGGACGGGGTGGTGCTCGGCTCACGGGAGAACATCCTGTTTTGCGCCAGCCACACCGCGCACCGCGCGTACTTCGCGCTGCGCTTCCAGCAGGCGCCTCGGGAGCTGGGCACCTGGCGTGAGGGCGCGCTCCAGCCGAACGGCCCGCAGGTGCGGGGCGAGCGGGTGGGCGTCTACGCGCGCTTCGGAGCCGAGCAGGCGCGCAGCGTCCAAGTCAAGGTGGGGCTCTCTTACGTGAGCGCAGAGGGCGCCCTCGCCAACCTGGACGCGGAGCTGCCCGGGTGGGATTTCGAGGCCGTGCGCGCCGGCACCTTCCAGCGCTGGAACGAGCTCCTCGGGCGACTCACGGTGGAGGGCGGCACCGAAGCGCAGCGCACGGTCTTCACCACCGCGCTCTACCACTCGCTGCTCCAGCCGGCGGTGGCCACGGACGTGAGCGGTGACTACTTGGGCTTCGACGGCGCCGTCCACCGCGCCCAGGGCTACACCCGCTATCAAGACTTCTCCGGCTGGGACATCTACCGCTCGTGGATCCAGCTCGCGTCGCTCGTGGCGCCCACGGAGACGGGGGACATGATGCGCTCGCTGGTGGAGTCCGGGCAGGAGTGCGGCGTGATGCCGCGCTGGTCGCTCTCCAACAACGAGACGGGCGCCATGGTGGGCGATCCCGCCTCCGCGCTCGTCGCCTCCGCCTACGCCTTCGGCGTCCGCGGCTTCGACGCGGGAGCGGCGCTCCAGCTCGCGCGCAGGAGCGCAGAAGATCCGACCGCCGCCTGCCACGACATGCGCTCGCGGCCCGGGCTGGCGGACTACCTCACGCGCGGCTACTGCCCAAAGGACGGCGCGGGGGCGCCCCTCGGCCCGCCCTCCACCACGCTCGAGTACGCGCTGGCGGACTTCTCCATCGCCAAGCTGGCGGAGGCGCTGGGCGACTCGGCCACCCACGCGGAGTACCTCCGGCGCAGCGCCTACTGGCGTCGGGTGTTCGACCCAGGGCTCAGCGGTAACGGCTTCACCGGCTACGTGGCGCCGCGCTACCTCGAGGACGAAGCGGACGGCACGCCGCGCTTCGACCGCAGCATCGACGTGGGCCGGCGCGAGGGCTTCGTGGAGGGCAACGCCGCGCAGTACACCTTCATGGTGCCGCACGACGTGCCCGGGCTCATCGACGCCCTCGGCGGGGACTCGGCCTTCATCGCACGGCTGGACGCCCTGTTCACGGAGCTGAACGCTGGCCCAGAGCGGCCCTACGCCTACATGGGCAACGAGCCCAATTTCTTCACCCCGTGGGAGTATCCCTGGGCCGGCGCCCCGGCGCGCACCCAAGCGGTCGTGCAGCGGATCCTCGCCGAGCTGTTCACCGCTGGGCCCGGCGGTCTGCCCGGCAACGACGACCTCGGCGCGACGTCCTCCTGGGCCGTGCTGGCCATGCTGGGGCTCTATCCCGTGGCGCCCGGCGTGGGGGGCTTCATCGTGGGCAGCCCCACCTTCTCCAAGCTCACCCTCGCGGTGCCCGAGCGCCCACCGCTCGTCATCACCGCCTCGCGCACGGCGCCCGGCGATCTCTACGTCCAGTCGCTCACGCTCGACGGCGCGCCGCACCCGAAGGCCTGGCTCGACTGGTCGCGGCTCGAGCGAGGCGCCAGCCTCCACTTCGAGCTGGGGCCCAGCCCCAGCCCAAGCTTCGGCGTCGCCCCGGAGGCGCGCCCACCCGCCTGGCTCGCCCCGGGCGGCAGCGCGCCGTGAGGCGTCGCGGCGCCCGCGGGGCCGGAGCCTCGCCGTCTCAGAGAGCCCTTGGAAGACGCGAAGCCCACCGCTACGCTCTGTCGATGAGGAGCGTGAGCGGTGGTCGGGTCGGTGCGCGGTGGTCAGCCCTCTTGGCGACGCTCGCGTTAGGGGCGCTCCTCGCCTGCAAGGGGGGCACGAGGTCGTCGAGCGCCGGAGCCGAGGAGCCGGCGAGCGCCCTCGCCAGCAGCCGCGCTGCCTACGTGGGGCAGTGGAGCGGCCCAGACGTCTCGCTGAGCATCAGCCCCGAGGGCGAGGTGCACTACAAGCGAGAGCGCAAGAGCGGGGGCACCAGCACCAACAAGACCATCACGGGCTCCATCAAGGCCTTCCAAGGCGCTCACTTGAAGGTCGCGGCGCTCATCACCGTGACCCTCGAGGTCCAGGCGCCCCCTCACGAGGTCGATGGTGTCTGGAAGATGACCGCCGAAGGCGATGAGCTGACGCGGCTCAGCAGCAACGTGGGGCGCGCCGCCGAGATCGAGGGCGCCATCAAGGACAACCTGGACAAGAACGTCGGCGCGACGCGCTCCGTCACCTGCCCGCGTGAAGCCTCTACCGCCACGGCCTTCAAGTGCCAGGCGCTGTTCGAGGACGGCCAGCGCGTGAGCTATGCCGTCAAGGTGGACGCGGCAAACATCCAGTGGGAGGCCGAGGCGGTCCCGCTCAGCGGCCCCCAGCTCGAGCAGTCCATCGTGGAGCTGTTCGCCAAGCAACGCAAAGAGACGGTGACGGCCACCTGCCCGGCGAAGACCATCTTCCGTCAGGTCGGGGAGGTCTTCACGTGCGAAGCCAGGAAGGCCGGGCAGGCCGGCGCGGAGCCCATGCTCGTGAGCATCACGGTCAAGGACACGACGGGGAACGTCGGCATCGACTATCAGCCGCCCAAGGCCAAGGCGGGCGCCGCACCGTCGCGCTAGCGCCCCGGGGCGGACGCTGCAGCGCGCCTGAGCGCTAGCGCGCGCTGCGCGGGGCGCGCCTCCCTGGCATGACGCGGGGATCGACTTTCGCTACCCCTGCCCTACACTGCCGGCGATGCTGCGCCCCCAAGCCTTGCTCGCTCCGTCTCTGCTCCTGGTCGCCCTCGGCTGTAGCTCGGAGGAGCCCGCCGCGTCGGCAGCGCCGCTCGGGACGCACGTGCTGTTCGATCTGACGGCGGACACCTCGCTGCCGGAGAACTTCTACGCGCAGCCTTACCCCAGCGACCTGCGCCTCAACGCCGCGGGGGCACCGGATCTCCTGGCGTTGCCCAACCCGAAGAGCGTGCCAGTGCTGCAGGGGCTGATGGAGGCCGCCAGTGAGCTGCCTGGCTATCCGGTGCTGCCGGTGGCGTGGTTCCGCTTCTCGGCGCCCATCGCGGAGCGTGATCGGCGCCTGGTCCCAGCGGACCCAGGCTCTCCCATCCTGCTCATCGACCTCGACCCAGCGCCTGCGTCCGGCTCGCGGCTCATCCCCGTGGTCGCCCCCACGCTCACCGCGGACGAGGTCTACGTCCCTGAGAACGTGCTCGCCGTGAGCCCGTACCCGGGGCTCGTGCTCGAGCCTCGACGCCGGTACGCCTTCGTCATCCGGCGCAGCTTGAACGACGCGGAGGGCAAGCCGCTCGACGTCACGGCGGACTTCAAGGCGCTCCTCCAAGGCAAGCCCGCGCCCTCCGCGCCCGAGGTCCCCGCGGCGCCGCTCTTCGCGCCGCTGCTCGAGGCGCTGGACGAGCTCGGGATCCCGCGCGGCGAGGTCGCGGCCGCCACCGTGTTCACCACCGGAGACGTGGTGGATGATCTCTCTCGGCTCGCGCAGACCGTCGCTCAGCGGCTCCACCCCCAGGTGTCGCCGCTGCAGCTCGACCCCGTGGACGGCGCGGCGCATGAGCGCTTCTGTGAGCTGGTCGGCAAGATCCGCTACCCGCAGTTTCAGCGCGGCACGCCCACCTTCAAGACGGAGGGGCTGTTCGAGTGGGCTGGCGACTCCATCCCGGTGGTGCAGCGCGAGGAGGAGGCGCCCGTCGTCGTCACGCTGCCCAAGGGAGAGATGCCCGTCGGGGGCTATCCCCTGGTGCTCTACTTCCACGGCTCCGGGGGGCTGTCGTCCCAAGCCGTGGACATGGGGCGCGGCACCACGCCGGACGGTGAGAACCCGGTCCCTGGGACGGGCCCGGCGCACACCCTCAGCGCCCACGGCTTCGCCACCGTGGCCAGCGCGCTGCCCGTCAACCCGGAGCGGGTGCCCGGCGCCAAAGAGCTAGCCTACCTCAACTTCGACAACCTCAAGGCCTTCCGCGACACCTTCCGCCAGGGCGTCATCGAGCAGCACCTGCTGGTGGAGGCCATCGGCGGGCTACAGTTCCCCGCGGACGTGGCCGCAGCGTGCGGCCTGAGCCTGCCGCCGGGCGAGAGCCAGTTCCGCATCCGCACGGATCGGCTCTTCGCGCAGGGGCAGAGCATGGGCGGCATGTACACGAACATGGTGGGCGCCACCCACCCGCGGATCACGGCGGTGGTCCCCACGGGCGCTGGGGGCTACTGGAGCAAGTTCATCCCGGAGACCAAGCTGGTGGGCAACCTCGGCGCGCTCGCGGCGGTCATCATGGGGCTCAGCCTCCAGACGCCGCTCGATCAATTCCACCCCACCCTGCACACGCTGCAGACGGCCTGGGCCGCCGCGGAGCCGCTGGCCTACATGGCGCGCCTCGGCCGCCACCCGCTGCCCGGGCACCCCGTGCGCCCCGTGTACGAGCCCATCGCCAAGGACGACTCCTACTTTCCGACCACCATCTACGACGCGGTGGTGCTCGCCTACGGGCACCAGCAAGCGGGGGAGCAGACCTGGCCCACCCTGCAGCAGTCGCTCGCCGTCGCGGGCCTCGATGGACTCCTCCCCTACCCGGTGAGCAACAACCTCCGCTCGGCCAGCGGTCAGACGCCCTTCACGGGCGTGGTCGTGCAGCACCCCGTGGACGGGGCGTATGATCCGCACTCCATCTACCGGCAGCTCGACAGCGTGAAGTACCAGTATGGCTGCTTCTTTCACACCTTCTACACCACGGGCGTCGCGGTCGTGCCAGCGCCCGCGCCGCTCGGCACCCCCTGCCCCACGCGCTGAGCTCAGGCTTGCGGTCCTCGGAGCCGTGCTGTAGTCGCAGCACAGCATGACCGCCCTCACCGCTCGCCACCTCACCGCGCTCTGCCTCGGCTCCTGCGCGCTGGCCGCCGCCAGCGCGTGCGGCCCGAAGCCCCCCGAGGCACGGGTGGGGGTCACGCCGGAGCCCACGGGCCCCGTGGTGGAGGTGCTCGCGCCGAGCAGCCCCGTCCGGCACGTCACGCTGGAGAGCGTGGGGCTCGATCCGAGCGCGCTCGACCGCAAGGCCGACGCCTGCTCGGATTTCTATCGCTTCGCCTGCGGCGGCTGGATCGACCGCACGCAGATCCCCGAGGACAAGGCGCGCTGGGTGCGCAGCTTCAACGAGATCGACGAGCACAACGAGCAGCAGCTCCGCCTCCTGCTCGAGGGCGCCGCCGCCGCGAAAGACGCAGCCCCTGCGCAGCGACAGCTCGGGGACTTCTACGCCGCCTGCATGGATGAGGCGGGGCTCGAGAAGCTCGGGCTGCAGCCCATCCAGCCGTACCTGAAGGCCATCCAGGCCGCGGGGAGCGTCCCCAAGCTGCTGGAGCAGGTGGTGGAGCTGCACCTGCGCGGCGTCTGGGCGCTCTTCGACGTCTCGGCGGAGCAAGACTTCAAGGACGCCACGCGCTACCTCGTCTACCTGGATCAGGCGGGGCTCGGCCTGCCCGATCGGGACTACTATTTGAAGGAGGACGAGCCGTCGAAGGCGCTGCTCGCGCAGTACGAGGCGCACGTCGCGCGGATGTTCGGCCTCGCCGGTCAGCCCGCCGCGCAGGCCGCGCGCAGCGCCAAGGACGTGCTCGCCATCGAGACGGCGCTGGCCACGGTCTCGAAGACGAAGGTGGAGCGGCGTGACCCCGCGGGCCTCTACAACAAGCTCGACCGAGCTCAGCTCACCGCCACCTCACCGGCCTTCCCTTGGGACGCGTACCTCGGCACGCTGGGCCTGGGCGCAGAGCAGCAGGTCAACGTCACGGCACCGAAGTTCTTCGAGGGCATGAGCGAGCTGGTGAAGCGCCAGCCGCTCGGCGCGTGGAAGAGCTACCTGAGCTGGCAGCTCTTGCACGCCACGGCGCCAGCGCTGAGCGCCAAGTTCGTGGCAGAGAGCTTCAAGCTGGAGCAGCTGCTCACGGGACAGAAAGAGCAGCGCGTCCGCTGGAAGCGCTGCGTGGACGCGGCGGACGGCGCCCTCGGTGAGACCCTGGCGCAGGGCTTCGTCGCGAAGTTCTTCCCGCCGGAGTCCAAGGCCGCGGTCGTGCAGATGGTCGGCGCCATCGGCCAAGCCTTCGCCACGGAGACCGGCAAGCTCCCCTGGATGGACCCCGCCACGCAGCGCGCCGCGCGGGAGAAGTTCGCGGCCATGGCGTACCTCATCGGCTACCCAGAGAAGTGGAAGCGCTATGATTTTCCCGTGGGGCGGGGCACTCACGCCGCCAACCTGCTCGCCGCCAAGAGCTTCGAGCTGCGGCAGCGCCTCGCGCGCCTGGGCAAGCCGGTGGACCGCGGCGAGTGGTTCATGACGCCGCCCACCGTCAACGCCTACTATGATCCGCAGAAAAACCAGATGGTGTTCCCAGCGGGCATCTTGCAGCCGCCGTTCTACTCACCCACGGCCAGCGTCGCGGTGAACCTGGGCGCCATGGGCATGGTGGTCGGCCACGAGCTGACCCACGGCTTCGACGACGAGGGCTCGCAGTTCGACCAGAACGGCAACCTCCGGGCGTGGTGGCCCACCGCGGTGCGGCAGCGCTACGAGCAGCAGACCCAGTGCGTCGCGGCGCAGTACTCCACCTTCGAGCCCTTACCGGGCGTCAAGGTCAACGGCCAGCTCACGCTCGGAGAGAACATCGCAGACATGGGCGGCGTGAAGCTGGCGTTCTACGCGTATCGCGCGCTGCGACGGGACGCCCCAGAGCGCCTCGTGGCCGATGGCTTCACGGAAGACCAGCAATTTTTTCTCAGCACCGGCCAGCTCTGGTGTGCAAAATACCGTGAGGAGTACGCGCGCCTCGCCGTGTCGGTGGATCCGCACTCGCCGCCGCGCTTCCGCGTCAACGGGCCGCTCGCCAACCTCCCGGAGTTCGCGGAGGCCTTCTCCTGCTCACCGGGGACGCCCATGAGCCCGAAGCAGCGCTGCTCGGTGTGGTGAACTGCACCAGCGCGCTGGCGCCGAGCCCTCGCCCCGGCTCGGCGCCAGCGTGCGCTCCGCGCCGCTACGGCGTCCCGGGCTCGAGCCGCCGATAGACGATCCGCGCCGCGACGCGCACGGGGTTCATGCCAGCGTCGCTGGCGCGCACCGACACGTGGTAGGAGGTGCCATCCCCCGGCTCGTTCTTGGCGGCTTGGTCCACGAAGCCGATCCAGTGCTTGAAGCCGCGCTCCTCGGGGAAAAAATACGACACCGGGGACTCCACGAGCCGCGAGGGATAATTGCCCATGACGGTGCCAAACTCCTCGGTCACGGGCGGCTGCTCGCTGCCCTTGGCCTGCTCATCGTCCGTCCAGCGCACCTCCAGCAGCATCTTGGCGTGGGTGTTCTTGTCGGCGTCGAGGTCTTGCGCCACGTCATAGGTGTCGATGGCGAACCGCGTCGCGCCGTCACCTCCCAGCACCGACACCCCTTGAACGGAGTAGAGCCCACCGCCCAGCTCGCTGACGTCCTTGGAGCCCTGGAACGACAGGCTGGTGCCGAGCAGCGGGCTGAGCAAATCCGCGTGCACGAGCCCGAGGCGGGGGTGGTAGTAGGCCTCCGCGTCGACGGGGACGCCCGCGCCCGTCACCCGCGGCAGCACCGTCGTGATCACGTAGCGGCTACAGCCGCTGAGCAGGCCTGCTGGCGTTCGCACGCCGACGTCCCGCTCATCGAGGGTGAAGCTGCCGGTGACCGTCACGGGCTCCGGCGTGGCGCCGGGGTCATCGAAGACGCCCTGAGCCGGCATCGACACGGACTGCGGCTCGCCCACCGGGGGGCTCAAGGACACCTTCGGCGGCGCGATGGCCGTGACGGCCGCGTAGCCCGAGAACGTCGGCAGCGCGTCCGGCGGCAGGATGAGCTCGGCGCCGCCCAGCTCGAGGGTGTCGCCTCGTAGGTCGACCCACGCCTCGAAGCTCGCCCCACCAGCGCCGCCGGGCTCGCTGAGCTTCGTCCTCGGAAAGCTCCGACCGGCGATCACCTTCTCCCCCACGTTCTCACTCTCAAGGGTGGGCATGCTGCCGTCTGGCAGACGAGCGCGGTAGCTCACCCGGGTGGTGGACGTGACTTTCGGATACGGGGACTTCACCTCTGGGGAGGCGCCGTCGCCCCCGCGACGGCTGCCTCCGCTGCTGCAGGCCAGCAGCACCGCGAGCCCCCCGAGGGCGAGGGGTAGACGAGCGCGACGGGACCAAGAGCGTCTGAGCACGGTGGACATGGCGACTCCTTCAGCGCGCGCTGGCGCGCTCTTGCCCCTCTAAGGCCAGCTTCCTCGGTGGCTAGGGGGGCCGAGCCGCCCACACGACCCAGCCCCGAGAAGCGGTCGCCGCGCACAAGCAATGTCTAGTGTTTCCGGCACCCTGCTGGCTCCTGGGGGGCCTGCGGCAAGTTGACGCAGCCCCGGGCGGAGGGCGTCGAGCGCCCCGAAGAGCAGATCGTCGATTGGCTCGCCGTGGCCCTCGGAGCTCCACCGGCGTGGGGGTCTGCCGCCGTCGCCGACCGCGGGCACTCCGCACCCGGCTCCGCCAGGCGGACCTCGCCCGAGCTCACCCGGTCGCCGCGCAGCCGCGCCGCGGCGCTCAGCCAGCTCAGCGGCACGCCGCCGCGCGCGGACGCGCCGCGATGAGCGCCTCAGCCGCCGAGGCGACCCTGCACGAACGCGCGCACCACGTCCATCGTGGACACGATGCCGGCGAGCTGCCCGCGCTCGTCGATCACCACCAGGCGGTGGCTGCCCGTCTCCACCATCCGCTGCGCGACGTCTCGCACGCTGTCCCCGACGTTGGCGGCGAACACCACTGGGCTCATCACGTCCTCCGCCGTGGCGTGCTCCAGGGTGGCGGCGCGGCTCGGGTTGGCCAGATCGCTCTTGGTGACGAGCCCGAGGACGAGCCCGCGCGCGTCTTGCACGGGGGCGCCGCTCACGCCCTTGAGGGTGAGGCCCCAGGCCAGGTCCTCGACGGAGGTGTCCGGCGCCACGGTGAGCACCTTGGTGGTCATGATGTCTTCGACCTTGAGCATCTGGGGGTCTCCTCCCCGTGAGAGCTACTCGCGGAGGCGCACGCCCGCAACGCCCCCACCCGCCGCGCCGTGGGCTGCCGCGGAGCGCTCGGCGCGATGCTGGCGAGCGAGCCGAGGCCCCCCCACCCTCGCACCACGCGGCCGGTCCTCCGGCGCCAGCGCCCGCTGAGAAGGATTCCATGGACTTGCAGCACCCGCCCCGGCGCCCCGACCCACCCGGTTGACGCTATCAGTTGCTACTGTCATGATCACGGCTCCCAATTGGCAGGATTTGGAGGAAAAGCCATGCAGTTGAAGCGACTTCCCGTGAACGAGCGAGCGGTGGCCATGAACCGGAGGGTGGAGCGCGTGGTCAACCGCGTGGTCCGCGCCCGTGATCGCTGGGCGGAGCGCCTGGGCGTCGGCGGTCGCGCCGCAGCCTACGACGACACCCACTACGAGTTCATCGGCGGCGCCAAGGATGAGCTGCGCAAGAAGCACTACGACAAGAGCCTGCGGCTGCTGTGGAAGGCCGAGGCGGTCGCGCCCTGGTCGAGCTTCCGAGACTGCACCGACGAGGAGCGCCTGCTGCTGGCGGAGGCCGAGCGTAGCCTGAGCCCCGAGGAGCGCGCCGAGCGCAAGCGGATCACCAGCGAAGAGTACCGAGCGTTCTTGGACGAGCACTACACGCCACGCCAAAAGCGCGCCATCGTCAGCTTCCTCGCCGCCATCGGGCACGGTGAGGCCTACGCCTGGCTCGTCTCCGCCAGCCTCCTCTCGGAGGTGAAGAGCACGGGCGCCCGCGCGGCGCTCACCATGCAGGTGCTCGAGGAGGCCAAGCACTTCGTGGTGATGCGGGAGCTGGTGCAGGCCTTCGGCGTGGAGGTGCCGCGGCAGAGCGTCTGGGAGTACCTGCTGCTCGAGGGCACCCTCAAGGCCAAGGGGCTCGACAAATTCTTTGGCATGAACGTGCTGGTGGAGACCATCGCCCTCAGCATCTTCGGGTCACTGTCCGAGATGCCAGGGCTCGAGATCTTGCGGCTGTTTCACCTGGACGAGGCGCGCCACACCGCGCTGCCCGCCAACTACTTCAAGGAATTCCCGCTGGACGACAAGGCCAAGGCCAGCCTCCGGAGCCGTGTCCGCCGCCTTTGGATGACGCTACCGGCGCTGCCCTTGGTCATGCTGCTCGAGGAAGAGCTCGCTGAGATTGGCATCGACGCCTTCGAGTTCGCCGGCTCGGTGATGCGCAAGGTCAGCGCGCTGTCCGAGCGCGCCGGGCTCCTCCCCGCGGAGGTGGCGCTGCGCCAAGCCATGCTCTTCAACCGCATCTTCAACCTGTACTGCCGCGCCACGCGCCCTGGCCATGAAGACCGGGACTTCATGGCGGCGGACACCACCTCGGGCGAGGAGGAGCGCGCGGTGGAGCGCGAGATCTTCGCGGCCGCCACCGTCCACTGAGCGTCGAGCGTCACCCGCGCCGGGTCCCGCCCCAGGGGTGGGCCCGGCGTCGGTGGTCAGCTGCCTTGCAGCCCACCGGACAGGAGGTAGCCCATCACGGCGCCGTACAGCGATGAGACGTAGGGGCTGGAGGTGATGGGGCACACCCCCGAGCGGCATCCGATGACCCGGTAGTAGAGGTAGCCCAGCGCGGCGCCGGCCGCGATGGCGAGGGGAACTCGAGGGAGCATGAGCGGTCGTCCTTGCTGCTGAGAGCCCAAGGGCGCCAGAAGGGTTCACGCGGGGCGTCCGGAGGCCCTACCCGGACGCAAGCTCCGCCTCCGGCGGCTTCACCTCGGGGAGGAGGAAGGCAAACACCCCGAGCAGCGGCAGAAAGGCGCACACCTGGTACACGAACACGATGCCGGCTTCGTCCGCGAGTAGGCCCAAGAGCGCCGCGCCGATCCCGCCGAGCCCGAAGCTGAAGCCGTAGAACAACCCCGACGCCATGCCGATCCGGTGCGGCAGCATGTCCTGGGCGTAGACGATGATGGCGGGGAAGGCCGACGCGAGCACCACACCGATGACGACGCTCAGCGCCACCGTGAGCTCTAGCCCGACGTGCGGCAACAGCAGCGAGAACGGCGCGCAGCCCAGGATGGAAAACCAAATGACGCGCCTGCGCCCCACGCGATCGCCCAGCGGCCCCCCGAGCAAGGTGCCGACCGCGACCGCGAACAGGAAGACCGACAGCAAGTTCGCGGCGGCGTGCGCGTCCAGCGCGAACCGGTGCATGAGGTAGAAGGTGTAGTAGCTCCCGATGCTCACCATGTAGAAGAACTTGGAGAACATCAGCACCAGCAAGAGCCCCACGGTGCGACGCGCGACGCGCGCGGAGTAGCGCGGCAGCGCCGCCACGTCGCCGCGCCGGGCGCGCGTCCGCACGTGGGCCTGATACCAGCGGCTCACCGGGAGCAAGACCAGGATGGCGAGCAGCGCGATGAGCGCGAACCACGCCGCGCGCGGGCGCCCCCCGGCCCCGTGCTGCAGCACGAGGAACGCGGTGAGCAGCGGGCCGAGCGCCTGCCCCAGGTTGCCGCCAATTTGGAACAGCGACTGCGCCAAGCCGTACCGCCCCCCGGACGCCATCCTCGCGACGCGGGAGGACTCCGGGTGCAAGGTGGAGGAGCCGCAGCCGATGAGCGCCACCGCGAGCAGCACCAGCGGGTAGCTGGGCGCCACCGCGAGCAGCCCGAGCCCGCACAGGGTGAAGGTCATCCCGATGGGTAAGAGCTTCGGGAACGGATGACGATCGGTCACCATGCCCACGACCGGCTGGAGCAGCGAGGCGGTGAGCTGAAACGTGAGGGTGATGGCGCCAATCTGAAAGAAGCCGAGGCTCAGCTCCCCCTTGAGCAGCGGGTAGAGCGCCACGATCACCGACTGCATGATGTCGTTGAGCAGGTGCGCCACGCTCACCCCCGCGACGACGTGGAACGCGCTCGGCGGTGGCGGGACCGAGGTCGCCCGGCTCGCCGCGCTGGGCGCTTCGTTCGACGTGAGGGTAGCGGTGGCGCTCATGGCAGACGCGAGGGCGCGGCCGTTCGAGGAGAGCCCAGCGCCGGCGCGCGCTGCGCCCCCATAGCGCCTCTCGACCCGAGCGGCGATCCGTTCCGTGCCGTCGTGCGCTGCCTCGAGGCTCGGGCGGGCGCGCCCCTCGCCCCGCCCCCCTGGCGCCGAAGCGCCCAAGCCTTATGGTATCGGTTCGCGCCGGCAGCTCTCATGCAGTGGTCTCTCCGCATCGCCCGCGTCAGCGGCATCGACATCCGCGTCCACCTCAGCTTCCTGCTGATCGTGGCGTTCTTCGCGGTGGGGGGCTCCCAGCACGGCGCCCTCGGCGCCGCCCATGGCGCCGCCACGGTGCTGTTGCTGTTCACCTGCGTCACCCTGCACGAGCTGGGACACAGCCTGGTGGCGCAGCGGCTGGGCGTCCCCGTCAAGGAGATCTTGCTGCTGCCCATCGGGGGCCTGGCCCGCCTTGGGCGTGAGCCAAAGACGGCGCTTCACGAGCTGCTCATCGCGGTCGCGGGGCCGCTCGTGAACATCGTGCTCGCCGTGGGGCTCGCCGCCAGCGCCTACGGGCTCTGGGGTAGCCTGTTTTTTTACGGGGCGCTCGACTCGCTCGCGAGCGGGACGCCACCCAGCGTGCAGGGGCTCGTAGGGACGCTGCTCGCCGCCAACGTGATGCTCGCCGTGTTCAACCTGCTGCCAGCGCTCCCCATGGACGGCGGGCGGGTCCTGCGCGCCCTGCTCAGCATGCTCTGGGGGCAGGCGCGGGCGACGCGCTGGGCCGCCACCATCGGTCAAGTGCTGGCGGCGGGGATGGGGCTGCTCGGCCTCTACCTCGGACACCTGGGGCTCGCCTTGGTCGGCGCCTTCGTCTTCTATGGCGCCGGCCGTGAGCGCTGGTCGAGCCGCAGCGCCGAGGCGCTGGCGCAGCTCCAGGCCGGAGAGGTGGTGGAGCTGGAGGCGCCGCGGCTCGCGCCCACCGACACCCTGGGAGAGGCGGTGGACCGCCTGCTCCGGTCACCACACGCCGCCGTCGCCGTCACGCTGGGGCCCCAGCTGCTCGGCGTCCTTCACCGCGACCACCTCCTCGCGCAGATCGGGCGGCAGGGCCTCGGCGGCATCGTGGCGCACGCCATGCAGCCCGTGCGGCACGTCGTCGCCGCCACCACCCCGCTGCACGTCGTGCGCGCGGAGCTCAACGCCGCGGACGGCGCGCACGTCGCGGTGGTCGGGGAGGAGGGCCTGCTAGGGCTGCTGGGCCCGGAAGACTTGGGCCGGATCGGCGCGCTGGCCACGGGCCTGGCTCGCCTCGGCATCCAGCGCCCCGGCGTCCCAGCTCCGCTCCCCGTCAAAGATTGAAATAGCCCGGGAATTGCGGCCCAGAGCGCTTGTCGCTCGTGGCGGCACATGTGACGGTTCGGCGCGTGACCTCCACGGCGCTCCCTCCTGCACCCCCCGTCCCCGTCACCGCCTTCGAGCAGCGCTTTGGTCACCCACCGGGGCTCGTGGTGCTCTTCCTCACCGAGATGTGGGAGCGCTTTTCCTACTACGGCATGCGCGGGCTGCTCGTGCTGTACATGACGAAATACCTATTTTTGGACGGGCGCTCCGACGCCGTCGCGGGGTTCTTCGTCCTCAAGGGCGCGCTGGAGGCCGTCTTCGGGACGCTCGAGATCAAGCCGCTCGCCTCGCAGATCTACGGGCTCTACACCGGCCTCGTGTACCTGACGCCCTTCTTCGGCGGGATGCTCGCGGACAAGGTGCTGGGGCAGCGCAAGACGGTGGTCATCGGGGGCGTCCTGATGGCCATCGGACACTTCGTGATGGCCATCGAGGGGCTGTTCTTCCTGGCGCTGCTGCTGCTCATCTTGGGCAACGGCTGCTTCAAGCCCAACATCTCCACGCAGCTCGGCGGCCTCTACGCCGACGGAGACCCTCGGCGAGATCGCGCGTTCTCCATCTTCTACGTGGGCATCAACCTGGGCGCCTTCGTCTCGAACCTCGTCTGCGCCACGCTCGCCGCCCTCTACGGCTGGCACGTCGGCTTCGGCGCTGCCGGCGTGGGCATGGTGCTCGGCCTCGTCATCTACCTCGCTGGGCGACGTTGGCTCTCCCCGGAGGCGCCCCGCCTCCAGCGCGGATCGGCGGGGGCGAGCCCCCAACAGCCTCTCACGAAGAACGAGCGCTCGCGCGTCGCCGCGCTCATCGGCCTGTGCGCGCTCAACGTGGTCTTCTGGGCCGTGTACGAGCAGCAGGGCAACACCATGCAGCTCTGGGCGGACGACCAGACGCACTGGCCCACCATCGCCGGCTTCCAGATCCCGAGCCCCTGGTTTCAGTCCTTCAACCCCTTCATGATTTTCCTGTTCACGCCGCTGCTCGCCTTCTTCTGGGGCTGGCAGAGCAGGCGCGGCAAGGAGCCCAGCAGCGTGGCCAAGATGGCCATCGGCTGTATCGTCCTCGGCTCGAGCTTCCTGGTGATGGTGGCGGGGGCCTACGTGGTCGGCGCGGGCAAGGGCAGCTTGCTCTGGCCGCTGGCCTGCACCGCCATGCTGACGCTCGGCGAGCTCTACCTGTCTCCCATCGGCCTCTCCCTCGTCACGAAGGTCGCCCCGACGCGCATCGTCGGCATGATGATGGGCATGTGGTTCCTCTCGAGCTTCGTGGGCAATTACCTCTCGGGGCTCATCGGGATGTTTTACACGCGCATGCCCAAGACGGGCTTCTTCCTGCTGCTCACGGCGCTGGGCGTGGGCGCGGGGCTCGCCATGTGGGCCTTCAACGGCCGGCTCAAGCGCGCCATCGGGCACGAGGTGTGAGCCGCGGGGCCGCGCCGAGCGCGGCCCCGCTTGTTCGACCCGCACGCTAGTGGTACGGCCTCGCAGCCCCTACCCTCGGAGTGACCGCATGCAGCTACCTCACCTCGCCCACGTCGGGCTCGCCCTCCTCGCCAGCGCCGCTCGGTGGGGCGGCGGGCTCTACGGCACCCGCGGCGGGGCGCGCCCCGTCCAGCCCCTCGAGCTGTACGACATCGAGGGCTGCCCCTACTGCCGGCGCGTGCGCGAGGCGCTCACGGAGCTGGATCTCCCGGTCATGATTTTCCCCTGCCCCAAGGGTGGGGTGCGCTTTCGCCCCAAGGCGGAGGCCCTGGGTGGAAAGGCGCAGTTTCCCCTCCTGGTGGATCCGAACACCGGCGCGCAGCTCTATGAGTCCCGGGACATCGTGCGCTACCTGAGCGAGCACTACGGGGACGGCGCCGTGCCGCTGATCCAGCGCCTCGGCCCGGTGGACCTCGCCACCAGCGCTCAGGCCTCGGCCTTTCGCGCTGGAAAGGGCGTGAGGGCTCGCCCCAGCCGCGCGCCCGAGGCACCGCTGGAGCTGTACTCCTTCGAGGCCTCGCCGTTCTGCCGGGTGGTGCGTGAGCGCCTGTGTGAGCTCGAGCTCCCTTACCTGCTGCACAACGTCGGCAAGCGCAGCCCCAGCCGCGCCGCCTTCATCGCGCGCAGCGGCAGGATGATGGTGCCCTACCTCGCGGACCCGAACACTCAGCAGGAGATGTTCGAGTCCGCGGACATCTTGGAGTACCTCGACGGGCACTACGGCCGCTGAGCCGTGGGCTCAGCGCTCAAGGCGCCGGCTTCTCGATCCACAGGTCGACGTTGCGGTGCTCCACCGTGGCCTGACCACCGGGGCTCCACCCGGACGTGTAGTCCAGGATGGCCAGCTCGCGACCGTCCGCGCCCACCTTGTCCCCATCCGTGCGCCAATCGACGACGGTGCTGTGGAGGCGTAGCCAGCCGTTGTCCTCATCCCAGATCTCGACGATGCGCTGCTGGTGCGGGTAGTCCGCCAGCGCGCTGCTCATCACCTCCCACCAGCCGCGCGCCCCAGGCGGCCCCTCGAGCGTGACTCGGTGCTCGTGCGAGTGCCCCACCATGCTGAACACCACGTTCGGGTACTGCCCGATGAGCTCCCTCCACTGGTCCGCCGTCCACGCGTCGGGCTGCACGGAGCCGCCGAGCCCCGAGCCGTCTCCCAAGGACAAGACGCCGTGGTGGGAGGCCATCACGACCCACTTGCCGGCAGCCTTGGCCTCTTCCAGCAGGGGCTTGATGGTGGTGTTCACGTCGCCCTCCCGCACGACGCCCTTCTCCGACCCCGTCTCCGCGGCCAGATCCAAGATGAGGAAGCGCAGCGGCGTCCCCGGGACGTCGAAGGTGTAGGTGGCCTTGCCGCTGCTCAGCTGGGCGTCGCCGATCCCCATCGCGTGGTGATCGGCCAGGAACCGCATCAGCTCTTGACGCCCGAGCAGGGCCCGCCGCTCGTCCGGGACCACGTTCTCCTTGATGATGGGGCCGCCGGGCTGGGACCAGTCCCGTGTGCCGCCGGGCGCCTCCGACCCCAACGCCGCCTCACGCTTGGTGTCCACCGCGAGGTTGCCCTGCACCAAGACGTCGTGATTGCCGGTGACCCAGTACCACGGGAACTCCAGCGCGACGGGCACGAAGGGATCCTTGCCGTCGTTGTTCGGCCCCGGCACCGGGTCGTCATTCGCGCCGGAGTCGCAGTGCAAGCTGGGGGAGCCGTCGAGCAGCGCCATCACCCACTCGAGCTCGTTGCTCTGCGCGCTGTCGGCGTTGTCACCGCCCAGCAGCAAGAAATCTAGCGGATCCGCCGCGTGCACGGCGTTCAGCGTCCGCACCGCGGCGTTGACCATGCGGCAGATGTCCACGTCGTGCGGGCGCATGGCCGGGCTGAACAGCCCCGGCCCATCGAAACTTGCCAAGCGCGTGGGCGACTCGTCATCCGCGAGCTGCCAGTCCGGCATGTGGACGAAGCGCACGAGGCGCTTGCGCGCGGCACCCGACGCCGGAGGCTGCTCCGCGCCAGCGACGCGCGTCAGGTGCGTCTCCCCTGGGCGGCGCAGCTCCGTGAGCCCGAAGCCATCGTCCAAGAGCGACTGGCGCTCGTCCGGCACGTCCGGCGAGCGCGCCTCCGCAGGGGAGCTGACCGGGTGCAGCGGGGCGAGCAGCGCCGCGTCCGTGAGCTCGATGGCGCCGAGCGGCGGCAAGCGACTGTTGGCGGGGGCCTTCTCCTCGTCTTCGGTGCTGCAGGCCAAGGTGCTGACGCCGAGACACAGCGCCACGAGCAGGGCGGTAGAGCGAGCCATGCCGCAGAGTGTGCCAGATCCGTAGAGATCCTAAAGGTGCTGTAGGAGAAACCCGAAAAGCAGGCGCCCGGCGACTATACTCGCGGGGATGTCCTCACGGGGCCTGCTGCTGGTGGCCACCCTGGCGCTCGGTTGCTCCCGCGGCGACGACGGGCCCCCTCGCAGCCCCCCCGGCGCCAGCGCGCCCCCGAGCGCGGCGGCGACGAGCTCCGCCTGTGGACCGCTCGACTGCACGCGCTACGCCGACGTCCATGCCGCCCTGAGCCGGGTGCTCGCCAGCTCGCCCAGGGTGCTCGCCGTGGGCGAGACGCACGCGCAGCGGGACCGCGGCGGCGTCCCCTCCGCGACCCGGCGCTTCGCCGAGCTGCTGCTCCCAGAGCTGGCGCCGAGGAGCAGCGCGCTCATCGTGGAGCTCTGGGTTCCTGACCCGCGCTGCAACCCGCGACAAATCGCCCAGGTGGCACGCCAGACCGAGGCGGTGACCAAGACCCAGGCCACCACCAACCAGAGCGAGTTCGTCCTCCTCGGCCAGCGCGCCAAGCAGCTCGGGCTCGCGCCGAGCGTGCTCAGCCCGAGCTGCGAGGACTACGCGGCGATCACGCGCGCGGGCCCTGACGACGTGCTCGTGATGCTGGCGATGATCGCGCGGCTGACCCGCGAAGCCGCCGAGCGCGCGCTCGCGCGGCCGGAGGGCAAGCTCGTCATCACCTACGGCGGCGCCCTCCACAACGACGCCGTGGCGCGCCCCGGCAAGGAGGACTGGACCTTCGGTCCAGCGCTCTCGCGCGCTACCGCCGGCGCCTACGCGGAGCTGGATCTCATCGTGCCGGAGTACATCGGTGACACCGAGGCCTGGACGGCGCTGCCGTGGTACCCCTACTACGACGCCGAGAGGCTGGGCGATCAGCTCGTGCTGTTTCACCCGGCGCCGCAGCGCTGGGTGCTCATCTTCCCGCGGACGCCGCTGGCGCCGCCTGCCGCGGCGCCGTCGAGCTCGAGCCCTGCGGCGCGCTAGGCAGCGGCGGCTCCTCCGCCAGCGCCGCCAGCAGCTCTTGCCGCACGAACTCCACGACCTCCGCGGCTGGCACGCGGTCGGCCACCTCGCGGATCCCGATCTGGATGACCACCGTCTCGAGGCCAGCGTCACCGAGCTTGACCTTGGACCAGTGCAAGAACATCCCCACCAAGTCCTCCTCCAGCATGGTGGGGAAGCGCTGCACGATGCGCTTCTTCAGGGCGCCGTCGCCGTAGACACGCTCCGCGACGCGCTTGGCCACGGCGAGGCGCTCTTCGAAGCGCTCACTCCCCGGGATCTCCACCGTGCCTTGGTGCATCCGCCCCATCTGGCAAGCCAGCAGCGCCGCCAGGCTCAACCCGAGGCTCAACAGCGCCCGGCGTGAGCACGCCGCGGGCCCGCGCTCACCCCGCTGGTCCCCGCGCGCGGGCCCGCCCGGGGGCGACCCCTTCCCCTCGCGCCGCGTCTGGGGCAAGAAAAACCCAATGCTCTTCGACGTCATCGCCGCCATCTTGGCCGTGGTCTACACGCTGCGAAAGCTCGACGCCAAGCGCCCCAGCGCCCAAGACTACCCCGCCGTGGCGCCGGAGCGCTTCGCGGCCTGGCAGCGACGTGAGCTGTTCGCCCTCAATCTTGGCAGTGGCGCTTGCGCGCTCAAGACGCTCCTCGGGGTCTTCGAGTACCTCTACGGCCCGCGCATCGCCGCCTGGGCAGCCCCCTCCGGGCGGGTCCAGTGGGTCTATGGGGTGAGCGCGCTGCTGTTCGTGAGCTGGCTCTTGGCGCTCGTGATCGCCTTCATCCTCGCGCGCCGTGCTCGCAAGGAGCGCGAGGTGCTCGGGATCCAGCTTCACAAGGCCCCCTCCCCGGCGCCCGGCTGAGCTCGAGCGAGGAAGGATTTTCAGCCCCGAGCGTACACCAGCAGCACATGGCACACCGAGACGTGGAACCGCTGGGGGTCTTGCTCGCCGGCCTCTTCGAGTGCGGCCGGGGCCCAGCCGGTGCCCAGCGGCTAGAGCACGCCCAAGCGACGCGCCGCGCTGGTGAAGGCCGCTACGGCTCGGTCCACCTGCTCCGCCGTGTGCTCGGCGGAGAGCTGCACGCGGATCCTCGCCTCGCCCCGGGGCACCACGGGGTAGCTGAACCCCACGACGTAGATCCCCTCCGCCAGCAGCGCAGCCGCTAGATCCGCCGCCTGCTGGGCGTCACCGATCATCACGGGCACGATCGGGTGCTCGCCGGGCTTCAGCGTGAAGCCCGCGGCCTGCATCCCCTCCCGGAAGCGCCGCGCGTTGGCCTTCACCTGCTCCCGGAGCGCCCCGGACTCCTCGAGCAGCTCCAGCACGGTGAGGCTGGCGCCGGCGATGGCGGGCGCCAGGGTGTTGGAGAACAGGTACGGCCGTGAGCGCTGGCGTAGCAGCTCGATGAGCTCCCGCTTGCCCGTGGTGAAGCCGCCGCTGGCGCCACCCAGCGCCTTGCCCAAGGTGCTGGTCATCACGTCCACCCGCGCCTGGACGCCATGATGCTCCGGCGTGCCGCGCCCCGTGGCGCCCACGAAGCCCGTGGCGTGGGAGTCGTCCACCATCACCATGGCCCGGTAGCGCTCCGCGAGCTCACAGATGCGGTCCAGCTTGGCGAGGTAGCCGTCCATGCTGAAGACGCCGTCGGTGGCGACGAGCCGTAGGCGCTTGCCCTGAGTGGCCTTCAGCGCCTGCTCGAGCGCCTCCATGTCTCCATTGGGGTAGCGGTGGCGCTCGGCCTTACAGAGCCGGATGCCGTCGATGATGGAGGCGTGGTTGAGCGCATCGCTGATGACGGCGTCTTGCTCACCCAAGAGCGTCTCGAAGAGCCCCCCGTTGGCGTCGAAGCACGAAGAGTAGAGGATGGTGTCCTCCGTGCCGAAGAAGCTAGAAATCTTCGCCTCGAGCTGCTTGTGGACCTCTTGCGTGCCGCAGATGAAGCGCACGCTGCTCATCCCGTAGCCATAGCGCTCCAGGGCCTGCGCTGCCGCCGCCAGCACGCGCGGATGCGACGAGAGCCCGAGGTAGTTGTTCGCGCAGAAGTTGAGCACCTCCTTGCCGTTGGAGGTGATGCGGGCCGCCTGGGGCGTGCTGATGACCCGCTCGGACTTGAACAGCCCCGCCGCGCGGATGGCGTCGAGCTCCTGCGCGTAGACCTCTCGAGCGCCTTCGTACATGACGCGCTCAGTTGGAGCCGGGCTTCGGGGGCGCCTTGGGTGGTGGGCGGAAGGTGAGGACCGGCTTGGCGCCGCTGATGGTGGTGGCCGTGGCCGTGGCCGGAGGCGCGGTCGTGGTGGCGGGGGGCGTGGTGGTGGTGGCGGTCGCCACGGCCGTCCCGGTGGAGGTGGCCGTCGCGGTGGGCGTGGCGCCAGCGTCGGGCGTGGCCGCGGCCGTCCCCGTGGCCGTGGCCGAGGCAGACGCCGTCGTGGCGGGCGGAGGGAGGGCACCGGCGTCCTGCTGCGCGACCGCGGTCGGGTCCACCTTCTCCACCTTCGTGGAGGTCATGGCGGCGGGCACCCAACCGGGGCTGAGCTGGCCGACCCCCGAGGGGTACTCGATGAGCATCCAGTTGCCGTACCGCGCCTTACGGTTGACGAGCGTCCCGCGTCCGAGCTGGGCGATGGGCTCCCCGCTCGAGTCTGCCTCCGAGTACACCTTGACCAGCGCGACGTTGATCCGCACGGTGCCGCTCTCGACCCGCTCCTTGTCTCCATAGCGGGTCACGTCCTTGCTCCCGCTGGGCGCCTCGGCGGTGGGCGCCGGCGCGGGCTCCGGCGGCGCGGGCGCCGCGGGCTCGGCGGAGGGCGCCGCTACCGTCGGGGGCGCCTCCTCCTTCTTCTTGCAGGCGAGCAGTGCGCTCACCACGAGCATGGGGGCCAAGACTGCGGACAGGCGCTCTAGGTTGCGTGCCATGGTTACCTCGCCAGCAACGCTACAACAGCCTCCCACGTTAGCCTAGCCGATAGCGCGGCGGCTCACTCCCAGGACACCCCCCCCGTTCGGGCCTGCTCCAGCATGGCGTCCATGCCATGCGCCAGGGGGCTCGGGAGCTGCCCGGCGTGAAAGAGCCCCACCTCCGCGATCTCCAGCGGGTTGAGCGGCGGGCGCCGCGGCGGCGTCACCAACGCGTGCACGACGATGGTCACGGCGTGGAAGCGTGCGTCGCGACTGGGCTCACTGTAGACGCCCGACAGCTCGCCCAACGACACCACCTCGACGCCCGCCTCCTCCAGCAGCTCCCGCGGCACGGCGGCGCGCAAGGTCTCGCCCCACTCCAGGGTCCCTCCCGGTAGCGCCCACTGCCCCGTGTCCGTCCGCCGGATGAGCAGCCAGCGTCCGTCCTCGGTCCGCGCGGCGGCGGCGACGCCGACGACGGGGCGACGCAAGACGTGACGCGCCACCTCCTTCACGATCGCCCAAGCACCTCGCGGGATCCGCATGGCGCGGCCGTAGCAGAGCCGGGGCATCGACCCAAGCCCATGAGCTTATGCTAGGAGCCTCTCCACCCATGAGGCGCGACTGGCTCTTGTCCCTCTCGCTCACGCTCGCGGCGTGCAGCCAGCGCACGGAGCCGCCGGGCGCGGCGAGCACGGCGGCCAGCTCCACCCTGCCCCAGGAGATCGAGATCGCCGGGCAGGCCGCGGAGGAGGCCAGCTCGAGCCCACCGGTGGACGCGCTGGAGCCGGGGAGCCAGCTCGACGCGCTCCCCTTCGAGCCCACCGGGCTCAAGCTCGCGAGCACCGCCTGGCGCACCTGGGTGTACACGGACGTCACGGAGAAGCGGACACGCTACGGTTACCTGAGGGCAGGCACCATCACGGACGCGCGCCCCCCGGCGATCGTCAACGCAGGGTGCCCCGGCGGTTGGTACCGGATCAACCCGCGAGGCTTCGTGTGCATCGGCAAGGGCGCCAGCCTCAGCCTGGACGAGCCGGTCGTCATGGCCTCGGACGTGCGTCCGGTGCGCGGCCAAGGCTTTCCTTACCTGTACGCGATGGCCAGCGACAGCCCGCCGTTCAGGTACTTCCGCCTCCCTAGCGCGGAAGAAATGCGCACCGTGGAGGGCGAGGGCGTCGCAGGTCGAGCCCTGGCCTGGCGACAGGGGCTCGCCGCGAAGGGCGTGAGCGAGCTGCTCGGTGAGCCGGGCGCCCCGCCGGACCTCGTCGCGAACGCCAAGGTCATGCCCCGTCCCTACGGCGTCATCCAGCGCCTTCACCTCTCGGTCCACTCGGGACGCGCGGCAGCGGACAGCGGCTTCGCCCTGCTCCGCACCTTCACGCACGAGGGGCGGGTCTTCGGGCTCACCACGGAGCTGGATCTCATCGCGCTCGACCGCACCCGGCTCATCAAGCCCTCCAGCTTCCATGGCGTCAGCCTGGAGCCCGGGGAAGAGCTCCCGGTGGTGTTCGTCGAGAGCTACTCGCTCCAGAAGTACGAGCCCGTGGACGGTGGGACGCCCAAGGCCACGGGGAGCTGGCAGCGCCGTGAGGGGGTGAAGCTGACGGGCAAGACCGTGGGAGGGCAGTTCTGGGAGACGCGCGATGGCCTGCTCATGCCCCTCGGCAGCGGGCGCCTCATCAAGCCCCGAGAGAGCTTCCCCAGCTTCGCTACCGGCACCCGCAAGTGGATCGATCTGTCGATTGAGCAGCAGGCGCTCGTGGCGTACGAAGGGACACGCCCCGTCTACGTGACCCTCGTGAGCACTGGGCGTGGGGGGCTCGGTGACCCGGAGAAGACGCACGCCACCGTCCGCGGCACCTTCATGATCGTCACCAAGCACGTCACCGCCACCATGGACGGTGAAGACGACGTGAGCGACTCCTACAACCTGCTGGACGTCCCCTTCGTCCAGTACTTTCACAACGGCTACGCGCTGCACGGCACGTACTGGCACGACAACTTCGGCCAAGTGCGGAGCCACGGCTGCGTCAACCTCTCGCCCATCGACTCCGCGTGGCTCTTCGAGTGGACGGACCCGAGCGTGCCCGCCGACTGGCACGGCGTCATCAACAAGGACCGAGGCACGGTGGTGGTGGTGCGCCCCTGAGGCGCTCGGCGTCGGATGCGCGCACGCCTCAGGGCCAGCCTGGCGGGACGTCCAGGGCCACGTGCACGGTGAGCACGTGCGCCTGCTCCCAGCCGCTGGGTCGCTCCGTGGAGCGGAGGAGATAGCCCACGTCCAGCCGCGTGGTGGGGTTGAGCGCGAAGCCCAGGCCCACGGCGGCGCGGTTCTGGTTCATGCGCTGGCGCTCGGACAGCTCCACGAACACCTCCTCGGAGAGGAAGGGCTTGAGCTTGGCGCCCGAGGCCCCATAGCTGAGGCGCAGCTGCTCCCGCGCGCGCCACCACGGCTGCTGACCCGCCGTGCCATGGATGAGGCGGGTGCGGCTGGCGAGCGAGAAGTCCCCGAGCGAGAGCGTGAGGTTGGGCTCGAGCTCGAGCTGCCCCTCCTGCACGTAGCGGTCCGCCGAGCGGCTGGCGGCCACCGCGCCCTGGCCGGCGATGAACGCCCAGCTTGCCACGTAGAGCACCGCGCCGGTGCGGAAGCGAGCCTGCGCGAGCCCCTCCGCCTCTCGCATCAAGAAGGTCTCCGTGGAGACGCGAGCGTCGAGGCGCGGCAGCGCTGGGCGCTCCGTCCGCACGATGGGCACGCGGCTCTCCGTGCTGAGCCACACCCCGCTGTCGGCGAGCGCTGGGCTGGAGAGCGAGCCCAGCGCGAGCACTACCACCCCCCTCCTCCAGCGCCGACCACGATCGTGCACGCGCGCGTCATGGGCTCACCGCCGCGGCCGCGTCAAGCCCGGCCGCCTCGGGAGCCGTCGCCTCCACCGCTTCAGCGCAAGACCGACAGCTCGTCGGCGATGGCCTCCCACGCCGTCGGGGCGTCCTCCGTGTGCAGCTCCACACGGCCCTGCACCCTCCTGCCCTCGCCGGGCTGGAGCGGCGCGGTGAGCGGGAACTTGACCCAGCCGAGCTCGGTGGGAGCGTCGGCGGTGGGCTGCGTCTGCTGCAGCGCCCCGCCGAGGGCGCGGAGCCCGAGGCCGAGCTCACCGCGCCGAGCGTCGCTCACGTTGTGGACACACGCCTCCACCACGCGTTGCTCCCCCTGGCTGCTCACCCGCAGCTCGCACACGCGCAGCGGCCCCGTGGCCTCCACCACGCGCCGGAGCCACACCGACTCCTCGTCCCGCTGGGTGTCGAGCAAGGCGAGCGCTCCCTCGCGCCCGCGCGCGTCACCGAGCCACGCCAGGAGCATGGCGCCGTAGAGCCGCACGGGGCGGTGGTTGGCGCGGAGCAGCTCCGCCAGCGCGCTGGCCGGCGCCACGGTGTCGGGTGTCAGGGGGGCAGGGTAGGGGTTGTCGATGCGGTAGTCCGCGCCGCGACCGTCGAGCGACCACTTGATGGCCGCTCCGGGGCCGAGGGGTCCCTCGAAGTAGAGCGCCCGGGAGCTGGTCACGACGACCTTGACGGAGGGCGCCGGCTGCCGCTCGATGAAATCGACGCGCAGCGCCAGCTCCTTCAGCTCCGTCGCGCCGGCGTTCACCGCCGCCAGCTCGAGGAAGAGGCGCGGGCGCGTCCCATCCTGGACCAACCGCCGCGAGAGCAGGACGAGCCCGAGCTGGGACGGCGGAGTGCTCCACAGCGGCGAGCTCGCGCGCTCGCAGCGGCACGCCTCCCCGGCGGCGAGCCGGCCTGGCAGCGCTGGCGGAGCGGCGACCGCCGCCGAGGGCTCCGGCGCTGGCGCCGCCGTGGCGGTGGGGAGCGCCGGCGCCTCCGGCTCCGGGGCGGCGACTGGCGCCTCCGTGGGCGCCTGCTCCCAGGGCGCCGAGCCGCGCGCCATGGCCGTGCGCTCTGCCGTCACTCCCTGCTTCCACACCAGCAGCGACGCGAGCCCCACACCCGTGAAGGTCAAGGCGAGGGCGAGCACCGTGCGCGGCAGCGCGCGCTGAAACGAGGGGAGCGTGAGCGGCGCGCGCCGCGGGTTAGGCGCGCTCGGTGAGCGTCGGAACTCGGGCAGGTACGACGCCAGCTCGGCGACGAAGCCCTCCCGGACGGCGAGCCCCTCCGCGGGGCGGCCCAGGCGCCGCTCGGCGAGCCACCCCAGGGAGGCGATGAGCGCAGCGACGCCCGCGCCGATCCCGAGCGCGACGGCTCCTCCAGCGCGCGGGGCGAGCCGCGGGACGCTGAGCAGCGCTACGAGCAGCGCGACCGTGCCCGCTCCCAGCGCCCCCAGGCGCAAGAGCAGCCGCTGGCGCGCGAGCTCTCGCTCGTGCGGGAGCTCACCGGTGGAGAAGCCGACCAACACCAGGCGGCTGAGCGTGGTGAGGCTCGGATCGAGCGCGAGGTAGAGCTGCTCCCCGTCGAGCCGTGCCTCTTGCACCTGGCCCCACGGGACGATGAGCTGCGTGCCCACGTTGAGCGCCGCTGGCGCGTAGCCGTCCTGGAACGCTCCGACCCCCAGGAAGCTCACGCACAGCCCCTGCGGGGCGCACTCGAGCTCCACCACGCCGATCGCGTTGCTGCGCTCGGTACCCAGGGCCGTGGCTCGGACTCGCATGGCGCGCCTAGCCTAGCCGGGAGGCCGCGCTCTGGCGAAGTCTGCGGCGTGCCCGTCCAGCCAGGAGACCTCGGCGCTGGGCGCGCGCCGCGACGGCCTCTGCTCGGTCGCCCCCGTCACCTGCGCGCCCCGGGAGCGCCAAAGCCGCCGCGTCGAGGTCGGGCTGAGGTAGAGTCCGCCCGGAGGGAGCGCCAGCTCCACGACCGCATGACCCACGATCCCCGGCAACCCCACACGCTCCTCCGCGCGCTGCACTGGGCAGAGCAGGGGACCCGCAACGCCATCGAGGTGGCCCGGCTCGGGCGGCTGACCGCCCGTCACGGCGAGAGCTACGAGGTGGTCGAGCGCGAGCGCATCTTCAAGCTGCGTCACTACGCGCCGCGCGCGCAGGCGCGCGTCGAGGGGAGCGCGCCGCTCTTGCTGGTGCCGCCGCTGATGCTCACCGCGGAGATCTACGACGTGGCCCCTGGCAACAGCGCCGTGGCGTTCCTGGTGCACCAGGGCGTCGACGTCTGGGTGGTGGATTTCGGCGCGCCCGAGCAGGAAGACGGCGGGATGGAGCGCACGCTGGACGACCACGTGCGCGCCGTCGCCACCGCCGTGGGTCGGGTCCGCGCCGCCACGGGCCAAGACGTGCACCTGGCCGGCTACTCCCAGGGGGGCATGTTCTGCTATCAAGCCGCCGCCTACCTGCGCGCGGAGGGGTTGCACTCGGTCATCACCTTCGGCAGCCCGGTGGACATCCACCAGATCATCCCCATGGTGGGAGAGGACACCGCGCGGGAGATCTTGCGCGTGCTGCGGCTGGTGATCGGCTACCCCTTGGACCACGTCCGCGGGCTCCCCGGGGTGCTCACCAGCTCGGCGTTCAAGCTCCTCAGCTTCCGCAAGGAGCTCCACCAACTGATCGAGTTTCTCAGCAAGCTCAACGACCGTCAGGCGCTCGAGCAGCGCGAGCAGCGGCGGCGGTTCCTCGCGGGGGAGGGCTTCGTCGCCTGGCCGGGCCCGGCGCTCCGTAAGTTCGTGGACGAATTCATCGTCCACAACCGCATGGCCTCGGGCGGCTTCGTCATCGATGGTCGCACCATCACGCTGGCGGACATCTCCTGCCCCATCTTGGCCTTCGTGGGCCTGCGCGACGACATCGCGCGCCCCGCCAGCGTGCGCGCCGTGCGCCAGGCCGCCATCAACGCCGAGGCCTTCACCGTGCCGCTGCACGCGGGGCACTTCGGGCTGGTGGTCGGCTCCACCGCCAACCGTGAGACCTGGCCCACCGTCATCGAGTGGTTGAAGTGGCGCGCCGGCGCAGGCCCTTGCCCGGAGCTGCTGGAGGACCCGCACACGCCCACCGCGGCGCCGCAGTCCGAGGTGGAGGACCTCGCCTTCACGGAGCCGCTCGACGTGGAGCTGTTCTACGACACCGCGGCGGACGCGGCGCGGGAGCTGTGGAGCAAGCTCGAGGGCAAGACGCGGACGCTCGGCGCCGCGGTGGACAACCTCCGTTGGCAGGCTCCCCGGCTGGCGCGGCTCGAGCGCCTGAGCCAAGACGCCAAGATCGGCCCCGGGCGCTCGCTCAGCGAGCAAGCGCGGCGCATCCCCGAGCAGACCTTCTTTCTGTGGCGAGGGCGCGCGTTCAGCTACCGAGAGGCCAACACGCGCGTCAACCACGTGGTCAAGGGGCTCATCGCCAGCGGGGTGACGCCCAGTCAGCTCGTCGGCGTCGTGATGCAGGGGCGGCCCAGCTTCCTGTCGGCCGTCACCGCGCTCAGCCGCCTCGGGGCGGTCGCGGTCATCATCGACCCGGGCCTGCCCCCGGACGTGCTCCGCGACGCGCTCGCGCTCGTCCCGCTCACGCACGTCCTCACGGATCCGGACAGCGCCGCGCGGGTGCGCGACGCCCATGGGCGAGACGTGTTGGTGCTCGGCGGCGGCGGTGAAGAGCGGCAGCTCGGCCCGGGCATCATCGACCTGGAGCGCATCGACCCCGCGCTCATCGCCCTCCCCCGCTGGTACCAAGAGAACCCGGGGCGCGCTCGAGAGCTCGCGCTCGTCTTCGTCAGCTTCGCGCAGGGCCGCGGGCTGCGCGCGGCGAGGATCACCAACGGGCGCTGGGCGTTCTCGGCGCTGGGCGCGGCGGCGGCGGCGACGCTCACGCCGAAAGACACCGTGTACTGCTGCCTCCCGCTGCACCACCCGAGCGGGCTGATGGTCACGGTCGGCGGCGCCCTCACGGGCGGCGCGCGCCTGGCGCTCGCCACGCGCTTCTCCACCCAGGACTTCTGGCCGGAGGTCCGCCGCTACGGCGCCACCGTGGTGTTCTACGCGGGCACCCTCGGGCGCTGGCTCGTCAACACCCCCCCGGGCCCGGCGGATCACGTCCACCCGCTGCGGCTCTTCGCCGGCTCCGGCGCGCGCCTGGACGACTGGCATCGGCTGATGGAGCGCTTCGCCCCCGTGGCGGTGCTCGAGTTTTACGCCTCCACGGAGGCCAACGTGGTGCTCGTGAACGCCTCGGGGGCGAAGGTCGGCGCGCTCGGCAAGGAGCTGCCCGGGAGCGCGGAGCTGACGCTGGTGCGGGTGGACTTCACCCAGCGTGCTCCGGTGCGTGACGCGGAGGGCAAGCTGCAGCGCTGCGCCCCGGAGGAGCCGGGGCTCCTGCTGGCCCGCGTCGACGACGCGCACCCCGCGCCGCCGCCACGCCTCGATCGCCACGGCAAGAAGCTCCCCAGCGCCGTGCTCGAGAGCGTGTTCGAGCCGGGCGACGAGTGGTACCTCAGCGGTGACGTGCTGCGCCAAGACACGCAGGGAGACTACTGGTTCGTCGATCGCTTGTCGGACATCGTCGTCCTCGGCGCCCAGTGGGTCTCCCCCAGGCTCGTGGAGGACGCCCTCTACCAGCTGCCCGGCGTGGCCTTCGCCGCGGCCTACGCCGCCCACCTGAGCGACGCGGCGGAGCCGGTGCTGTGCGCGGCGCTCACGCTGCGAGAGGGCGCCGCGCTGGAGGCGGCCGCGCTCACCGAGCGGCTCGTGGCGCGGCTGCAGCCCCATGAGCGTCCGAGCGTCGTCCGCTTCCTGACGGAGATGCCCTTCAACGACGGCCTGCGCATCCTCAAGGGGGTGCTCAGCCAGCAAGATCAGACGCGCGAGGGCGCGGCGCCGCCGCTCCATTACGACGCTGCCACGCAGCGCTACCGCGACCGCCCTTGACGGCGTCCGCGGCCCGCTGACCTCAGAACAGCGTCCCTTGGCTCGCCTTGCCTTCGTCCGGCAGCGCGAGCTCCAGGTGCTCATAGGCGCGGCGCGTGGCGACGCGGCCGCGCGGCGTGCGCGCCAGGAGCCCCTGCTGCAGCAGGTACGGCTCGTAGACGTCTTCCAAGGTGTCGCGCGGCTCGGCGAGCGCCGCCGCCAAGGTCTCCACGCCCACGGGGCCGCCGTCGTGGTGCTCGATGAGCACGCGCAGGAGCCGTCGGTCCATCTCGTCGAGGCCGGCGGCGTCCACGCCGAGGCGCAGGCAGGCGCGCTCCACCAGCGCGCGGGTGATGACGCCGTTGCCCTCCACCTCTGCGAAGTCCCTCACCCGTCGCAGCAGCCGGTTGGCGACGCGCGGGGTACCGCGTGAGCGCTGCGCCAGCGCCAGCGCGCCCGGCGGATCACAGCGGATGCCCGCCTTGGTGGCGCTCCGCTCGATGATCTTCTGGAGATCTGACACAGGATAAAATTCGAGCCGCAGCGAGATACCGAAGCGCTCTTGGAGCGGCTTGGTGAGCATGCCCGTGCGCGTGGTGGCGCCCACCAGCGTGAAGGGGCGCACCCCCAGCGAGAGGCTCTCGGCGAAGGCCCCCTCACCCATCATCACGTCGATGCGAAAATCCTCGATCGCCGGGTAGAGCGCCTCCTCCACCGCGGGCGTCAGCCGGTGGATCTCGTCGATGAAGAGCAGATCTCCACGCTCCAGGCGCGTCAGCAGCCCGGTGAGCACGCCCTTGTGCTCGATGGCGGGGCCGCTGGTGACGTGCAAGTTGACGCCCATCTCTCGCGCCAAGATGTTCGCCAGCGTGGTCTTCCCGAGCCCTGGCGGGCCACAGAGCAAGAGGTGGTCCAGCGGCTCACCCCGCGCCAAGGCCGCGCTGAGGTAGACGCGCAGGTTCTGCTTGTGCTGCTCTTGCCCCACGAAGTCGTCCAGCGTCTCCGGGCGGAAGGTCCGATCGAAGCGCTGCTCGTCCGGCTCGAGGGCCCCCTCCACCACGCGCGAGGCGGCGCTCTCCGGGGGGGTCTGCTGGCTCTTGCGCTTGCTCGCCACCTTCGCACTCTAGCGCGGGATCTGGAGCGGGGTCCGGCTGAATTCACCCTGGACCGCCGGCGCCTCACCGCCGCGCGGCCCCCCCCGGCTTGAACCCCGAGGGTGCGGTCTGGCACGCTCTGGCGCGCCATTCCCATGAGCGAGCGCCCCACGGACCGCTACGAGCGACTTCGAGACGAGCTCCACCGCTCGAGAGCGGCGGGCAGCGCCGTGCGCGCCGAGCTGCTCGCGCGCTGCCTCGACACCATCGACCTGCTCGCGCGACCCCAGGCCTGGAGAGCGGAGAACCTCAGCCGGGAGCAAGAGACGCTCCGCCAGCTCAGCGTCAGCGTGGAGGGCGCGCGCCATCACCTCGACCGCGGGCTCGTCCCAGCGCATGACATCCCGGAGGTCCTGGAGACCATCGAGCTCTTGAGGTCCCTGCTCCCGCCGCCGCTGAGCTCCGCTGAGCTCGACGCCGCCGTCGAGCAGGCCCTCGCGGAGAGCGGCGTCACCGAGCGTGCCGCGCTCGACGCCGTGATGAGCGTGCTCTGGCCGCGGCTCGTGGGCCGCGCAGACTACGAGGACGTCTCCCAGCGCGTCTGGCGGAGGCTCCCCGCCTCCAGCCCCAAGCGGTCGCGCGCGCGCGCGCGGCGGCTCGAGGCCATGGTTGTGGCGGCGCGCCAAGCGCTGGAGCCCGAGGTCACGAAGGCCGCTGGAGCGCCAGCGCGGAGCCTGCACTTCGGCAGCCTCGGGGACTCCCCCGGCAGCCTCGCCGTCGCCTTCGTGCTCCCGCGCCGCGCTCAGGTGGAGGCGCTCAAGGCCTCCCCGGAGTGGAGCGCGCTGACCCTGCGCCTGAAGCAGCGACTGGCCGAGGCGGGCTATCCGGTGACCGCGCTGCGCGGTCAGTGGGTCGACGTTCACAGTCAGGAGGACTGCGACGCCCAAGCGGACGGCAACTGGTACCGCTATTTCAAGTAAAGCTGACACCTCCGCGCGCTCCGCGTTAGCGTGGCGCGCACGATGAGCCCTCCGCTGAACATCGTCTGTCTGTCCTCGCAGCCCTGGGAGGACGAGATGTGGACGAACAAGCAGCACATCATGAGCCGCGTGGCGGAGCAGCACCGGGTGCTGTACGTCAATTTCGGAAGCATGAGCCCGCTCAAGTTCCTCGCGCGGGCGCGCCAGCGCGAGCAGCGCCCTGGTGTCCTCACGCCGCGGCGCCTGCTGGAGCCGGTGAGCTACCGCGTGAGGGAGGGGCTCGAGGTGGTGGAGATCTGGTCACCGCCCTGGTTCTCCTCGCTCGAGCCCAGCCATCCCCTGCGGGTCGAGCTGGAGTTCGATCGGCGCGTGCGGGCGCTGGGGCGCTGGCTCGCGCGTCGCGACATCTCGGACGCGGTGTTCTGGGTGTACCACCCAGGCTACGGGGGCTCCGTCGCGAAGCTGCCGCACCGCGCGGTGCTCTACGATTGCGTCGACGAGTACACGGCCTTCCCCGAGTTCGCGCGCGCGCGCGGCTGGATCCGGCGCCGTGAGCGCGCGCTCTGTCGCGTGGCCGACGTCGTCAGCTGCACGGCGCCTGCCTTGTATGAGGCCAAGCGCAGCCTCGCCCCCGGGCGGACGCACCTGGTCCACAACGTGGGGGACGCCGAGCACTTCGAGCGCGCCACCCTCGCCAGCACCGAGGTCCCGCGGGAGCTCAGCGAGCTGCCGCGCCCCATCTTGACCTTCATCGGTGCCGTCAGCGACTACAAGCTCAACCTCGACTGGCTCTACGCGCTGGCCACCCAGCGCCCGGAGTACACGCTGCTCGTCATCGGACCGGTCGGCGTGGCGGATCCAGGCACGGACGTCGCAAAGCTCTCGGCCTTGCCCAACGTGAAGCTGCTGGGGCACCGCAGCTACGACAGCCTCCCCGGCTACCTCAAGGGCACGGACGTGGCCCTCATCCCCTACCGCATCAACGACTACACACGCGCCGTCTTCCCCATCAAGTTCTTCGAGCTGATGGCCACCGGCAAGCCGCTCGTCATCAGCCCGCTGCCGGCGCTGGAGGCCTTCTGGGACAGCGTGCTCGTCGCGCACACCGCCGAGCAGTTCATTCAGCAGTGCGACGCGGCCCTCCAAGAGCACGCCGCGGAAGCGCAGGAGCAGCGCGTGGCGCTGGCTCGACGCCACAGCTGGCCCGCGCGCGTGCGGCAGCTCCTCGACCTGCTCGAGGCAGCCCTGGCGGCGCGTCCCTGAAGGAGGCTCGCCCCGGGGCGGCGCCGCCGCTATCCTCCGCTCCGTGCAGAGCTCTCGGTGCTCCGCCCCACGTAGGGCCAGCCTCACGCTCGCGCTGTGCGCGCTCGGCGCGGTGGCGCCGCTGCGCGCGGAGGGCGGCGCCGCGAGCCCGACGCCGCCCTCCGCGGGCGTGGTGTGGAGTCAAGGGATGGAGACGTGGATTTGGCCGGAGCCGCGCAAGGGGAGCGAGCGCACGCGGCTCGGCTATCTGCGCGCCGGCGCGGCGCTCGCGCTCCGCTCCACCGAGCGCGTGATCGGCCCAGGCTGCGCCGGCGGCTTCGTCCCCGTGCGGCCCCAGGGCTGGGTCTGCCTCGACCGCAGCGCCACCCTGGACGGCGGGGCTCACTACGTCCGCGCCATGCAGCACGCGCTCCCCAGCACGGGGCCGCTGCCTCTCCGCTACGCGCTCTCCAACGGCGCGCCCATGTATCGGCGCCTGCCCACGCGCGCGGAGTGGGAGGCCACCGAGCGGTCGCTGGGGCCCGCTGGGAGCTTCCGCCCCCAGAGCTGGGGCAACCGTGGGCACGAGCTCCTGGCGGAGCTGCGCGTCGACCCCCCGAGCGCTGGGATCCCGGATTTTCTGGCGCAGGGCGGCTCCGTCAATGGCCCTCGGCCGTTGGCGCTCGTCCGGCGGCAGCTCCCGCATGGTTCCATGCTGGCGTACACCGAGAGCTTCGAGCACGAGGGGCGCGCCTTCTTGCTCAGCGCGGACGGCACCGTGGTGCCGGCCGACCGCGTGCGCCCCTTCCGCGCCTCGAGCTTCCGCGGGCTGGAGCTGCCCACCGAGGCCCGGCTCCCGCTCGCGTTCTTCCGCGCGCGTCCACGCACGCGGTGGCGGCAGACCAGCGCCGGCTTCGAGCCGGACGGCGCCTGGCCCGCGCGAGCCCACGCGGAGCTGGATCCCGCGCTCGAGCCGGTGGGCAGCGGCGCCGAGCGGCGCCTGGCCACGCGCGAGCGGGATGGCTCCGGCCGGCCCCTGTGGGTGCTCGAGCAAGACGCCACCGTGCTGCGCGCGCGTGAGGCGCTCCCCATCGGGGTCCCTCCTGGGGTGCGCTGGCTCCTCGTGAGCATCACGCAGGGCACGCTCGTGGCCTACGAGGGGCTGACCCCCACCTTCGCCACGCTGGTGTCACCGGGCGCGGGCGGGGTCCCGCGGCGCGGGGTCGATCCGGTCAAGAGCAGCTCCACGCCGCTCGGCGTCTACCGCATGACGTTCAAGCACCGCGCCAGCACCATGAGCCCGGAGTACGGCGAAGACCGCAGCTTTTGGATCGCGGACGTGCCCTTCGTCCAGTACTTCGCGGCGCCCTTCGCGCTGCACGTCGCGTACTGGCACGAGAACTTCGGGGAGCCGATGAGCGCAGGCTGCATCAACGTCTCACCCAGAGACGGTGAGTGGCTGTTCGACTTCACCGGGCCGACGGTCCCGCCCGGCTGGTGGGGCGCGAGCACCGCGGCGCCGAACACCCCGGGCACCCACATCGTCATCACCCGCTGAGCGGAGCGTGGCTCACAGCGGGTAGTCGCTGAGGGCGAGGCGGTTGCCCTCGGGATCGCGGTAGTAGCTCGTGTAGCGCGAGCGCTCCTCGAGCGCGCTGCCTGCCGCCTGGAGCCGCTGCTCGAGCGCTCGACGCTGCTCACCCGTGGCGCGGAGCGCGAGCAGAAAGAGGCCGGCGCCCACCCCCTCGACCGGGCGCGGCGCGGCGTGGGTCCGCTCGATCATCAGGACCGCGCCGCCGAGCGCGAGCCACACGGAGAACAGCCCGTGCTCATCCTCCCGCCGCTTCAGCTCCGGGAGCCCCACGACCTCACGATAGAACGCGGCCAGACCGTCCACGTCGCGCGCGCCGAGCGCCAGGTGATGCAGCTCAGCCGTCACCCTGCCCTCCGCCACGAGCCGCCACCCGGGAGGCGCGACGGCGAGGCCCGCTCACTCGTCGTCGTCGCCCTGCTCCTCGGGATCACCACCGACCCCGCAGTGATAGAGAAAGCGCAGGGTAAACTCGACGATCTCCTCCGGCCAACCCTGGCTCTCACCGTACTCCACGATGCGCTCGAGCTGCTCCTGGAGCGCGTCGATCTGCTCGGGAGAGAGCCGCGACGCATACAGCCCAACGTGCTCGAGCACGCTGACCGCCGCGTCGGGATCGACGACGTCGTCCTCCCCGAGGTCCAGGAAGGCAGCCGCCTGCAGCAGCGCCGCGAGCAGGGGGTCGATGCCCAGCTCCGCGGGGATGACCGGGAACATCCCGGGGAGCTCGAGCGGCTCGGTCATACGGCCTCCTGGGCGGCGCGGGGTGAGCCGACGCAGGAGAGGCGCTGAGCCGCCGGCGTGGAGGCGAGGGCGGGCGAGGGCACGGACCCGAAGGTCATGGCGTGGTGACTGACCATTGTTCTCCTGGCCCGCTGAGGGCGAACGGGACTCTAGGGAGGCCAGCGCAGGTGCGCAACTGGGGCCCTCGACGGGCACGCCACCGCACAGCGCCGAGGGCTCGCGGACGTCCTACCCCAGCCTACCCCATGACAGCGTTGCCCTGGCCGCACCCGAGCGCCTGAGTGCGTCGCCCCGCCCGAGCGTGAACCTCGGGCAGGAAATACGCCGCCACTTGTTGAAGGAACACTTCCTGCAACTTCAAGCGTCAGAGGCAGCATGAGCCATCCAAGTCTTCGACCCGCCCCCGACGATCGCCCCTCCGAGGGCGAGGGCTCCGAAGTGCGCGTCCGTACCCCGCCCGCACCGCGGAGCACCGCCGCTCGACCCAGCGGCGCCCCTACGGAGGCGGCGCCGTACCAGCCCCTGGCGCAGGCGCTGACCGAGGTGCTGGAGACGGAGGAGCGTTGGCTGCGCGCGCAGCGCCTCGAGCAGCTCGGAGCGCGCGTCCTCGAGACGCTCAGCCCCACCGACCCACGCGCGCGCTTGCTCCAAATGGCCCTGACGCGCCGCGACCACCTGCTCGTCGAGGGGGTGCTGCACGGACTCGTGGACACCGAGCAGCTCACCGACCCAGCGCGCCGCTGAGCCGCCTGTGGCTCACGGCTGGGCCCTCGTGCGCCTGGTGGGGAATGAGCGGGCGCTGCGGCGGGTTAGCCCTCCCAGCAGTGAGTGAATAGGCCGATGTAGGCTTCATGACCACCTCGACGACGCCGGAAGTAGAGCTAGAATTGGGGTCCATGGAACGGCTGGAGGGAGGGCTGGGGCAGGTCGCCCCAGGTGCACTGGACGTCGCGGCGTCCATCTTGGTGGTCAGCGCGCTGGCGCTGCGGCGGCGCGACAGCGTCGTCGTCATCGATGATGACGCCTCTCGGAACATCGGGCGCGCCATCTGTCGCGCGGCGCAGCGGCTCGGCGCCGTCCCCATCGCTTGCAACCTGGATCGCTTCGGTGCGCGCCCGCTCGTGAAGCTCCCGGGCGAGCTGCAGGCCAGGCTCGCTGAGGCTAGCGCCAGCGTGTTCGTCGCTACCTGCGTGGCGCGTGAGCTAGAGCTCCGACAGGCGCTGCTGCGCCTCGTGCCGAAGCATGGGCTGCGGCATGGGCACCTCCCCGGCATCAGCGAGCTCGCCTTCCAGCAAGGCATGCGCGTGGACTACGCGCGGGTGGCGCGCGCGGGAGAGCAGCTCCTCCAGCTCCTGCGCGGCGTGAGGAAGCTCGAGTGCACCGCCCCGCACGGCACGGAGATCGAGGTCGCGCTCCCGGAGCACCCCCAGTGGTCTGCCCAGCTCGGAGAGCTGCAGCCCGGTCGCTGGGGCAACCTCCCGGCCGGGTGCCTCTACACCACGCCCCTCGACGTCAACGGGATCTTCGTGGCGAACGCCTCTCTGGGGACGGAGCTGGGCCGTAGCCGGCAAGCGCGCCACGAGCAGCCCGTCAGCCTGTACTTGCGAGCTGGCAAGGTCGTCCGGGTAGAGTGCGCCGATCAGGGGCTGCGCGCGCAGCTCGAGGCGTTGTTCGCGCACGGACCCAATTCCGACCGGGTGGGGCTCGTCGCGCTCGGCGTCAACGCGGGCCTCGTGGAGGCCACGGGAGAGAGCTTGGTGGATCAAAACCTCCCGGGGCTGCACCTCGCCATCGGTGATCCCGCCGTCGGCATCACGGGCGCTGAGTTTTCAGCCAAGAGCAGCATCGCAGCCTGTCAGTTCGGCTCCAGCGTCCGCGCCGACGGAGCGCCGCTCATCCGTCGCGGGCGCCTGCTGGACGACAACTGAGCCCCGAGGCGCGGCGGCGCGTTTCACCCCCGCGCGCGCCGTGGGTCCGCTACAAGCGTGGGATGGATCTCGCCGGAAAGACCGCGGTAGTGACGGGCGGCAATCGGGGCATCGGCGCGGCCATCGCGCGAGAGCTGGCGGAGCGGGGCGCCAGCGTCGTGGTGGCGGCGCGCTCGGAGGCCGCGGCGCACGCGGTGGCCGCCCAGCTCACGGCTACCGGTCAGCGTGCCTTCGCCGCGACCGTCGACGTCAGCTCCCAGCAGAGCGTCCAGCAGCTCGCCGCCCGCGCCGCGCAGCTCGTGGGCTCGGTGGACATCCTCGTCAACAATGCCGGGGTCGCCAGCTCCGCCAGCGTCCGCGCTCAGACCCTGGAGGCGTGGAACCACGTCCTGGCGGTGAACGCCACCGGGACCTTCCTGGCCACCCAAGCCTTCCTGCCCAGCATGGTGGAGCGGCGCTTCGGCCGCATCATCAACATCGCCTCGGTCACCTCACGCACCGGCGCGCCCTACATCGCCGCCTACACCGCGTCGAAGCACGCCGTCCTCGGCTTCACCCGCTCCGTGGCGGCCGAGGTGGCGGGCAGCGGCGTCACCGTCAACTGTGTGTGCCCCGGCTACGTCGACACGGACATGACGGCCCACGCCGTGGCGGACGTGGTGGCGCGCAGCCGGCTCGAGCCCCCCGCCGCGCTCGCCGCCATCTTGGGGACGCTCCGCCAGCCACGCCTCATCACGCCGGAGGAGGTGGCCCACGTCGTCGCGGGCCTGGCCTCGCCCCGCGCCAGCGCCGTCACGGCGCAAGCCATCGTGGTCGACGCCGGCGGGCTCATCGCCTGAGCCTCCAGGGTCGATGGCGCGCACGACCAGGCGACGCGGGCGCTCGGCCAAGCCTATACTGCGCCGATGCTCTGCCCGAAGTGCGCCTCCCCCACCGAGCGCGTGGAGCACGCTGGGGTCATCGTCGACCGCTGCTCGCGCTGTCGCGGGCTGTGGTTCGATCGCGGCGAGCGGGAGCGCCTGCTCGAGAGCGTCGGGGCCGAGCAGCTCGACGATGGCACCGACGCGCTCGGCCGGCGCTGGAACCCGATCACGAACGTCCAGTGTCCGCGGTGTCGGGTGCGCACGGTCTCGCTCGTCGACCCCCGTCACCCGGAGGTCGGCTTCGAGCAGTGCCCCGACTGTGGCGGCTCGTTCTTGGACGCTGGGGAGTTTCGCAAGCTGCGGCGGCGCCGCTGGACGCACGCGCTCAGCGCCCTCTTCGGCTTTGGCTGAGCCTAGCCTCAGCGCCGCAGCGAGCGCAGCTTGACGATGAGCTGATCGAGCACCACGGGGCGCTCCTTGAGGTCCGGGCTGGCGGGCATCTCCGCGCTGTAGCCGGCGGGCTCGCCCCCCAGCAGGATGACGAACCGGAGCTCGTCGTCGTGCTCCGTGTCTTGCCACGCACGCTCCGTCAGATCGCGCGGCCGAGTGCGCAAGGTCTGCGCCCGCTCACCGTCGCCCGTGCCGGCCTGACCATGGCAGGGCACGCAGCGCTCCGCCCAAAGCTGCGCGGCCGCGCGCTGCTCGGGGGTGCGGGGCGGCCCCGCGGGCCATGGCTGGTCCTCGCAGCCGCAGCCGAGCGCGACGACGGCCAGCAGCAGCGGGCGGCGGCGCCTCACTGCCAAGTCAGCTCTACCACCGAGCCCTGGTCGCCGTCGCGTCCTCCGCTCAACCGTCGGGCGCTGACGTTCTGCGCTCCGCCCGCCATGAGCGCCCCCACACACCCGCCGAGCACGTCCTCCCAGAGGTTGGCGTCGAAGCCCGGCACGTCCGTCCACGTGACCACCGCGCTGCATGTCCCGGGCTCAATCTTCAGCGTGCCATGCTCGAAGTAGCGATTGAACACCTGTGAGCCCATGCTGAGCACGAAGCTGGGGGACACGACCTTGAGCACGAGGCGCATGAAGCCCGTCTTGAAATCCGCCAAGGTGCTCTCCCGGCCGATGATGAAGGCCAAGCGCTGCTCCTTGGTGACCTGCGCGGCGGAGCGGTGAAGCGCTCGGTACCAGGCCGCGGGGTACCAGCCCCCCCGCACGATGCTGCCGTAGCGGAGCGCCTCGCGCAGCGCGCCGTCCGTGTGCTCCACGACGCTGGCCGCGACGACCTCGCCGCAGCGCACGCGGACCACCTCGAGCAGGGTGTGGTAGACTACCCCTTTACAACGGTTGTCCGGGCTAGCCATCAAGGCGCTAGCCTAGATCAGGGCTGCCGCTGAGGAAACCATGACGCTCACGCGCCCAGCGGCGCTCCTCTTCGATCTCGACGGCTGTCTCCTCGACACGGAGCCGCTCTACACGCGCGCCACACAAGAGGTGCTCGACGAGTACGGCAAAAAATTCGAGTGGTCCCTGAAGAGTCAGCTCATGGGTCGGGACCTGCTGGAGGGTGCGCGGCTGCTCGTGCGCCAGCTCGAGCTCCCCCTCGGCCCGGAGGAGTACCTGGCGCGCTGTGAGCCCCGGCTGCTGGAGCTGTTCCGGTCCTGTGAGCCGCGAGCGGGCGCGGAGGACTTCGTGCGCTGGGTGGGTGGGCGCTTCCCGCTCGCCATCGCCACCAGCAGTGAGCGCTTCCTCTATGAGCTGAAGGTGGCCCATCACCCCTGGGTCGAGCTGTTCTCCGCCGTCGTCTGCGGAGATCACCCGGACGTGCGCGCCTTGAAGCCCAGCCCCGACATCTTCCTGACGGCAGCGGCGGCGCTCGGAGTGGCCCCCGAGCGCTGCCTCGTGTTCGAGGACGCACCGTCTGGCGTCATGGCCGCGCGGGCGGCCGGGATGCAGGTGGTGGCGCTGCCAGATCCGCGGATCGGCCACGAGCGCGTCGGCCAAGCCCAGCTCATCGTAGAGAGCTGGGCCGAGGCACGCCAGCGGCTCTCGGTGCTGCTCGGCTGAGCGGCGTCAGCCGGCGGGCACCCCCAGCCAGCCAAAGAACTCCTCCATCTTGGCGCGCTGCGCCTCCGGCATGTATTCGAAGTTGCGCCCTCGGTCGATGATCTCCCAGAAGTCCTTCGTCGTCACGCGCTCGAGCTGAAGCCGGATTTGCGAGAGCCGGTCGCTCGGCTCCTCCCGCATGTCCTCGGCCACCCGGCGCGCCTTGTCCTCCTCGCCCTGGGCCAGGTAGTACGCCGCCAGCTTCACCTGCGCCTTGCGCACGCCCAGCAAGGCCGCCTCTTGACTCCGCACCCTCAGCGGCCGGTCGAGCTCCAGGAAGGCCTGGAGCATGCGCTCTTCGTCCACGCTCCCCGTCTCATGCGCGTACTGGCACAGCGCGGAGATGTCGTACGCCACCGTCTCCGTGACGAAGGTGAGCTTCATGTCGAAGCTCACGTGCCCGTAGTAGCTCATGTGGCGCACGCCCTCCTCCGCCGCGCCGGCGTTGCCCTGACGGATCATCGCCTCCACGAGCAGCCGGTACTGATTGAGGACGTTGTACGCGGTCCGCACGTCCTTGGCGTTGAGGGTGGCGCGCAGGTAGGAGTTCATGAAGCGAAAGCAGAGCCGCACGAGCTCGTCGTCTCTGGAGAGCCCCGCCGCCTCGCCGAGGTAGCGCGTGTCGATGGCGATGAGGTAGTTGATGTCGCGCATCTGCTGCAGCGCCTCGTTGTAGATGCCGAGGTACTGCCGCATCACCTGCCACTCGACCCAGGTGCGCCGCGCCTCCAGATCACCCAGGCTCTCCGGGTCCATCGCGACGAAGTCCGGGTTGGAGCGCAGCTCCGCCCCGATGGTGAACCAGGCCGGAGACGCCGCTGGCTTGACCTTCAGGTACTCCAGCGTGAAATCCTTCAGCGCGTCGACGGCCGCGCTGGCGATGATCTTGTCCTTCCCGGAGATGCTGTTGCTGGTGATGTCCGTGAGCTCCTCGAGGGCGCTCAAGGTGGCCGCCTGAGACGCCGCGGAGCGCGCCGCTTCGGTCTCCGCGGCGCCCTTCGTCGCCGCGGTCACCGAGTCCCTGCGAATCCTCGTGATGATGTTCTTGGGCTCCAGGAACCAGAAGACGTAGCCGAAGTAGGGCGCCATCATCGTCAGGCCAGCGGCCGTGGCGCCCATCATCACCAGCAGCGTGACGCGGGGCACGTAGTCGTGGCGCATGCTCACGCTGACGAAGACGCCGCACACCGTGGCGATGACGTAGTAGCCCATCACGCCCAGGTTCACGCGGTCCCGGAGGAACATCCGCGCGACGCCCGTGAAACGATCGGCGGAGAGCTGCACGATGATGCTCACCACCGTGATGACGATGCCGAGCACCGCCGCGTTCATCCCGCCCAGGGAGCTGACCGCGTCCGAGATCGCGTCGGGGTCGAACTTGAGGTACCGCTCGAGGGAGCCGGCGGGGGGCTGCTCCGGAGGCGGTCCCCCCGAGCCCGTCACCACGTCGAAGAAGTAGAACAACCAGAAGAGCGCCCCCGCGATGGCGATGAGCGACGCCATCTGCACTAGCCACTGGTAGCCGCGGCGCTGGTTCGACGACGGATCCATGACCCCGAGTCATACACGAAAGCCTGGCCCCGCTGGGAGCCAGGCTTCGCTCACGCTGGCGTGGCCCTGGGCTCAGGGCGCCTGGTTCAGGCGCTCTTCGAGCAGATCCACCTGGCGCGCCAGCCGCTCCGGCAGGTGACTGCCGAATTTTGCGTAGTACTCTCGGATGGCGGGGACCTCTCGTTTCCACTCCTCACGGTCCACCGCGAGCAGCTCCGTCATGGCCTCGGGCGACACCCGGATGCCCTCGAGGTTCAGGCCGGTCTTGCTGGGCACCCAGCCGATGGGCGTCTGCTCCGCGCCGCCCTCTCCCTCGAGCCGCTCGCAGATCCACGCCAGGACGCGGCTGTTCTCCCCGAACCCAGGCCACAGCCACTTGCCGTCCGCGCTCTTGCGGAACCAGTTCACGTAAAAGCACTTGGGCGCGTGCGCGCCGAGCTGGGCGCCCATGTCGAGCCAGTGCCCAAAGTAGTCCCCCATGTTGTAGCCACAGAAGGGGAGCATGGCGAAGGGGTCGCGCCGGAGCTGCCCCACCGCGCCCGTGGCCGCGGCGGTGGTCTCGCTGGCCGTGATGGAGCCGAGCATCACGCCGTGCTCCCAGTCGAAGGCCTGATGGACGAGCGGCACCACGCCCGCGCGCCGCCCGCCGAAGATGAAGGCGCTGATGGGAACGCCCTGCGGATCCTCCCAGCGCGGGTCGATGACCGGGCAGGCGCTGGCCGGCGTGGTGTACCGCGCGTTGGGGTGAGCCGCCTTGGTCCCGCTCTCCGGCGTCCAATCCTTGCCCTTCCAGTCGATGAGGTGCGCGGGCGGGGGGCTCATCTCCTCCCACCAGATGTCGCCCTCGTCCGTGCTGGCCACGTTCGTGAAGATGCTGTCACGGCGCACGGTGGCCATGGCGTTGTAGTTGCTCTTCTCATTGGTGCCCGGAGCCACGCCGAAGAAGCCCGCCTCCGGGTTGATGGCGTAGAGCCGGCCGTCGGGGCCTTGGCGCATCCAGGCGATGTCATCGCCCACGGTGCGGACCTTCCAGCCGGGCAAGGTGGGCACGAGCATGGCCAGGTTGGTCTTGCCACAAGCGCTGGGGAAGGCCGCCGCGACGTAGTACGTCTTACCCTTGGGGGAGGTAAGCCCCAAGATGAGCATGTGCTCGGCCATCCACCCCTCCTGCTTCCCCACGAAGCTGGCGATGCGCAGGGCCAGGCATTTTTTGCCGAGCAAGGCGTTACCGCCATAGCCCGAGCCATACGACCAGATCTCCCGCGTCTCGGGGAAGTGGGTGATGTACTTGTTGTCCGCGTCACAGGGCCAGGGCACGTCCTTCTGCCCAGGGCCGAGGGGCGCGCCGACGGAGTGCAGGCAGCGGATGAACTCCCCCTCCCCGAGGCACTGGAGCACCGGGGTGCCGATGCGCGCCATGATCCGCATGTTGGCCACCACGTAGGGGGAGTCCGTGAGCTGCACGCCGATCTTGGCGATGGGGGAGCCGATGGGTCCCATGCTGAAGGGGATGACGTACATCACGCGGCCGCGCATGGCGCCCTTGAAGTGCTCCTTCAGCAGGGCCTTCATCTCCGCGGGGGCTCGCCAGTTGTTGGTGGGGCCGGCCTGCTCCTGGGTCTCGGTGCAGATGAAGGTGCGGTCCTCCACGCGGGCGACGTCCGCTGGATCGCTCCGGCAGAGGAAGCTGTTGGGGCGCAGCTCGGGGTTGAGCCGCGTCAAGGTGCCCCCGCTGACCATCAGGTCACAGAGCAGCTGGTACTCCGCCTCCGAACCATCACACCAGTGCACGCGGCTCGGCTGGAGGTGCGCGGCCCACTGGTTGACCCAGGCGATGAGCTGCTGGTGGTTGGTGGGCACGGACTGAGTCATTTCAAGACCTTTCTCCCGTCGTCGGGGGCCGTACCATGGGCCCAGTCGCCGAGAGTTTCAACCCGAGGCGCGCCGCCGCGCCCCCGATGCGGCGAGGTGCTCACCCCCGCTCGGCGGCGCCGCCCGCCACCCGTCGGGGCCCCACCATGCGCCAGCGCAGCTCACGCCGCTCAGCGGGAGGTGGAGCGCCCAGGGCGCCCGCTCCGGCGCCACACCAGCGCCACCAGGGCGAAGGCCAAGACGAGCTGGCTCACCCGTAGAGGTGGCCGCCGGGGACGCCGGAGGGCGCAGTCGTCGCCACCGCCGCCGCCCTTGGCGCAGGTGTCACCCTCTCCAGAGGAGCTGCCGGCGCAGGTCTCCCCCTCGGCGCCGTCCGTCGAGGAGCTGTCTCCGGCGCAGGTCTCTCCCTCGGCGCCGTCCGTCGAGGAGCTGTCTCCGGCGCAGGTCTCTCCCTGATCGCTGCCGTCACCGGCGCAGGTGTCCCCCGTGTCCGAGGCGACCTCGTCCGGCTGACGGCCGCACCCATCACCGCTCGAGGGTCCAGGCTCCGCCGAGCACGACGTTGGATCCCAGAAGGTCCCGCACTCCACGTCGGAGCGGGGGTAGGGCTCGGACACCTCGTCGTCCCACCATGGCCCGCGGCTGGCGCCCGTACCGCCTCCGCCCGGGTCTGGCCCGCCGCTGGTGCCTCCCCACCCTGCTCCCCCACAGCCGCTCGAGTCGAGCGCCGTGGCGACGACGACCGGAACCCTCGGCGTCCGATCGAGCATGGCCGCTTCGGTCAGCGCGAGGGTCGTCGGGGTGTGGCGCCCGATGCGCCCACTCCAGCGCGACACGACGAGCCCCTGAGGCCGCTGGCCACCGAACACGAAGGCCAGCTCATCGAGCTCACCGCAGCTCAGCGCTGTGGCCGCGAGCGCCCCGCCGCTCAGCGGCTCACAGTCTGGCGCCGCCACCGGGCTCAGCAGCGTGCCCGGGCTGCACACCGGGGCCACCGCCCCCCCGCCCTGCAAGGCCTGCTGGACGCGCTCGGCGCACGCTCGCTCGGCGTCCGCGAGGTAGCGGCCCACCGCCGACGCCACGACCTCCACACCGTTGGCGATCAGGCTCTCCTGGAGCAGCCCGAGCGAGGCGCTCAGCTCCGCCAGCCACACCGAGCCCTCCGCCCCGTCGAGCAAGAGCGCGCGCCGCACCTGAAAATTGCTCTTGCCGCGCGCGCTGTCCCACGTCAGCCCCAGATCCGACGCGGACCGCTGGGCCACGCCGGCCAGGCTGCGGGCCCGCGACGACACGCTGGTGAGGCGGACGTCGACGAGCTCCTCCGGGGTCGCCAGGTCGGCCAGCTCTCCGAGCGCTGGGCCCCCCGGCGCGTGGACTCGGAGCGGAGCGGTGCGCCCGCCGCCGGCCGGGACGTCATAGTAGACCACGGCGTGAGGGCGCTCGCTCTGACCGAGCCGCAGCTCGGCTAGGCTGGGGAGCTGCAGCCCCTGCGCCGCGAGCGCCGCGAGCGCCGCCGAGCCCGTCGAGAACCTGTCGGCGCGCGTGGGCTCCAGCGCCGTGCCCGCGCGCGCGGCGAAGGTCTGCTCCGGACCGGAGCCACCACACAGCAGCGGCGCTCGCACCGGGGGCAAGACCCGCAGCGCGGTGACCTCCGATAGCGCCGTGAGCCACGCGGAGGAGACGCTGTCCACGCTCCCAGCCTCGCTCAGCTCGAAGACCCACGCGGCGCGCCCCTCCTCACCCTCCAGCTCGAGGGCCACCCAGTGAGTCCCCGCCTGTCCGGGAGCCGGGGGCGCGGCCTCCACCAGCTCCAGCGCCGCCAGCCGTGGCCCGGCCTCCGCCGTGGCCAGCCCCTGCGCACCGAGCGCTGGGTGAGCGAAGCCCACCAGGCAAGCCAGGGCGGGGAGCAGCCTGCCCGATCGTCTGGCCTGCCACATCTCCCCCAGTATAGCCCTCTCTTCGCATGAGACGAGCCGGCGCAGCTTGAGTAGGGTCGCGGGGGCGACGACGTCATGACCGAGCCGCTGTCCGACCTCTACGCCCGCACGCGTGGGCGCCTCGCTCGCTCGCTCGAGCGGTCGGTCGCCGGCAGCTTCACCCTGCGGGTCCTCCAGGACCTCCACCGCATGGGCTGGCTGCGGCTGGCCAACGCCATGGCCTTCGACTTCTTCCTGGCCCTGGTGCCCATGCTGGCCTTCGCCGGCTGGGTGCTCACCACCGTGGTGGAGACGATGGGCGGCACGCTACGGCTCGCGAGCGACGCGCTGGATCTCGCCCCGGAGGAGGTCCAGGAGCTGGTGCACCGGAGCTTCAGGCACTCGAGCGAGCTCGTCGCTCCCGCGGCGCTGATGGGGGCCCTCTGGCTCGCCTCCAGCGCCTTCCACACCCTGCTCGACGTCGTGGAGCGCGCGCTGCACGCAGAGCCGCGGGGCTGGCTGTCCAAGCGGCTCATCGCGCTGGGCTGCGTGCTCGCGGTGGCGGGTGCGCTCACCGCGGCCAGCGCGGTCACGGTGACGCTCTCCGGCGGCCCAGCGCGGCTGCTGTCCTTGCTCGGGCGGCCCGCAGACTCCACGTCCTTGTTGACGCCGCACCTCGTGGGCCTGGTCGTCGCTGGGGTCGGCGGCACCGCCGCGCTGGCATTGTTCTACCGCATCGCCGTCCGCCGACCGGGCGTCGAGCGCCGCGTGTGGCCCGGCGCCCTGACCGCCGTGGTCACCGGCTCGCTCATCTCCTCGGGCTTTGCTTACTACGCGCGCACCCTGGCGCGCTACACGCTCTTTTACGGCAGCCTCGCGGCCGTGGCGGTGGTGCTGCTCTGGGTGTGGCTCTGCTGCATCGCGCTCATCATCGGCGCCGTCGTCAACGCGGAGCTGGAGTCCACCGAGCGGCTGAGCACGCTCCCCGCCGTCGACACCTTCATCCCCTGACGAGGCCTGGACGAGCCACCCAAGCTGCCGTCGTGCTCAGCCCGCGTCCGGAGAGCTCCCGATGCACACGCCCCAGCCGTCCGGGAGCTGTCCCGTCGTCTGGCAGCGCCCGTCCCCGCAGGAGCTCGGGAGCGCCCCCAAGGGACAGAGCTGGAGGCACTTGCCGCTGGCTTGGGAGCACACGTAGCCCCAGGCGCACGGGCAAGCGTCACCCTGGCGTCCCTCCCCAGGGGCCACGCAGCTCGTCGTGCCGTCCGCGCGCACCACCATGCAGGCGAGCTCGGCGCCGCAGGTGCATGGGGTCCCTGGCTTGCAGGGCCACGGCTCGCTCAAGCTACAGCCATCCGCGGGGATGCACACGGGCGCGACGAGCCCTGCGTCTCCCGCTTGGAGATCTCGCAGCGGGAGCGTGGCGCAGTAGGTGCGCCCCGCCGCGCAGCTCCCGGTGCCCGCACAGCAGAAGGCGCGGCACACCGCGGCGCCCGCCTCACCCACGCAGCCATGGCCCGGAGCGCAGTCACCAGGCCCGAGGCAGGGGGCGCCGTCTCGACCCAGGCCGACCGGCTCGCACTGCGCTTGGAGCCCCGCGTCCGTGCCCTCTCTCAGCACGCAGCCCTCGGCGGGCGCGGGCGGAGCGGCGTCGCCCGCGTCCTCCGCTCCCGCGCCGCCTGCGCCCGCGGCGCTGCACGCCGCCGGATCGTCCAGCCGACACCCCAGGGAGCACACGGGATGTAGCCCCGGCCCCGCCTCCGGCGGGCCTCGATCCGGGACGTCGACGTCCAGCACCGCTCCGTCGAGCCCGCCGCCCCCCGCGGCGCCAGCTCCGCCCGCGACGCCGCCGTCGAGCCACGGCCCCTCCGCCTCGCTGGAGGCGCAGCTCGCCGCGCCGGCCCCGAGCCACAAGCACAGCACCACCAAGACACGCGACACCCGAGACATAAGCAAGGCCGACGCTCGGGTTCTAGCACGCAGCTCGAGCGTCGGCACGCGACGGCGCTGGACGCTGGCTCAGCGCACCGAGACGCTGCGGACGCTCATGTTGCCCGCTTGGTCGAACACCCGCACGCTGACGAGCGTGCCGCCCTGGGGCACGAGGCTGCTCACGTCGAGCTCGAACTCCTCGCGCAGCTCATCGAAGATGCCGTCGAGCGGCGCGAAGGGGGCCCAGTCCTCCGTCCCTGCCACCGCCGCCTCGATCCGCTGGATGGCGCTCGCCCCGTCCAGCGCGATGCCCGTGATCTTCTTGCCCGTCACCTTCAGCCCCTCCAGCGTCGGCGCCGAGGTGTCGACCACGATGACGTTGCTCTCTCGCTCGTGACGCTTGACGCGCTCCGGGGGGTTGGAGGGCTCGTCGCTGACGGACACGCGCACCTTGTAACGCCCCTCCGGCAGCGACGACACGTCCCACGCGTAGGACGGCGCCGTCAGCTTCTCACCGGGCTTGAGCAGCTCGTACCAGGTGGCGCCTCCCACGGGCCGATAGTGCAAGCGGTAGCGGAGCTCGTCCTGATCCGGGTTGTCCACGCGCCAGCTCAGGTTCACGCGCGTCTCGGTAGAGCGCTGCACGCTCCCCCCGGAGCTCTGGACCCCCGAGCCCCCCGAGCTCGAGCGCTGGGAGCCCGAGCTGGCGTCGATGCCCGTGATGGTGGGCCGGAGGTTGTCCGTGACGAAGGCGACCTCGACGCGCGAGAGCTCCGCGCCGGGCCCCTGGTTGAAGCGCGCGCGCACCTGGAAAAATCGCCCGCTCGGGCTCCCCACGAGGGCGGGCGCGGTGACCCCCTTGCTCCACGCCGACCAGGTGGCGTCTGGTGTGGAGGTGTTGCCGCTGCGCGTGGACAGCTCCACCTTCCCGCTGGTGTCCCAGGCGAGGCGGCCGTAACGAGCGCGGATGCCGGCGTCCAGCACCTTGCTGGTCCAGACCGCGTCCGCGCCACCGAGCCCACGGACGGGCCGCAGCACGGCGGGGTCGCTGGCCACGACGAACTGCTGCTTACCGCTCGAGACGAGCCCCGTGATCTGACGCTCCGCGACGTCCGCGAGCATGAGCGTGGAGTGGTCGTCCTCCACGCGGTAGACGCGCCCTTCGGCCCCGGTCCCGACGAGCGGCTTGCCGTCCTCTCCCAGCGTGAGGCTGACGAAGTGCTCGGAGGAGTCCTCGAACAGGGTGTCCGGGGTGCCGTCGGCGTCGAGCTTCACCAAGATCCCTCGCCCTCGCGCGCCCGCTCCGGCGCTGGACGGCGTCGCCGCGGTGTTGACCGAGCCGCGGCCGAAGCCACCGGCGAAGCTGCCGCTGCTCAGCTCGTTGGCGATGGCGTAGAGGACGCCCCCGGGCGCCACGGCGATGGCGCGCACCTCCGTGCGGTTGAAATCGTAGAGCACGCTAGCGCGGTTGGCGGCCGTCACCTTGTAGAGGCGCGCGTTGTCGCTGGCCCCGGCGTAGACGGCGCCGTCCGGCCCCACCGCCAAGCTCATCAGGTGATCTTCCTCCGCGTCGAAGTACACCTGCGCGTTGCCGGAGGCCTCGATCCTCCAGAGCTTGCCCTGGGGACCCGTCGCCGCGTAGACCACGTTGCTCTTCTTGTCGAAGGCGACGGCCCAGACGTGATCGGTGTCCTTCAGCGTGACCAGCTCCGTCAGCTTGCCACCGTGCCACTTCATCACCTTGCCTTCTGGCAGCGTACCGAGGACGACGGCCCCGCCCCAAGCCTGGGTGAGGGAGGTGACCGCGAGCGCCTTGGTCTCCGCCAGCACCTTGCTGACGCCGCCCCGCATCTCCACCAGCTTGCCCTCGTTGCCGGTGCCGAGCAGCACCGAACCGTCCGGCATGGCGAGCGCGGCCCAGAGGGTGCTGACGTCCGCGACCGGCTGCGCGCCGAGATCCCAGCCGGGCCTCAGCGTACCGTCCGAGCCAACGGCGACGCCGTTGAGCTCTCCACCCTTGAAGTCGTCGGCGGAGCCGAGCTCGAAGCGGCGCGTGCCCACGGCGAGCGCATGAAGAGCAACGGTGGTGAGGGCGAGAGCGGCCGAGGGCAGCACGATGCGACGAGCGAAATTCATGGTGGGGTCTATCGGTGGTGGGTCGATGAGCGAGCTTCGTAGAGAGCAGGTCGACGCCTAGCGGAGCGCCGGGCGTACCTTCACGGTGACGGAGTCCGTGCCGATCATGAAATCTGGGATGGGGATGAACTCCCGCGGCACGCTCGCCACGCGCTCCGGGATGATGGAGCCAGAGGTGGGCCGCAGGGCGTCGAAGGCGCCTGGCGGGAGCTGGCGCGCCAGCCGTCCCTGGTACGCCACGCCCAGGGAGAGATCCGTGTAGGTGACGCAGATGGACTTGGGAGGGTACGACGCCACGCCGAGGTTGGCGATGAGGTCACCCAGGGTCTCGGGGTCCGCCAGCTCCGGCGACTGGGTGTAGCCCGGCTGGATGAACAAGGTGACCGACTGGCCTGCCAGGCGCTTGGGGATGGGGACGGAGATGACGCGGGTCTGCGGCTTGCCCGCCCAGGGGATCAGCGTCAGCCGGATGCGCGCGGGCTGCCCCGGATCCACCTCCCGGTCGAGCAGCTCCATCCCGCGCAGGCGCTGGATCTCCCGGCCATAGCGCAGCTCGAACTCCATCTCCGCGCTCTCGATCTGCACCGGCCCCCAGGGGTTGTTCAGGAGCATGGCGGCGTTGCGCACCATCGCCGTCCGGAAGAAATCTCCGGGCTCGGGCGTGCCGCCCACGGCGACCCCGAAGTCCTCCGCCTGGATGGCGGGGTAGCCCTTGAGCTTGAGCTTACTCTTGGCCGTCCAGCTCACGTCCATGCGCTCGGAGGCGGTGGTCTGCATGACCGTGCCGAGCGCGATGGCCATGAAGGTGGGCGCCATGAATTTCTCGTGAGCCACCTCGAACTTCCACTCGGTGTACGGAGCCCCGGTGGCACCCTTGATCTTGAGCGTGACGGGGATGACCGGCGCCTTCGCGGAGTGGCTGACCACGACGGAGGCTTGGCGGTCGCCGATGAGCGCGCCGACGGGGCGCACCGGGTAGCCCATCTTGAACGAGCGCTGCGCCGTGGACATGAACCACAGCACCTTGCCGATGGCCGTGGGCAGGGCGGTGTAGCCCGCCTGCATCATGGGGTGACCGAAGCCAATCAGCTTGTCTCCCTCCACGCGGGTGACGGTGCCGAGGCCCATCGCTCCCATGTCACCCCTCACGAGCTGCACGCCGATGGCGCCGCCGTCCACGAAGCGCGTGGGGGCGTCCGCCTCCACCTCTCCGCCGGCTCCGCCCGCCTGCATGGGCTCGAAGCCCAGCGGCGACAGCAGCTCCCGCGCCACCTCCATGGCCCCCGTGGTGACCCCGCCCATCAGCAGCGGCGTCACCGCCGCGGCCACCTGCGCGCTCGGGCCCGCCTGCTGCTTGGCCCTGGCGAGCTGCTCGGCGTGCTTGCCGAGATCATAGTCAGCGAGCTTGCCGCGCCACCGGGAGCCGCCCAGCGCCGCGAGCCGCTGGCGCTGAGCCCCGCGCGGTTGGATCCCGAGCTGGATCCCGTCGAGGGCCTTCGGGAAGGGGCGGTCCAGATCGTCCAGCATGTTGCGGATGGGCGTGACGCCCGCCACCGGCTCGACGCCGAAGCCCCAGCCGTAAGAGTAGGCGCCGATCATCTTGCCGTCGATGTAGATGGGGCTGCCGCTCATCCCCGCCACGACCTTGGCGACCTCCAGGCGCGGGTGCTTGGTCTTGATGAGGATGAGCTCCTGCTTGGGCTGGAAGTCCTTCAGGACCCCGATGATCTCGACGTCGAACTTGTCGGGCTTGGTGCCCTCGAACACCGTCAGGCCATAGCCCTTCATCCCGGGCTTGAGATCTTTGACCGAGAGGATGCCGGGGCGGCTGGCGACGCCGTCCGCGCGCGCCTTGCCGAGCGTGAAGGGGAGCGGAGCCAACAAGCCCAGGACGGCCGCGGCCGTGATCAGATAGGAGCGCACGTGGGGACTTTCAGCTTAGCAGGGTGGCGGCCGGCCCCAGCGACTTTCTTGGGGCGCCGCCGGGATGTAGCACTCCCGTCGCGGCGCTGGGAGCGCCACGAGGTGAGCGAGGCGCTGAGACGCCCGGGAGAGGCCGAAAGTTCCCGCCCCGAGCGGGCGAGGGCGGGAGCGCCCCGACCGGACAGGTGACGCTGGCGACCCACCGGCTAAGCTCCGGGCCCCAGGTGGACCTCCTCACCTATCTCTCCCTCACGGCCTCCTTCGCGTTCCTGGTCACCAGCCACGTCGCGCTGTGCTTCGGCTTGCTCCGGCGCCGTCCGCGCTGGCGCGCGCCGCTGGCGCTGGTGGTCCCCCCCCTGGCGCCCTTCTGGGGGCTCGAGCAAGGGCTGCGCTGGCGCGCCGGGCTCTGGCTCCTGGCGCTCACCGGCTACATCGTCAGCTTCCTGCTGGCGCAGCGCTGAACGCCCTACTTGCGGTAGGGGCGGCGCTCGGTGAGCGGGCGGACGCGCGAGAAGCCCTCGTCCACCCAGCGGTCTCGCGCGCGCCGAGCGAGCGCCTCGTCGTCACGCCACTGGAACGCCGCGAAATAGACCAGGCAGGCGTCCGGGTACGCTGCGTAAGCGGCCCACGCCGCCGAGTAGTGCTGGCGCGTGAACGCGCTGTCCGCCCAACCGTCCGCCACCTCCACGTAGAGCGGCTTGTCGCGCCAGCGCCGGGTCACGACGTGGCGAGACGTCACGCCCACCCCCAGCCGCTTGGCCTTCGGGATGGCCTCGGCGTCGAAGCGCTGCAGACACCGCTCGCTGTCGTGGCGCTCCCCGGGCTTCACGTCCAGCAGCGCCGCGGCGGCGGCGACGTGGTGCTGGTCCCCATAGCGCCAGCCCGAGAAGTGCTCGATGCCCCAGTAGCGGACGCGCTTCCAGTGCTCCCAGTCCGGCAGCGGCACCCAGAGCTGATCGTCCTTGTCGTTGCGCTCCCCCCAGGGCTCGGTGAGCTGGCGCCACAGCGCGGCGGCGTGCGCGTTCGGGGCGTCACCGCCCGGCTCCTGGACGCTGACGCTGTCAGGGCTGGGGAGCGCCACCTCCGGCGCCTCCCCCGGCGGCCCCGCGATGGACACCACCGGGACGCTGGCGGCGGCGCCGCTGCACCCGCCGAGCAGCAGCGAGAGCGCGAGCGCGCCCGGCCCGAGCTTGGTCCTGGTTCGCCTGCGCACCATCATCCGACACGACCTTGGGTCACACTGTGTAGCTACGCAGCTTCACCTCGGACAATTCCCTGACCCCGAGGCCCAGCTCCCCGGCGACGTGGATGTAGCGGGGCTCACGCCTCGACTCCGCCAGGGTCTTGAGCCCGCGCGCTCGACGCTCCTTGTCGATGAGGTTCCAGCCGTAGAGGTCCATCGCGACGGGATCCGTGGCGACATAGACGGCGCCGTGGGGGATGCGCGTCTTCGGGTCCCGATCGAGCGGCCCCTTGTCGTAGGTGATCTTGAAGGCGTCCGTGATGTGCAGGCGCACGCGGCTGCGCACGATGGGGTGATTGTAGAGCATCGCGATCTGCGGGTTGCAGCCGGTGCCGTGGTGATCTTGCGGGTTGTTGATGGTGCCGTGGGTGATGTTCTTCAGCGTCCCCGTGTAGCCGCAGATGCTGTGGTCCTTGATCATGGTCATGTCGATGACGGCCGACGCGTCCATGAACTGCTTACAGTACCGAGTCTTGAGCCCGTTATAGACCATCACGTCCGGCATGGGGTGCGTGGCGTTCATGTGATTTTGCGCCTTCACCCCGTCTGGCAGCTTGTACCCCTTCACGGTGACGCGGCACCCCGTGAGATAGTACTGCTCGTACAGCATGATGTTCTCCGGCTTGACGCCGGCCTCGATGAGCCCCTCCACCACCGGCAAGATGAGCTCGAAGTTGACCGCCATGGTGTAACCCGTCTGCCCCGCGATGCCGTTGATCTTGATGGCGACGGACTCCTGCGGAGCGATGAACTTCTTGAGCGACTCGGCGAGGTTCGGCGCGCCGGTGAACGCCGTCATCGCCTTCTCCAGCAGCGCCTTGGCCACCTCCGGCTTGGGCCAGAGCTGGTTCGGCTGCATCATGCTCGCGAAGTCCCCTCCCTTCTCTACCTTGACGATCCGCCCGGGGAGGCTCAGCGGCGTGAAGCCCTGCGGCGGGCGCGCTACGAGGGGGTCGAGCGCCGCCTGCGCCTCGGCGCCGTGCAGCAGCACCCCGGTGCCCATCCCAAGGCCGGCCGCCGCGCTGCCAGCGGCCTGGAGGAAGTGACGACGAGAGAACGAAGCCATGGGCGCGACTCTAATCCGGCGCGCGCGTTTCGGCACCTCACCTGGCGGAGCGCCACCGCCCCGGCGCCCGATCGCCAGCCCCCTCAGGGCGCATTTCCACGACATTTCCTGCGCAATTCAGCCTGGCACGGCCCGCGCAAAGGCTCCCCTGACGCGGCGAAACCCCGCCGCGCAGCAACGGAGAGACCCCATGGACCAAGCCAAGATGAAGATCGTTTACCAAATTTCCGAGCGTGGTGGCAGCAAGTACTGGAACCGCGTCGGCGTCGCCTTCGTCAACGCCGACGGCTCGCTCAACGTGAAGCTGGAGTCGGTGCCGGTGTCGGGCGAGATGCAGATCCGCGACTACGTGCCGCGTGAGGAGGGCGCCTCGGCGACGCCGCGGCGCGCGGAGAGCAACGGCCGCAGCGCCTTCGCCAAGAGCGCATGACGATGCCCTTGGACGAGCTGCCGTCGTCCTCGGGAGTGGGGGTGGGCGCCGGGTGGCCGGCGCTCACCCACGCGCCTCGAGTGGACCCCCACGAGACCCCTGAGCGCACCGCGCCGCCGCGGCTCGCGCGCTGGTACGCGCAGAGCCCCTGGGCCCCGGCGCTGCTGCGCGCGGCCGCGGCCGCTGGCGTCCTGCTGGTGCTCGCGGCCGTCGGCGCCGCCACGCTCCAAGGGAGCGCCGCTCACGCCGCCCCGGCCGCCGCGCCGCCCGCTTCCGAGGACGGCGCCTGGCTCGCCCCCCCGAGCCCCGCGTCCGCCACGCCGCTCACGTCGAGCGCAGCGCCACCGCCGCCCGCGAGCGCCGCTCCGCCCGCCCCCGCCTCGGCGCGAGCGCCCTCGCGGCGCTGTGGCCGCGACGCGGAGGGCGTCCGCAGCCCCGCGGTCCTGCCCGACGGCCGGCTCGTCCTCAACCTCGCCACGGAGGACGACCTCCGGCGGCTGCCCGGGGTCGGCAAGCGCCGAGCGGAGCAGATCCTCGCGCTGCGCGGGCGCCTCGGGCGCTTTCGTCGTGTCTCGGAGCTGCTGCGCGTGCGGGGGATCGGCGCGCGCGCCCTCCAGCGCCTCAAGCCGCTGGTCACCCTGGACGCGCCGCCCGAGCCCACGGGGAGCGCAGCGGCGGCATCGATCGCGCCCCCCGCGCGCGCCGCGCCCCCCTGAGCCACGCGCGCTCGTCCCCACCGCTCAGCGCGCCGCCGCCGCGACCGCGCGCAGGCGCTCGATCAAGGGCTCCACCTCGGCGCGCCGCAGCTTGAACTGGCTACGGTTGGCCACCACCACGGAGCTGACCTCGCAGATGGTCTCACGCTCCTCGAGGTCGTTCTCCGCCAGCGTGGCGCCCGTCTCGACCAAGTCCACGATGAGGTGGCTCAGGCCGACGAGCGGCGCCAGCTCCACCGAGCCCTGCACGATGATGAGCTCCGCCTGCGTCCCGCGCCGCGCGAAGTGGCTCCGCGCGATGCCAGGGTACTTCGTGGCGACGCGCGGCACGTCCGGCGGTACGCTGCCGCGCCGGGCGGCCACCACCAAGCGGCAGCGCCCGATCCCCAGATCCAGCGGCTGATAGAGGTCATAGCGGCGCTCGAGCAGCATGTCCTTGCCGCTCACGCCCACGTCCGCGGCGCCGTACTCCACGTAGGTCGGGACGTCGTCGGGCTTGAGCAACAGGAAACGGAAGCGGCCGTCGTCGCTCTCACGCACCAGGCGTCGGTCGTCCAGCTTCAGGCACCGGGCGTCCACCCCTGCCCGCTCGAGCAAGGGGATGAGCACCTTGAGCACGCGCCCCTTCGGGACGGCCAAGGTGAGCGGCTCGGTCACGACGCCGGCTCCTCGCGGACGCGCTCGATGTCCGCGCCGACCGCCGCGAGCTTCCGCTCGATGCGCTCGTAGCCTCGGTCCAGGTGGTAGACGCGCCGCACGGTGGTCTCGCCCTCGGCCACCAGGCCCGCGATCACCAAGCTGGCGCTGGCCCGCAGATCGGTGGCCATCACGCTGGCCCCGGACAGGCGCGGCACCCCCGTGACGATCGCGGTGTTGTTCCGGGTCTCGATGTCCGCCCCCATGCGGACCAGCTCCGGGACGTGCATGAAGCGGTTCTCGAAGATGGTCTCCGTGAGCACGCTCTGCCCCTCGCAGCGGCACATCATGGCCATGAGCTGCGCCTGCATGTCCGTGGGGAAGCCAGGGTGCGGCGCGGTCGTGACGTTGACCCCCCGGATGGGGCCGAGCCGGCGCGCCCGGATCCCCTCCCCCTCTCGCTCGAGCTCCATCCCGGCCTTGCGCAGCTTGGCGATCACGGGCTCGAGGTCGTCGTACGGTGCGCCGTCCACCAAGACGTCACCCCCCGCGGCCCCCACCGCCGCCAGGAAGGTGCCCGCCTCGATCCGGTCCGCGATGATGGCGTGATCGAAGGGGGCCAGCTCGTCCCGCCCCGTGATGATGATGGTGTCGGTGCCCGCGCCCTCGACGGTGGCGCCCATCTTGTTGAGCACCCGCCCGAGCTCCTCCACCTCCGGCTCCCGCGCGCAGTTGACGAGCGTGCTGCGGCCCTTGGCCAGCGCCGCGGCCATCATCAAGTTCTCCGTCCCGGTGACCGTCGGCATGTCGAAGCTGATCTCGTTGCCGCGCAGCCGGGGCGCCTCCGCCACCACGTAGCCGTGCTCCACGCGGATCTTGGCGCCGAGCGCCTCGAGCCCCTTGAGGTGCTGGTCCACCGGGCGCGCGCCGATGGCGCAGCCGCCCGGGAGCGACACCTTGGCCTTGCCGTAGCGGGCCACCAGCGGCCCCAGCACGAGCACGCTCGCCCGCATCTGCCGGACGAGCTCGTACGGCGCCTCCGGCCGCGCGGGCTGCGTGGCGCGCGCGACCCGCACCTCCGGGATGTCCACGCGCACCTCGCGCCCTAGAAACCGGAGCAGCGCCGCCGTGGTGTCGATGTCCCGCAGACCAGGGACGTTGCGGAGGAGGCTGTCACCATCGGAGAGCAGCGTGGCGCACAGGATGGGGAGCGCAGCGTTCTTGGCGCCCCCCACTGGGATGGTGCCGTAGAGGGGGCGTGCCCCGCGAATCCGGATGGCGTCCATGGAGGTGGGAAGGCGGGTAGGCTTGAGCGCTGGCCGTCGCAAGCAAGAACTGCGTGGCCGAGCGCGAGCTTCGCCGCAACGTCGCTTTTTCCGCCACGTCGCGGCCTTCGTCGGTAGGCTGGGGGGCCATGGTGGCTCGCCTCGGCCTCGGCCTCTCACTCGCTGGCCTCTGCCTGACGGCGCCTGCCCTGGCGACCGCCCCGCCCAACCTGCGCCGGTTCGAGCCGCCCGCGGACGCGCAGGGCGCCCTGGTGCTCGAGCCCACCTCCGCGCCCGGGCCGTGGGCCTGGGATCTGGGCGCCTGGCTGAGCTACGCGCACCGCTCCATCGAGCTGACCACGCCGAGCGGCGCCACGTCCTCGCCCCTGCTCCATCAAGCGGCCGTCGATCTGACCGCGAGCCTCGGGCTGGGTGAGCGGCTGGCGCTCTCGCTCCAGGTGCCTGGGGTCCTCTACCAAGCCGGCGACGCGAGCGCCGCGCAGCGCAGAGCGCTCGGGGTGGGCGCGCTGAGCCCTTGGGCGCTCGGAGACGTCGCGCTGGGGGGGAAGTACAGCCTGGTGCCTCCGGGAGCGCTCGGGGGCTTCGGGCTCGCCGCCCTGGCTCGGCTGGAGCTCCCGACCGCGACGCGCGACGCTTACCTCGGTGAGCCCTCCGTCGCGGGGCAGCTCCGGCTGCTCGGAGAGCTCAAGCTCGTGGCGATCGATCTGCGCGCGAGCGCGGGCGCACGGCTGCGCGCCGAGCCCGGCGTCTACGGCGGCGAGGACTACGGGCACGAGCTGCCTTGGGCCGCCGGCGTCACCCTGCGCCCCCAAGCCTTCGGCTGGGATGCCGAGGGCAAGTGGCAGTGGAACGTCGAGGCCGCGGGAGGCCTCGGCCTCAGCCCTCGCTTCGCCGCCGCGCGCCAGTCAGCGGCGCGGCTCGCGCTGTCGGCGCGCTACGCGCTCGGCCCCGACGGCTCCCTCATCGCCGGCGCGGAGCTGCCGCTCTCCGACGCCGTCGGGGTCCCCCTCGTCCGCGGGGTGGTCGGCGTCGCCTGGGCCCCACGCGTCCGAGACGCGGATGCGGACGGCATCCCGGATGAGCGCGACGAGTGCCCGGAGCTCGCGGAAGATCTCGACGGCTTCGAGGACCACGACGGCTGCCCCGAGTTCGACGACGACGACGACGGCGTCCCTGATGACGTCGACCAGTGCCCGCGCGAGGCCGAAGACGAGGACGGCTTCCAAGACGACGACGGCTGCCCGGACCCAGACAACGACGGCGACGGGATCCTCGACGCCGTCGACGCCTGCCCGAACGAGCCCGGGCCGGACGCTCCGGGCGCGAGGCGCGGCTGCCCCGTGCGCGACAGCGACGGGGACGGCCTCGCCGATCCGCTCGATCGCTGCCCGAGCGAGCCGGAGGATCAGGACGGCGTCCAGGACGACGACGGCTGCCCGGACCCGGACAATGACGGCGACGGGATCCTCGACGCCGATGACGCCTGCCCGAACGAGCCCGGGCTCCCCCGGGAAGATCCCAAGCTGAACGGCTGCCCCAGCCCGGACCGCGACGGGGACACCATCGTGGACGCCGCGGACCGCTGCCCGGAGGCTCCGGAGACCTTCAACGGCTTCGAGGACGACGACGGCTGCCCCGAGCCCTCACCCCCTCCGCGGGCGCGGCCCTTGGTCCGCTTGGAGGAGCGTGCGGGCCGGCGCTGGGCCATCCTCAGCGCGCCTCCGCGGTTCGAGCTCCAGGACGGCGCGGCGCAGCTCACGGCCGGCAGCGAGGTGTGGCTGCGCGCCCTCGCCACGGAGCTCGCCGCGCACCCGGGCTCCGTCGCGCTCGTCGGGGTCCGGCCGACGTCCGCGGCCCCGGAGGCCGAGCAGCTCGCCCTCAACCAGGCCTTCGCCCTCGTCCAGGCGCTGCGCGGCTTGGCCCATCGTGATGACGTGGCCGAGACCGTGAGCTGGCAAGCGGTGAGTCAAGCCCCGAGCCCCAAGACGGGGCTCGGGGTCCTCGTCCTCGGGGGGGCCGCGCCGCGACCGTGAGGCTGCCTCCTCGCGCGCTGCTCGTCGGGATCCTCGCGCTCGGGGCGCCTCCAGCGCGAGCGCTCCCGGTGCAGCCCATGGCCCTCGGCGCCACGAAGAGCTCCTCCCCGCGCGGTCGGCTCGGCCGACGCGAAGGCCTCGAGCGAGCCCGCGCCGCGCTCTCCGAGCCCACCGAGGCCGCGCAGCTCCGCGGCCTCGCCCAGCTCGCGGAGCTCGGCACGCAGCCCAGCCTCGAGCTGCTGGCCAGCACGCTCGCCCCCGGCGGGCTCGCCGCCACCCAGCCGAAGCAGCGCCTCGCGGCGGTGCGAGCCCTCGCCCGTCACGCGCACCAGCCCACGGCGCGCGCTGCGCTCGGGCGCGTCCTCGGCCTGCCGATGGCGCCCGAGCCGCTCGTGACGTGGGCGCGCCACACGGCGGCGCTCGCGCTCGCCGCCGACGGCCACCCCTCCAGCCTCGCCGTGCTCGTCCGCAGCCTCGCGGGGAGCACGGACGCCGCCATCGCGGCCGAGGACGCCTTGCTCGCCTTTCCCCCCACCGACGCCACGGCCCTGCTCGTCGGCGGCGCGCGCCCGAGCGTCCCCTGGCTCCGCGCCGCAGCCAAGCTCGGTGATCAGCGGTTGCTCGAGCCGCTCCGCGAGGCGGCGCGCCGCGGCCCGCTCGCCACCCGTGTGGAGGCGGCGCTCGCGCTCATCGCCCTCGGCAGCACCGAGCCGGCGCAGCTCGCGGCGCGCTGGTCACGCGCGGGCGCGCCGCCGGAGGAGCAGCTCGCGGCCGCGCGCCTGTGGGTCCGGCTCGGCTCGCCGCGAGCGGCGCCGCTCCTCGCGGCGGCGCTCACCCGCCCCACGACGCGCGACGAGGCGCTCGAGCTCGCGCTCGAGCAAGGTCACCCCGCGCTCGTGCCGGCGCTGCTGCCGCTGCTCGAGCAGCACCCGCCCAGCGAGGCCGCGGCCACCGCGCTGGCCGGCTGCGGCGCCGAGGGCGTCGCCGCGCTCGCGGCGGCGTGGCCGAGGTCCGCCGCCGGGTCGGCGATCGCCTACGCGCTCGCGCTCGCGCCGGCGCCCGCCGCGCGCCGCGCCATCGCCCGAGCCCTCGGAGCCCCCTCGACGCGCGGCCTCGCGCTGCGCGCAGCCCTCGTGCGCCAGCGCGCCCTCGGAGAGCCCATCGAGGGCGTCGCCGCCGCGCTCGACGCGCTGCTGCGCGATGGCACGCCCGACGCCCGAGCCATCGCGGCGTGGGCCGGCGCCGAGCTCGACGCCGCCGCCTGCGCCCCCCTGACCACCAGCGACGATCCCAGCATCATCGGCGCGCTCGCGCGCGTCCGCGCCTGCGCGCCGGTCGCGGCGGCACGCCTCGCGCGCGCGCCGCACACCCCGCTGTCGGCGCGGCTCGCCGCGGCGCTCTTGGACCCCAGCGCCCGGCGGCGCACCCCCACCGCGCGCCTGCTGGAGCTGCTCGACACCGATCGGCTCGCGGCGCCCTTGGCCGCGCTCGGCCTCGCGGAGCGTGACCCCCTGGACCAAGACGCGCGCTTGCGCGAGCTGCTCGAGCACCCGGACGCGAGCGTCCGCGCACACGTCGCGCTCGGCCTCGCGCGCTCCGCACGCGCGGGGGCCACCGGACGGCTCGCGGAGGCTTACCTGTACGAGCCCGCCGCGCCCGTGCGCCGCGCCATCGCCCGAGCCCTCGCTGCCCGCGGAGGAGCCCGGGCGGCCGCCACCCTCGAGCTCGCCGCGCGCCTCGACGCCGACCCCGACGTGCGCGCCATCGCCCACGGAGGGCTCCGCGGGCGCGCGGAGCTCCCTGAGAGCGAAGGTCCGGGGACGCTCTGGCTCACGCTCGACGCCGCGCGTGGCGCGCGGTCCACCGTCGGCGTCAGGCTGAACACCGCCGTCGGCTGGGCGCTGCCGGCCTCCCCGGATCCGGACGGCGTGCTCGTGCAGCTCGGCCTACCCGCGGGCTCGGTGAGCATCACCCTTGCACGCGCGCCCCACCCCGACGAACCTCACCCCTAGCAGGAGCAAGCCATGGCCAGCAGCAAGAAGCCCCCCCCCGCCGGCAGCCAGGACGGCTTCGAGGCCGCCGTCCACCGGCTGGGCGCCATCGTGGAGCAGCTCGAGGGCGGAGATCTTCCGCTCGAGCAGAGCGTCGCGCTCTTCGAGGAGGGGGTCGGCCTGGCGCGCGCCGCGCAGAGCCGCCTGGACGCAGCGGAGAAGCGGGTCGAAGAGCTCTTGGGCCTCACCGAAGAGGGCCTCCCCCTCACGCGCGAGCTGGAGCGAGAGTGAGCGAGCGGCGCATCGTCTCGAGCGCGGCCGCGTGCCTCATCGGCAACGAGCTGCTCAGCGGCAAGGTCGCCGACGCCAACCTGTGGGAGCTGGCGCGCACGCTCCGGAGCCTCGGGATCGAGCTGCGGCGGGCCGTCATGATCGCCGACGACATCCCCACCATCGCGGAGGAGGTGCGGCGCTTGTCGGACACGCACGACGTGGTCTTCACCAGCGGCGGGGTCGGCCCCACCCACGACGACGTCACCATGGAGGGAGTGGCCGCCGCCTTCCAGGTGCGGGCCAGCTTGGAGCCGACGCTCGAGCGCCTGCTCCGTGAGCACTACGGACCAGACATCACCGATGGGCAGCTCCGGATGGGCCTCGCTCCCGAGGGTGCCACCCTGGCGCTCACCACCGACATCCGCTGGCCCACGGTGGTGATGCGGAACGTGTGGGTGCTGCCGGGCGTCCCGGAGATCTTCAAGATGAAGCTGGCGCTGCTGCGGGACTACCTCACTGGGCCGTGCGCCTTCACCTCGCGCGCGGTCAAGCTCCTGCTCGACGAGGCGGAGCTCAAGCCGCTGCTGGATCGGGTCGTGGCGGCTCACCCCGGCGTGGAGATCGGCTCGTACCCCAAGTGGTTCGACCGCAGCTACCGCACCAAGATCACCTTCGACGGCCGCGACGCCGCGGGGGTCGAGGCCGCGCTCGCCGCCTTCTTGGAAGGCCTCCCGCCGGGCGAGCCGCAGCCGTAGCGCCGACTGGCGCCCCGGCGGGGGCAACGCCCTCCGAGCGTGGCGGGCGCCACCTCAGCCCGTCGACGCGCCCCGGGTCCGCGGTAGGCACGAGGCTTGCCATGGCCGTGGCGCGATGACGTCCCCGACCCCGCACGCTCGCCGCGGCCCTAGCTGGCACGCAGGGCTTCACGCCCCGACGCCCCTGTCACTGAGCTTCGCGGACAGCTCCACCGCCACGCTGCTGGATGTCCTGCTGGGCTCGGGCGCTCGCCCGCAGCCAGGGCGCACGCTGCTCGAGAGCGCGGGCTCGCTGCGCGTGCTGGCGCGCCTCAGCCCCGCGCAGCTCGCGCACCAAGGCCAGCTCAGCGCCAAGCGCGCCTCGCAGCTCGCCGCCGCGCTCGAGCTCGGTCGGCGAGCCCTCTCGGAGGAGCTGTGCTCGGAGCCGCTGCGCTTCGCGGACGTGGACGCCGTCGCACGCTGGGCCACCCCGCGGCTGCTCCTGCTCGAGCACGAGGAGGTGTGGCTGCTCTGCCTCGACGGACGACATCGGCTGCGCGCTGCGCGCTGCGTCGCGCGTGGCGGGCTCCATGGCTGCTCGCTCATGGCGCGCGACGTGCTCCGCGAGGCGCTCAAGGCCGCGGCCAGCGCGATCATCCTGCTGCACAACCACCCCAGCGGAGACCCCTCGCCGTCACCCGAGGACATCGAGCTGACGCGCCGCCTCGCCGCGGCGGCGCGCGTCATTGGCACGCCGCTGCTCGACCACGTGATCGTCGCGCGCGGCGGCACGAGCTCGCTGCGCGGGCTCGGGCTCTTCGAGGGCCGCTGAAGCTCACCCTACGGCGCCTTCGAGACCCGTTGGCGAAGCGCCGGGCGCCCGTCTATCCTACCGCCCCCATGAGCGGACTTGCCAACGCCGTCCAATTCATCACCCGCACCGACGTCGGGCGGCAGCGCGATCATAATGAGGACTCCGTCTTCTCGGACGGCCGCCTGTCGCTCTGCGTCGTCTGTGACGGCATGGGGGGGCACGCCGCTGGGGAGGTCGCCAGCGACCTCGCCATCCGCACCTTCCATGAAGAGCTGGAGCGCGAGGCGGATCTGCTGAAGGACTTCATCGAGGGCCGACAGGGCGCCTCCCGTGTCAGCCGCCGGGAGATCACCAACCTGCTGGAATTCGCCGTCAACCGCGCGTCCATGCGGGTCTTCGCCGAGGCCTCGAAGGACGCGAGCAAGCGCGGCATGGGGACGACCCTCGTCGCGCTCCTGCTGGCAGGCAAGGTGGCGTTCATCGTCTGGGTCGGTGACAGCCGCGCCTACCTCCTGCGCGGCGGCGCGCTCGAGCAGGTGACCGAAGATCACACCGTCTACAACGAGCTCATCAAGCGCCGAAAGATGAGCCGGGAGGCGGTGGAGAAGCTCGCTCCGAAGAACGCCATCACGCGCGCGGTCGGCGTGTACGCCCACGCCGAGCCGGAGACGCTGATCGTGGACGTGGCCGAGGGCGACCGCTTTCTGCTGTGCAGCGACGGGCTCTGCGGCTACTTCGACGGCGCGGAGGAGCTCCCAGAGCTGGCGCGGCTGCTGGCGACGCCGGACGCGGAGGAGGCCGCGCAGCGGCTCATCGAGGCCGCCAATGAGCGCGGCGGTGGCGACAACATCACGGTGGCGCTCGCCACCGTCGGAGACGTCACCTCGCACGACCAGGGCACCGTCGAGCGGCTCCGCAACCAGCGGGACGTGCTCGCGGGCATGCCGCTCTTCCGTCCGCTCACCGAGCACGAGCTGCGGCGCGTGCTGCAGGTCACGGAGCTCGTCGACTTCGCGGACGGGGCGCACATCATTCGTGAGGGCGACACCGGAGAGGAGCTGTTCATCGTGCTCACGGGGGAGGCGGCCCTGCTGCGCGGGGACGTCCCCATCACCCAGTTTGGCCCGGGCGATCACTTCGGGGAGATGGCGCTCTTTCGCCCCGTCCCACGCACCGCCAGCGTCATCAGCAAGGGGGCGTCCGAGCTGATGTCCATCAGCCGTGCCGCCTTCTATGAAATCTTGAGGAGCGAGCCCCAGCTCGGCGTCAAGCTGCTCTGGCAGTTCAACGGCGTCCTCGTCGAGCGGCTCGCCGCCACCACGCGCGATCTCGAGACGAGCCGGGAGGAGGCCGCTCAGGAAGCCACCACGACCGAGATTTTCCTCGAAGATCTCCCGCCGCCTGCGCCCTCGCGCCGCCGGCCGCCCGGCTCGGGGCCCGCGTGAGGCGCGGGCTCCTGCTCGGCCTGCTCGCGGGTATCGCCTGCCGCTCCGAGGCGGCGGACACGCAGGTGGTCGGCGCGCCGCCGTCCGCCCTCGGGTCCCCCTCCGCCGGGCCGAGCGCCAGCGCCAGCGGCGCAGCGGCGCCGCGCCGACCGCCTGCGTGTCGCGTGATCGGCGTGCAAGGCCAGGTCGAGCGCCTGGAGGGGTCGGTCCCCGTCGAGGTGGGGCAGGCGCTCGACGACACGCCCGCGCTGCGGCTCGCGCCGCTCGCGACGCTCAGCTACGAGCACACCGCGAGTGGGCGGCAGCTACGGCTCGAAGGGCCCGCGGTCGGGCTCCCCTGCCGGCACGGTGAGGAGCGGCTGCTGCTCACCTCCGGCAAGCTCACGGTGCTGGCGGCGGCGCGGGGGAGCTCCCCGCCTCGGGCCTACGTCGCGACCCCGCTCGGGACGCTCCACTGGGTGAGCGCCCAGCTCACGCTGGAGGCGACCGCGGGCAGGGTCCACGCGGAGGTCAGCGCCGGGGAGGCCTGGTTTCGGCCGCTCCCCACGGTCCGGCCCAGCGGGGCGCTCCGGCTGGCGCCGCCCTCCGGCAGCCTGAGCGCCCGGGGCAACCCCAGCGCCGAGGCGGCCCTCACGGGCTGTGAGGCCAGCGCCGAGATCGCCCATCGGGCGTTCCAGGCGGTGCTCGCCCCAGCCTCGCCCGGGCTCCCGTCCGTCGCCGAGCGGGCGTCCAAGAACCTCGAGGCGCGCCAGCACGCGCTCGCCACCTGCTTGGCCGCGAGCCTCTACGTCACGCCGGAACAGCCAGAATTCCAGGAGCGGCTGCGGCGGGCGGAGCTGCGCTGGCGCCGGCCCGGCCGTCCTGATCTCTACGAGGCCGCAGGCACGACGCCGAGCGCCAGCCGCCCAGTCCCCAGCAGAAGTGCGACAAAGTAGCTTCTTGGTTGCTGAATTGCGGCGACCGTTTTAAGGTCGGCCTGCCTCGGGTCAGCCCATGAAGCTCGGACCGCTCCTCCCCCCCCCTACGTTACGGGCCAGCGTGCTGGCCTCTGGTGCGCTCTCCATCTGGCTGATGGCCCCGCTGGCCAGAGCGGATGAGCCGCGCAAGGTCAGCGAGCCCCGGATGATGCAAGAGTCCACGGAGCTGACCCAAGTGGTCGACGCCTTCGACGACGGTGACCCCTTCGACCTGCACCTCTCCCTGGGCTACCAGTACTCGTCACGCTCCGGCAACATCCGCCGCGAGACCGCCATCGCGCAGCCCGGCTTGAGCGTGGGCGGCTACACCAGCGATCAGATGAACGTCGCGGCGTGGAGTGAGACGACCAGCAGGCTGAACACCAAGGCTCAAGTCGGGCTCTACCGTGACATCGCCCTCACCTTCCGGCTTCCCATCATCTTGTCGTGGGACTCTGATCTCAGCGCGCTGAGCGGCAGCGACAAGGTGCAGTCCACGGTGCTGGCGGGGGTCCCGGGAGAGCAGCTCTTCCGGCTGCCTTTCTCCTCGCCCACCCGCAGCGGGATCGAGTACCTGGCCGTCGGGTTGGATTTTGGGATCTTCGAGCAGTACCGCGACCCTACGAAGCCCACCTGGGTCCTCGGCGTGGAGGGGCGGTTCAGCGTGTCGGAGCCGCTGCACGCGTGCAATCCCTCCAAGCGCAAGCTCAACGCTTGGGCCCCCGATCAACCGGTAGACTGCGCCTACCCCTCGGACGTCAACCGCAACGGCCGCTCCGGGGAGCTTGCCATCGACGACGGCGGGTTCAACGGCTCGCTCGAGGGCAACTTCAGCGGGAGCCGCAAGCCTGGGGTCAGCCGAGGCACCACCGGGCTGGAAGCCCACACCTACGTCTCGAAGCGCGTCAAGTACGTCGAGCCCTACGCCGGCTTCCGCGCGCTCGTGGAGTTTGCCAGCTCGGACAGTGAGTACGGCAAGGCGGACTACAAGGGCTCACTGGTCAATCATCCCCCGCTGCGCGGCACCATGCTCGCGGGCGTCACCGTGTTCCCCTACGAGGTCCGCGACGCCTTCCAGCGGCTCGCCCTGGATTTCCGCTTCACGGGCACCTACGTGTCGGAGGGTAGGGACTACTCACCGCTGTTCGACGCGCTCGGTTCGAGCGATGCGTACTCGCTCCGGCAGCCGACCTTCGCGGAGTACCAGCGCTGCCCGGACGGCGCCAACTGCAACGGAGCACACTCCGTCGTCAACCCTAATTCTTCGCGCGTGTATTTCACGGGCCTCACGGACGTCCAGCAGCACGGAGAATACACGCTGAGCACGGAACTGACCTGGCAGGTGGGGGAGTACGTGAAGTTCGGCCTGGGCGCCGCCTACACCATCATCCAGTCGCACTTCATCACCTTCGATCAGGGCTGTAACCCCGATCACACGGACAACCTGGGGAAGTCTGGCCCCTGCGCCGTAGATCTCGGCGACGGGCGCAAGCGCGCCACGGGAATCCCCAACCCGAACTATCGGGCGCCCATCAACGCCCCCGGGCGGCGCTTCAAGCTCGATGACGCGGGCGGGTTCGACGGCTGGGTCAACGCCACCGTGATGTTCTGAGCCGTGACCGCGAACGCCGGCGCGGCGGGTCGCGGTCCGCTATGCTGGGCGCCGTGCGGGCCCAAGTCACTGCTCTGAGCGTAGCCGCTGTCCTGATCGGCCTCCTGCAGGGCCGCACCGCCCTCGCCGAGAACGACGATGTCGTCGTCCTGCCGACGGCGCTCGTCGCAGACGGACCGCACGGCCCGCCGATCCTGCGCCTCCCGAGCGAGCAAGAGCCACCAGAGGCGCTGGAGCTGGCGCGGCGCATCGACGCCATCCTCCGGGAAGCAGCGCAAGACCTCGGCCTCGTCCTCGACGTCTCGGAGCGCCCCACCGATCGCGTCGCGGATCTCGGAGAGGAGCGGCTCATCGAGCGCGCACGCAGCGGCTGGGTGGTGTCCGCGCGGCTGCGGGCTCGGGGCAGCTCGCTCGTCCTGCGCATCCTCGTGATCGCTCCGGGCTCGAAGGTCGTGATGGTGCGCAGCGAGGCCATGGATCCTCAGACCCTCGAGGTGCGGACCATGATCCTGCTGAGAGATCTGATCCAGCTCGGGCGGGGCGCCAGCCCGGAGGACGAGCGCCCCAGGCCTGACGCCGCGGCGCTCGCCGCGTCGGACGCCGACGGCGAGCCCACCCACTCGCGCGGCCGCGCCGTCCTCGGCCTGAACGCCTCGGCGCTCGGCGGCTACCTGGGGCTCGCGCTCCAGCGCGCCTCCACCAGCGGGTCCACCGATGATCGACGACTCGTCTACCCGCTGGTGGCGCTCGGCGCTGGGGTCGGCCTGGGCGCATCCATGTTGATCGCCGATGAGTGGGACGTCGGCCTCGGTGACGCGTGGTTTCTCGCGGCGGGGACCTGGTGGCCCACCGTGGCGGGCTTGGCGCTCGCCGACGGCTACGGCGTCTCACCCCCAGAGGACCGCTACGTGTACAGCCTGCTCGGCACGGCCGCGGGGCTCACCCTCAGCACCACGGCGCTCAGCGTCCGCGGCATGAGCCCCGGGGGCGCCCTGCTCGCGCACTCGGGCGGGGCCTTCGGGCTGCTGCTCGGCGGACTGACCGAGGCCGCGCTCGAGGGCTCCACCGAGCTGACGCCCCGGCGCGGCGGCGGCCTGGGCGCGCTCATCGGCGTCGTCGGCGGCGGGCTGTTCGCCACGCAGGTGCAGGCCTCGGCGACGCGAGTGCTCTACGTGGACATGGGCGCGACGCTCGGCGGGCTCACCAGCGCAGCAGCCGCGAGCCCGCTCATCTTGGACGAGCCCACGCCGACGCACCACCGACTCTACGCCGGCTCCATCGCGCTCGGCACGCTGGTCGGCGGTGGGCTCGGCTATCTCCTGACGAGACCGAGCCGCCCCACCTCGACTGCCGCCGAGGCGTCGCCCCCCCTCCTCCCCAGCGCCGGCGTCATCGGTATCTCCGAGGACGCGCGGGGCCGCACGGCCTACGTCTACGGCGCCACGCTGCGAGGCCGCTGGGAGTGAAGCCGCTGCGGTTCCAAGTCACGCCGGCGGAGGCCGGCCTTCGCCTGGATCGCCTGCTCACTCAGCGCGCCGAAGGGCTCGGGCGCCGTCACGCCGCCGCGCTGTTCGCGGCCGGGCAGGTGTGGCAAGGCCAGCAGCGCGCCCGCAAGAGCACGCTGGCCGAGGCAGGCGCCTGGGTCGTCGCGCAGCTCCCCCCCTCGGCCGACGCCATCGCGGACCCCTCGGTGCCGCTCGCGGTCGTGCTGGAGACGCCACGCCTGCTCATCGTGGACAAGCCCGCAGGGCAGCCCACCGCGCCGCTGCGCGCCGAGGAGCGCGGCACGCTCGTCAACGCCCTGCTCGCCCATGCTCCGGCGCTCGCCGCGGTCGGCTACAGCCGGCGTGATCCGGGCGTGGTGCACCGGCTCGACACCCAGACCTCCGGGCTCGTCCTCGTGGCGAAAGACCAGGAGGCCTTCGCGGTGCTGCTCCGCGCGCTCCGTGCGGGGGAGCTCGACAAGCGCTACCTCGCGGTGGTGCCCAGCGCCGCAGCCCTCGCCGCGGAGGGCGTCATCGACGTCGCGCTCGCGCCGAGCGGGAGCCCGCGCCGCGTCCACTGCGCGGCGCGTGGCGCGCCGCGGGCCCACCGTGCGGAGACGCATTACCGCGTGGTGGAGCGTGGCCCACGCTGGACGCTGGTGGAGGCCACCGCGCGCCACGCGTACCGTCACCAAGTCCGCGCGCACCTCGCGAGCCTCGGGGCACCGCTCGCGGGCGACGAGCTCTACGGCGGCGCCCGCTGCCCGGAGCTGGGCGAGCGCCACGCGCTCCATGCGTCTCAGCTCGCGTGGAGCGGCACCGCCACGCTCCCCGGCTTCGTCGTGCGCTCGGCGCCCCCGGCGGCCTTCGGAGCGCTGCTCGCCCGCGACGACTGAGCCGCGCTCGGCTCGCTGAGCAGGGTGCTGAGACGCTCCACCAGCGACAGCAGCATCGCGCGGGTGGGGAGGCGCGGACGCAGGATGCACACGCGCTCCTCGGCCTGACGCCCCCGCGTCCAGCTCGCGCTCCGCGGCAAGGCGGCGTGGGCGCTCGAGCCCTCACGCGCCCTCACGACGACGCAGGGCAGCGCCGCCGCCCCCCCAGCCGCGTGGGAGTACTCCATCGCGATCTCGAGGGCGCTCAGCCCGCGCAGCGGCTGGACGGGGCGCACGAGCAGCCGCAGCTCGTCCGGCTCGCTCGCGCCGCTGGGGATCCGCGCCCAGGCGACGACCTTCAGGTCGTGACGTGCGCGCAGCTCGCGGGTCAGCCATGCGTAGAGCCGCCGCGGCTCCGTGACCGCGTCGATGGGCAGCTCTCGAGCGCGCCCGGTAAAGAAGATGGGGACGAGCAGCGCGGAGCCGAGCATGATCCACAGCCCGCGGTAGGGCGCGAGCGTCAGATCCCAGCTACCAAGCGCGACGATGAGCCCCAGGGCCGCCACGAAGCAGAGGAAGCCTCGCCCCGTGCCTGCGTCCATGCAGACGCCAGGGAGCTGAGGCGCCGGCTCGGCGTACACCTCATCGTCCCGCAGCACCAGCCAGCGCCCAGGGCCGCGCGGCGGCGCAGGGACGCGGGGCGTCAGCACCATGGCGAGCGCCATCGCCGCGCAGAGCGCGAGCCCAGGCACGAGCGGGCCGTCCAGCCACAAGACGCTCGCCGCGGCGCCCGCGACTGCCACCCCGGCGAGCCCAGCGCCCAGCCACCACGGCCCCGGCACGAGCCCCCGCACGACCGCGCCGCGCGCCTGCGCGGCGCGTGCGGCCTGGCGGCGCTTGAAGCCAGCGAGCAGCGCGTAAGCCAGCCCCAAGCCGATGACGGCCGCGAGCTGCTCAGCTCGCCGCGGAGCGCTGGGGATCTCGGGGAGCGCCTGGGGAGCGCTGCTCACCCCCCGAAAGGCATCGAAGGCCTCTGGCGCTACACTGACCCGCCACACGACGGGCTCTCCCTGCGCGATGTGGGGGCGCGTCAGCTCGATCTCGTCCCAGTCCCCCTGATGGCGCACCGTCGCCACGAAGACGCCGCCCGGATCCTCCGCCAGGCCCAGCGCGGCCTGCTCACGGTCGAGCTGCACGAGCGCAGGCGCCGCGGGTGCGGCTGGGAAGCGCAGGATGACCTTCGCGCCGTCGAGCCCGCCCGTGAAGCGCGGACCGACCCACGCGAGCTCCGCGCGCGCTCCCTTCAAGCTCAGCGCGTTGCGCTCCAGGAGCTGCGTGCGGTAGCCCACCTTGAAGAGATAGGTGCCGCCGCGCAGCCCCTTCCCATCCACCTCCAGCCGCAAGCTGTTGTCCTCGGTGCGCTCTGCCAAGAGCGCCACCGGCTCACCGGCAACGCCGGAGCGCAAGATGGGAAGCGCCGAGGCGTCGGGGAGGAGCACCGCGTCCGCGTCGATCCCGTCGAGCTGGAAGCTCTGCAGCGGGCCTCCGCGGACGCGCATCATCAGCTCGTGACGCACGACCCCCGCGCCGTCGCGGCCGACCTCGATCGTGATGACGCTCGACTGGAGCTGGGTCTCCACCCAGGCCCGAGCAGGGCGGCCCACCAGCGAGAGGAGCGCGACGGTCAGCAGAGCGAGAAGGTGTCGGCGTGAAACCCACATGTAGGTGGGTTCAATACTGACACCTTCATTGTCGGCCAACTTTCGGGCGAGCGCTCTCCCATGGCAGACCCATGCTACAGCGAGCCTACCGCTGGTCGGAGGTTCAGCTTCTCACGCGCTCCGCAGCCCCTCAGGCGCCACTGCTGCTGCTCCGCCAGCGGGTGCGAGATGCCCAGTACCTCGCCGGCCACTGGCCCGTTGCCGCCAGGCGCCACTGCTGCTGCTCCGCCAGCGGGTGCGAGGGCGGCTCACATGGGGTGCGTCGCACCTGCTCCCGGCATCGGAGGCCCCTCCACCCTGCCGCCCAGGTAGGCCGCGAGGGAGCCGATGTCTTTCAGGGTAGCCTTGGGGATCCGCAGCCTCCAGCGGAGCTGGACTCCGCCCGCCCGCTCCGCCGTGAAGTCGTAGAGCAGCGGCGCCTCTCCGTGCGTCGGCAGAGCCGCCAACGCGCGCTGAAGCTCTCGCAGCTCGTGGCCAGCCGGTCCTACCGCGGGCTGCTGGGCGATCGCCTGCGCGAGCCCGCCGAGGTTGAGGATCCCCCCGCCGAGGCCTCCAGCGACGCTGAGCGCCCGCGCCTCGGGCCGGGTGGCGAAGGTCGCAGTCCCCGGCGCTCCCAGCCGCTTGAGCTGCGCGACCGCGTAGGCTTCATCGAAGCCCAGCGCAGCCCAGCCCTCGCCGCCGTCACCGCTGAGCACGACGTAGTACTTGACGCTCTTCACGCTGGGATCCAGCCCCTCGATCAGCTGGGCGGGGATGGACAGCTCGTAGGTGGTCGCCTTGGCGAGCCCTTGGGTCGGCCGGGCCTTGGCGGTGGGCAGCGCGGCGCGCCTGACGCCGAGCTTCTTCTTCAGATCCGCCCAGAGCGCGGCGTCATTCCAGAGCTGGAGCGCGCGATCACCGACCGCCTTGACCTTGGGCTGCCCAGCGGAGAACCCGAGCACGAGTATCCCGCGCTCCGGCCCCGGCGCCTTGGTCTTGGCAGGGCTCGCCCCCTCGGGGCCTGGCAGATAGGCCCACGCCGAGCTTCCCTCCAGGCTGGAGAGCGCGTCCAAGAGCCCCGTGAGCTGCGCCCGCACCTTCGCCGAGATCCCGTAGTACTGCAGCGCTCCCTCCGAGAGCTCCGAGATGGACTTGGTGATGGGGAGCGTCTGAGTCTTCTTGGCGCCATGCCCCCACCCCGCCATCACGGCGTCCGCGGGGAGCTTCCAGAACAGCGCTGGAGGCGAGGGCTGCTGCGCGTTCTCCAAGAGGGTGCGCACCCAGTACGAGCCCTCACCGCTGAGCCGGGCGGTGAGCGAGACGTCGAGCGCGCCGGCCTGCGCGTCGAGATCGGCCGTCAGCCGCACCGTCTCCAGCTCGCGCGACAAAGTGAGCAGCTCGTCGGCCACGCCGTTGAGCGCGTCCGACAGCCCACGAATGAACTTCGGATCGTCGATGGGCACCTCACTCATGGCCATCGGGATGCCCGCGGTGCGGAGCTGGCGCAGCGTGGAGTCATAGGCCTGGGTGAGCTGCCGAACTCTGAACTCCACTTGCAGGGCGTGCGCCGGCAGCGCCTCGCTAGGCAGCCCGCGCACGGCGTAAGGCAGCAGCGCTTCGAGGCTGCGCTGGGAGTCCGAGCACACGAGGCGCGCGGGCGCCTGGCCCACGGCGCTGGCGATGCGACAGTCCCCCATGTCCTTGGAGCTGCCCACCAAGCGGTAGATGCCCGGCTGCTCGCGCTCGAGCCGTGCGCCGAGGTCCTGGGCGGCAGCGGCCGCGGCCTCGAGGCTCCGCAGCGGCACGGTGGCCACGAAGCGCACGTCCGGCTTCGTGGGATTCCGGTCATCCAGCGCCAGGGCCAGCTCCACGGGAGCGTCGAGCTGGATGGCCTGCGCGAGCTGGGCGCTCTTCTGCTGGAGGAGCTGCTGGAGGCTCACGGGGAACCCCGTCCACTCGGAGAGCTGCTGGAGCGACTGGTCCACGTTCATGGCGCGCCCCACGGCGATGAGCCCTCGAGGGGCTGGCACCGGCGAGAGGTCGCCGCGTTCCATCGGCGCCGAGCCCACCACGGCGGGCTCAGCCGGGCCTTGCACCGGGGTGATGGGGCTGGGTGCGGGGGCACCGCCGCAGGCGGCCGCGAGCGAGAGCGCGAAGGCAGCGAGGAGGGGACGAGCACGGAACTTCATGGTGCCCCGAGCGTACTCGCGTCGCGGGGGCTTGGCTCGCAGAATGATGTGCCCCCGCCGGGCGGGCGAGCGGCCGCGCTCCAGCGTCACTCGCGCGGCAAGCCGCGGAGCCCGAGCAGCGCCGTGTAGAGCGCCGCGCGGGTGCCGGCGCGCAGCAGGGTACCGCTCCCCCACGGGCTGCCGGAAAAATGGCGCAGCCCGACCCGGATGAACTCCGGGGCGTCGAGCAAGAACCGCTCGATGTGGGGCCGCAAGGGGCCGTAGTAGAGCGCGCAGGCCCACTCCCGGACCCGCAGATCACGCCCGATGGAGTGCTGGCGCAGCGCCCGCCCCCAGTCGCTGAAGCCCAGATCGCCGAGGCTCAGCTTCTCGGCGAGGTAGGCGCCGGCCGCCGCGCCGTACTGCACCGCCTGGGCGATGCCCTCTCCCGTCACCGGATCGATCCCCGCGGCCTCGCCCACGAGCAGCACGCGCGGCTGGGAGAAGGTCGCATGGGGCTCGAAGCCCCGCTCGGCGTAGCGCTTCTTACGGTAATGCGCGAGCTGGAGGCCGCGCCGCTCGAGCTCGCGCTCGAGCACGCTCTGGAGCTGCACCGTCGAGCGCTCTCGATCGTGGCTCAGCGCGTACACGCCACGGCACATCATGCGCCGCCCCTCCACCAGCGTGGGAAAGTCCCAGTAGTACCCCGCGAGCTCGCGGTGATTGGAGTCGAAGAGCAGCAGATCTTGCGCCTCGTCCGACGCCAAGACCTCCGTGTCCACCTCGAGCGCCTGAGCTCGATAGCGGCTCGGTAGAAAGCCGAGCGAGCGCCGGACGACGCTAGCGACCCCATCGGCGCCGACGAGCACCCGCGCCCTCAGCTCGCTCCCACCGAGCTCCACGGTGACGCCGCGCTCGCCCGGCCGCACGCCTCGCACTGCCGCTCCCTCGACGATCCGGATCCCGCGCGCTCGAGCTTGGCGTGCCAGCTCGTGATCGTACTCCATGCGGCGGACGACGCGCCCGATGACGCCGTCCCGCACGTCCAGCCGGCGCCCGCACGCCTGAAAGGCGACCCCGCTGACCGGCACGGACGGCACCTGGACCTGGACGCCGATCCGCCCGAGCGCCAGATCGGCGCGCGCGCCGAGTGCGCCCGCGCAGTACTTCTCTCGCGGGTAGTGCTCCCGCTCCAGGACGACGATGCGCTCGGTGAGCCACGGCGCCGCGTGGGCCAAGAAGAGCGCCGTCGAGAGCCCCGCCGGACCTCCGCCCACGATGACGACCTCTGCGTGCACGCGGCGCACTCTAGTGAAAAATCAGGGGACGCAAAGCTAGCTCCGCCCCGCGCGCCCGACTCGGCGCGGGTTGGCGCGAGGCTCGCCCCGAGGCCGCCCCGCCGGCTGGCTCGCCGGGCCGCGACGCGACGACGCCGCTGGGCCGGGTGGCCCAGCGGCGTCCAGCGGCCGCGACGCGCGGACGCTCAGTTCGTCTCTTCGAACTCTGCGTCGATGACGTCGCCCTTGCCCGGGGCGGCGCCGCCACCGGCGTTGGGGGGGGGCTGGTCCGCGCCGGGCGCGGCGCCTGGGGTCTCGTACACCTTGGAGGCGATGGCGTGCGCCTCCTTCTCCAGGCTCTCCAGCACCTCGCTGATGCGCGCGTCGTCGTGCTTCTCCACCGCCTCACGGCCCTCCTTGATGAGCCGCTCGATGTTGCCCACGTCCACCCCCGCGAGCTTGTCTTTGTGCTCCGCGAGCTGCTTTTCGAGCTGGTAGCAGAGGTTGTCGAGCTTGTTCCGCCGCTCGATCTCCTCGCGCCGGCGCTTGTCTTCTTCCTCGTGGGTGGCCGCCTCCTTCACCATCCGCTCGATGTCCGCGTCGCTGATGCCGCTGTTGGCGGTGATGGTGATCTTCTGGTCTTTGCCGGTGGCCGTGTCCTTGGCCGCCACCGACAAGATGCCGTTGGCGTCGATGTCGAACGTGACCTCGATCTTGGGCACCCCTCGGGGGGCGGCCATCAAGCCCTCCAGGTGGAACTTGCCGAGCATCCGGTTGTACTTGGCCTCGGTGCGCTCGCCCTGGAGCACCACGATCTCCACGCTGGTCTGGTTGTCCGCCGCCGTGGAGTACACCTCCTTCTTCTGCGTGGGGATGGTGGTGTTGCGCGGGATCATCACCGTCATGACGCCGCCGAGCGTCTCCACACCGAGCGACAGCGGCGTGACATCCAGCAGCACCACGTCCTGCACGGTGCCGCTGAGCACGCCGCCCTGCACCGCGGCGCCGATGGCGACCACCTCGTCCGGGTTGACGCCCTTGTGCGGCTCCTTGCCGAAGAAGCGCTGCACCGTCTCTTGCACGAGCGGGATACGGGTGGACCCGCCGACGAGCACCACCTCGTTGATGTCCGAAGGTTTCTTCTTCGCGTCCTCCAGCGCGCGGCGCACCGGCTCCATGGAGCGGTCCACCAGCGGGCGGATCATCTGCTCCAGCTTGGCGCGCGTGAGCTGCTGCTGCAGGTGCTTCGGGCCGCTGGCGTCCGCGGTGAGGAACGGCAGGTTGATGGTGGTCTCCATCTTGTTCGACAGCTCGATCTTCGCTTGCTCGGCCGCGTCCTTCAGGCGCTGGATGACCATCTTGTCGCCCGAGACGTCGAGCCCCGTGCTCTTCTTGAACTCCGCGATGAGCCACTCCATCACGACGTGATCCACGTCGTCTCCGCCGAGGTGCGTGTCGCCGTTGACGCTGATGACCTGCACCACGTTGTCGCCCACCTCCAAGATGGAGATGTCGAAGGTGCCGCCACCGAAATCGTACACGGCGATGATCTCGTTGGCCTTGCGGTCGAGGCCATAGGCCAGCGCCGCGGCGGTGGGCTCGTTGATGATGCGCTTGACCTCGAGGCCCGCGATCTTGCCAGCGTCTTTGGTGGCTTGGCGCTGGGCGTCGTTGAAGTAGGCCGGCACGGTGATGACCGCCTCCGTCACCTTCTCCCCCAGGTAGTCCTCCGCGGCCTTCTTCAGCTTCTGCAGCACCTTGGCGCTGATCTCCGGGGGGGCCATGGCCTTGCCGCGCACCTCGATCCACGCGTCGCCGTTCTTGCCGGCGACGACCTTGTACGGCACGCGCTTCAGCTCGTCGCTCATCTCCGTGAAGCGTCGCCCCACGAAGCGCTTGGACGAGTAGACCGTGTGCTCCGGGTTGGTGACGGCCTGACGCTTGGCGATGGTGCCCACCAAGACCTCACCCTTGTCATCCCAGGCCACCACCGACGGCGTCGTGCGGGAGCCCTCCTCGTTGACGATGACCTTGGCCTCTTTGCCGTCCATCACCGCCACGACGCTGTTGGTCGTCCCGAGGTCGATGCCGATAATCTTTCCCATGACTTGTTACTCCTGGCTCCCTCTCGAGCGTTAGAACCTGGCAGCTTGGCCGTGCGGACCGAGCGCCCCTCAAGGTTGGTTGGGCTGCGGGCCCATCGACCCGCCGGACTACCCGGCGCTGTCGAGCCGGCAACGCACCGGAAGCTAACCACCGAGATCCAGCGGTCAACGGGGCTGGCACACTTCGTGACGCGCACCCGTGATGCTTGATTTCACGGCTTCCAGGGCCATAACGGGGGAACGCCACCCCGAGCTCACGCCACCGGAGGCGGCCCTGCCGATCTAGGGTTGACAGGGTGGGGCCGACGAATAAGCTGCGGCCTCTCTCGCCCGACCGGGGCCGTAGCTCAGCTGGGAGAGCGCCGCGTTCGCAATGCGGAGGTCAGGGGTTCGATCCCCCTCGGCTCCACCGGTCCCCCCTCCAACCCCACGCTGCTCGAGGCCCTCGCCCCGAGCAGCGTGCGCTCGGGCGTCCTCCCCTCAGGCCACGCGGCGGCGGCGCGCCAGCGCGAGCGCCGCCAGCCCCAAGCCGATGACCCAGGGCACGGGCCGCACCGGGCCCGCGCCCTTCACGTCGCAGCTCCCGCTGTTGTCGGGATCGTGGTCCTGGTGGACGCAGACCGAGATGCCGTCCTGGATGGTGGTGCAGGTGCTGTGCGGGCCACAGCGGTTGGCCTCCACCGAGCAGGTCGCCGTGCAGTAGTTGCCGCTGCCATCACCCGGATCCATGCAGACGAAGCCGCGCCCGCACTGGTTGCCGTCGGCGCAGGCCTCGCCCTGCTGGGTCGGGCCTGCGCTGAGCTCGTCGTCCCCGCCGCTCATCCCGCCCTCGCCGCTGCCAGCCTCGCCCCCGCTGCCCGCCTCGCCCGAGCTCCCCCCGTAGCCGCCGTAGCCGCCCCCGCCGCCTTCACCGGTCGAGCCGGTGGTGGCCCAGGGCGCTGGCTGGTAGCCGCCCTTCTCCGCCGAGTACACCGCCTTCTGCATGATCCAGTCTTTCCACGCGGCCACCATGCCGTACACGGGAGAGACGCAGCCAGCGCCGCCGCGCGACACCACCCCGATGACCTTGCCGTCGACGTCCAGCGCCGGACCCCCAGAGTCCCCGGAGCACACGCCGGTGTCCCCCAGCCACTCCGACGGCTTGATGACGTTGATGGCGCCGCAGGTGTTGCCGTTGCACTGCGCCTTCAGGTTGTCCCGCGCACGCCGCGTCCCCGAGGAGTTTTGCTCGCTGTCGCTGGTGAGACCATAGCCGACCGCGCGATAGGTCTCGCCGCGCCGCGGTGGGGCGTCGATGCGCGGCACCAGCGGCGTCGCCGCGCTGGCGGGGACGTTCTGCGACAGCCGCACCAGGGCCACGTCGAAGCCGCAGGTGTCGTTCCCCTCCTCAGGGACCCACACCTCGGCGCCCGTGTAGTAGCGGCCGCCTCCGCCCGCCATCATGGTGGTGGAGGTGGTGAAGTAAAAGCCCGTGGGCGCGTAGGTCTCTCCGAAGGGAGAACGTCCGCAGATCACGTTGCCGGGGCTGGTCCGCGCGACGCAGTGACGTGCCGTCAGGACCAGGTTGGGGGCGATGAGGCTGCCGGTACACATCCCCCCGCCTTGTGAGTTGTACATCCCGAGCACGGCGGTGTCGTCGCCGCTCGTGTAGCCGCCCATGATGGGCGCGATGTCCCGCGCGAGCAGCTGCTCCTCCGGGACGTCGGGGGCCATGCAACCCGTGGCTCCGAGGAGCAGGAGGGAGAAGCCGAGCAGGGAAGGAGCGGGGCGACGCATCGTGGAGTCTCACTTGTGGCCCACGGCACGCGCAGCGACTGTCACTACGAGCGAGCGAGGCTGGAGGGAATTTATGTACCTCCTGGGGGCTCAAGCAACCATTGCTTGAGCGAGGGAGGCCCCAGGGCAAAGAAAGGCGCCGCGGCGGCGCCGGCCCGAGCAGAAATTTTTCTTCTGAGGTGCCGAGGCCCGCCGGCCTGGCGCTCCAGGCTCTCGGGCCCTTCAGCCCGGGTCTCGACAGCAGCGGGTCCCGAGGGAGTAGTCCGAGTAGGTAGGGGCGTGGGAGCTGACCCGCGCTTCACAGCCCTGCTTGGTGGACCGTGAGTAGAACCCTCCCAGGAAGACGCCGGCTTCGTCGTCCACCCACTCGTCGAGGTTGCCCACCATGTCGTACACCGCCTCCTCCGCCCAGCGGCTGACGCAGTCCGGCGTCTGCCCCGTCCGTCGAAGCAGGGGCAGCCCCGCCGCGTCGAGGACCAGGTTGAGGCGGGGGTCTTGGTGGCCCAGGGATGGATCACCATGGAGCACCGCGGCGGGGTGCGCCTCACGAAAGACGTTGCAGCGGCCGGCCACGTAGGCTGCGCCGTAGGGGAAGGCGCGATCGTCCTGGCCCCGGCAGGCCCGCACCCACTCCTCCGCGGTGCACAGGCGCTTGCCGGCCGCCTCGCAGGCGCGCTTGGCCAAGGGGTAGCTGAGGTAGCCGTTGGGGACGACTCCCGGACGTGACACGGCCTTCGGTGTGTACCGGTGGCGGCGCTGCCAGCGTGACAGCTCGGGCAAGGGCATCCGCGCCGCGTCGGCGCCGCCGAGGTGCTCTCGCTCCCGCTGCCAGACCGCGTGCAGGCGCGCCGCGGCGGCCGGGAGCGGCGGATAGTACGGGCTGAGCGCTCGCCCCGTGGTCACGTCGACCAGCGAGGCCTCCCAGCGGTCGATGCACACGGCGCCCGCGCGCGCCATGTCCGCCGGGCAGCGGCGCCCCGCCTTCTCTGCCGCGGCCGCCGGGCTGAGCGGACGCGACGTGGCGAGCGCGACCACCGCGACGCCGACCAGCAGCACGCACCCCGTCCGCCTCACGCCGAGCCGATGACCTTGCTCGTGAACGCCAAGGGCGTGGTGCCGAGCCGCGCGTAGGCGCGACCCCACAGCTCCTGCGCTGGCGTCTCGAGCAGCCAGCCCGGCTCCAAGTCCGCGGGCAGCCACGCGCCCGCGCGGATCTCCTCCTCGAGCTGAGAAGGTGCCCAGCCGGCGTAGCCCGCCAGGGCGACGACCTCGGGCGCGCGGCCGCGCTCTTGGATGAGCTCCAGCACGCGGCGGGAAGCGCAGGCGACGAGCCCGGCGCCGAGCTCCCACTCGCCCTCCACGCCCTCGAAGCGGTCCTCCGTGCGGTAGAGCAGCCACACTTGCTCGGGGGAGACTGGCCCTCCCGCGCGGACCATGCCCGGCACCGACACCGGGTGTCGCTCCAACAGCGCCCGCGCGAGCAGCTCCGTGAGGCTCATGACGTGCTTGCCGTTGAGCACCCAGCCAAACGCGCCCTCCTCGCCGTGCGCGGCCAGCAAGACGACCGAGCGCTCGAAGTTTGGATCCGCCAGCGGCGGCGCGGCGAGCAGCAGTCCGGGGGCGAGCGAGCTCATGACCGCCGTCCACGCTAACCAGCTCGGCGTCGCCCGTCGAGTCAGTCCGACGCCGCCTCGTCGATGACCACGCGCCGCGAGAGCCCGAGCTTGACCATCCGGCTCTGAAGCGTGGACGGCTTGAGCCCCAGGAGCGCGGCGGCGCCCTCTGGGCCGTAGATCTTCCCTCGGGTGAGCGCGAGCACCTCCCGGACGTGATCGCGCTGCACCTCCTCCAGGGTGCGCACCCGCGCCGGGGCGACCGCGGCGCGCCGTGGCGGGTCGAGGCGTGGCTCGGTCTGCGGCAGCTCGAGTTGCTCCGGCCCCAGCACGGCCCGCGTCGAGACGATGGTGGCGCGCTCCAAGACGTTGGCGAGCTCTCTGAGGTTGCCGGGCCAGGCGTGACGCGCCAGCTTCTCCAGCCCCTCACGGCTCACGCGCACGTCCGTCCGGCCCGTGCGCCGCGCCTGCTCCGCGAGCAGCACCTCGCAGGCCAGCTTCAGATCTTGTATCCGGTCGCGCAGCGCCGGCAGGTGCAGCGGGAAGACATCCAGGCGATAAAAGAGGTCTTCACGGAAGCGACGCTCCGCGATGGCGCGCTCCAGGTCCACGTGCGTCGCGGCCAGCAGCCGCACGTCGACCTTGATGGTGCGCTCGCCACCGACGGGCTCGAAGCGGCCCTCTTGAAGGACGCGCAGCAGCTTGGCCTGCAGCTCGAGCGGCAGCTCCCCGACCTCATCGAGCAGCAGCGTCCCGCCGTTGGCGAGCTGAAACCGCCCCGCTCGATCCCGCACCGCCCCGGTGAAGGCCCCCTTGACGTGCCCGAACAGCTCGCTCTCCATCAGGCCCGTGGGCACCGCCGCGCAGTTGAGCGCCACGAAGGGCCCCTGCGCGCGCGCACTCCACTCATGGAGCGCGCGCGCGAGCCGCTCTTTACCCGTCCCCGTCTCACCGCGGATGAGCACGGGCGTGTCCGTGGCCGCCACCTGCCGCGCGCGCCGCACCAGCTCGCGCATCGCGGCGCTCTCGGAGTGCTCGAGCAGGCGCACCGCGCCGCCGCGCCGCTCGTGCTCCAGCAGCTCCAGGTGATCGCGATCCTGACGATGGACGCGCTCGAGCGCGAGCTTCTGTTCGGCGTTCCGGAGCGCGATGGCCAGCAGTTGCCCGTAGACCTCCACCAACGTGACGACGTCCTGCGAGTACGTCTCGCACACGCTGCGGTCCAGCGTCGCGACGCCGAGCACGCGGTCCCCCGTCGCCAAGGGGACGACCATGCACGAGTGGCCCGGCGGAAAATCCAAGACCCCGTCGAAGGGATCCCCGTCGCCGTGTACGTGATCTAGCTCGGTGAAGGCGCGCGCGCGGCGCGACTCGATGGCCTCGCGCAGGCTGGGGTAGTCGCTGAGCGCCAGCCGGTGGCCGCGGACCTGGTCGGTGACCAGCTTGCCCCGCGCGGCGCGCACCACCAACTCCTCGCCGCGCAGCTCGAAGACGGTGGCGAGGTCATAAGGTGCCACCTTGGCGATCCAGTCGAGCCCGCGCCGGAGCAGGTCGTCGATGGGATCTCCCGACGCCGCCAGGCGGACGAGCTCATTGAGATCTTGGGTGAGATCCGTCTCTCGCCCGATGAGGTTGCTTTCCATCCCTTGGCTCTAGCTCAAACCACTGAAAAGTCAGTGTTCACCACCGACATTTCGGTATTCACCCAGAACTTTCACGCGCCCGGTGGAGCCCAGAGCGCACTTCTCGGGCTTTACGGGCTGGCACGGCGGTCGCATAGAGACCGGCGTCGGAGGTCGCGGACTTGGCGGAGGGGCTGGCCCCTCGCTCGCGCGCCTTCGATCCCACCCAGTCACCCCCACCGAGAGAGAGAGTCCCCATGTTGACCGTTGGCGATACCGTCCCCGCATTCAACCTCAAGAGCGTCGTCAGCCTCGAGAAGGGCAAGGAGTTCAAGGACATCACCCACAAGTCGCACCCCGGCAAGTGGCTGGTCTTGTTCTTCTGGCCCAAGGATTTCACGTTCATCTGTCCCACGGAGATCGCCGAGTTCGGTCGCCGCAACCAGGACTTCGCCGACCGTGACGCTCAGCTACTCGGCGTCTCCACCGACAGCGAGTACGTCCACCTCGCCTGGCGCAACCACCACCCGGATCTCAAGGCGCTCCCGTACCCCATGCTCGCGGACATCAAGCGCGAGCTGAGCCAAGAGCTCGGGATCTTGGACAAGGAGGAGGGCGTCGCGCTGCGCGCCACCTTCATCATCGATCCCGAGGGGATCATCCGCTGGGTCAGCGTCAACGCGCTCAGCGTCGGGAGGAACGTCAACGAGGTCCTGCGCGTCCTCGACGGCCTGCAGTCGGACGAGCTGTGCCCCTGCAACTGGGAGAAGGGCCAGCCCACGCTCCAGGTCTGATGGCTCTCGGGTGGTCGCCGGCAGCGTGGTCACGCTGCCGGCGCTGCTGGTCATTCCCCCCCCCTCGTCAAAGGAGACTCCCGATGTCTAAGCTCGAAGCGCTGCGTGAAAAGCTCCCGGACCACGCCAAAGACCTGAAGCTCAACCTCCAGGCGGTCCTCGGTGATGGCCCGCTGTCTCCCGCCCAGCGCTGGGGCACTGCGGTGGCCTGCGCCATCGCCGCCCGCAACCCGGAGCTGCGCGAGGCCCTGCTGGAGGCGGCAGCGCAGAACGTCGACGCCGCCGTCATCGAGGACGCGCGCGCGGCGGCGGCCCTCATGGGGATGAACAACGTCTATTACCGCTTCCGCCACATGATCGGCAAGGAGACCTACACCACGCGCCCTGCGCGCCTGCGCATGACGCGCATCGCCAAGCCCGCCGCGGACAAGCTGGATTTCGAGCTCATGTGCCTCGCGGTCAGCAGCATCAACGGCTGTGAGGCCTGCGTACGGTCGCACGAGCAGGTCGTCATCGACGGCGGCATGACCGAAGACCAGGTGCACGACGCCGTGCGCATCGCCGCCACCCTGCACGGCGTCGCGGTCGCCCTCGAGGGCTGAGCTCCGGCGCCCGCCTGCGCGAGGGCTGCGACGATCCGCCACATGGTGCGGCGCGGGCGGCTGACTACGGTACGCGACGTGACGGCGCCTCCGCGCCGCCCCTCATGGCCTCCCCGAGGCGATTGGAGCCTACCTCATGGTTCAACTTCGCACCCTCCCCAGCCTTGCCCTCATCGCCTTCCTTGGCGTGGCGTCCGCGGCCTGCTCGAGCAGCACCGACGACGACGCCGGCGGCGCCAAAGCCAACACCTTCACGAGCCAGAGCGGCGCGCTGGAGGTCGCGGTGACCACGCCCACGGGCGACCAGCCCAAGGTCGGGATGAACGTCATCCTCTATCACGTCACCGGCACCTCCGATCACCACCCCGTGGACGGCCTCGAGCTGGAGATGACGCCCTTCATGCCGAGCATGGGGCACGGCAGCCCCATGCTCCCCACGGTCCAGGCGCTCGGCGACGGCGACTATCGGTTCGAGAACGTCAGGCTAGGGATGGCAGGGCTCTGGGAGCTCCGCACCACCATCGGCGGCCCCGTCTCGGACTTCGTCGCGCCGCGCTTCGAGCTCGAATGAGGCCATGAGGCCGCTGCTGCTTGGCCTGCTGCTCGCGCTGACGACGCTGTGGACGCCTGCGCTCGCCCGAGCACAGGCGTGCTGCGCGGGCGTCTCCGCCATCACGCCGGGACGCCTGGAGCCCCACGAGAAGGTCCTCGTCGGGCTCCAGCTCCGCGCCGCCCATCACTACGGTCGCTTCGACTCCAAGGCCCACTATCGCGATCTGCCCGAGGGCAGCTCGGAGTTCGACATGGAGCAGGATCTCCTGGGCGCCGTCCGCTGGCTGCGGCGTGGACAGACGAGCCTCCAGCTCCCCGTGCTCCAGTCGTGGCGCAGCGCGCGGGGCACGGGCGCGGAGTTCGGGTCGGGCCTGGGCGATCTGAGCGTCGGCGCCCGCTACGATCTCGTGCTCAACCGCGAGTATCGCGCCGTGCCTGGGCTCGCGCTGCTCGCGGGGGTCACGCTCCCCACCGGACGAGCCGCCGAGGACGCCGAACAGCCCCTCCTGAGCGACGCCACGGGCACCGGCGCGACGCAGCTCAGCCTCGGGCTCTCGCTCGAGCGGAGCCTCGGCGAGGTGCTGGTCAGCTTGACGGGGGTCGGGGCGAAGCGCCTGCCTCGGCAAGTGCAGGGGCTGGAGAGCGAGCTTGCGATGCACTACTTGCTGCAGCTCGGCGTCGCCTACGGCGTCACGCGCAGCGCCGCCATCGCCGCGCTGCTTGCCTACTCCTTCGAGGGCGACGCCAGCGTCGCCGGGCGCGCCGCGCGGGACTCTGGCCGCCGGCAGCTCCGCGCCTCGCTCGCGTACAGCACGCCGCTGGTGCAGCACTGGCGCCTGCAGGCGGCGCTGTCCGCTGAGCCGCCGCTCACCGGGCTGGGACAAAACCAGAGCGCCTCCCTCGGCGGGACGCTCGGGGTGCTCTGGGGCTGGTATTGACGCCCTGGCGCGGCGGCGTCGCGGCAGCGCTGCTGCTGGCCGCGGCCTGCGCACCAGCGCAGGCGCCGCGGCTCCCCACCGACCCCGCGCTGGTGCTCCCCGCGAGCGATGGAGCGCCCCGGGATCTGACACGCTGGGTCGCCGAGCACCCGGTGACGGTGCTCGTGTTCTTCTCCAAGGACTGCCCCACCCTCGCGGCGCACGACGCGCGCTTCATCGCGTTCGCGCAGCGCTACACGCCGCGCGGCGTGGCCTTCGCGCTCGTCAGCTCGGAGCGTGAGGCCACCCCGGCGGGCGATGCCCTGGAGGCGCGCCGCCGTGGCTACCCGTTTCCACTCCTCTCGGACCCCGGCGGACGGCTGGCGCGAGCGCTCGGGGCCCAGTACGCCTCGCACAGCGTCGTGCTCGATGCCCATGGGCGCGTCCGTTACTCGGGGGCCTTCGACTCCAATGGGGTCCAGCTCACCCACGACGCGACCCAGCACGTGCGCGACGCGGTCGAGGCGCTGCTGGCAGGCCACCCGCCACCGGCCCGCGAGCGCGAGGGCCTCGGCTGCCTGCTGCAGCTGCCTTGAGCGCGCAGGTACGGCCAGCAGCGCGGGGTTGCCTTCGGTCGCGCCCGCGTTGGACACTGGCGGAGTGGGCGACCGCCACCTCGATCTCACGCGCGTCGCCCGCTGGCTCGACCGACGAGGCGCCCTCGGCTGGCTCGCGCTGCTGACCGCGCTCTGCTGCGTGCCCTCGCTCTTCGGCGGAGCTCAGACCGAAGATCTCGGCTTCTCCTTCCTGGCGCGGCAGCCGGGAGCCGCCTTCGATCTATGGGGTGGCGACCTCCAGCGGAGCGCCGAACAGACACGCCACCACGTCCGACTCCTGCGCGACGCCGGGCTGCTCCCGTGGCTCAGCGCCGACGATTTCAGGGTCGTCTTCTTCCGACCGCTCAGCTCAGCCACCCACCGGCTCGACTTCGCGATGGCGCCCAGCGCGCCCGCGCTCTGGCACCTCCAGAGCGTCCTCTGGTACGGGGCGCTCTGCGCCGGTGCCGCGCTCTTGTATCGCCGGCTCCTCGGGCCCCCGGGCGCCGTGGCGCTCGCCTTCGCCTTCTTCGCGCTCGCCCACGGCCATGGTCAGGCCGTCGGCTGGGTGAGCAACCGCAACGCCCTCGTCGCGGGGGCCTTCGCTTGCTGGGCCTTGCTGGCGCGGCTGCGCGCCCAGGAGCGCGGCTGGGCCTCCGCGCTCGGCGCGGCGCTCCTGCTCGCCGCAGGGCTGGCCGCTGGGGAGAGCGCGCTCGGCGCCGTGGCCTACCTGCTCGCCATCGAGCTGAGCCAGCCCGGCTGGCGGGCGCGCCGTTTCGCGCTCCCATGGCTGCTGGTCACGGTCGCGTACGGCGTCGCGTACGCCCTGGGAGGCTACGGCGCGCTCGACTCCGAGCTGTACCTCCACCCGCTGCGGAGCCCTGCGGAGTGGCTCGAAGCGGCGCCCGCGCGAGCGCTCGCCCTGCTCGGCGGGCTCACGCTCGGCCCACCCTCGGACCTGTGGAATGGCGCGAGCCCGCGGGAGCAGCTAGCCCTGGCGCTCGCAGCGCTGGCCGCCCTCGCGCTCACCGGCATCGGCCTGACTCGTCCTGGCATCCCCCGCGCGCGGGCGCGACAGCTCGCGCTCGGGACGCTCCTGTCCCTCGCGCCGAGCCTGAGCGTCTTCCCGGAGGACCGCGTGCTGCTGCTCCCGAGCGTCGGCGGCGCGGCGCTCCTCGGCCTGCTCACGCACGCCGCGCTGAGCTCGCCCAGGCGCGCCGGGCGCGGCGTCGGCGCGGCCCTGTTGGCCTACGCCCTCATCGCGTCCCCGCTGGGCTTCTCCTGGCGCACCCTCGGCATGCGGCGCTACGAAGCGCGCCTCGAGCGCGCCCGCCAGTCGCTCTACGCCGGCGCCGACCGAGGGCGCACGCTGCTGGTCCTCGACGCCCCGGACTTCTATTTTGGCGCGCTGATGGTCTCCAGTGAGCTCGCGCGGACCGGTCAGCTCCCACCGCGCACCCTGGTGCTGACTGGCAGCCTGCGAGGCGCGCTGCGGCTCACCCGCACGAGCGCCGACACCCTGGAGCTCGAGCTCGCCGCGGGGCTGCTGAGCGAGCCGCTCAACCGCAACTACCGGCGCCGCGCGGCGCGGCCGAGGGTGGGCGAGAGCGTCCAGCTCGACGGCGTCCAGATCACGGTGCTAGCGACGACCCCAGCGCACGACCCGACCCGCTTGGCCGTCCGCTTCGAGCCAGGGCGCTCGAGCCACGCCGTCGAGGCCTTTCGCTGGGACGAGGGGCGCTACGTCCCACTCGCGCTCCCAGCACCTGGCCAAGCCCTCAGCCTCCATCCTGATACCCCTCCCGCGCCCAGCCCACCATGAGCCGCCTATTTGCAGCACGGCGCTGGTCCCCCGCCACGGCGGCGCTGCTGGCCGTGGCGCTCGCGTCGCCCTCGCTCGCCGCTGGACTCCAAGCGGAGGACTGGGCACAGCGCGGCGTCTCCCTCGGCACCCGCGAGTGGTTCTTTCCGTTGTTCGGGATCCCACGGCTCGACGCGGCGGAGCTCGCGCGAGACAACGCCGCCCTGCGCTGGTCAGGGGCTCTGCCCTGGCTCAGCTCGGACGGCTGGTCACTCGCCTTCTTCCGTCCGCTCAGCAGCTTCACGCACCACCTGGACTATCGCCTGCTCGGGGAGTCCTTCGCGCTGATGCACCTGCACAGCCTGGTGTGGTTGGGCCTGTTCACCTGGCTGGCGGCGAGCGTCCTGCGGCTCGTCGTGCGGGAGGGCCGCGCGCTCGGCGTCGCGATGGCGGTCCTGGCCTGCTCCGGCGCGCTGACGCTCACCGCCGGGTGGCTCGCCAACCGAAACGCGCTCATCGCGGGCTCGGCGGCCTTCGCCGCGGTGCTCGCGCACGCTCGGTTCCTGCGCGCGGGGCGCTGGGGCTGGCTCGTACTCTCGACCCTGTGCCTCGGCCTGGGGCTCGCCGCCGGGGAGACCGCCGTCGCCGGGGTCGGCTGGCTGCTGGGGCTGACGCTCGGCGCGCGACGCAGGCGCGCGCTCCCGTCGCTCGCGCCGGCGCTCACGCTCACCGCGCTCTACGCCTGGGCTTACTCCGCCGGGGGCTGGGGAGCGCGCGAGTCGGGGGCCTACCTGACGCCGCTCCGAGAGCCGACGCACTGGCTCGTCTTGCTGACCGAACGCCTCCCCGAGCTGCTGCTCGGGGTGCTCGGCGCCGTCTCCGCGGACGTCCGTAGCCTCGTGCCGCACTCGCGCTGGTCCTGGGTCTTGCTGCTGCTCAGCGCCGCCACGGCCGCCAGCGTCGTGTGGCTCGCGACGCGCGCGCGCTCGCGACGACGGGAGCTCGCGCGGCTCGCGGCGGCGCTGCTGCTGAGCGCGCTCCCCGCAGGCTTGGCCATGGTGGGAGATCGCATGACCCTGATGCTGGTCCCCGCAGCGGCAGGGGTGCTCGGGCTCGCCGCGGAGGCCCTCGCCAGCGAGGCCACTGCGCTGCCGCCTCGGCTCCAGCCTCAGCGAAGGAGGCTCACCCAGGCCCTGCTGCTCGTGTACGTCCTGCTCCCGGCGCTGTCCTCGCCGCTGCGGGCGCTCGCCTACCCCGTCACCATGCGGGTGGGCGCCGACGCGGTCGCGCAGCTCGCAGAGCTGACCACCCCCGACACCCGCAGGGTCATCCTCTTGGCGGCGCCGAGCTACTACCTGTCCACCATCTTGTCGCAGCTCGCTCGCGGGCGGCTTGGCAGCGCTCCGCTCTACACCCTCCACGGCCAGCTCGACGCCTTCACGCTCGAGCGCACCGGGGACCGCCGCCTGCTCATCCAACCGGAGCACGGTTTTCTCGAGGGGGCGGCGTCCGGCGTCTACCGAGGGAGTCAACCCTTCCGGCTTGGACAGACGGTCCCGCTGCAAGGCGTCACCGTGCGGGTGACGGCCGTCGACGCCGAGGGAGCGCCCACTCAGGTGGAGCTCCTCCTCGCTCAGTCCCTCGAGGCTCCGGATACCCTCATCACCTACTACGACGGCTCGCGCATCGTCCGGCTCCCGACGCTCGCGCTCGGTGAGCGGCGCGTGCTGCCAGCGCCTTAGCGCTCGCGCGCCGGCGCCGCGCCACGCCCCGCACGCTGGCCCCACCCCCGAACTGCGGCTAGGAAGGGCCCCAGGCGCCGCACCCCTGCGCCCCTCTCGCTCTCCGCCACGCCCTCGGCCCTCGACCTCTCCGCGCCCCGTAGCTCATGCGCCGCATCGCGCTCCTGTCGCTCGCCTACGACCGAGGCAAGCTCGTCGCCTCCTTGGCGGGCGTGGCCTTCGCGGCGACGCTGCTCGTCGCGCAGATCGGCCTCTACTTTGGCTTCCTCGAGAGCTCCAGCACGCTCATCCGCAACGCCGGCGGTCAGCTCTGGGTGATGGCGAGAGGCACCGCGGTCGTGGACAACGGCGAGGCTTTGTCCGCGGGCAGCCGCTCCAT
>WBZO01000293.1_pt1 | contig 117909 bp, 91 predicted proteins | sample 5204261 | NCBI WGS metagenome assembly WBZO01 (sample SAMN12412400, study PRJNA552823) | activated sludge metagenome | isolation source: activated sludge from anammox sidestream of wastewater treatment plant... | place: USA: North Carolina | collected 2017-09 | reverse complement strand
GGCATTTGTTGGAAACAGAGCCATTCGTGCGTTCGCTCGGCGCCATGACAGGCAATCAAGCCGTCGAAATGGTCGCAGCCGGTTTGCAAGCGATTTACGTCAGCGGCTGGCAGGTCGCGGGCGACGCGAACGATTCGCTGCAAATGTATCCCGACCAATCGTTGTATTCGGTGAGCAGCGTGCCGACTTTGCTGAAACGCATCAACAACGCGCTGGCGCGCGCGGACCAGATTCATCACATGGACGCCATGAACGCGCAAATGGACGTATTGAACGCTCGCCGTAGCGTTCAGGCGAACGGGAACGCGGCGGCGAGCGGGAACGCGGCGGCGAGCGGGAACGCGGCGGCGAGCGGGAACGCGGCGGCGAGCGGGAACGCGGCGGCGAGCGGGAACGCGGCGGCGAGCGTTCCCTACTGGTTTGCGCCGTTGGTCGCGGACGCCGAAGCCGGTTTTGGCGGCACGCTCAATGTGTTTGAATTGGTCAAGGCGATGATTGAAGCAGGCGCCGCCGCCGTACATCTCGAAGACCAAGTGTCCGCGTTGAAAAAATGCGGTCACATGGGCGGCAAAGTGTTGGTCGGCGTCCATGAATTTATTCCAAAATTGAACGCCGCGCGCCTCGCCGCCGACGTGATGGGCGTGCCGACGCTTGTCATCGGACGCACGGACGCCGACGGCGCGAATTTGATGCACACCATCAACGACCCGCTCGACGAAGCGTTCACGACGGGCGAACGCACAATCGAAGGATATTACGTTGTGCGCGGCGGCATCGAACTCGCAATCGCCAAAGGACGCGCGTACGCGCCGTATGCGGATTTAGTATGGTGCGAAACCAACAAACCGGATTTGGGCGAGGCGCGCGAATTCGCGCAGGGCATCCACGAAAAATTCCCCGGCAAATGGCTGGCGTACAATTGCTCGCCGTCGTTCAATTGGAAAAAACATCTCGACGAAAAGACGATGCTTACATTCCAAGAAAAACTCGGCGAGATGGGTTACAAATTTCAATTCGTCACGCTGGCGGGGTTCCATACGCTCAACGCCAGCATGTTCGACCTCGCGCACAATTACAATCTCGAAGGCATGTTGGCGTACTCGCGCCTGCAAGAAAAAGAATTCGAGATGGAATACGAACACGGTTACAAGGCGGTCAAGCATCAAAGTTTCGTCGGCGCGGGCTATTTTGACGCCGTGCAAACCGCGCTGACGGGCGAAGCCGTTTCGACCAAAGCGCTGACCGGCTCGACCGAAGAAGCGCAGTTCCACGTAAAAATGCCAGAGCATGCCGTCGGTTAAGTAAATTCAAACTTCCGAAAGCTCTGCTTTCGGAAGTTTGAATTTTAATCATGTCCCAAGCTCTTTCCGATTCGCGTTTGGCGAATCTCGGCGCCAGCGCGCTGCGTAACGGCTTTGACGCCTATCACAACGAGTTCAAGGCGATCACGCGCCGCGCCAAAACGCGCTTTGAACAGTGCGATTGGCAAGGCATCATGGCGGATTCGCAAGAACGCCTCGAAATTCGCAACAAGGTTCTGGCGCGCACGGTGCAAGCGATTCACGATTTATTGGACGCGCGCGTGCATGACCATTCGATTTGGGTCGGCATCAAAGCCGTGTACTCGGGTTTGATCGCCGACCGCGACGATTGGGAGATCGAAGAGACGTTCTACAACAGCGTGACGCGCCGCATCTTTGCGACGGTGGGCGTGGACGCGCAAATCGAATTTGTGGACACGGATTTCGACGCGCCGCCGACGCACGCGCGCACGCCGATTCTACGCAGCTACGCGCAGGCGAGCTCCACCGCCGCGTTGGTCGAACATATCCTGCGCGATTTCACGTTCAGCGCGTCGCACGAAAATATCGCGCGCGATGCGCGGCGCGCGGCGGCGCAAATCGAACGCGCGCTGCGCGCGCTGCGCGCGCCGTTGGTGATTACGCGCGCGCAAATCGCGACGCAAATTTTTTACCGGGGCCGCCGCGCCTACATCGTCGGCAAAATTTACGCGGGCGCGCACACCCTGCCGTTCATCCTCGCACTGCAAAATGAAAAGCAAGGCGTTTATGTGGACGCGGTTCTATTGGACGAGGACGACGTGAGCATTTTGTTTTCGTTCACGCGCTCGTACTTTTTCGTTCAAGCGGACCGCCCGTACGACCTTGTGCGTTTTTTGCAGTCGCTAATGCCGCGCAAACGCATCGCGGAATTGTACACTTCGATCGGCTATCACAAGCACGGCAAGACGGAATTGTACCGCGATTTTTTGCGCCATCTCCAACAGTCCGACGACAAGTTTGAAATTGCGCCGGGCGAACGCGGCATGGTCATGCTCGTGTTTCATTTGCCGTCGTACGAAGCGGTTTTCAAAATCATCAAGGACGATTTCGACGAGCCGAAAAAGACGACGCGCGCCCAAGTGAAAGCGAAATACAATCTGGTCTTTCGACACGACCGCGCGGGGCGTTTGGTGGACGCGCAGGAATTTGAACATCTCGCCTTTGACCGCGCGCGCTTTGACGACGCGCTGGTGGACGAGATGCTCGCCAAAGCGAGCGATACCGTGCGCGTCGAGAACGGGCGCGTCGTCATTTCGCATCTGTACGTCGAACGGCGGCTCGAACCGCTGAATCTGTTTGTGAAATACGCGGACGAAAGCGCGGTGCGGCGCGCGGTGACCGATTACGGGTACGCCATCAAAGACCTAGCCAAAGCCAATATCTTTCCCGGCGACATTCTGCTGAAAAATTTTGGCGTGACGCGGCACGGGCGCGTGATTTCGTACGATTACGACGAGTTGTGTTTGCTTACGGAATTGAATTTTCGCAAACTGCCGCCGGCGCGCGACGACGACGAGGAATTGGCGGGCGAGGCGTGGTTTTATGTGGGCGAAAACGATTTCTTTCCCGAAGAGTTTGGGAAATGGTTGGGCCTCGCGCCGCAGTGGAAACAGATTTTCTTGGAACGACACGCGGATTTATTCGACCCGCCCTTTTGGGATGACGTCAAAGCGCGCTTGCAAGCCGGCGAAGTGATTGACATTTTGCCGTACGCCGAGAGCAAGCGGCTGCGCGAGGCGTGAGGCATTTTTGCGGCAGCGTTTTGTTCGTCTCGAAAATTTTGGCAATCGTTTCCGCGCGCAATTTTGCCCAATCGTTGTTCCCGTATATAATGGCGCTGTTGAAATCGGGGTGTAGCGCAGCCCGGTAGCGCGCTTCGTTCGGGACGAAGAGGCCGGAGGTCCAAATCCTCTCACCCCGACTCGTCATAAATAAGGGTTTTCGCTCTGCCCACATTGTGTGGAGTATCGCCGAGAGAAAACCCTATTTTTATTTGTTTGACTTTTAGGTTTGACGCAGCAGCTTGAAAGTTTGTTTGAATTTCGCAGCGTTATATCACGCGCTTATGACATATCAAAATTATCCGCAACCCGCTCAACCCAAAATTAAAAGGGTAAAAGATAAACAGCTGCCTATCGTATTTCCCAACGTTGTACAACCAAGCGTCGCCGAGCGAAAAAACGCTTTTCTGAAAAAATTGGCAAGCCCATCCGGCAAGACCAAGTACAAACGATACATGGGCGCGCCAATTCGTTATGCGGGCGGTAAAAGCTTGGCGGTGGGTTTAATTTTAGAACTTGTACCTGATACGATTGAGCGATTGGTTTCGCCTTTTCTCGGCGGCGGGTCGGTCGAAGTGGCGTGCGCGAATGAATTGGGTTTGTCCGTCATCGGGTATGATATTTTTGATATTCTGGTCAACTACTGGCAAGTACAGTTGGAGGAACCGGAGCAGCTATACGCGCGCTTGATGAAATTTTCTCCGACCGAGCTGGGTTTCAAACAAGTCAAAGAACGGCTCAAACTTCATTGGACGGGCAAGGATCCACTAGAACGACTCGATTTAGCCGCTTATTTTTATTTTAACCACAATACCTCGTACGGGCCGCATTTTTTAGGGTGGCCCTCCAGAGTTTATTTGCAGCCCGAGCGCTACCAGACAATGCTCGAAAGAGTTCGAAATTTTCGCGCCGAGAATTTGCAAGTAGAGTGCGCCTCGTTTGAAGCTGTAATGCAAAAACATCGCGACGATTTCTTGTATCTGGATCCGCCGTATTATTTGGATGGCGACAGCAAAACCTTTGTCGGACTTTATCCGCACAGAAATTTTCCCATTCATCACAAAGGTTTCAAACATGACCTTTTGCGCGATCTAATCAAGTCGCATCGAGGGGGATTTATTTTGTCTTATAATGATTGTTCCGTCATTCGCGACTGGTACAAAGATTTTGCAATGGATATGCCGTCGTGGCAGCAAACGTTCGGGCAAGGGGACACGCGCATTGGGGAAAACAGAATGAGAAACAATAACGGACATTATGTGAAAAAATCTCACGAGCTGCTCATTTGGAGTATGCCGAGATGAGACGCTCACGCGGGCTCTCCAGCCAAAGTGCGCGCCAAGTGCGGCAAAGAGGGCATGACGATGCTCTCGAATTTGCTTTGGCAATTGGTTTGGACAAAGATTACAAGAACGATCCTCACGCGAAAAAGGATGTCATTGACCCCTCTGGCGACGCTCATTCCGTCAAAAGCGGCGAAAAGAAATGGCAAATCTTTTTATATGGTTTGAATCGCTTTCAATCGGACGATGCGTTTATGGTGATGAACGGCATCGGGGCTCTGCTCGCCGAATGTATCAACGCTTTTCCGCCAACTTACAAAGAATATACGGCGGACAAAGCAAGCGCCAAAGAACGATTGCGAAAACCGATGCGCGAGTTGGCGGAAAAATTCCAAGCGCCGCAACGCGTAAAAGCGTTCATGAACAAAGCAATGTTCAACGGCGGCGAAGTTAATTACCTTACAATCAAGCACAAAGGTTTATTTCATATTTTTTGGGGTCCCGAAGTCGTTCAAATTTTTGGAGAACATTTAAAAGTTAGTAATTCGCGCGCCTTGCTGCCGGGCCAGATGCCAGAGCAAAAAGTACTGTTCAAATATCAGGAGCGCAATCTTGCCGAATTGGAAATGCGAAACGACAGCGAAATCCATTATCGAGAAATTCGATTCAACATGCTCAAAGCCAAAGCGCTTGAATTACTCTTTTCGGAAATTCCCAAGACCAAAGCGTTTAGCCAAACTGTAATCATACACGGCAAAGCGCAAAAACGGTTTGGACGTTGGAAACAATAATAGGAATTTCTATGGAGGGCTCGGACGAGAGAATCTAGTTCGTCAGCCCTCTTTTTTTGCGCCTTGGGCAAACGTCTTGGTCGCCGCGCGCAGCGCGCGTTCGGCGTCAATGCCGTACTCTTCCGCCAAGACGGCGAGTTCAAACAACGCCGCGCCGATGACGCGTTCGCGGGCGCGGGCGCGTTTTACGGCAGCGCGCAGCGGCGCAAGCGCATCGCGCTTTTTCGCGCGCGCGGAACGAATGGCTTGGCCGCGCGGCGCGGCGCGGCGCGCGCGTTCGCTTACTTTTTGCGCGCGGACGAGCGCGGGCAAATCGCGCGGGATATTGGCGTCGAGCGCGTTCGCGTCGGACGCTTGCCCCTTGCGCGCTTTTTCGGCGCGTTTAATCTCCTCCCAATTCGCAATGACCGTTTCGGCGTCGTCCGCCTGCGCCGCGCCAAAGATGTGCGGATGGCGGCGAATCAATTTTGCCGCCAATTCCGCCCAGACCTCCGCCAACGCGAATTGGTTTTCATCGCGCGCGATTTGCGCTTGGAATAAAACGTGCAATTGCAAATCGCCCAACTCTTCCATCAGATGCGGCATATCGCCGTCGGAAATGGCTTCGACGACTTCGTACGCTTCCTCGATCAACGAACGGGTGATGCTCGCGTGCGTTTGCGCCAAATCCCACGGGCAGCCGCCGACGGGCGCGCGCAAATGCGCCATGAGATTGGCGAGCGTGAGCGCCGAACTCGGCTGGGGCAGCGGCGGCACATACAGCGCCGCGCCGCGCGCCGCACGCGGATACACGGCGGCGTCGAGCGAAAAAATTTTTTGCGTTTTGCCGCGCGCCAGCGTTACCGCGTGCGACGCGGGATAATTGACGCGCAAGAGTTTGATAACGCGCGCCAACCGTTCCGCCTGATCGCAATCCAATACGAGCGCGGGACGGTCGGTGTCCAAACGCGGAAAATAATCGTTCGCTAATTCGAGCGCGCTGACGATTTGAACGCCCTGCACGCGCGGGTCGAGCGCGAGACGTTCCAAGAGCGCGTCAAGGTTCGGAGATTTCATAGAACGGATAAACGACGGTTGAGCGTTCCAAGATGGAACGCTCAACTTTTGCTTTGGCGAATAAAGAACGCGGCAAGGCCGAGCAGAGCGGCGCCGACAATCAACACAACCGCCAACGCAATCAACGTCCAATTCGTATTGCTGGGTTGGCGCGGCGGATTGACGGTCGGCACGCCGCCAAAGACGCGCGTACGCTGCGGTTCAACCTCTTCGCCCGCAGCCATCGCCGCCGCTGTATTTTCAACGACAACCGTTTCGGTGGCTGCCGCCGTTTGCGTCGCGTCAACTTGTTCCTCGGTCGCCTGCGCTTGCGCGGTTTCCTCAACCGGTTCCGGCGTCGCGCTCGGCGGCAGCGGCGTATACGTTGCCGACGGCGTGGGCGCAAGCGGCGTTGCGGTTTCGGTCGCGGTCGGCGCAAGCGTCGGCGTCAGCGTCGGCGGAATTTCCGTCGGCGTCGCCGTCGCCGCGCTGCCCATATTGTCAGCCGCTAAAATCAGCGACGGCGGCGCGGCGGGCGGATGCAGTTCGTTCAATTTGAATACCTGTTTTGCCGTACCCTGTTCGCCGCTCGCCAAAACAAAAACGCGGTCGCCGTCCGGATCGAACGCGTATTTTTGGGCATAGGTGGCGGCGCGCGCCAACGCCGCATCGAGATTGAAAAAATTGCCGCCGTCCGGCACAACCACGAGCGCCGAGAGCCAGCTCGAACGTCCAGAAGCGCCTTTTTTATCGCCGTCGCGCAATTGCGCGTACACCAACGCGCCATCCGCTTCGCTGCCGTCGGGATTTGAAACGCGTCCGACAATGGTAAAAGGCGTGCCGGGCGCAAGCGGCGGACCGGTGCGGATGGTCCAATGCGCGTTGTTTTGCGTAAAAGTTTTATCGCCCGAAATAATGTCGAGCGTATAATTCGTTTTCGCGTTCAGATTGGAAACGACGACGTAATGCGTTTTGCCTTTGTAAGCGGCGCCGCGCGCGTCATCGTAAAGCGTGCCATCGCTCAGCTTGACTTGGCCGCTTTCCGCTTGCTGGGTGCGCCACGAGACCACAAATTGATTATCGGGATTGACGCCGTTAAAAACGACGACCATATTCGTCAGACAAACCGTTGCGGAAGGGTCGGCGGCGACGGGCGCAACGGCGCACGGCAGCGGATCGGCTGCCGACGCGTCGAACGGCGCCAGCAAGACGGCGAGGGCAAACAGCGTGAGGACCAATGCAAACGAGGCAGTGCGCCAATTAGAAAACTTGGACATAATGAAATTTTGGTTCCGCGAACGCGCACACCTCATCGTGCCAGAAACTAGCCCTTTTGTACCATCCTTGCAGCGCTTTGTCAAAGGCATAGATGGAACTCGCGCGCAGGATACAGCGTCCCACAGAGGCGGTTAACGCCGCGCTTTTGACGCAAACTGACAGTGTGCTATACTCTTGCGTCGAAATTAGTCAGCCGAATTTTTCTATGCCTTTCGTCCGTTTTTTCTTTTCAGCGCGCCTGCTCGGCGCGCTGGTCATCCTGTTCGCGTTTTTGTCCGCTTGCGGGCAGCGCCCACCGATTGAAACCACGATTTTACCGGCAGGCAACGAGACCCCCACCGCCTTTATCAATCTCCAAGTTTCGGCGGCAGAGACGCAAATCACCATCACGCCGACGCTGACGGAAACTTTCGCCGCCGCGTTGGCGACCGCGACGAATACGCCGGCGCCGACCTTGACGCCGACGGACGCGGTCAGCGCCACCTCAACGCTTGCGGCAAACAAAACGCTTTCAGCTACAACCGCGACGCCGACGGCGCGCGGCACAGTGACGACAACGGCTGCCGTTTCCGATACGCCGCCAGCCGAAACGTGTTTCGGTTCGATTAACGGCAGCGTCGTCGCCGATATGAATGGCGACGGGCAAGCCGAAGCGGGCGAGCCGGGCGTGCAAGGCGCGAAATTATTTTTGTACAACGCGTCCGGCGTCATTGGTTTGTACACCACCGGCAACGGACAATTTTATTTTCCCGGTCTGGTCGCCGGCAAGTACACCTTGACCGCCGCGCCGCCGGTGGGTTATACGCCCGCCGACAAAGGTTCGTTCGAGTTGGACGTCGAATGTAACAAAACGGTCACGCAAAATATCCTGATGCTCGGCGGCGCCCCCGCGCCCGACGCGACGCCGACGCCGGCGAGTCGCAGCAAAATTACGCCCGTGCCTGCCGAAACCGGTACGCCGCGCGCGAGCCGCAGCGGAACCGGCGCGAGCAAATTCAAACCCTTTTCAGTCGCCGCCGTGTACGACATTGCGGGCTGCGGTTCGATTACGGCACCCGGTTTGTATCGCTTGGCGACTTCGCTGACGAGTCAATGGGACTGCATTTCCATTTACAGCGACAATGTGATTTTTGATTGTCAAGGTTATACGCTCAACGGCCGCGATTACAACGGCTATGGCGTGGTGGTGCATCAAATCGGCAATATGTTGAGCCAGCGCGCGCCGCAAAATATCGAAATTCGCAATTGCAAGAGCGGCAAACACAAGTACGGCATTTTCATTGACGCCGCCAACAATTTGTACGTTCACGACAATACGTTGTCGGATAATTTTCGCGATACGGACGAACGCAATTTCGGGCAATTTCTCGGTTTGACCGAAGGCGGCGGCATCCGCGTCGGTTCGACCACGAACGCGCTGATTGAAAACAACACGACCAACAACAACGCTATCGGCGTGGACGTTCGCAACGGCAGCGGCATTACCGTGCGCGGCAATACCGCGAGTCAAAACAGCGCGTGGGGCGTCCATTTTTACAATGTGCAGTTTGGCGAAATTGACGGCAACACCGCCGCCGACAACATTCGCTACTGCACGTGGGGCAACGGCACGGTGGGCCCCGGCTGCGACGCGGGCGGCATCATGCTGCAATCCGGTTCGAGTAAAAATGTGGTGCGCGACAATATCATTACCGGTGGCAACGGCAACGGCATTTTTATCAAAGCGCACGGCACGCCCTGCGGCGACGGCAATGTAATTCAAGGCAACACCATCAACGGCGCGCTGTACAACGCGATTGAATTATCGTTTTGCCGCGACAATAAAATCACGGGCAATCGCATTACCAATTCGCTTGACGGCATCTGGCTTGGGTTCGCGCAAAAGAATGAAATCAACGGCGGCAACGAATTGCGCGACTTGGGCAATCACGGCGTCATTTCGTGGAACAGCAGCCAGAATAACGTCTCGACCAATACGATTGTCAACAGCCGCGAGGGTTTGTATTTTTACTCTTCGGAATACGACCGCGAACAATTTTTCTTTGTGCCGGGCGAACCGAGCGACCACGTTTCGACGGAAAATTGTCTGTGCGACAATACGCTTTCGAATAACGCCGCGGCGGCGGTTCATCTAAACAACTCGATTAAAAATCAAATCACGCAAAATCGCTTGACCAATAACGCGGTCAATTTTGTGATGGAAGGCAACACGGCGGGCAACATCATCCAAGATAACGTCATTCAAGGCGGCGCGTACCGGATGGACGCGGCGCCCGCGCAGCGCGCCGCCTTTTCCACCAAACCCACCGCGTTGACCGCTTATACGTTCGAGGGACGTCCGTTAGCGCGCGCGGAATTTTTGCGCGCGCTGTGGACCGATTCGCCCGGCGAACCGTTTGACCTGCAATGGTTCAAATTGAAAATGCGAATTTCGCTGGCGTGGATGTTGGGAAAATTTTAGGAGCCACATGCCGCTTTCCATATCGCAAGCCGTCTCGCTGACCTGCCCGCAATGCAATACCCCGTTCAACGCCGAAGTTTGGCTGACGGTGGACGCGGGCGAACGCCCCGACCTCGCCGCGCGCTGCCGCGACGGTTCCATTCACGTCGTCGCCTGTCCGAACGGACACAGCGGCATGTTGGGCGCGCCGCTTTTGTATCACGACCGCGCCAAGCGGCAATTGTTTCTCGCCTATCCGCCCGGGATGCCCGAAACGGAAATTCAAAACGTCGCCGCTCAAATGACGCAGCAGCTCCGTTCGCAAATGCTCATTCTGCCCGGCAATGATTATCTCGACGCGCCCAAAGCGGTCCCGCTCGAACTCTTGAGCGCGGCGATTGAAGATAGATTGGACGAGGCGCTGGCGGAGCTGCAAGCGCACGCCGAAGCGCTGCGCAACGACCCGACCATCGGCGCGGCAATGCGCGTGGTGGAAGAACATCCCGCGCTCGTCCAAGCGATTTTGGCGTGGATGGGTTTGGATGTGTGGCAGGACTCGAAAATCTTTTTAGAGGCGCGCCCCGACTTGGCGACAGACGACGCGCAAACCGTCATCGGCGCGATGCTCGACCTTGCGCGCGCGCAAGGCGACGCGAACGCGGCGGAAGATTTGACGGTGCATCGCGATTTGCTGCGCGCCGCGCGCACGCAAGGCATTGACGCGGCGTATGAAAAATATATGGTCGAAGGCGGCGACGCGTTCGCGGACCCGCGCGCGGAATTGGAAATGCGTCTGGCGGAGCTCGATGTGCAATCGCAAAGCGACCTCGAACGCGCGTTGGCGGAACATCCCGAATTGCAAACGTTGATGCTGCGCGCGCTGCAAGAGGACCCGGTGATGCAAGGGCTCAACGCGTTGAGCGGCGCGGATTCGCAAGCCGACGTTTTGCGCGTCGCGCACGCGCACCCCGTACTCTTGAGCGCCGAAGGGATGAACGCGCTGCGCGAATTTGTGCGTAACGCGCGGGAACACGGCGAAACGGAAACGGCGAATCATTTGCAAGAGCGCATCGCCACGCTGGAAAAAATCCGCGCGAACGCGCCGTCGTAATTTTCATCGCGCGCGCTCAAAATTCGCGCCCTCTAAAATTTCAGAAGTTTCAAGCGCGCTTGCGGGCAGGTAAAGCTGCGCGCGCGTTTTAGCGCCCACGCGTTCCAACGTCAGCGCGCCGCCGATGACCGCCATCAGCGTACTGTGCAATTGCACGCCGCGTCCGCCGCCATTCGCCGCGCTCGTCACGCCCACGCCGTCGTCCCAAATCTCGACCAACAAACCATCCGCATACGCCGCGCGCACCGTCAGCTGGAGCGCGCGCGCCGTATCTTTGCCGCGCCCATGTTTCGCCGCGTTGCGAATCGCTTCGCGCGCGGCGGCGTACATCACTTCGCCGTTCAACGCGGACAAGCGCCGCGCGGCGCTCGCCGCGCGCGGTTCAAGCTCCCACGTTACGCCGTCAAAACTGTGGGCAAATTCATCGTCCACCGCGCGGCGCAGCGCGTCCAACAAACCGTATTTTTCAATTTGCGGCGCCGCGCCGACGGGCATTTCATGGAGCAAATTCGATAACGCGCCATGCACCGCTTGCAATTGCGTCAACGCGTTTTCCGCGTCGCCCGCGCGCACGTGCAGCATCGCCAGATGCAATTGCGGCAAAATTTCGTCGTGCAGCGCGCGCCGCGCGCGGCGGTCAATCACTTGGGTCGTCGCCAAATGGCCGCGCTGCAGCGCCACCAAACGCCGCGTCAATTCCGCGCTCGCCTGCGCCTGCACAATGCGCTCGCCCGCCGCGCGCGCGATTTCCATTTCTTCTTGCGTGTACAAACTATCGTCCGCGCGCGCGCCCAATAACAGCGCGCCCAGCGCGCCGCGTTCGTCCGTCAACGGCAGCGCCCATTGCGCGCCGCCAAATTTTTCGGGGTCCAACGGCAGCGCGGGCGCGCGCAATTGCGTCGTCAAATCCAACGCGTTGGCTTGGGCGCACGGCGCGCGCTGCGACGCCGGAAACGCCAACGCCGCCGCGAACGGGACGCGCGGACAAAGATACGCGATGCGCGCGTTCAAGACTTGGGCGCACAACCAATCAAATGTCGCGCGCGTTTCGCCGGACGCCGCGCGGTCGGCTTGCAAAAAGGGGCGCAGTTCTTGGACCGCGCGTTCGCGTTCGCCAAATGCGCGCGCGGCGACCAGCGCGTAAAAGACGACGGACACGAGCGCGGCGAGCAGCAGCGCGTATACCAGATTGAGCGCCAGCGTCAGCGTCGCCGCAAGCAGGACGCTGTACCCCGCCGCGAGAATTACCGCGCGCCGCCATTGGCGCAAGAAACCGCGTCGCGGCAGCGTCCGCCCGGTGAAAATTTCGTACGAGACCGCCGCCTTGCCAATCAGCGCCACCGCCGCCGCAATCAACGCGCCAATCAGAACGTCAAACCACGCGAAAAAATTTCGCAGCGCGGTTTCGTCCGTCAACGCGCGCGTTTCGAAATAGAAAAAGACATAGACGATGAAAACGGACACCGCCAAACTGACGACGAGCAGGACGAGCGCCGCGCCCGTGAGCCACGGCTGGGCGCGTTTGCGCGCCACGTCGCCGAGCCAGCGCGCGGACGGCGCGGGATGCCGCAGCGCGTGAACGGACAAGCCAATGCACAAAACGTTGTACCACGCATACAGGACGACAAATAACGGCGCGCCGGGGGAACCCGTATATCCCTCGCGCCCGAACGTGACCACTTGATTGAACGACGGCAGCGAACCGACAAATAAAATCAGAATGATCAACCCCAGCGCGCCGCCAACGCTCGCGCCGACGCCCAGCCAATGGATGACGCGCAGCGAACGCGGCGCCGCCGCGCGCGCGTCCAAAATGCCCGTGTACCACAAGACGATGAGATACCACGCGAGCGGCGTGACGATAATCGGCAGCCAGCCAAAATGCCACAGCGCATCCAATTCCGGCGACGCAAAGCGCAAGCCGCGCGCCAGAATAGCGGTGTGGGTGAGAAAAAAAATGCCGCCGGTTATCAAACCGCCGCCGGCGAGCCAAATGCCCCACGTCCGCCGGTCCGCGCTCAATACGACGACGATGCCTAACCACAACAGCGCCATCGTATTGAATAACGAAACCGCTAACGTGAGCGTGTCGAGAAAAAAATTGCCGGACATATTTAGCGGGAGATAAAGAGCGAGGGAGAATCAGCGCGCGGTTTCGACGTGTCATGGCGCGCGCTGTCGCCCGTTCAGGTTATTCTTGCCACGCGACCCATTCGCCGCGTTCGTTCTGCACGTATGGCGCGCCGTCGTCGTCCCATTGAATCAGACGGCCCGCGCGCAGAATCAATACGGCGCGCGTGCGCGCGATTTTTTCGTCGTTGGCATTGTCCGCCAAACCCCACGCCGCATAGATTTGACCGTTCGTGCGCGCAATCGTGCGTTTGTCTTTGAAACCCATGCGCGCGGCGATTTGTTCGTTGTTCAAACCTTGCGCCAACATTTGCGCCACTTGCTGCTCGTTCGGTTCGAGCAGCGCCAGCGGCGCGTGTTCGTCGCGGACGCGCACTTGTTGGACGCGCGCTTCGATTTCAGGGTCAATGAAACTGCGTCCCGCCGCCGCGTCGCGCAGCAGCGGCACAATCATTTCGGGCAAAAGATAATTGGATTTTTTCACATAGGCGTAATGGCTGAGAATGCCGCTGCGCCGAAAATCGCGATAATAGGCGTCGTCGTCCTGAATGGAATAAAATACGACGGGCAAGCGCGGACTTTCGCGGCGCAGCGCGACGGCGGTTTGGATGCCATTCGGCTCGCCCTCCAACTGCACGTCCATCAATACCGCGTCGGGCGTCTGCGTACGCAAAGCGTCCAACGCGTCCGCGCCGCGCGCGCAATCAAACAGCACGCGCGTTTGACGCGTCGCCTCTAAACCGCGTTTCAACGCGTCGCGCAATTTGTGGTTATCCTCGACGAGAAAGATATTGAGCATAATAGACAACTCAAATAAACATCGTACCAAGATCTGACAGGTTTTCGTCGCGCGCGCGTAAGGTGGCGCGGACGCGGCAAAAACCTGTCAGGTCTCCATCCTACGATTTTAATTTGGGGACTCGATAAGCTATCGTGTCTGCCATTATGCGCTATTTTGGGTTTCTGCCGCAAGCGCTCAAGTGCGCGGTTCCAAAAACTTGGGTTGTCGCAGGACAAACCGAAAGCTGGTACGCTGGGCGCAATGGAGAGACAAACCATGTTCACAGCTTCAAGTTTGGACCGCGAAACCGCGTTGGCGCGTTGGTTGTTTGCGCTCGTATTGATCGCCAAAGCGCTCTTTGTCGTTGGCTTGATCTTGGTGCGCGGAGGTTAAACGCGCGCAGCGACAGGCGTACATTTTGGGAGCGAGATTCGATATGCCTTTTACCGCGCTCTTTATTTTCTTGGCTCTGTTCACGCTGGCGATTATTTTCGCCGCCGCGTGGACGGGCAAAGGATTAAAAACCGCTTTCATCGCGACCGGCATTGCGCTGCTTTGCTTTGCCGCGTTCTACGCGATGGTTGTTTTTTTGGCGCTTGGGGTCTGATAAATAACGCGGCGTTTGATTGCAAAGCCGTTAGCCAAAATGTTTGAATCCCGTCTCTTGCATCGTGAGCGGCGCGAGTTCGTGATTGAATAATTCCGCCGCGATAATTTCGCCGACCACGACGATGGAATCGCCCGCGTCGGATTGCCCGGTCACGCGACATTCCACATACCCCAACGTATCTTGCAAAATCGGGTTTTGCGTCAACGCGCTCGGCTGCCAGCGCGCGGCGTCGAGTTTGCGCGGATTCGTGCGCGACGCTTTGCCCAACATGCCCGCAAATTCGCGCTGCCCCGTCGCCAAAACATGCACGGCAAACAACCCGCTCGCGCGAATCAATTGGCACGTGGCGGAATCTTTTTCCGCCGCCAACATCAGCATCGGCGGTTCGAATGAACACTGCGACAACCAATTGGCGAGAAAAACGCCGCGGCGATTTTCATGCTGCGCCGTGACCGCGTACATGCCATAGGTGAATAAACGCAAGACCTTGCGTTTGGCTTCAAGATTCAAAAGAAATTCCTCCCGCGTTTCAAAGAGATAGCGCGCTGAATCCAGAACGCGCGGCGCGAATAGTACGCGCGAGCGCCAAGTTTCGCAAACGGACGATTTTGGGCGAATTGTAATTCGTTGCGCCAAGTTCGCGGCGATCAATAGCTGGGACTATTTGTCGCGCCGAGACCTGACAGGTTTTTACGCGGCGAAAACCTGCTACAGTACATACGGTTTTGGACGCGGAAAAAGATACACGCGGAAACAACCAAATCAAGTTAGAAAATCCGCGTTCATCCGCGTCCAAATTCCGGAATTGTGATGTACTGTGTCAGGTCTCGCGCGAGATTTATTAGAGTCGTCTATTCGGACGCGCCGGGCCCAAAAGCGCGATGGGCGTTTGTGTCATGGGACGCGCGGTAAAAAAAAAGCAGCCGCGAATTTTTCGCGACTGCCTTTTTACTTTTCGCTTTTAACTTTTTACTTGTCTCAATGCCATCCGTGCGCTTGATGATGCGCGTTGGAGAGCGCTTGCTCCGCCAAAACGCTGACGAGATGCGCGCGATAATCGCTCGACGCAAACATATCGCCGAGCGCGGTAAAACCGGCGGACGCCAGCTGCGCGGCGGCGGCGATATTTTCCTTGTTCAACGGTTTGCCTTGCAGCGCGGCTTCGGCTTGCGTCGCGCGCTGGGCGTGATCCGCCGCGCCGGTGACGCCGATGCGAATCGCGCGCACGACGTCGTTTTCGACGCGCAAGACCACCGCGACGCCGGCGACGGCATAGCGCGAGGCGGGATGCGGAAATTTGGCGTACGCGACGCCGCTGCCCGCGCCGCTCGTTTTGGGCACGCGCACGCTGACGACCAATTCGTTCGCGTGCAGCGCCGTCTGGAACAAACCTGTGAACAGTTCGTCCGCGCTGACGCTCCGCTTGCCGCCGGGACCTTGCGTTTCGATGGTCGCGCCGAGCGCGAGCAGCGCGGCGGGATAATCGGCGGCGGGGTCGGCGTGCGCGAGCGAGCCGCCGATGGTGCCGCGATTGCGTACCTGTCTATCGCCAATGTGCGACGCCACTTCCGGGAGCAGCGGACACGCTTGGCGCAAGACGGCGGAACGTTCCACGTCGTGATGCGTCGTCAAGGCGCCCAGCGCGATGCTGTCGCCCATGTCATGGATGCCGCGCAGGTCGGCGATTTTGCCAATGTCAATCAACGCGGCGGGCTGCGCCAAACGCAATTTCATCAGCGGCAAGAGCGAGTGGCCCCCCGCAATCACTTTGGCGTCGGCGTTTTGCGTCAGCAGCGCGAGCGCGTCGGCGATGGACGTTGGCGCGTGATATTCAAAAGGCGCTGGATACATATTTAACCTCCCTGTCCGTTTCCGCCACGCGCGCTGCGCATGGCACGCCAAACTTTTTCGGCGGTCAGCGGCATATCCAGATGCTTGACGCCGAACGGTTTGAGCGCGTCCAAAACCGCGTTCACCGCCGCGGGCGTAGAGGCAATCGTGCCGGTTTCGCCCACACCCTTGACGCCGAGCGGATTCACCGGCGAAGGCGTCACCGTGCGCGCCGTCTCGTACGAAGGCAGCATCGCCGCCGTCGGCACAGCGTAATCCATCAGCGAACCGCTGACCAGCTGACCATTGTCGTCATACACCGCGCTCTCGTACAACGCTTGCGAAACGCCTTGCGCGATACCGCCGTGAATTTGACCGTCCACAATCATCGGATTGATGACATTGCCCACGTCGTCAATGGCGACGTACCGCAGAATCTTGGTTTGCCCCGTCTGGGCGTCTACCTCGACCACGCAGATATGCGTGCCAAAGGGATACGTATTGTTCGGCGGGTCGTAATACGACGTTTCGTCAAAGAACGGCTCCATCCCTTCCGGCAAACTGTACCCCAACGCGACGGCGGCGGCGAGTTCTTGGATGGATTTGGTTTTGGCGGGAACGCCGCGCACAAACACTTTGCCGTCCTGATACACCAAATCTTCGGGATTCGCTTCGAGCATGTGCGCGGCAAGGCGTTTGGCTTTTTCCTTGATGCGCTGCACGCTGCGATGCACCGCGACCGCGCCGACGGCAGTGCTGCGGCTGCCATACGTACCATAACCGAACGGCGCGCCTTGCGTATCGCTGTGCTGAACCACAACGTCGTCTATCGCAATGCCCAATTCGTCGGCGACCAATTGCGCGAGCGTGGTCTCGTGGCCCTGTCCGTGCGATTGCGAGCCGGTGGTGACGACCACTTTGCCGGTGAGATGCATCCGCACGTTCGCGCTTTCCCACAAACCGGCGCCCCAACCCTGCGCGCCAATCCATGCCGAAGGCGCCAAGCCGCACGCTTCGATATACGACGAAAAGCCGATGCCGAGATAGCGGCCCTCGCGGCGCGCTTGGTCCTGTTCCTGACGGAGCTGTTGATAATTCACCATTTCCAGCGCCTTGTCCAGCGCCAGCGCGTAATTGCCGCTGTCGTATTTCAAACCTGCCATGAGGTCGTCGGCGGGCGCGTAGGGGAACGCGTCGGCAGGGATAAAGTTTTTGCGGCGCACTTCAGCGGGGTCCAAATCCAATTCGCGGGCGACCAAATCCACCGCGCGTTCCACCGCATACGTCGCTTCCGGGCGTCCGGCGCCGCGATACGCGTCCACCATCGCGGTATTGGTATAAACGCCCAGCACGTTGCAATAAATGTGCGGAAACTTGTACGGTCCCGACAAGAGCCGTCCGTACAACGTGGTCGGAACGCCGAGCGCGGCGGTCGAAAGCACGCCGCCGAGATTGGCGTAGGTATGCACCTTGAACGCCGTAATCACGCCGTCGCGCGTCGTTCCAATTTCGATATCGGTGACATGGTCGCGGCCATGCGTCGTCGCGACATAATTTTCGCGGCGCGTTTCGATCCATTTCACCGGCCGCCCCAGCCGTTTCGCCAAAACCAGCACGAGCGGATATTCGGGATACATGAAAATTTTCGCGCCAAAGCCGCCGCCGACTTGGGGCGCGATGCAGCGAATCTTGTGTTCGGGAATGCCCAACACGAACGCCGCCATGACGAGACGATGCACGTGCGGCGCTTGCGACGTGAGCCAGAGCGTGTAATCATCGGTCGCCGCGCTGTATTGTCCAATCGCGCCGCGCGTCTCCATCGGCGTTGGAATCAAACGCTGATTGATGAGGCGCTGTTTGACCACGACCTCTGATTCTTGAAGCGCTTGCTCCGTTCCCGCGCGGTCACCGCACGACCAATCAAAGGCGATGTTGTTGGGCGCGTTTTCATGCAGCTGCGGCGCGCCCGGCTGCGTGGCTTTTTCGGCGTCCACGACGACGGGCAGCGGTTCGTAATCCACTTGGATTAACGCCAACGCGTCTTCGGCGGCGTAACGGTCTTGGGCGACGACGACGGCGACGCCCGCGCCGGTGTGATGCACCTCGTCAATTTCGAGAATGCGGGGGGTGTTAAGATTGCTCTGAACGCCGCCCGCTTGCCACGCGCACGGCAGCGCGGGAACGTCCGCGAAATCTGCCCCGGTGAATACCCCGACGACGCCGGGCGCTTGCTTGGCTTGGGCGGTATTGATGCTTTTAATTTTAGCGTGCGCGAAAGGACTCCGCAACACTGCTGCATGTAACATCCCCGGCAGTTCGATGTCGGCAATGTACTTGGCTTCGCCAGTGATGAGACGCGGGTCCTCGCGCCGTTTGATAGATTGTCCGAGAACTCCCATAGTTGCCTCCGAGGAACGGATAGCGTATGGCGTATGGCTGATGGCGTATGGCGATTTCTCATCTGCCATCTGCGATCTGCCATCTGCTATCTGCTATCTGCTACATCTTGTCCGCCGCTTGACGAATGGCGCGCACGATATTTTCATAGCCCGTGCAGCGGCACAAATTGCCTTCGATGCCGTGACGGATCGCCGCATAGTTGGGTTGAGGTTCGTGCTTGATCAAATCAATCGCCGTCATAATCATGCCCGGCGTGCAAAAACCGCACTGCAAACCGTGTTCGTCCCAGAACGCTTGCTGGACCGGATGATATTGGCCGTCCTGCTTTAATCCTTCAATCGTCAAAATTTCGGCGCCGTCCGCCTGCACTGCCAAGACCGTACACGCTTTAACTGCCTGGTCGTTCATCAATACGGTGCAAGCGCCGCACTGCGAGGTATCGCAGCCAACGTTTGTGCCGGTCAGACCGAATTTTTCGCGCAGCACATGCACGAGCAGCCAGCGCGGCTCAACGTCCGCTTCGTGTACTTGGCCATTAACGGTCATACTCACTTTCATACGCTCTGCCTCCCTTGAAAATGTACGACAAATTTCGGCGATGGCGTTCATCGCCCTTTGCCCCGCCATTGCCCACGTTCCTTTTCCACGAGCGCGCGCATGGCGCCTGGGCAACGCGGTGAATTGGGTGCAACGAGTTTGTAAGCAAGTTCGTTTGCCCCGCGCCTCCTTTCCCCTCAAAACAAAATCGCGCGCGGCGCGCGCCCAGAGGCACGCGCCGCGCGCGGTCTTGCGGACGGCAGCGCCGTCCCTTGTCCCCATAGACCTGCTTTTGCTTTGACATCCATTGTCAATTCGCGCAGCTTTCGCTTTGATCCAAGAATTTCAGCTGCCGGCAGATAAGGGCGGCGCGCCGCTTGACGTTCGCGGCGCAAGCCGTCGGCGTTTGACTCGATCAAAATCTGCGCCAGAAATTTCCCGCCGCGTCTGCGGCAGCCGTTAGCAAATGGAAAAATGGCGGCGGCGCGTTTGTCCAAACGCCATCCAGAACGCGCGCCGTTGTAACAAACAATCCGATAGAGGGTAAAAATTTTTCGTGATTGTTGCGCCGATTATATCCAATACGCGAGATAAAACAAGAGGGGGCGCGCGATCAAGCGCCAAAACGTTTTCGAAAACGTCTGAGGGCTTGGGCCGACGCGGCATCGGCAACGCGCTAGGGCAAGCCGCGCGCTTGTGCTACAATCGCCGCGCGGTTATTTTTTCTCTAGCGTTCTTTTGGCAGCGGCTATCGCGACGGATAACCGCCGCTTGACGTTTCAGCGCATGACGAGTCAAAATCATTTTCGCAACGTCTGTATCGTCGGCAATATTGCGTCCGGCAAAAGCACTTTGACGCGGTTGGCTGCCGACGCCATTCCGCGCAGCGTCGCCGTTTTGGAAAGTTTTGAACGGAATCCGTTTCTCGAATGGAATTTTCAAAATCCAACGCGCTGGGCGTTCACCAACGCCGTGCGTTATTTTTACGATTACGTGCGCGTGTGGCATGAACAAACAGCCAACGGCGCGTTCGCGCATCATTTCATTGACGCGGGCGCGCCGACCAATCGTTATGTGTACGGCAAACACATGCGCGCCGAAGGCATCGTCACCGCCGCCGAATATGATTTTTACGAAATCTTGTGCGACGTCATCGAACGCGCGTTTGCGTACACGCCGCCCGACGCGTACATTTTCGTCGAGACCGCGCCCGAACTCTGTTTTGAACGCATGACCGCGCGCGCGCGGCATAAAGCGTGGGCGTATCAACAGCCGATTTCGCTCGCGTACTTGCGCGGTCTCGTCCCGTACTTTCAGGCGTTCCGCGAAACGCTGCGCGCGCAAGCGGTTCCGTTATTGGTCGTATCGAACGACGCGGACGATTTTCACGACCCGCTCAAACGAGCCGCCGTCATCCAAACCATCAAAACGTTTTTGGGCAGTTCCGCCGCGTGAGCGCTCGCAGCGCCCCGCAATTTGGCGAATAACGCGCCTTACGCGCGCACGTTACGCCGAATGGGACACATAGGATCGCACCAAGACCTGACAGGTTTTCGTCGCGCGCGCGTAAGGTGGCGCGGACGCGGCATAAACCTGTCAGGTCTCCATTATTTCGCAGCTGGAACGCGCGATAAAAAACGGATGGTCTGCGCGCGACCATCCGTTTTTTTTACAAACGCGCTATTTTTTATTTGGCTTGAAACGCGCGGACGCGCTGCACGAGGGCTTGAACGCGTTCCAGCGCGACGGGATTTTCGACGCGTCCTTCTGTTTTCAAAGCCGTGCCGACGATCACCCCATCCGCGACGGACAAAAGATCGTGAACGTTTTCCGCCGACGCGCCGCTGCCAATCAAAATCGGCGCGTCGGGCGCGCCTTTGCGCGCGGCAATCACATCGCCCAAGTCGGTGGCAAACCCCGTCGCCTTGCCGCTGATGACCAGCGCGTCCGCGCCGCCGCGTTCCCACGTATCGAGCGCGACCCATTCCATCTGCATCGGCGCAAGCGGTTCGGCATGTTTCGTCAAACAATCGGTGAAAATCAAAACGTTCGCGCCCAGCATTTTGCGATAGCGCGCGATGTCCGCCGCGCGCCCTTCGATGACGCCTTGATCGGTTAACATCGCCCACGAAACGATATTGATGCGTACGAATTGCGCTTCGCACGCCGCCGCAATCGCCAACGCGCTGATGCCGTCGTTACGCAAAACGTTCACGCCGAGCGGCACGTTCGTTTTTTGGCGCAGCGTGGCAATGACGCGCGTCATGCCCGCGACCGTTTCCGGCGGCACGCGGTCTTTCCAAAACGGCGCGTCAAAAAAATTTTCAATCATGATGCCGTCCACGCCGCCCTGCTCCAGCGTCAGCGCGTCCGCCCACGCCGCCTCAATCACGGCGCTCATCTTGCCGTCATAGCCGGGCGCGCCGGGCAATGCCCGCAGATGCACCATGCCGATTACAACTTTTTTTCCGCCAAACAATTGGTCGAACGGTTCGCGAGTATGCATAGAGATAAAAATTGGCGCGGAAATTTTTGCAAAAAGTGTGCCGCAAAAACTTGCGCGTCCAAAACGCTCCTTTAGAGATTGTTCGCAGCGTCGGCGGCGCCGAAACCGCGCCCGCGATGATAGGACGCATCGCCGCGTTTTACAAAGCGCCGGCGCGCCGCAAAAACCGCGCGTCGTTCAAGGGCGCGTGATGCGTTCGCGGAACAATTCCAAAACGCCCGCTTGATCCACGCCGACGCAAATCGTCGTAGCGACGCCGTCGTACCATTTGCCTTCGCGGTCCACCACAATCTTGCCCGTGCAAACGCCCGACGTAGCCACGCGCACGCGATATTGCGCGGTTTGAAAAAGTTCGGGACGAATCAAGTACGCCATCACCGCCGGGTCGTGCGTGTGCAGCGCGCCGTCGTTTTGATACGCGTTCTGATGAAACGTCTGATAATGCGGCGCCAAGCGCGCGACCAATTCGGCGTACGGCGCGCGCGTCGCGCGCAGCGCGTGAATGTACGCGCGCGACATGTCAATGCGCGTCGTCACGTCCAGACCGACCATCGTCACGTCCCAGTCCGCGCCAAACACCGCCGCCGCCGCTTCGGGGTCGTTGTGAACGTTCGCTTCCGCCACCGGCGAAACGTTGCCGGGCGCGAACGCTGCGCCGCCCATCAAGACGACGCGTTTCGTCGCCTTGACAATGCGCGGTTCCAATTTCAACGCCATTGCGATATTGGTCAAGGGCCCAATTGGCGCGAGCGTGATTTCGCCCGGATGCGACAGGACCGCTTCGACGATGAATTGCGCCGCGCGCGTGTGCGCGGCTTCGCTGTCCGGTTCAGCCGTCAAACCCGCGTCGCCCAAACCGTCGGCGCCATGCACAAACGTCGGCGGCTCGGTATATTCGCGCACCAGCGGCGCGCTCGCGCCGCGCGCGACGGGAATATCGTCGCGCCCCGCGAGCTCCAACAAGCGCAGCGCGTTGCGCGTGGTGATTTCGACAAAATGATTGCCGTACACGGTGGTCAGCGCAAACACTTTTAGTTCCGGCGATTTGAGCGCAAACAAAAGCGCCATCGCGTCGTCAATGCCGGGGTCGGTATCTATTAAAATAGTTTCTGGCATATAATGAAATTGCAAAACGCCGCGTGCCGCGTGCAGATTGCAAATTGAATTTCAATTTTTCTTGTTGGGGAGAACCAACGCCGCGTAAAATATATCACGCTTTGGGCGGAATCGCGCAAATTATCAGATTACAACGCGATTACGCCGCCGCGCAACCCCACGCGGTTTCATTGTCGGCGCAAAACGTTTTATGGAAATCGCAATCCCCGACGCCCTGCTTGACGCGGCGCGTCAGGCCCAACACATTGCCGTTTTGACGGGCGCGGGCGTGTCCGCCGAAAGCGGCGTGCCGACGTTCCGCGACGCGCAAACCGGTTTGTGGGCGAAATTCAATCCGCAGGAATTGGCGACGCGCGAAGCGTTTGCGCGCAACCCGAAAATGGTGTGGGAATGGTACGCGCATCGCCGCGCGTTGGTCGCGCAAGCCGCGCCGAACGCGGGGCATTACGCGTTGGTCGAAATGGAAAAACGCGCGCCGCGCTTTACCTTGATTACGCAAAACGTTGACGGCTTGCACGCGCGCGCGGGGAGCCAAAACGTTATCGAATTGCACGGCAATCTCTTTCGCGCCAAATGTTTTCGCGAGGACGTACCCGTTCCAAATTGGGTTGACGACGGACAAATTCCGCCGCGCTGTCCGCGCTGCGGCTCGTACCTGCGCCCCGATGTCGTGTGGTTCGGCGAAGCGCTGCCGCCGCGCGCGTTGGCGGCAGCGTTTGACGCGGCGCGAACGTGCGACGTATTTTTCTCCATCGGGACTTCGGGCGCCGTCGAACCCGCCGCGTCGCTGCCTTTTGACGCGCTGCGTCACGGCGCGACAGTAATCGAAGTGAATCCCGAAGAGACGCCCTTGAGCAACCGCGCGACGTTCACGCTGCGCGCGGCGGCGGGCGCGGCGCTGCCAAAAATAATAGCGCGCGAACAATGGATCAAAAACGGATGAACGGATATAACTTTTGAATCTCTAACCTCCAACCTCCAGCTCCGCCACACTCTCCACAATCCGCGACGGACGATAGGGATGTTGTTCAACCATCTCTAGCGCGGTCATTCCTGTCAAGACCAGAATCGTTTCCAAACCGCTCTCCATTCCGCAGCGAATATCCGTCAGCATATTGTCGCCGACCATAATCGCGTTTTCGGAACGTTCGTCCATGAAACGCAGCGCCTGCCGCATCATCAACGGATTCGGTTTGCCGACAAAGTACGGCGCGACGCCCGTCGCGGCTTGAATCAACGCCGCCACCGCGCCGCACGCGGGAACGATGCCGCTCTCGCTCGGTCCCGCCACATCGGGATTCGTCGCAATGAATCGGGCGCCTTTGCGAATCAAATTGACGGCTTGGGTGATATTGCCATACGAATACGCGTTCGTTTCGCCCAACACGACGTAATCGGGATCGTGGTCGGTAAGAATAAATCCGACGGCGTGCAGCGCTTCGGTCAAACCGCTTTCGCCGATGGTAAAACAGGTCGCGTTCGGCGTCTGCGCTTTCAAGAACGAAGCGGTGGCGAGCGCCGACGTGTACAGGTGATCGGGCGTCACGTCAATGCCGATGCGTTGAAGGCGATAATGCAAATCGCGCGGCGTATAAATTGGGTTGTTGGTGAGAATGAGAAATCTAACGTTGCGTTCGTGCAGGCGGCGAATAAATTCATCCGCGCCGGGAACGAGTTCGCTCCCGCGCACCAGAACGCCGTCCATGTCAATGAGATAGGATTTCGCCATTTTTGTTTAGCTCGCGATAGCGCAGTTTCAAATTTCAGATTTTCGATTTCTGATGCGCGATACGCAATTCACGATTGACCCAACGTTTGCGAAAAGAAAAACGAATCGCGTTCTTGGTTCGCGCGGTAGCCTACCGCGCAACGCTCGAGCTGTTTCGGGTCGCGCGTGGTTGTATCTGCTGCATCCGCATACGCGAATCGCCAGCCATTCTTTTTCTTACGCATCATGCCGAATTTGGCAAGTTTTGCCGCGAGCAAGAATTTAGACCCGAAGGGTTTTCAAAAACCCTTCGGGTCATGCGTGACTATGGCGCCTCCTAAGAATCAATTCGCCAAACGCCTGCAACGGAATCAAGAATGAGATCAAAAGCTATCTCGTAAGAACCTATTCTTCCATCGGTATAGGAAAATCGAAGAGTTGACATTACCTTCGCAACAGAAGGAGTTTGACTCGTAATTACAACACTCTCAACAGAAACGCTTGAAACCGTCTCCCAAAAACCACGATAACCTTCAAATTCGTTATTGTGGCGCTTCTGTTTGAAGTTGTCCGAAAGCATATTCCAGGCGCGATCATATTCATGTTCGTTGATGGCATCGAAATAATCACGGATGAATTGTTCTGGCGGCGCAGCCATTGCACAACGAAAGCCGATATTCGGACCATTATTTGTTGGTTCGGTATAAACGCGAAGAGTAGTCCGCGAGTTTAAAGCGTCATCATAAAAGGCGCTCCCACGTAGAACTTTGAACGCTCCAGAAGTCAGCCCCGTCGGATTTTGGGTATTGGAAGTATCATAGGGGCCGTACCAGTCTGCTACCCATTGCTTTACATTCCCCGACATATCTAATGCACCGTATGGGCTGGCGCCCATGGGGTACTGGTTTACAGGTGTCGTATCGCCAATCTGACTCTCAAGCGAATTCAGTAATTGAGGGGTAAAAAAATTACCCCAAGGATAGATCTGTCTATCTGTACCACGTGCAGCTTTTTCCCATTCTGCCTCGGTCGGTAGACGGCGTCCCGCCCACTTGCAATAAGTCTTGGCATCTTCCCAAGACACACGAACTACAGGGTAGTTAGCGAATTGTGAATTATCATAATAGCGCTCACGCTTCTCCGAACTGTTGTCAGGATGCGGTTTGCATGCTCTCTGCTCAACGCACATTTTGTAACGCGCGTTAGTCACAAGATATTTGTCAATCAAAAATGTATTCAAGTAAACTTTGCGCTCTGGTTTCTCATCGAGCACGTCATCATTATTGCCCATTCCAAAATCGCCAGCGCCAACCAAAAGTAGCGCGGCCCCATCATTCGGTGATGTTGTTTCAGTCGGTATGGATGAAGGCGTAATCGTCGGCGTGACAGTGATAGGTGGATTGAGAGTTGCTACACTAGTCACTGCGGCTACCGCAGTTTCCTTTAACGCGTTCAGAGTTGGTGCAATGGTGGCATTTGGTGTCGACGCGTTTTTTGCTGATTCAGTTCCAACTGCGGAAACGGCAGCTATCAATGTTTGGTTCGCCGTTACCAATTTTCGGCTATTAATCGCTTGCTCTCCTGCTACCAAACTCTGCTCAACAGCAATGAAGGCAAGGACTGCAAAGACGATTACCAGAAAAACAGCGCCTAATACTATCAAACGTAATCTGAAACTCCGCATATGTTCAAGCTCCTCTTTTTCATATCTTGCTCGCAGCTCCAATATCGCGCCAGCCAAAACATCGTGGAAAATCTCAAAGCGCGGGACATCAGGTTGATCGGCTGCGGGAGGAACAGGACGAAGGATCCGATTTTGGCCGCTCGACAATATTTTCAAGACCACATTCAACTCGTCTTCAGTCACTCGGGCATAGCGCGCAAGGTCTTGTGGTCTCTGTGCAATTTTTGCGCCAGAAGGGGTGACCAATCTATCGAAAACACTTGCTGCAATTGCTTGTTGTGAAAAGGTTAAGGAGTCAAATGCTCTTTGCAAATGGGCGCGAACAATTTTCTCCGCGCCGCCCAGCTCCTGCAAGGTCTTGAGCTGCAAGAGATTTGAGTTACTTGCGCGTTCGCGTTCCCACAAGCGCGTTAAAACCAGCTGCAGATACGGCGTTTCAATTCGAATCTCGTCATTGCCTTGATTCAATTCCCCTCGCCCTGTCTCGCCGACGATGACCTGCCCGACACGCACTTGATCCAATACCGCGTCAACCAAGCCATCCTCAATTTTCATGCTTGGCAGATCAGCAGAATAGAGCCGATTATAGGTCTCGATTGGGCCACGAATGGCGTCGCGTCCGGCATCCAAGTCCAGATGCTTGACGCGTAAAATATTTTTAAAGAGGTTGGGAATGTGTCCTTTGAAACGGTCGAGTTGGGCAAGCGCGTCTTCGCGGAACGAGAGCAGGAAATTTACGCGCAAGTCGGTGTCCTTGAGCGCGCGCGGGAATTCTTGTGTAAACGTCCCCGATCCATCTTCGTTTGGGTGATAGGTAAAGTATTCTTCGAACTGGTCGAGGATGATCAACAGTTGTGCATCAACTTGTTTAGCCCATGCGCGTAACGTTTCCAATAGAGTTGACGGTGGGTCGAGTTCGACGGCGGGCAATATACCGTGAATCGTATCGGCAACAGTATTGAGAAGCTCGGAGACTGGCTCATCGCGCCAACTCTTGAAATAGACGACAACAAATTCGGGCGCGCCAGTCGTTTCAATTTCGCGTTGGGCGATAGCGCGCAAATTGGAAATGACTCCTGCTTGCAGCACCGAACTCTTGCCAACGCCACTTGCGCCATATAGCAAGGTCAACCGCGCGGCGACGAGGTTCGCCGTAATAATTTCCGTTTCTTGGTCGCGTCCAAAGAAAAACGCCGTCTCGGCAACAGTGTACGGGTTCAACCCTACATACGGCATCTTCACCCGTTCAAATTCTGTACGGTCTTTTTCCATCAGAAGCTGATTGCTCATTGTGCGCGGCTCCTCCCAAGTTCGTGCGTGCGGACGGACATCAGACGCGCAGCGAGTTCCGCTATAAATTCTTCAAGCGATAGATTCAACAGATCCACGTTAAGCATATTCCAATACTTGGTATCCACATTACTCGCGTTGGGATGAACCACCCACGGATGCCGGTCGGTTTTGCCCAGCTGATACAGCACACCGCGCAACGCCCAATTCCGCAAATCGCAACCCATGAACAAACCATAAGAACGCGCGATTCGCATATTCACCGTTTGCGGCAAAAGCTCTCGGATATTTTCTTTCAAGTATTTGATGTAATGATCTTCGGTAATCACAAAACTATCGCGTTCGGGCTGCTCGCGATGAATCGCGCCATGCACTTTGACTATCGTCGTACGTTCGTCAAGTCGCATGTAAGGATAGTCATTTGGACTCGTCACTAATTTTTCTGTTCCTTCAAACATGCGATGCAGAAACTTGCCGCGATTTTCACCGTCCGCCAAATAAATCAAGACATCGAAAGGTTCATCTGCATCGTGCAGAGCGCGCTCGAGTAAATCGTCATAATTTGCAGTGAAAAGAATCGGATACATTATGGATTCGCCGCGCGACGGTTGCTCGCCGAGTTGTGGTAAAACGCCATGTGCGCGCAAGAGTGCAGGCAGCTCTGCCCAAAAGCGATGCAATGGAGTCGGCATGGAATCTTTCGCCAAGATGGAATGGATTTCTTCAAATAATTCCGAGTTTCCGCTCTTCATCACGACAATGTATTGCGACACACGTACCAAGTTGGAATTATCCGCCAAGTCATAATCAAAATTATTTGCCAGATATTGCGCCAGTTCGCCGCCGCTGGGCACGTCTTGCAGGTGTTGCCAATCTGTGATCGCCGGGCGTCCGAACAGATTCACACTCTGACCAAAGAAAGGAATAATCCGTCCGCGCAACAACTCTTTGATAACGTTCTTGTAGTGAGTTTCATTCGGGTCGGATTGTATTGGCGTAGGATCTTCCTGCCCGTACAAAGCATGTTTCGCTATTTGGATATATTCTACCGTTTGGCGAAAATAATATCGAAGCGTTTGCACACGTTGGAACGCGCTCAATGCCTCTAGCCAACGACCGTCATTCATCGTCTTTTCGCCTTGCTGATAGAGCTGTTCCAGTTCCTGCTCACGTTGAATACGTTGTTTCAAGTAGCGCGCGCCTGTATCGTGTGGATCCTTTTCCAGAGCCCGTTCCGTGTATCTCAGCGCTTGCATCCACTTTCCGCGTGCAAACAAATCGCGCGCGATTCGCAGCGTCGCGACGCGCTCCAACGTGCGCAAGGTATTGACATCCAGCGACTCGCGCGCGAACAAATTCCCATCCTCTGCGCGTGTGAACAAAACAGGTGTCGCCCATTCCAAACTCGCGGCATTGTGCGCCAAACGTTTGCGCGCCTCGCTCACCGCCGCGTCAATTGACGCTTGATTTGCTAACGCGCCGTACAACGTGTACGCGAAATTTTGCGCCGCGTCGTCTGTGATTTCAAACTGCATCGCAATCACAGCGGGAATATTTTGCCGCATCAACGTTTGCGCTGCGCCCGTAAACGCGTCGCGTGTGGAAGCGCGCGCGCCTTCGCACGCGTTCAAGACGACGAGCCGCAGCGTCGTATGTTCAGCCAAATGTCGCGCCAAGGTGAGCGCGTCCACTCCTTGCCCTATGCCATGTTCGTCTTGAAAGACCAACATACCTTTGGACTGGGCGCGCGCGGCATCGTCAAATTCACCGTGTCCGCTAAAGTGGAGAATGTGATAGGTGTTGCGGCGCAATTGATTTTGGAGCGCGGTGAGCGTGGGCTGTTCCAACAATTCGATTTCAAACAGGCCTGTGCTTACCACATCCGCGAGCGCGTCGTTCAAGTGTTCCCATTCGCTCGCCACGTCCAACGTTTCGTAATCGCTGGGACTGGAGAGAACTACCAACGCGCGCAGGGGCGGTGTGACGGCAAGGGGTTTAATCGGCTGAGGCAATTCCAAGTAGCGCACGAGCGCGCGCTGGGGTTGGAGCGCCAGAAAATCGGCGCCGTCGTACAAGAGTTCCCACGGCGCATCGGCGAGTGCGGGTACGTTGTTCAAACGCAAGCGAATTCGCAAGCCCGCGTTTTGTGTCGCGGCAAATTGTGCGCTGCTCGAATACGAACTCTTGATTTGTGCCGCAAACACCGCGTCAAAAAGTTTCGCGCCAAATTCGCGCGCGAGGTCGGCGGCGCGTTGGGTGCGCGGGGCGGCTGGCGCGGTTCTGCCAAAAAGAGCAAATACAGCATCGAGCTCTGGCGGTGCAAAGGGGAGAGAAAAATCGTGCGTGCCTTCGCCAACAGGTGATTTCAAAATACGGGCGCGAAAACCACTCGCTTGCGGTTCAATCAACAAATCGAAATCTAAAAAAATATTTGTACCCACAACGCCTCCCGTTTGCTCACTACAAAATACTCACAGACGCCTGGCGAAATAATACCCATTCTTGGGCGCTTTTGCAATGGACGCGGTTTTTGTATCGGTAAGGACGGGGCAGCCAGACCCCAACGCGAGCGCGTTTCATATTTCATCCTTGGGCGGCGCGATATGATATTCCGCGCGCCGTTGACGCTTGACGTTTGACGTTTGCGCGGTTGCCGTCTGCGGTCCGCCGTCTGACATCAGGCGCTCCGCCAAACGCGTATTCCTTTGCGCGATTTTATTGTTCCGCACCGCCAGCGCAATCGCTTTTTTATTGCCGACGAGGACGACCAATTGTTTCGCGCGCGTGACGGCGGTATAGAGCAAATTTCTTTGCAGCAGCATGTAATGCTGCGTCAGAATCGGCAGCACGACCGCGCGGTATTCGCTCCCCTGCGACTTGTGGACGCTCATGGCGAACGCGTGAACGAGTTCGTCCAGTTCGCTGAATTCGTACAACACGCGCGTTCCGTCAAAATCAATCTCCACCGTCTGTTCTTCAAAATCAATTTCCGCCACGCGTCCCAAGTCGCCGTTGAAAACCTGTTTGTCGTAATTGTTGCGCGTCTGCAAAACCTTGTCGCCGACGCGGAACGTGCGCGAACCGTGCCGCGTTTCGCGTTTGCCTTGCACAGGCGGATTCAGCGCGTTTTGCAAAACGTTGTTCAATTCCCCGACGCCCGCTTGTCCGCGATGCATCGGCGACAAAACTTGGACATCGCTCACGCCGTTCAAGTGAAAACGCTTTGGAATGCGCGTCGTCACGAGTTCCACCACGCGCGCCGCCGCCTTTTCCGCGTCCTCTGCGTGAAACAAAAAGAAATCGCGCGCGTCGTCGCGGAACAAGGGCATTTCGCCGTGATTGATGCGATGCGCGTTCGCGACAATGAGCGACGTCTCGTCTTGGCGAAAAATCACGTCGAGCGCGACGACGGGAATGACGTTTGACGCGAGCATATCTTTTAAAACGTTCCCCGCGCCCACGCTCGGCAGTTGGTCGGGGTCGCCCACAAACAAAACATGACTCGTCAAATCAATCGCTTTTAAAAGCGCGTTCATCAAGAGCAAATCAATCATCGAGGTTTCGTCCACGATAATCAAGTCCGCGTCGAGCGGATTGTCGCGGTCGCGCAAAAATTTTTTATGCTCGAACGGTTTGAATTCCAACAAGCGATGTAACGTCTGCGCGGGTTCGCCCGTCGCCTCGCTCAAGCGTTTCGCGGCGCGTCCGGTCGGCGCGGCGAGTTTGAACGTTTTATGTTTCGCCTTCAAGAGTTGAATGATGGCGCGCACCGTCGTCGTTTTGCCCGTGCCGGGTCCGCCGGTGAGAATGGAAATTTTTTCGGTCAGCGCCATTTTTACCGCGTCTTGTTGTTTCTCGGTGAGGCGATTAGGTGATTGGGTGATTAGCCACGCCCACGCTTTTTCCCAACTCACTTTATGAAAATCGGTGAGACGCGTGGAACGATTGTTTTTTAATTCGAGCAAACGTTTCGCGGTATTTTTTTCGGCGACGTGAAACGGCGTGAGATATATCGCGTCGTCTTCAATCACAACTTGTTCTTGCAGCGCGAGGCGGTCAATCGCCGCGTTCACCTGAACATCTTGCGCGCCCAACGCTTCGCGCGCTTCATCCACCAACGCGCCGCGTTCGGCAAACACATGCCCGTCGTCAATGAATTTGGCGAGAACATATTCGACGCCCGCTTCGATGCGCGCGGGGTCGTCCGCCTGCATCCCCAACGCGCGCGCGATTTTGTCCGCCGTGAGAAAACCGATGCCGTAAATATCGCGCGCCAAACGATACGGTTCGTTTTTCAAAACGTTCAGCGCGCCGTCGCCGTACTGTTTGTAAATTTTCACCGCGAGCGCGGCGCTGACGCCGTGCGACGCCAGAAACATCATCACCTCTTTGATCTGTTTCTGCTCCGCCCAGCCCTTTTGAATCATCACGACGCGTTTGCCGCCGACGCCGCCCACCTCGTTCAAACGCGCAATCTCATTTTCAATCACGTTCAACGTATCGAGACCAAAATAATCTACGATGCGTTTCGCGGTGACGGGCCCCACGCCCTTGATTAAACCGCTGCCGAGATATTTGCGGATGCCTTCAATCGTCGCGGGCAGTTGAATCGTAAATTTTTTGATTTCAAATTGGCGCCCGTGCGTGGGATGATTCGTCCAGACGCCTTGCAGCGCCAGCGATTCGCCCACGCTCGCGCCCATCAGATTGCCAATGACGGTGACGTTGTAATTTTTACCTTCGGGAATAAAACGCGCGACGGTGTAACCGTTTTCTTCATTGTAAAACGTGATGCGTTCGATGACGCCGTTAAGAGGTTGGAGCGGCAGATTGGTGGGGACGTTCATGGGACAAGTATAAATCAGTTTTATTCAAGCCCCCAAGAAGACCAGAAGACCCGAAGGGTTTGGCGATGAACTCTATCGCAGAAACCCTTCGGGTCTCACGCGGTCTCGCGCTCATTCCCCAAACGCTTCGGCGAGCAGCGTTTCGAGACGCCGCGCGAGCATGGTGTAGGAATAACGTTTGGTCGCCAGCGCGTAATTCGTTTCCGCCATCGCGCGCCCGCGCGCGGGATTGGCTAAAAGTTCGCGCGCTTGGTCTACGACCGCGCGCGTGATAAAACCGTCGAATTCGATCACTTGGAACCCTTGGGGTTTGATGTCTATGTTGTACACCGAATAATTGTTGACGACGAGCGGACGGCGATAATAGACCGCTTCCAAAAACGCGTTGCCGAATCCTTCCACCGACGAAGGATACGTCACCAAATCGGCGCGGGCGTACATGTCGCCCAGCGAATAAATTTTTTCGCCGTCCGCCGTTCGCCCGCGCGCCGCTTGCACGCGTCCGTTCGCAAATACGACGCGCACTTGGAGCAACTCGGCATATTCGCGCACGCGCTGCGCGTACTCGTCGCCCTCGTCGCCCGACGCGTGCGAAATCACCAGCGTCGCGGGTACGCCGAGCCGCCCCGTCAATTCCACCGCGTGTTCGATAGCTTTGCGCGCAATGATGCGCGTCGGCTGCAAGAGCAAAAATTCGTCGGCGCGCACGCCCAACGCGTTTTTCAAATCCGCGCTGTACGCGTCGGGCGGCGGCGGCGGATGATCAAAATCCATCACGTTCGGAATCAACAAACTAAAGGTGTGATTCCGCATACTCAGCTGTTCGCCCGCCGGCGAATTAATGACCACGTGACGCAGCGAAGGCAAATGCGGCGGAAACGCCGTGTCAATGTAATCCCACACGCAGCCAATCCGAAAGCGCTGCCGTTCCCAGAAAAAATCGTGATGATGCGCGACGGCGGGCATCCCCGTTTCCGCGAGCAATTCAGTGAGCGCGAGCCCGAGCGGCAGATTCATCGGAATCGTCAGCGCGTTCTCGACGATCAACAGTTCGATTTCAAAATCGTGAATGAATTGATACAGCGCGTTTTTCAAATCGAGCGTGAGCGCGTGAATCTGCGCGGTGAGCGCGGGCGGGCGTTCGCGCGCGGTGAACGCCACTTGCTGAATGGCTTGAATTTCGGGATGATTGAAATGCGCGCGCGGCACGACGCGGCTGCGTTCCGGCGGCTGATCCGATTCGCCCGAAAAATAAAAACAGGGATGGTTCAAGCCCTCCAACACATGCGCCCATTTTTGCGTTTCGAGCGAAACGCCGTCCGTGCCGTTAAAACGCGTCGAGACAAAACCGATGCGGCGCGGTTTTAATTGACCGCGCCCAATTTGAAATTCGATGGGTTGCGAAAGCATACGCGTCCTAAAATTTTATTTCCCCCCTCGCCTGCGCGTGCCATTGTACAATGTTTTCGCGCGCGCTTCAATCCGCCGCCGCAAATCGCCAAGCTTTTGTTTGAAGCTTGTCCTCAATCGTGATAGAATTGCGGCGTTCGGGCGGCGTCGCGGCGCCGTCCGAACGCCGCAATTTATTTTTTTCATCGAGGCGCAGAACGGCATGACCACACAACAACCCGTTTATATCGGCACCGACGGCGGCGCGACGACAACCAAAATTGGCGGCGTGTGGGCGGACGAATCGCCCATTTCCACCACGCTTTTACAAAATCCAACGAACGGCGAATTGGGTCCCGCCGCGGTCATTCGCGGTTGGGTGGACGGCGTGAGCGCGTACTTGCGCGACAACGAGTTGACGTGGGCGCAGGTTCACGGCGTCGGCATTGCGATTCCGGGCCCGCGCACGAGTTACGGCGTTTTGGAACGCGCGGCGAATCTGCCCGAAAGTTTCGCGGGCTTGGACATTCACACCCTGTATCGCGACGCGCTGTCGGAAGCGGCGGGGCGCGAGATTTTGCTCACCGTCGGCAATGACGGCAACATGGGCGGCGTGGCGGAAGCGGCGCGTCTGCGCGGCGCGACGAACGGCACCGCGCTCATGCTCGCGCCCGGTTCGGGGCTTGGGACCGCGTATGTGGACGGCAGCGGACTCGCGCTCGACGGCGCTTCGCTCGCGGGAATGGAAGGGGGTCACATGCCCGCGCCGCTGCATCTTTTGAACGCGAAACCGTATCCGTGCGGCTGCGGCCGCGATTGGGGTTGCGTGGAAATGTACACCTGCATCGCGGGCTTGCCGTTTTTGCTCGCGGAAAAATTGCGCGAATATCCCGACCATCCGCTCGCCCAATCTTCGCTCGGACCCAAAGAGCGCGCGCTGACGCTGCGCGGCTTGGCGCAGCAGGGCGACGCGATGGCGCAAGAAATTTTTGATTTTCAAGCGCGCGCGCTCGGTCTGCATCTGGCAAATCTGGCGATGGCGCTCGACCCCCAATTTGTCATTATCGGCGGCGGCTTGATGGATCCGCACGCCACCAGCGACGCGTTCCGCGCCCGCTATTTGAAAATCGTTTGGAAAGCCGCCGAACCCTATCTGTGGGATTCGCAGCGCCGCAAAATGCAAATCGTGCCTGCCGCGCTCGGCGATTTGTCGCAAGCGATTGGCGCGGCGCTGGTCGCGCTCTATACGGCGCGCGCACACGCCGCCGCATAACGTCGTTTCTCGAACCAAAATTTTTTACGTCGGGGCGAATTCGTTTCGCCCCTCTTTTTTTCCAAGACCCCAAGAGTTGGCGCAGCGTAACCGTCGCGAGAAACCCTTGGGGTCTTGTTGGGAACTATATTTCACGGCGCGGCGTCTTGAAAGTGGAGAAGAGAGCGCCGAATCGTTTCGCGCTCTCTTGGCGTGTACATGAATTTTCGCCAAAATTTATTTTCCCGACGCGGACTGTTCGTCCTCGCCCTCATCCTCGTCGGCGCGCTGGCGGGCGCGGCGTGGCGCTTGTTCGCCGATTTGCCCGCGCCCGACGCGCTCGCGACGCGCGTCTCGCCCGACACGACCAAAATTTTCGACCGCAACGGCGTCCTGCTGTACGAAATTCTCGATCCGCTCGCGGGCCGCCGCACGCGCGTGGCGTTGAACGAATTGCCCGCGCATCTCAAGAACGCGGCGGTTGCGGTCGAGGACGCGAGTTTTTACGAAAATCCCGGCGTGGACACGACGGGCGTCGCGCGCGCCATGTGGCAGTACGTCCAAGAGGGCAAAATCGTATCCGGCGGCAGCACGCTGACCCAACAGCTGGCGCGCCAAGTTTTGCTCTCGCGCGCGGAACAAGAATCGCGGACCATTGCGCGCAAATTGCGCGAAATGCTTTTGGCGCTGCGTATTACGCAAACCTATTCCAAAGACCAAATTCTCGAAATGTATTTGAACGAAATCTATTTCGGCAATTTGGCGTACGGCGTCGAGGCGGCGGCGCAAACGTATTTCGGCAAACCGGCGCGCGATTTGGATTTGGCGGAAAGCGCGCTGCTCGCGGGTTTGATCCAAGCGCCCGCCGCGTACGACCCCTATGTCAATTTTGACGCGGCGCGCGCGCGTCAACAGACCGTGTTGGATTTGATGGTCAAACGCCAACTGCTTGCGCCAAGCGAGGCGGAATGGGCGCGCGCCGAAACGCTGCATTTTCAACCCGTCGGCAAACGCGACCGCATCCGCGCGCCGCACTTTGTGGCGTACGTGCGAAATCTGTTGGAGCAAAAATACGGCGCGGATACGGTCAATCGCGGCGGCTTGCGCGTGACGACCACGCTCGACGTGAACGCCCAAGAGCGCGCGCAAGAAATTATCAAACGCCATATCGCCGCTTTGAAAAATCGCACGCGCAACGAAAACGCGCCCGCGTACAATTTGAACGACGCCGCGCTCGTCGCCCTCGAACCCGCGACGGGCGACATTCTCGCGATGGTCGGCAGCGCGGATTATTTTGACGCCGACATTGACGGCGCGGTGAACGTGGCGTTGGCGTGGCGACAGCCGGGCTCTTCGATTAAACCCATCACGTATGCGACGGCGTTCGCGCAAGATTACACGCCCGCGACGGTTTTATCCGACGTGCCGACGACGTTTCAAACGCGCGAGCAGGAACCGTACGCGCCGCAAAATTTTGACCGCCGCTGGCATGGACCGCTTTCGCTGCGCGCCGCGCTCGCAACGTCCAACAACATGCTGGCGGTCAAGGTGTTGGAGCATGTCGGTTTGCGCGCCATGCTCGATACCGCGCAAGCGTTGGGCATTACGACGTTCGACGACCCCGACCGCTTTGGGCTTGCGCTCACGCTGGGCGGCGGCGAAGTGAAACTGTTGGAATTGACGGCGGCGTACGCGGCGTTTGCGAATCAAGGCAAACGCGTCGCGCCGCGCGCGATTCTCGCCGTGCAAGCCGAACGACCGACGACGAACGATTTGGCTTGGGGCGCGGATCCTTTTTCGTCCGCCAACGGCGTACACGCCGTAACGCCCCAAATCGCGTATCTCATCACCTCCATTTTGTCCGACGATTACGCGCGCATTCCCGCGTTCGGCGAAGACAGCGTGTTGAAATTATCGCAGCCCGCCGCGGCGAAAACGGGAACGACGACGGATTTCCGCGACAATTGGACGCTGGGATACACGCCCGATTTGGCGGTGGGCGTTTGGGCGGGCAACGCGGACAATGCCCCAATGTATCGCGTCACAGGCGTCACGGGCGCGGGCCCAATTTGGCACGATTTTATGGAGCAAACGCTGCGCGGCGTTCCGCCCAAAAAATTTCCCGTCCCCGACGGTTTGGTGGAACGCGAAATTTGCGACGCGTCGGGTTTGCTGGCGACGACGGATTGTGCGCGCGTGCGCCGCGAGTTTTTTATTCAAGGCAGCGAACCGACCGCGCGCGACGACGCGTATCAAGCGTTCTGGATTGACGCGCCGACGGGCAAAATTTGGGCGGACGGCTGCCGAGGTCCGCGCGTGCGCCGCGTGTTTCGCGTGTATCCGCCCGACGCGCTGGATTGGGCGAAAAAAGAAAATCTGACGCTGCCGCCGGAAACGGATTGTTTCGGCAGAGCGCCGACAACGGGCAGCAGCCCGCAGACGGCAGCGAGTTCGTCGTCCGCCCATCGTCCGCCGTTGGAAATTATTTCGCCCGCGCAAAACGCGGAATACGAGACGAGTCCGCAATTGCCCGCGTCGCTCCAACAAATCCAAGTGACGGCGCGTTTGAATCAAGCGTTACAATTCAAGCAAATGACTTTGTATGTGGACGATGCAGCCGTCGGCGTCTTTACGACCGCGCCTTTTCACGCGCTGTGGCAAGTGACGCCGGGCGTTCACGCTGCGCGCGCGGTGGGCGTCACGACGGACGGGCAAACGGTCGAGAGCGCGCGCGTGCGGTTTATCGTGCGAACGGGAGAAAATTGAGACGATATGGAATTGCGGACGGAACGATTGCTTTTGCGCGAGTTTGCGGCGGAAGATTGGCGCGCGGTGTATGCGTACCAAAATGATTTGCGCTATCTGGAATTTTACGAATGGGAACATCGCACGGAACAGGACGCCCGGGCGTTCGTACAAATGCTGATTGAACAGCAGCGCGAAATTCCGCGCACGAAATTTCAACTTGCCATCGCGCTGCCCGCCGCCAACCGAGTGATTGGCAACGTCGGCATTCGCAAGCGCAGCGTGAAAACGCACCAAGCCGATATGGGTTACGAACTCGACCCAAAGATGTGGGGCAGCGGGTACGCCACCGAAGCGGCGGAAGCGCTTTTGCAATTCGGTTTCGCGGAACTGCGGCTGCATCGCATTTGGGCCGAGGCGCTGGCGGCGAACGAAAATTCGATTCGCGTGTTGGAAAAATTGGGGATGCGGCAGGAAGGACGTTTGCGCGAAAAAGAATTTTTCAAAGGGCGTTTTTGGGATACGGTGATTTATGGTATCTTGGCGGAGGAATGGCGTTGGAAAAAGGCGCAGGAACGTTGAGCGTAGGAATTGGGGGATTGGGTAATTAGGTGATTAGGTGATTAGGTGATTAGGTGATTGGGTGATTGGGGATTGGGTGATTGGGGATTGGGTGATTGGGATGAAATTTTTTGGGCTTGCGTGGGCGGCGTGAATTTGAATACGTAACGCTGTCGCGGCGAATACGCAAAACTACTGATGTTTGGTCGCGCGGATTGTGATTAAATCGGCAAGAAAATTGTCATACGTTCGACCTAACGTTTTTCGCGGGTGAGCGCCCGATTCGAGAGGCGCCATGTCAAAAAGGAAATTGCCATGTTCACACAACGACCTTATCTCGCCATAACTATCATGCTCTTGTTTCTCGCCGCGTGCGCCGCGCCGACGACGCTGAACGTGCAGGGCGCGCAGATTCAAAACGACGCGGCAAACGTTCAAATGGCGCCGCCGCAGCAGGCAACGGCAACGCCCGGCGCGACCGCGCCCGTCACGACGACGGCGAACGCTGCCGCGCTGCCGCTCCAGGTTTTGTCCACGTCGCCGCAAAACAACGCGGATGAAATTTCCGTTTCCCGCGACGCGACCAAAATCATTATCCAATTCAATCATCCCGTCGTGCCGCTCGTTTCCGTGAGCGACCAAAAAGGTTTGCCGCAGCCGTTGTCGTTTTCTCCCCAGCTGAGCGGCAGCGGCATTTGGCTCAACACCTCAACCTATTCGTTCACGCCGTCGCAAAATCTCCAAGTGGCGACGACGTACACGGTGAGCGTCGCGCCCCTGACCGACATGCTCGGTTCCAAACTCGACGGCTATACATGGAAATTCAAAACCGCGTCGCCCGCCGTGATTTTGACGTATCCCGAAACGAATACGCAAAACGCGGGCGTGAGCGAACCCATCAGCGTCACGTTCAATACCGAGATGGACCGCGCGTCCGTCGAGTCGCGTTTCAGCGTGACAACCGTACAAGGCAGCGCGCCCGTCGCGGGCAAATTTGAATGGGCGGGCGCGGGCATGAAATTTCTGCCCGACAAACCGCTGGCGTACAACACGCAATATCGCGCGACGTTGAAAGCGGGCGCGCAGGATATCGGCAAGCAAGCCGCCGCGAAAAAAGATTCCATTTGGGATTTTCGCACGACGCGCAAACCGGCGGTTTTGAGTACGCTGCCCAAAAACGGCGCCTTGAATTCGACGGATATTCGCAACGGATTTCAAATCACCTACGCGTCGCCGATGGCGCAAGACGCGGTAACGGTCACGATTCAGCCGACGATAACGAACCGGTATTCGTACTGGAACAATTCCACGCAGCAAACGATTTCGGGCGGCTGGCTCGCGTCGTCAAGTTATACCGTCACCATCAGCGGCAAATCGCAAACGGTGTACGGCGAAACGTTGGGTCAAGACGTTATCGTGAAATTCACCGCCGCGCCGCTCGACCCGGAAGTGTATTTGAACGTGAACGGCGCCGCCGGTTTGTACGACGCGAACGCGCCGCAAATTATTTACGCCACGTATCGCAACGTCCAAGAGATCGAATACGCGCTGTACAACATGCCGCGCGCGGATGTACTGCGCGCCGTCGGCAGCGACCGTTATGAATATTGGGACAAGTACAAACCGAACGCCAATAATTTGCTGCGCGAATGGAAACAAGCGGTGTCCGCGCCGCTCAACGCGTCGCGCGTGATTTCCACTTCGCTGGCGGGCGATAATCCGGCGGCATTGCTCCAACCGGGCGCGTACTATTTGGAAGCGCGCGCCGCGCCGGGCGTACAATCCGCGAGCCGGGCGCGTCACATTCTCATCGTCACGCCGTACAATCTCGCGCTCAAACGCAACGAGAATCAGGCGCTGGTGTGGGCGACGAATCTCGCCACCGGCAAACCGGTCGCGGATTTGCCCATCGCCATTTATACGGCGGACGGCAAAGCGGCGGCGACGGGCAAGACCGACAAGGACGGCGTGTATCGCGGCACGTTCCCGCGGCAGGAATATTACGAACCGCTTTTCGCGGTGAGCGAACAAGACGGTTTGGTCCAAGCCGCCGTCGGTTCGGATTGGAACGACGGGCTTCAAACGTTCGATTTCAATTTAAACACCCAATACGGCGCGCGAGAATATTACGCCAACCTGTACACCGACCGCGCGATTTATCGCCCCGGGCAAACGGCGTATTTCAGAGGCATCTTGCGCCGCGACAACGACGCACAATACAGTTTGCCGACGCAGCTGAAAACCGTGCCGATCAAAGTATTGGACGCGAACGGGCGCGAAATTCTCAAACAAGACGTACCGCTCAGCGCGTTCGGCTCTTTTAACGGCGAAATCAAATTGGCTGAGGGCGCCGCGCTCGGTTATTACAGCGTCGTGTTGGAATTTGGGCCCGACAACCGCCGTTTCTACAACAGCGTGGATTTCCAAGTCGCCGAATACAAAAAACCCGAATTCGAGGTCGCGGTCGCAACCGACAAGGATTCGTACATCAACGGCGAAACGATTCGCGTGGACACTGCAAGCGCGTACTATTTCGGCGGCGCGGTATCCAACGCCAAGGTGCAGTGGCGCCTGTTGACCGACGATTTATTTTTCACTACTGACAAAGTAAAAGGTTGGTGGGACTTCACCGATTACGATTTGACCGCGAATCGTCCGCACGGCGGCGGCGTGGTGAGCGAAGGCAAAGGCGTCACCGACAAGCAGGGCAAATTTTCGTTCACCGTGCCGGCGGATGTACAGGATTATCCGCTTTCGCAAAACTTTACGCTCGACGTTGAACTCACCGACATTAACAATTCCGCCGTTTCGGCGCGCGTCGTCGTACCGGTGCATAAAGGTCAATTTTACATCGGACTGAAACCGCAGAGCTATCTCGGCGCGGTCAATCAGAAACAGGGCGTGGATGTGATTACGGTCAATCCGCAAGGCGACCCGTATCCAAAACAACCCGTCACAATTTCGGTGTACGAACACAAATGGTTCAGCGTGCGCGAAAAAGATTCCGACGGCAATTTTTACTGGAAGAGTTCTTATACCGATACGCTCGTCCTGAGCGACACGCTCACAACCGACGCGCAGGGCGCCGCCACGGCGTATTACACGCCCACTGTCGGCGGCGTGTACAAAATCGCGGCGGAAGGCGTTGACGCCAAGAGCAACGTCATTCGCAGCGCGACCTATCAATGGGTCCCGTCGAACGATTTTGTGAATTGGCGCATCGAAAACAACGACCGCCTTGATTTGGTCGCGGACAAAAAAGAATACAAGGTCGGCGACACAGCCCAAGTTTTGGTGCCTGCGCCGTTCAAAGGCGGACAGGCATTGCTCACGATTGAACGCGGCGGCGTGCTGCTCGTCGAATCGTTGGGCGAAATCGGCAACAGCGAAACGCTGGAAATTCCCATCAAGCCCGAATACGTGCCGACGGTGTACGTTTCGGTCATGTTGGTCAAAGGACGCACGACGGATTCGCCGACGCCGCAATTCAAACTCGGCTATGCGACGCTCAACGTTAATCCCGAAGGCAAAATTCTCGCGGTCACGGTGACGCCCGACGGCAAATTGAACGCGAAAGGTTTGGCGGAATATCAGCCCGGCGACAAGGCGACGTTCACCATTCAAGCCAAGAACGCGGACGGCAAACCCGCGCAGGCGGAATTTTCCGTCGCGCTCGTGGACAAGGCGGTGTTGGCGCTCGCCGATGACCGTTCGACGTCGCTGCAAGACGCGTTCTGGGGTACGCGCGGCATCGGCGTACAAACTTCCGCGTCGTGGGTGCGCTCGGTCGAACGCATCAATCAAAACGTCCAAGCCGAAGCCAAAGGCGGCGGCGGCGGCGGCGCGCCGGAAGAAAGTTCGCCCGTGCGCCGCAATTTTCAGGACACGGCATTTTGGAAAGCGGACGTTGTAACCGATGCGGACGGCAAGGCGACGGTCAGCGTCAACTTGCCCGACAATTTGACGACGTGGAATCTCACCGCAAAAGGCGTGACGAAAGAAACGTTCGTCGGCACGGACAAACTCGAAATTCTCGAAACGAAACCTTTGCTCGTGCGTCCGGTCGTGCCGCGTTTCTTTGTGCCGGGCGATCAGGTATTGCTGGAAGCCGTCGTCAACAACAACACCGCGAACGACGTGACCGTTGACGTGAAATTGCAGGCGACCGGTTTAACCTTGTCAGACAACGCGACGCAGCCGCTCACCGTCAAAGCGAACGACAAAGCCAAAGTGTCGTGGCAGACAACAGTGAATCAAGATGCGAACGCGGCGCAAGTGCAGTTCAGCGCGAACGGCGGCGGATACTCGGACGCGCTCGAAGCAACGCTGCCCGTCGTGCGTCCGTCGTCACCCGAAGTCGTCGGCACGTCGGGAACGGTGGACGGCAAGGTGGCGGAACAAATCAAGGTTCCCGCGAACGCGGATCCAAGCGTCGGCGGTTTGCGAATCACGACCAGCCCCTCGCTCGCCGCCGCGTCGCTCGATTCGTTGGAATTTCTCAAAGCGTATCCGTACGAGTGCGCCGAACAGGTCGTTTCAAAATTTTATCCGAACGTAGTGACGTATCAGGCGTTACAAGATTTCGGCGTAAAGGATGCGGCGCTGGAAAAACAATTGACCGTGAATATCAGCCAACAGATTCAACGGCTGTACCAATTGCAGCACGGCGACGGCGGCTGGGGCATGTGGGCGGCGGGCGATAGTTTTCCGCACACGACCGCGTACGCCATTCTCGGTCTGGATGCGGCGAACAAAGCGGGTTTTGCGGTGGACGATTATGTGATTCAACGCGGACGCGAATATCTGGCGCAATATCTCGACCAGCCGAACGACGCGAACGAACCGTACCGCTACAATCAACGCGCGTTCGTCGTGTATGCGTTGAACGAAACGTCCGAGACGAATGAATACGCCGCGCGCGCGACGGCGCTGTACGAACGCCGCGCGCAGTTGGACAATTTCGCCAAGTCGTATTTGATGATGGCGCTGCATAAAAACGGCAACGACGCGCCAGCGCAGGCGCTGCTGCAAGATTTGACCGCGAACGCCTTGCCCAGCGCGACGGGTACGCATTGGCAAGAAAAGCAGCCCGATTGGTTCTTGATGAATACGGATACGCGCACGACCGCCATCGTGTTGTACGGCATTGCGCGCGTGGACCCGCACAACGCGCTGCTGAAAAACGCGGTGCGCTGGTTGATGACGATGCGCGCGCAAGGGCATTGGGAAACGACGCAGGAAACCGCGTGGTCGCTGCTCGGGCTCACCGAATACATGAAGCAGAGCGGCGAACTGAACGCCAATTACGCGTACGAGGTCGCGGTCAACGGCAAGTCGCTCGGCAAAGAACAGGTCGCCAAAGAGAATCTCGCCGCCAACAAAAATTTTGAGGTGGCGATGCAAGATTTGCTTTTGGACGCGGCGAATGAATTGCTGTTCACCAAAAGCGACGGTCCGGGCAATCTCTATTACAGCGCGTTCTTGAATTACTATTTGCCAGCCCAAAATATCCCGGCGTTGGACCGCGGCGTGTATGTGATGCGTCAATATCTCAAGGTTGACCAAGCGACGTTGCAACCGACGGCGACGCAAATCACGTCCGCGAACGTCGGCGATTACGTGCAGGTGAAAATTACCGTCGTTGCGCCCGGCAACCTGCATTATCTTTTGGTCGAAGACCCGCTGCCTTCGGGCTTTGAAGCGGTGGACACTTCGCTCAAAACGACGTCCGCCGGCGCCACCGCGCCCGAATTGGATAAAGACCTCAGCGGCTGTACGGCGTGCAGCGAGTATTATTATCCGTACTGGTATTACTGGACGAATACGGAACTGCGCGACGACAAGGTCGCGTTATTCGCCGATTACTTGGCGCAAGGCACGTACGAGTATTCGTATCTCATGCGCGCGAGCGTGAGCGGCGCCTTTACGGTTCTGCCCACCACCGCGCAGCAGATGTACGAGCCGGATGTGTTTGGAAGGAGCAGCGGAGCCGAGTTCACGGTGAAATAAAGCGCAAGCAAAAAACCTCGCAGGCGGCGGCGCGAAACGCCGCAAAACCTGCGAGGTTTTTTTCTGCCGAGTACTGGTGTAAAATCGCGGCAAGGAACGTTGACAATGACCCCCGACGATATTTTGTACGATACGTACGCGCGGCAAGACGCGATGCGCGCGCGAACGTAAATACGGGGTTCTTTCGGAAACGTTTTATCAAGCGCATCAGCAAGACAAAAAACCGCCGGATGATTTTTGGATGCGCGCTTGACGACGCGGGCGACGCGCCACGCAGCCCTCAGCCCGCAGTCCTCATTACTCGAATTTATATGCCGCTCCTCGATCTAGATTTATATCGCACCGAAGCATCCGTTTCCATCGCGCCGCGCGTGCGCTTGAGCGTGGTGGACGCGGGGCCGCGCGACGCGGAATTTACGCTGCTGTTTCTGCACGGCTTTGGGGGCCACGCGTTGCAGTGGGAAAAGCAGCTCGCGCGCTATGCGGAAAAATATCGCGTCATCGCGCCCGATTTGCGCGGACACGGTTTGAGCGACCGCCCCGATTCGCTGTACACCATGCCCGAACTCGTCGGCGATTTGGAACGCGTGACGGAACAGTTGCAGCTGCCGAAAAAATTTATCGTCATCGGTCATTCGTTCGGCGGCGCGATTGCGGCGTCGTTCACGGTCAAAAATCCCGCGCGCGTCGAAAAATTGATTTTGATTGGCACGGCGTCGAGTTTCAAACTGGGATTCGCCCAAGAGCTGCTTTCCCGCTTGCCCGTTCAAGCGTTGGAACCGCTGCGCGACAAATTGCCGGTGAAATTTAACGCGCCCCTGTTTGTGATGCAGCGCATGTACACCGACACGGTAGCGCAGTTCGACGGCAAACAGCTCTTGCCGCAAATCCGCGTGCCGACTCTGATTATTTTGGGCGTGCGCGATTTGGTGTTTGACCCCGCGCGCTATGAAGAGGTCGCGGACCTGATCCCCAACGCGCAAATCGCCAAAATTCCCGTGTCCGCGCACATGGTGCAGCTTGAGCGCAGCGACGCGGTGAACCGCGCGATGCAGCGTTTCATCGGCAGCGGTTCCGTTTCGTGGCGCGAAGGACGGCAGCGGGAAAGAGCCAAATTATTGCAGAATCGGCCCTGGCTTTTGCATTACGAAGACGGCGTGCCGTTCACTCTGCAATATCCGACGCAGCCGCTGTTCACTTTTTTGGATATTGCCGCGCGGCGTTTTCCGCGCGCGCAAGCGACGCTGTATTACGGCAGCGCGTTATCCTATCGCTCCCTGCGGCGGCAAGCGAATCGGTTTGCGAACGGCTTGACCGCGTTGGGCGTGAAAAAAGGAGACCGCGTCGCGCTGCTCTTGCCCAATTGCCCGCAGTTTGTGATTGGTTATTACGGCGCGTTAAAAGCGGGCGCCGTCGTCGTCAATCTGAATCCCTTGAGCGACGCGGCGGAATTGAAACATCATTTGCAAGATTCCGGCGCGCGCGTCCTCCTCACGCTGCATCAAAATCACGCGCTCGTTGCCCGACTCAAATCCGAAACGGCAGTGGAACAGCTCATCCTCACGGGCCTCGACGAATACGTTTCCCACGTGCGCCGCTACCTGCTGCGCGGGCGCAATCTGCTGCCGCCGACGCCGCTGCTCGATAAAACGCCGCCGCCCGACGTTCATTATTTGCAAAAATTTCTCGACAACTCGAATAAAGAAACGCCGCTCGTCCAAGTTACGCCCGATGATCTGGCGCTGCTTCAATACTCGACCGGCACGACGACGCTGCCCAAAGGCGTCATGCTCACGCACGCCAATTTGGTCGCCAATACGATGCAGCTGCGCCACTGGATGCCCGACGCGCTGGACGCGCAGGAACGGATTCTCGCCGCGCTGCCGCTCGCCCATTCGTACGCCATGACGACGGCGATGAATTTTGCCATGAGCATCGCGGGCGCACTCATCCTCCTGCCGCACGCGCAAACGGGCCCCATGCTCGAAGCGATTCAAGAATTTCATCCGACGATTTTTCCCGGCGTGCCGAATCTGTATCTCGCCATCAATCAATTTCCCAACGCGCGCAAGTTCGGCGTGAAATATATTCGCGCGTGTTTGTCCGGCGCGGCGCCGCTGCCGTTAGAAGTGCAAGAGGCGTTTGAAAAAATTACGCGCGGGCGTCTGGTGGAAGGATACGGTTTGACCGAAGCGAGTCCCGCCACGCACGCCAATCCAATTTTCGGCGACGTCGTGCCCGGCACGATTGGGCTGCCGCTGCCCGATACGGACGCGAAAATTGTGGACATGGAAACGGGCGCGGATTTGTCCGACGGCGCAATCGGCGAACTCGCGGTGCGCGGACCCCAAGTGATGCGAGGATATTGGAACGATCCCGCGCAAACGAAACGCGCGCTGCGCGACGGCTGGTTGTACACCGGCGACATTGCGCGCATGGACGAGGAAGGTTATTTCACGTTCATTGACCGCAAGAGCGATCTGATTTACAAAAACGGCAAGCTGATTTTTCCGCGCGATATTGAAGAGGCGTTATTCGAACATCCGAAAATCGTCGAAGCCGCCGCGCTGGGCATTCCCATTGACGGCGACCGCTACAATGAAACCATCAAAGCGTTCGTCGTCCCCAAGCGCGGCGAAAAACCGACGACGGACGAAATTATGAAATTCGCGCGCGCGCGTTTGGCGGCGAGCGACGTTCCCGACGAAATCGAATTTTGCGACGCGCTGCCCAAAACTTTTGTCGGCAAAGTGTTCAAGCGCAAGTTATTGGAACAGGAACGGACAACGGATGGCAAAGGCGAATAAACGGCTGGAGCGACGCCGTCCGTTGAGCCGTTTTCCAATCCGTCGGCAGCGCTATGATGTCTGACCGCGCGCGCTGGAACCAAAAATATTGCGGCGATAACGCGCCGCGCCGCGTCAATCCGCGTTTGAAACAATTCGCCCATCTTTTCAGACCCGGACGCGTCCTCGACCTCGCCGGCGGTTTGGGGCAAAACGCGCAGTGGCTGACGACACAGTCCGCGCAATGGCGCGCGGTGGTCGCGGACATTTCCGACGCGGCGCTCGAACAGGCGCCGCCGTCGCTCGCGCGCGTCTTGTGCGATGTCGCCGCGCTGCCCTTTCCCGCTCACGCCTTTGACGCCATTCTCTGCACGCGCTTTTTCGACGCGCGCGTCATTTTTTCGGAATGGCTCGCGCCCGGCGGCGTCGTTTTTTTTGAAACCTTTACCGTCGCCGACGCCAAATACAATCCCGCGTTCAACCCCGCGCACCGTTTCGACCTCGCCGCCGTCCCCCAAATTTTCGCCGCGCTCGAAATCCTCTATTTGCAAGAAACCGACGACGGACAGCACGTCGTGGCGACAATTGTGGCGCAGCGCCGCGAATTGCAACGCGTCGGCGCGCAATAAATGATTTCCTAACGCTCGTTTGGTATCCTCACGCCATCAAATCAATGCGGGAGGAACCATGTCAAAACGACTCTTTTTCATGAGCTGGAGCGCGGGCATCGCCGCGCTTGGCATCGCCCTGGCGGCGATTTTACTGAATCCCGGCGCGCCGCGCGCCGCGGCGCCGACGACGCGCACGCGGCAAACCGAACCGCGCCTCAACGCGGTGGCAATTCCCCAAATGCAGTTGGCGGCGGAACGCGTCGGCGTCAAAGGCGCGCTGGCGCCGCAAGCGTTTCCCACGCTGCCTTCGCTGAATCCGGGCGGTCAGACCCAGCCGCCCCCAGCGCAGCCGACCGCCGCGCCGCCACAATCGGCGCCCACCGGCAGCTCGCGCATCGCGCGCGTCGTCACGTACCAATTCTTGGACGACGACGGCAATCCCATAGACCTTTACGGCGAATTTCCGGCAGAGACCAAGACCTTTGGCATGCAAGTAATTGTCAACAGTCCAGAGACGATCGAGGTCAAAGGCGTTTGGCTTACCGACGACGTACCGGGTTGGCCCTCCAATACGGAAATCTCTAGCGGCGTAGGCAGCGCCAGTAACGCCCAAAACGGCTTGCGCTTTACGCTGCAGCGCAAAAACGGCGAAGCTTGGCCCCCCGGCGCATACCGCTTTGAATTGTACGTTGACGACAAACCGGAAACCACGATCAAGTTTCGCGTCGCGGGCGCCGAAACGCAGCCCTCGGCGCAAACGACGCCCGGAGCGTCCAACGCGCCCAATAGCGCCGCGACCGCCATCGTCTATCAAGACGATTTTTCGGATTGTTCCAAAATGTGGACCGGGGAAAACGAACGGCTCAACTATACCTGCGCGATGGGCGCGTATTACATGACGCGCAAGGTCGCGGATTCGGTAGGCATGTCGCTCATCGAGGGCAATTTTGATAACGCCACATTTACGGTGGACGGATTTTATACGGCATTATCTACGCCCAGCGAATATGGCTTGCTCTTTCGCATGAACAGCGATGGCAATAGCGGTTACGGCGCGGGCGTTTATGAGGGCAAGTACACGATCTTTCGTTTTGACGACGGCAAAGTTCAAGAACTGGTCCCCTATACGCCGAATCCGAATATCAAATCAGGCAGCGCCGAAGCCAACCAAAATACGATCCAAGTGGCGGCCTACGGCGACCAAATTGCGTTATACGTCAACGGCGCGCACATTACGACGGTGACCGACAAAACCTATTCTAGCGGCGCCGCCGGGCTGTACGTCTATGGCAAACAAACGCCGCTGGATGCAGTGTTTGACAATCTCGTCATTGCAAAATTCAACCAGCCCCCAACCTTTCCGTCCGCGTCCAATCAAGACACAGCGCCGACCTCGCCGTCCGCCGAATCTGCCGACAATTCGAGCGGCGCGTCCCAAAACCCGTGCCAAGTCGGACCCGATGAAGCGGGTTTCTTGATTAGCAACGGCTATGCCGCCGTCATGCGCTTTACCATCGGCGGCGGTCAATGGGGCACGCACGATTACGACGTTCCCGCCGACGGAAAATTGTACCTCATCGTTTTTCCGCCCGGACGCTACACCTATACCGCATCCGTGCCGGGCGTCGGCGCTGATCACGGCGAACCCTACGATTACAAGGGCGGTACTTGCCGCAAAATTGATTATGGTCCCGGCAATTAGCCGGAATTTCAAGCGCGTTGCCCATGAGCGGTTGATTTTGCCGCAGAAAATGAAAATGGGCAGCGGCGAGGCAAAGGGCGATGAACGCCGTCGCAGAAATTTGCCGTATCGTTTCAGAGGATCCGAGCCATGCTAAAAAATTTTACGTTCCTCCTCATCGTACTCGGGGCATTGTCAGCTTGCGGCGGCGGCGCGCCCGCGCCAACCACTGCGCCGACCAGCGCGCCCGTCGCCCAAGCCAATGCCGCGCCGACAAACGTCATCGCGCCGACGCGCGCCCAACCGACCAATCCGCCCAACACTCTCGCGCCGACGAGCGCGCCCGCCGCGCCGTCTCTCGCGCTCGTCGGCGACGCAAAAGTTTGCGAGACGTGCGCGCTGTCGCCCGGCGGCATATTCGCGCTGGCGCCCAGCCAACAGTCCGCGCCATCCGAATACAAAAGCGTCAAAAATCCCAATCACTCGATCGTCAACGCCGTAATGACCACCGGCGTTCAGGGCGAGAAAAACGAGCCGCTTGATAACGTCTCGGATTTCGATCCGAACGCGCAAACCATTTACGCGATAGTCTCGACGCACGACACTGCGCCGGGCAGCGTCGTGAGCGCGCGTTGGATTGCGGTTGACGTTCCCGGCGAAAAACCCAACGCTTTTATCACCGACTCGCAAATCCAAGTCGAGGGCGACGTCAACGTTGCCTTTTCCTTGAGCCGCGACGCGGCGCAGCCCTGGAGCGCCGGCAAGTACCGCGTCGAGGTGTACGAAGACGGCGAAGCGGACGGCACGATTGATTTCACCATCGGCGGCGCGTCCGCGTCAACGCCTTCGCAGCCAACAAACGCGCCGCGCATCGAACGCGTCGTAACGTACCAGAATTTGGACAATCAAGGCGAACCGATTGATGTCAAGGGCGAATTTCCCGCCAACGCGACCGCGCTGCGCGCGGCAGTGTATGTGAAAACCAACGCGCCCGTTTCGATTAATGGCGTGTGGACGGCGGTGAACGCGCAGGACCTTCCCGCCAACCAAAAACTTTTTGAACGCCAAGCTGGCGCCGACAAGGAAAATAACGTTTTGGTATTTTCGATTGCGACGCAAAACGGCGAGCCGCTGCCGCGAGGCACGTACAAACTCGATTTGTACAGCGCGGGCAAATTGTTACACACCGCCGCGTTCCGCGTCGGCGATTCCACCGCGCAGCCGTCGCAGCCCTCGCAGCCCTCGCAGCCATCGCAGCCATCGCAGCCCGGCGCCGCGATGCAATTCACGTATCAAGGCAAACTCGACGTGACGCCCGCATGGAGCGCGCCTGCCGCGCTCGTTCTCGCGCCCAACGGCGATTTGTATGTCGCGGAATCCGGCGCGGTGCGCCGCGTCAAACAAGATTTGTCCAGCGCGCGTTTTGGCGAAATGAGCATCTCGCAGGGCGATGGAAAATTGGGGCCCATCATTCCCGGCATCGCCGCCGATTCGCAATCCAATATCTGGGTCGCCAATCCGCAACATTCCAACGTTCAAAAATTCAGCGCCGACGGAAAATTCCTCTTGCGATTCCCCGGCGACGACAGCGTCACGTACGACAAGGACGGCGAAATCAATCAAGCGTACGGCGTCGCGGTGGACAAACAAAATAATCTCTATGTCGCCGACACGCTCAACAACCGCATCCAAAAATTTGACGCGAACGGCAAGTTTCTCGCCAAGTGGACGAATCTCGGCTTGAAATCGCCCATCGGCATCGCCGTTGACGCGCAAGGCAGCGTCTATGTCGCGGATACGGGCAATCATCGCGTCGTCAAACTCGATCCGCAAGGCAAAATGCTTTGGCAATTCGGCAAACCGGGCGCGGGCGACGGCGAATTCAATGGTCCCTGGAGCATCGCGCTCGACGCGACGGGCAACGTTTTGGTCACGGACAATTTCAATCAACGCGTGCAGGTCTTGGACGCGCAAGGGAAATTTCTCGCCAAGTTTGGCGGCAAAGGCACGGGCGCAGGACAGTTTGACAAACCCGTCGGCGCGCTCGTCGCGCCGAGCGGAAACGTCTATGTCGCGGACGCCGGCAATAACACAGTGCAAATTTTTGCCGCCACCGCATCCAACGGAAATTCGTCCGCGCCCAATAATCCCGGCGGCGCCTCAAACAGCGCCGGACGTATGATCGCGGATCTCGGTTTTCGTCCCAATCAGGACGGTTTCAGTTTTGAGAATTACGGCGGCGATTATCCGAATGAGCAGAGCGATTTGTTTGTCGAAGATTTGATTCGCATGTTCGGCGAACAAGCCGTGTGCGCCGGTTTCAAGAATGGCGTATGTCAAGTCGCGCCGGGCGCGTTAGAATTTGCAGACGAGTGGAATGTGAGTTCCAACGGCGGACACTGTTATGGCTTTGCCGTGCTCTCGCTGTTGTTCTTTCAAGGCAAAGAAACGCCGCAGCGTTTTGGCGCGACGCGCATCGCCGATTTGAAATACGACAATCAGAATCTTCAGCGCGCGCTCATGTATTATTTCGCCTGGCAAGGCGTCAACCCGGTCCAACAGACGCTGCAAAATTCGCTCAAGCAAACGCCCAATCAAGTTCTGGACACGGTGATTGCGGGCATTAAAAATAACGATCCGGTCGCGCTGGGCATCATTCAACGCACCGGGCCCAACCGCGGCGGACATGCCGTTACGCCGTACGCCGTCCAAGACAAGGGCAACGGACGGTACTATATCTGGATTTACGACAATAACTATCCGGGCGCGGAACGCTATATCGAAATAGACCGCAACGCCAATACGTGGAAATATACGTTTGCCGCCGTCAATCCCGCGCAAGACCCTCATCCGTGGGGCGGCGGCGCCAACGATCGGAGCATTGCCGCCATTCCCGTTTCTCTGAACGAAGGGCGCGGCGAATGTCTCTGGTGTAACGTGGTCGGCAGCGCATCGAGCAAACCGCTCACGCGCCTCGCGCTGCACGGCGGCGGCAACATGCTCCTCACCAACAGCCGGGGCCAACGCATCGGCTGGTTGGACGGCAAATTTATCAATGAAATTCCCGGCGCTCAAGATTTCACCGTTCTCGGCGGTTTGGGCGAACCCGATATTCCCATCTATACCGTGCCGGCGAATGAGCAGTACGACGTGCAGCTCACGGGCAACGTTTTGAGCGATAAAGCCAAATCGCAGCTGTATGTTTTTGGCGGCGGCAAATCGCTGAACGTTGACAATATCGCTCTCGCCACCGGCGTCACGAACGCGCTCACGCTAGGAAAAAATCTCACGGCGTTCGCTTACGCTCCCGAAACGACAGAGAACCCGCTCATCACCTTGACGATTGACGGCGCGCAGGAAGATTACTATTTCGCGTTCGACGATCTAGAAATTGACGCCGGCAATTCTTTGGCGTTCACGTTCAACGAAAAGGACGAAACGCTCGCGCTCGTCAGCGACAACGGTTTTGGCGCCAACGATACATTCGGCTTGACGCTGCGGCGCGTCGGCAGCGACGGCACGCAAATCTACAAAAACGACAACGTTAATCTCAACCACAGCAATACGCAATCCATCAACTATGGCGCTTGGGACGGCAAAGAAAATCTGGAAATCGGCGGCAATTAAACACAACCGCGCCGACAATCCTAAAAAAGCGCCCCACAAAAAACGGGTTTGGTCTTGCGACCAAACCCGTTTTTTTTCGCGCTACTTGAGGGTCATGACTATAATCTTGCCGTTTTGAATTATGACCGAGCTTTCGGGAAAACTTGCCGCGCCCGGCCCGCTAATCGCAAGCGCAAAGCTCACAATGCCGTCCAAATCTTGGACCTCGCTGATGGTATATTTCGCGCCCGCCGCCGCCGCCGTTTGCAAATAGCTCTTGAGATTGTCCGCGCCAATGCCATTGACGGAACCGAGAGTATAGACCACGTCCGCGTCGAAAAAAGGCATGGCGGCGTTGACATCGCCCCGATTGAGCGCGTCGAAAACGCTCTGCACGAGCGCGGCGCCGCCGTTCGAATCCGGCGCCGTCGTCGGCGCAATCGCGGTTTCCTCTGCGAACGTGGTGGGCGTTTCCATTGACGCTTCGCTAGTCGCCTCCGCCGTCGGCGTTGCGTCAGCGTCCTGCGGCGCGGAAACATGCGTCGCCGTCCACGTCAATTCGGTATCCACGTCGCCACAAGTCGTTTTGCCGGCGATATTCAAGGTACCGTGCGCTTGATTGTCGGAATCGAATACCCCCGCAAAAACAAAACGCATGTCGTCGCCGTTGGTGAGAATGACCGAAAAATTCCGGTCCTGGATCGCGCCGTCGTCCGGCGTTGTGCCATAAAAACCGCTGGCGGAACAACCGCCGTTATTGACCGCATAGTTCAAACCCGCGTACGTAATTTTGCCGTCCGCGACGGTAAACTGAAGCGGATTGTCGCCGGAACTCGTCCCTTCCCAATCGCCCTCGCGCGAGGTAAAAAGGGTTGACGCGCGCGGCGTTGCCGTCGCTTGCCGAGTCGGTTCAGGCGGCAGAGTCGGCGTACTCGCCTCAACTATCGGCACGGCGCCCGAAGGCGCTTGAATCGTGAACGTATCCGCGAAACCCGAAAGCTGCGCGTCGTAATTAAATTTGCCGAACACGGCGGGTTTGGATTTTACGGGTCCCGCGAAATTATAGACGATGCGATACACATTGCCGTCGGGACATACCGTCGCTTGAAAAGCAAACTCGGATAATTTTGCCGCGTCAATCTCATCCGCGTTCAAGCCGGCTTCTTGAATCATCTTGGGCAGAACCGCTTCAAACGCGGCGCGGTCGCCGTCGTACACCGCGCACGCTTGCCCGCCCACGCTGGCTGCACCCGTTTTCTTGAACGCGGTTTGCGCGAAATCCATTTTAGTGACAGTCCGCACAATGTCTTGCGGTCTGAAACTCATCGAACTGGTTTGGGAATTCGGCAAGAGATACCATTGCGCGGCGGACTGCCCTTCCAAGACGCCGCGCATGTACATTTTGTCGCCGAGAACAATGAGCTCTAACGACGGATTGGTTGGCGCGAAACCGGCGAGTACGCCTACGAACGAACCCAAAAAACCGCCGAGCGTGTAATGCAGATCCGACGCGTGATTTTTGCCGTCGAGCGTCACAATCGTTACGCGATCAGGGTCGTCGTTCGGATTCGGTTGACGCGGCAGCAGGAAAAATTCCGGCGAGGTTGAAACGGCGCCTTGAAGTCGAAAATTTTCCGCCGCGTCGAATTTTTTGAATGAGCCCAATACGACAGCGGACGCGTTCTCGGATGTGGCTGTCGGCGCTTGGGTAGGCGCGGCGGTGGGCGCGGCGGTGGACGCGGCAGTGGGCGCGATAGTGGGCGGCGCGAGGGTCGGCGCTGGCGTGGGCGGAACGGGCGTCAGGGTCGCGCCGCCGCACGCGAGCAAAAATGCGGCGCCGACGACGCCAAACGCGAGCAAACTCAAAAATCGAAGCGTTCTCATTTTTTATCCTTTGGCGCGTGCGCGCGATACTTGGCATCGCGCGCGCCGCGCCGCGCAAGCTCTATCCTTTCGCGCACGATCCGCGCGAAACGTGAGCGCAAGTATATATCAAGATGTTTATTTGAGTTGGCTATAAACGTTTTCGAAAACGTTTAGGAGCTTGGACGCAACCGCAAGCGCCTTGTTTGCGCGCGTGCGCTTGTGCTATAATCGTACCGAATTTTTATGGCGCACGTACTCGCGGTCACGAATCAAAAAGGCGGCGTCGGCAAGACGACCACCGCCATCAATCTCGGCGCGGCGCTTGCCGAAATGGGTCACTATACCTTGCTCGGCGACCTTGACCCACAAGGCGGTTTGTCGCTCGGCTTGGGTCTCGCCGCGCACGACCTCGACCTCACCATTTACAATATCCTCACCGATACGCGCATTCCCGTCGCGGGCATCACGCATCACATTCGCCCGCATCTCGATTTGCTGCCCTCCAACATTGACCTCGCCGTCGCGGAATTTCAACTCATCGCGCAAATGGGCCGCGAATACATTTTGCGCGAAGCGCTGCAAGGCGTTCGCAACACGTACGAATACATCGTATTGGATTGCCCGCCGTCGCTCAATCTTTTGACGGTGAACGCATTGACCGCCGCCGACGCCATCCTCGTGCCGTTACAAGTGGAATACTTTGCCATGCGCGGCTTGGAACAATTGATGGACGTTTTTTCGCGCGTGCGGCGGCGGCTGAATCCGTCTCTGGAAATTTTGGGTATCGTGCCGACGATGGTGGACGTGCGGCGCACCAACGACCAACAAATTCTCCAAGAAGTGACGCAGGCATATCCGGGGCTGCTGCTCGATGTGTATATCAAAGAGAGCATCCGTTTTGCCGACGCGCCGCGCCATCAACGCTCGATTCTCGAACTCGACCCGAAACACGACGGCGCGCGCGCGTATCGCAAACTCGCCAAATTGGTTTTACAACGTTACGGCGAATGGTCGGAATTTCAAGAGCGCCAAGAGCAAGCGTATTTGAATCCCGTTCCGCCGATAGAATCCACGCGCGAGGCGAGCGAGCTCAATTCAAACCGCGCGGAAACGCCAAGCGCAATTAACGCGCCCGCTGCAAACGTTCAAGCAGAGACAACGCGCGCAATGGACGCGTTGGATGCAAACGTCAACGCGGATACGCCAAACGAACCGCGCGCGTTGGATGCAAATCTCGCGGAAACGTCGCGCGCAATGGACGCGTTGGATGCAAACGTCAACGCGGATACGTCAAACGAACCGCGCGCGTTGGATGCAAATCTCGCGGAAACGTCGCGCGCAATGGACGCGTTGGATGCAAACGTCAACGCGGATACGTCAAACGAACCGCGCGCGTTGGATGCAAATCTCGCGGAAACGTCGCGCGCAATGGACGCGTTGGATGCAAACGTCCAAACAGAGGCGACGCGCGCAATGGAGGCATTGGAAACTACTTTGCCGCCTGACGCGGACTTGCATCCCCACAACGGGAGCGTTCCGATTCCGCCGCCGCCCGCGCCCGTCGAAACCCCCAACGTCGCTTCCGAATCCAGATTCGCCTGATTTAAAAAACGTCCATGCGGTGCGATACAGTTTTTCGGTTTCGTATCCTCCTGAGGAGTTGATTCATGCCAGATGACAATGCTCGTTCTCCGCGGCGCCGACCGGTGGATGTATTGTTTGGCGAAGAGGTGGAATTAAAACCCAAACCTTCTGCCGCCAACGCCGCCGCGCCCGCCGCCCAAACGCCCGGTTACATGGTCGAAGCGCCGCGTCCGGTGACCGCTTTGCGTCCGCCGCCGCCGGAATTTCCAACCGATTGGCGCGCCGCGACGCCGCCGGAAGCGGTCACCGTTTCAGAACCGCCCGCCGAAAATTTTGCGGCTGTCGAAAACGTTGTCCCGCCGCCGACGCCCATTCTCGCCAAAACGCCGGAACCGGAGCCCATCGCGGAAGCGGTATCGTTCACCGTTCCCGAACGCCCCGCGCCCGTCGAACCCCAAGTCGCGCCTACAGTTGAACCTGCATCAGTCGCGCCTGCGACAGCCGCCGCGCCGCCCGCGCCGCCGTCCGTGTACGGACAAACCGAACTATTGGAACTTTCGCAATTTGTGGATCAACTGTATCAAAATGTGGCAGAGGAAACGAGCGACAGCGCGGCATTGAACGCGGAATGTTTGACAAAGCTAAACGTCGCGCGCGCGGCGATTGAACGCGGCGCATACGCGCCCGCCGAGACCGCCGCCGAACAAGTCAAGGCGCGTTTGCTTTTGGCGCGCGCGAGTCGCGCGGCGGCGCGGACCCTTCAAACGCGTCTCGTGTTCGGCTGGCTCGTAGTCGCGTTGGCTGGCGGTTTGATTTTATTTTTACTGCCCTTTGCGGCGCGGCTGATGCCTGCCATCATTCCACTGCTGCGCGGAATGGCAATGGGCATTTTGGGCGGCGCGGTCGCCGCGCTGTGGGGCTTGACGCGCGCGATTCGCGGACGGACTTTTGAGCCAAACATGACGCTGCAATTCGGCATCGCGCCATTGCTCGGCGCGGCGTTCGGCGCGCTGCTGTACGTCTTGTCGCTCTTGGGCGTTCTCGCCGCGCCCGGCGCGTTGAATCTGCCCGGCGAACCGTGGTTGATGTATGCGTTTGCCTTTGGCGCGGGATTCTTGAGCGCACGGAGCGTCAACCTGATTTCGACGCGGCGCAAAACGACGCGCAATCAGGTCTAGCCGGTTTCGCAGCAAGGGGGTCAGCTATGCCGCAATCGAACGAAGGAATTTTGCTCCTGATTGGAGCGTTGTTTCTTTTGCTGGGCTTGCTGGGCGGCGGTTTTGAAATCTCTGCCATCAAAATTCCGCCGGTCGGAAAATTTACGCGCGGTTTTGCTTTTGCCATCGGCGCGATTGTTTTTGGCATGGGGCTGTTCCGTTTGCTCTTGCCCACCCCCATCGTCATTACGCCAACGACGCCGCCGCCCACCGCTATCCCGACAGCCATGCCCCCGTCGCCCGTTCCGCCAACCCAAGTTAGCGCGCCGACGCAGCCCGCGTCAACCGCGCTGCCGGAAACAACTATGCTGCCGCTTGGCGCTACAATTCAGGATGTGACGGTTGATTATGATGTAACGCGTTTCGAGAAAAAGGGGCTGCTCATTCATGTCAAATTCAACGTCTCGGGCATGAAAAATAAAGTGGGGCGCGCGACGGCGTATTTCAATTATCAAGACGGCAGCCCGCTCAAGGACCGCAACGGCGCCTTTGCCACTACCAATGGCAACGTCGCCGTGGACCAGCCCTTTACGCCGGGCTATGACGTGACGCAATACGATAACCTGGAACTCTTTCTCCCCTATGATGAACTCGAATTGGATTCCGGAGCATACAATCTCAAGTTCCACGTCGAAATTTGGGAGAGCGCGCATCCCGAAAATCCCGCGCTCGCCGTCTCGCCCGACATTGATTTCAATTTCACCAAATAACGCGCGCGCCGCGCATCCCGTCGGCATCTGCGGCAGCTGTGTCCAAAAATGCGCTCGGAAATCCTGCCGGGTCTTGCAATACCTTCGCCAAAATGCGAAATCGGGCGAACAGAGTTCGCCATGAGATATTCGGACGTTTGTAACCGCTTGCGGAAACAACCAAAGCGAGTTAGAAAATCTGCGTTCATCCGCGTTTATCCGCGTCCAAATCTCGGAACTGTGATGTACCGTGTCAGGTCTTGCGATGTTTATTGAGTTGTCTATAAACCACACGAGGATAGAATGTCCAAAACGTTATTGGTCTTGAACCCGATGGCGGGTCACGGCGCAACGCTCAAGATATTTCCGCAAGTGGCAAACGCGCTGCAAAAAGCGGGGATGCAATACGATCTGGTGCATACGACCGCGCCCTTGCACGCGGTGCAAATTGCCTGCGATGCGCCCGCGCAGGGATACGAACGCATCGTAACGCTGGGCGGCGACGGCATCGCGCACGAAGTGGTGAACGGTTTATTGCGCGCGTCGAGCGAAGGCGAAACGATTGCGCTCGGCATCATTCCGCTCGGCACGGGCAACGATTTCATCAAATCCCTGCCGCCCGCGCTGACGCCGGGGCAAACGCGCGACGATTGGCAAGCCGCCGTGACGCGCATCGTCAACGGCAAAACGATATTGGTGGACGTGGGCAAAATTACCGGCGACGTACCCGCGCCCGGGCATCCGCAGCCGCAGTATTTCACAAACGGCATGGACGTCGGTTTCGGCGCGCGCGTCGCCAAAGCGGTGCGCGGCAATTCGCTCACCGGCACGGCGGCGTACTTGATGGCGATTATGCAGGTCTTGGTGGATTACAATTTGCCGCACATTCGTCTGACGCTCGATTCCGGCGAAACCATCGAACTCGACACCACCCTGACGGCGATAACGAACGGACGCTGTTTCGGCTCTTCGTTTTGGCTGACGCCGCAAGCGGATATTCAAGACGGCATGTTGGACGTAATCATTGCCAATGCGTTGGGGCGCGTCGGCATTTTGCAAATCATCCCCCAGTTGATGAAAGGCGCGCATCTGAATCATCCCGCCGTTTCGTTTCGACGCGCGCGCCATGTCATCGTAGAAGCGTCCGCGCCGATGATTATCGAAGCGGACGGCGAATTGCCGTTCCTCCACGCGCGGCGTTTGGAAATCGAAATCTTGCCGAAACGCTTGCGCGTGATAGCGTAAAAAAAATCGGGCGCGCCGCGCCCGATTTTTTATTGCCGTTTATTTTTGCACCCCTACAACCGCCGAACGTAACGCATTGGGAAACCGCGCGCCGTTCACTCCCGCCGCAAGATTTTCCCCAACACATTCAACAAATCGCCAAACACATTCAAACGCGCGCGCAGGAAATCTTGTTGCAGCGCAATCGTATCGCCAAATACCATTGTATTGTCGTTCTTGGCGTCATTTTGCGCCCATGCCGGCTGCCCGTTCGGATTCGGACCGCTCGAACGCGCAAACTCGAACCAATACGCGCCGACGCGTTTCGCCATTTCTTCATCCGCCGCGGCGAAATAGGTCTTGGTTTCGGGCGCGAGCGTCCCGGTGTCAAACACAAATGGAATCTCGCCGCCGTGCGGAACGCCGGGTTCTTTGCCGCGCAAGTTTTGCGGAATATAGTCAAAGTAATAGCGCCAACTCGGCGCGCGCGCCGAATGTAAATCCGAGATGCGTTTGGCAAAGGCGGTGAAAATCAAATCACGAATCAATTCTCTGCCCAAAGTTTCATTGTCGTTCACGCCCGGATACAACGGTTTGAGCGCGATCTTGAACGCGCCCATTTGTTTAATCACCTCTGCCGGGTCAACGCCGAAACTCGCCACAACCGTCGCCTCATCGCTGTTGCTGCCGATGATGAGCGGCACGGCGGCTTGCTGCCCCTTTTGAAACGTGTCGAGCAGCGGTTCGGGCAGCGCGGCGTCGCCGACGACAAAACCGGGCGCGAGCGTCATGCCCTTTTGATTCAACGACGCGAGTTTTTCCGCAGGCGCCGCGCGCAATTGTTCCAACGTCGCGTTCGCGCCGTCAAGCCCCAACGCGTCCGCGACTTGGATGCCCGCGGCGAGCGCTTTGGCGCGCGTGGCGCTCGGAATGCCGTACGCGCTTTCCGCGATGCCTTTGTGAAACAGTCCTTGCGCGAGCGGCGACGCGAACAACGCGAGGACGCTTTGCGCGCCCGCCGATTCGCCAAAAATCATCACGTTGTTCGGGTCGCCGCCAAACTGGGCGATATTTTCCTGCACCCATTTCAACGCGGCGATTTCGTCGAGCAAGCCAAAATTCACCGTGCCGTTCGGATACGCTTGATCCAGCGCGGGATGCGAAAAAAAGCCGAGGGGTCCAAGCCGATAGTTGAGCGTGACGACGACGGCGCCGCGTTCCGCCAGCGCGGCGCCATCGAACCAGGGCTGACCGCCATCGCCAACGACCAGCGCGCCGCCGTGAATCCAAACCATCACGGGCAATTTGGCATGCGCGTCCGTCGTTGGCGTCCAAACGTTCAAGTACAAACAATCTTCGCTTTGCGCGTTGGCTGTGCCTGCGCCTTGAATTTTCGCTGTGGGCTGCGGACACGCGCTGCCGAACGTCGTCGCGTCGCGCACGTCATTCCACGCCGCGACGGGCTGCGGCTCGCGCCACCGCAAAGCGCCAACCGGCGGCGCGGCAAAGGGAATGCCTTTGAAAACGTAGAGATTATTTGCGCGCGCGCCTTTTATTTCGCCTGAATTAATTTTCACGCGCGGCGCGTTGAAAGATGAATCAACAGTTGGAGGCATGGGCGGGGACGCGGTTGCGGCGATCACGGGCGCGGAAGTTGGCAGAGTCGTTGGCGCGGCGGGGGCGCGACACGCGCCGAAAAGCATCGCGCTAACGCACAAGCAAAAAATCCATCTCATCTGCATTGTCTTTTGTCTCCTCACGCCGCCGCGCTCTGGCGCTATCGCACAATATTCTCATCATCCAAAAACTCTACCGGCGCTTTATCGCTGCCCTGTTCCCACATCATGGAAAAAAACCAAATTCCGTTTCCGCCAATCACAAAATCGGCGGGCGTGAATTTCATTTTTGAATCGAGAGGCGGCTCTGTGCGTTCAGGATTGTATTCCGCCGACCAGCCAAAGATATTCCCGTCCCACCTCACGCCTTTCGCATGTAGGGTATTGGCAAAGATTCGGACTTTGTCTAGAGATGGAATGCTGGCATGTATTGCCTCTCGAATTTTATCGCCCACACAAACCAAAATCAAATTGGATAGTTGACTCTTCCTGCCGAAAAATCAACTATCCAACTATCGCACCACCGCACTATCGCACTATCGCACCACCGCACTATCGCACTATCGCACCACCGCACTATCGCACTATCGCACTATCCCCCTAAAACAACCCCTTTACCTTGCCCGTGTTCAAATCCAAATCCACGTCATAGAACGCGGGGCGCGTGGGCAGGCCGGGCATCGTCCGCATGGTGCCGACGAGCGGATACAAAAAGCCCGCGCCGACGCTCGCGCGAATGTCGCGAATGGGAATGCGGAAACCGGTGGGCGCGCCTTTTTGCGAAGCGTCGGCGGTGAAACTCAGATGCGTTTTCGCCATGCAAATCGGCAGACCGCCAAACCCGTTGCGCGTGTACAATTCGATTTTCGTTTCCGCTTCGGGCGAAAAATCTACGCCGTCGGCGCGATAAATTTCGCGCGCAATGATTTCGATTTTTTGTTTGATGGGCAAATCGAGCGGATACAAAAATTCAAAATGCGACGGCTGCTTTGCCGCGTCCATCACCGCGTCTGCGAGTTCAATCGCGCCCGCGCCGCCGTCCATCCAATGCGTGGATTGAACCGCCACCGAGCCGCTCTCCTCGACCAAGCGTTTCAAGAGTTTGACTTCATTGGCGGTATCGTATTTGAACGAATTGATGGCGACGACCACCGGCACGCCGAATTTTTTCGCGTTCTCGATGTGACGCAGCAGATTCGGCAGCCCCGCTTCGAGCAGCGCGAGATTTTCTTCGGTGTACGCCTTGTCGAGCGGACGCCCCGCGACCACTTTGGGCCCGCCGCCGTGCATCTTGAGCGCGCGAATCGTCGCCACCATCACGACGACATCGGGAACCAAACCCGAATAGCGGCATTTGATATTCATGAATTTTTCCATGCCGATATCCGCGCCAAAACCGGATTCCGTCACCACATAGTCCGCGAGTTTCAACGCGATTTGGTCGGCGACGATGGACGAATTGCCGTGCGCGATATTAGCAAAGGGTCCGGCGTGAACGAACGCGGGCGTGCCTTCGAGCGTCTGCATCAGGTTCGGCATGATCGCGTCTTTCATCAAAACCGTAATCGCGCCCGCGACGCCCAAATCTTCGGCGGTCACCGGTTCGCCCTGCGTGTTCGTCCCAATCACCATTTTGGAAAAACGTTCGCGCATGTCGGGCAGCGAAGTCGTCAAACCGAGAATCGCCATGATTTCGCTCGCGACGGTAATATCAAAACCGGTGAAACGTTCATTGCCTCTTTCTTCGTCGCCCAAACCGATTTCGATGCCGCGCAACATGCGGTCGTTCGTATCCATCACGCGCTGCCACGTAATCGTTTTGGGATCAATGTCGAGACGGAATAAACGGCGTTTGTCTTGGGCGGACAATTCGGAAACGTTCGTCGCCGTGATGCCGAGCCGCGCCGCGCGTTTGGCGATGGACGGCGCGAACGTGCCGTCGGGGCACAACGCTTTCGCCAATTTGTCGTCGTCGGTAATCGCGCGCTCGTGCAGCATCCGCGTATCAATCTGTGCGGCGAGCAAATTATTCGCCGCCGTAATCGCGTGAATGTCGCCGGTGAGATGCAGATTGAAATCTTCCATCGGCACGACTTGGGAATAACCGCCGCCCGCCGCGCCGCCTTTGATGCCAAAGGTAGGCCCCATCGAGGGTTGACGGATGCAGGTGAACGCGCGTTGGTTGCGGTACGCGCCCAGCGCTTGCGACAAACCCACCGTCGTCGTTGATTTGCCTTCGCCCAACGGCGTCGGCGTTATCGCCGCCACGTCAATATATTTTCCGTTCGGATGATTTTTCAAACGGTCGCGCACTTCGAGATGCACTTTGGCTTTGTATTTGCCGTACAGTTCCAGTTCGTCCTCTCGCAATCCGACTTGGCGCGCCACGTCGAGAATAGGGCGCAGTTCCGCCGCTTGGGCAATTTCGATATTGCTGGGAACGGGATGAGTAATTTTGATTGGCACAGACGTTTTGCTCCTTTGCAGAAAATGCTTGCGACTCTAGTATATTCGCTTTGCGTCAAGTTTCAAGGCGGGCGCCAAAACGCTTTTGTATAGACGCCGCCATTTCGTTCATCATTCGCTCTTTTAAAGTAAATCCCCTTTGACAGCTTCCTATCGCGTATGTTAAAATTCCCACACGGTATAAAAAGTTTGCGGAGCTGCCAATGGAGCGTCTCAGGTATTTCGACTTTGACCTCCTCATCGAGAAAAATCAGGGCCGTTATCGCGCGCGCGTGCTGCAATCCCCGGCGGGCCAAGCAAGCGCGGAATTTGCGTTGCCTTTTAGCGACGTCGAAATTGAAAACTTGATGCTGCGCGTCGGGCGGACTCGGCGCGGCGTGCGGCGGCTCGATTCGCCGGAAATGCAGGCGGCGAAACAATTCGGCGGCAAACTTTTCGACGCGGTGTTCGCGGGCGATGTGCGCGGCGCGCTGCGTTCAAGCGCAGACGCGGCAAACCGTGACGGCGCGGGACTGCGCCTGCGCTTGCGGCTTGCCGATGCGCCGGAACTGATTGACCTGCCGTGGGAATTTTTATACAACGCGTCCCTCAATCGCTTTCTCGCCCTCTCCAACAAGACTCCGCTGGTACGCTATATTGAACTCCCCGAGACGCCGCGCCCGCTGAAAATTACGCCGCCCTTGCGCGTTCTCGTCATGATTTCTAGTCCGAGCGATTATGAAGCGCTTGACGCGGAACGCGAATGGAGCAAGTTGAATGATGCCTTGAGCCAATTGATTGCAAACAATATGGTAACGTTGGAACGGTTGGACAAGGCAACGCTTGGCGCGCTGCGCGAAAAGCTGGCGCAGCAACAATTTCATATCTTGCACTTTGTCGGACACGCCGGCTTTGATACGCAGGCGCAGGACGGCATGTTGATTCTGGAAGACGAACAGGGACGCGGCAGGCGCGCTAGCGGTCAATACCTCGCGACCGTTTTGACCGACCGCGATTCGCTGCGTCTCGCCGTTTTGAACGCCTGCGAAGGCGCGCGGACCGCGCGCAGCGACCCCTTCGCCGGCGTCGCGCAAAGTCTCGTCCAGCAGGGTATCCCTGCGGTCGTGGCGATGCAGTTTGAAATCACCGACGACGCCTCGATTACTTTTTCGCATGAGTTTTATGCCGCGCTCGCGGCGGGCTTGCCGGTGGATACCGCCTTGAGCGACGCGCGCGGCGCGATTTTCGCGCACGTGAACGATTTGGAATGGGGCACGCCGGTGCTATATTTGCGCGCGCCCGATGGCATCCTCTTTACGCCCTTGGCGTCGGAAGAACGCGCGGAACGCGAACCACAAACACAGTCGCGCCTCACAACCCAACAGGCATCCAAACCACAATCGCAAATTGACGCGCTGCTTGCAGAAGCGCAAGCCAGTTTCACGCGCGGCGATTTGGGCGCGGCGCAAAAAGCGCTCACAGCGCTATTTGCGCTCGAGGCTTCAAACGCTGCGGCGCTCGAATTGCAAGCAAAAATTACATCCGCGCGCAAACCATCTACGCACATCCGATTGCCGCTGCTCGAAACTGCCGCGCCAGTCGGAAATCCCGAACACGCGTCGCTGCGCCCCGTGCCAACGGGAATCCCCGAACGCACGCCATTGACAACTGCGCCATCGCCTCGCAGCGCCGAGACACGTGGATTTAGCGCATTATCCGCTTTACTCATCATAGCCATCATTCTTGCGCTACTCTTGGGCATTGGCGCGATCGCGTTCGGCATCTTTAATCCTCCGCCAGTAACGCTATCTTTCAGTACGCCCGAAAATTTTGACGCGGCAGCGTCGTCGCAAACAGTTGCCGCGACACATACTGACCCAAGTCCAGTTCCACCAGTTGCGGCAATCGTCCCAACCTTGACGCTTACCCAAACCCTCGCGCTGCCCACCCCGACCTTGCGCCCGACTGAAGCGCTGCCAACGTACACAAATACATTCCTCAAACCCACCGACGCTGCCCCCCTTGTCACTCAATCTACTTTAACTCTGCCGCCAACGTCGGTCGTGAAATCAGCTCTGCCTCCTACAGTAACTGCTACAAAAATTTCAGCGACGCCGACAACTGCCGCCAAAACCTCGGTGACGACACCACCCGCTCTCGCCTCCGCACAATTCGATTTTGAATCGCCCACAACATGGACGCTGGGCGACCAAAAATATGGAAGCTTGGCGCAATCGGCGGAAACGAGTCACTCGGGAAAGTTTTCGGGCAAGCTCAGCTACAACTTTCCTGCTATTGCCAACGAATTTGTTGTCTTGCGTCTCAAACGTCCCTTTCCTTCCCACGTGAACGGCATGACGGCATGGGTTTATGGCAACGGTTCAGGACATTACCTCAATGCCTGGGTCACGGACAGCGCCGGCACAGAATGGGCTTTTACGTTTGGGCGTATCACCTTTACCGGATGGAAACAGCTGGTCGCCAAGTTCGATCTCGCGCCTGGCTGGCCCAATTCGGCGATTGCGCCCACAAACCGGACGAAAATAACAATGCCGATGGTCAGTTTCAATGCGCTCGTTCTTGACGCGGTCCCGCACAATCAAGCGAGTCAAGGCGTGATTTTTCTGGACGACATTTTTCCATTGACCGATACCGGGGTTGATACTACACCCAATACGGCGATAAACGCGAGCTGTGAAATCACTTTGCCGCTTGATAATGCCAGCGTCTCTGGAATGGTACCCGTCATCGGCACGGCGGCGAGCAGTGCGACATTCGATCATTGGGAAATCGCACATCGTCCCGCAACCGCCTCCTCTTGGCTTGCGCCCTTCCGATTACCCAATAGTCGTGAACAAATCCACAACGACAAGTTGATGGACTGGCAGACCAAAACGGTAGCGAATGGCGATTATTTACTCCGGCTTGACGTTTATACGCGTGGCGGCGCCACTGTTTGTACCAAGACCATCCGTTTGCGAATTAGCAATTAAAGCTATTCCGCCAGATAAAATTTTTACGCTTCGTTATCTCCGCCGATTTCGTTTCCGCCTATATTTTTACCCCCGCAAAATAAAAACATCGCGTCTTTGTCTGGCGAGAACTCTGCGCCGATGAGCGACAAAACGCCTCGCAAAGCGTTCTCAAGATAGCGCCCCCAAGTTCAAATTCAGTCAAAAACCCGTTCGACTCGACGGCGCATGGGGGAAAACCCCCACGCGCAAAATACACCTTTCAACCGATTGATTGTGTAGCCGCTTTTAGCGTATCTTGGCATTGACTGAAGCGAAAGCAGAGGAGGCGTCAATCATGTTTGAAAATATCTTTCCCGTCATCCGCGATTTTATCGTCATCGGCTATGCGTTCACGCTGCGGATTGGCGTACCCATTATCGTCACCTTGTTCATCGGCTGGTGGCTGGAACGCAAACTCGTCGAGTGGGACGCGCGCGACGCGCAAGCGTTGGAAGAACAACGCGCGCAAGCTCAAGCCAAGCAGGCGCTCCATCGTCCCGCGAATTTGAAATGAATTAACGAGAGCGAGACAGAACTATGCCGAACGATATTTTTAGCGCGCTGCGCGACTTGCTGGTCATCGGCTATTTGCTTGCTTGGCGCGTCCTGATGCCGATAGTGTGTATCTTGTTTATCGGCAAATGGCTTCAAGCCAAAATGGCGCAAGCCGACCGCCGGGAACAATTGGCGCATCAAGGCGAACCGCACTGCTGGGACAAACAGCGCACCGCGCAAACGCAGCGCGCCCAAGCCGCCGCCGCGGCGCATCCCGACCTGCCATGTTGGCTGGCGGTGCAATATGACGGCGGCGGCGTTACGACAGAATGTTATCACTGCCCGCGTTATGCGGTACAAGGCATTGACGACCCGCACCGGGTCTGGGAGACAGATTGATTATGAACACCGCGCACATTACACGACGCAATTTTTTGAAATGGTCCGGCGCGAGCGCGTTGGCATTGGCGGCGATTCCCGCTTTTGACAATATCGCCCTCGCCGATTTCTTGGGTTCGGAAAAAGCGGCGGAGCAATTTGGCATTTTGATTGACACGACCAAATGTATCGGCTGTCGGCAGTGCCAAGTCGCCTGTCAACAAAGAAACAATCTGCCCGCGCTGCCGGAAAAATTGCCCGCGCATGCAACGTATCCCGAACAATTGTCGGCGGACGCGTTCACGCATGTCGAATTTTTCAAAACGGGCGGCACGGCGGACGCGCCGGTCTTTACGAGCATCAAACGTCAATGTATGCACTGCGTGGAACCGGCGTGCGCGGCGGTGTGTCCCGTCGCCGCAATTGTGAAAACGCCGCAAGGACCCGTCACGTACGACGCGGAAAAATGTCTCGGCTGCCGGTATTGCATGGCGGCATGTCCGTTCAACGTTCCCAAATTTGAGTGGGACTCGGCGAACCCGCGCATCCGCAAATGCGACATGTGCGCGGACCGCATCGCGCAAGGCGAACTGCCCGCGTGCGTCGGCGTCTGCCCGACCGGCGCTTTGAGCTTTGGCACGCGCAAAGAGCTCATCGCCCAAGCGCAAGCGCGCATCGGCAAAAATCCCGACCAATACGTACCGTACATTTACGGTTTGTCCCAAGTGGGCGGCGCCGGCATTTTGTATCTCGCCAATGTGCCCTTTGACCAAATCGGTTTGAATATGAAACTGCCCGAAACGCCCGTGCCGGAATACACCATCCAAGTCATGGAAAAAGTGCCGGGCATCGCGATTGGCGTCGCATTGTTGGCGGGCGGCGTCGCATGGTGGCGCAATCGTCACGCCAAGACACATGCGGAAAACGGATCGGACGAACAAGTAGCATGAGATAAAAATAAAGAGCATCGCGCACAATTTTACAGAGACCTGACGGGTTTCCCGACGATTTCGGTAAAATCGGGCATCGCGGTGGAAAACCCGTCGGGGCTTTACCACGCGTAAGGTGGCGCGGACGCGACAAGCGTATAAAAACCGCTCAGGTCTTTACCACCGCTCTCAACGGAGGCAATCATGTTGGACCCCTATATGCAATTTATCAACGAACTATTGGCAATGGTCATTTTTGTAACGCTGCGTTTCGTTCTGCCGCTGCTGTTTGTGTTTGGCGTCGGTTGGCTCTTGTGGCGCTTTTTTGCGCCGGAAGCGGTGCCCGTCAAGCTGGGAATTCCGCAGCGTGAACGGTTCGGACAATTCGTAATGCAAATCCGCGAACTGCCCGCGCTTGAACTGCCCGTCCTGACGGCGAATCAAATTTTGGCGCTGTTTATCGCCGTCCTATTGTGGATTACAGCCGCCGGTTTTCTGATTGCGCGCTTTTTCTGGGGTTTGGAAACCGCAACCGCGTTGAACGACGCCATGCCGTGGGGTTTGTGGATTGCGTTCAAACTCTCATTCGTCGCGTGCGCGGCGGCGGGTTTTACCTTTGCCGCCATCGTGTACGTCTTTCGGCTGGAACAGTATCGCCCCATCGTTCGCACTGCCATTCTCGTCGGCTTGATTGGCTATACCACGTTCATCATTTCGCTGCTGATTGACCTCGGCCGTTGGTACAACATCTGGCATCCGATTGTGATGTGGAATCTTCACTCGGTCATGTTTGAAATCGCGTGGTGCGTCATGCTCTATACCGCCGTGTTGTACGCCGAATTCAGCCCCGCGTTCTTTGAACGACTCGGCTGGCATCGCATGGAAAAATTGATGCACGCGATTGTCATGCCGCTCGTCGTGGCAGGCGTCGTACTTTCCACGCTGCATCAATCGTCGCTCGGTTCGCTGTATCTGATTCAATTCACCAAATTGAATCCGCTCTTTTGGTCGCCGCTAATTCCCGTATTCTTTTTCGCCTCCGCCGTCGCGACGGGTCTCGCGCTCATGATGCTCGTGCCGGTCATCAATGCGCGGCTCTTTGGCGGCAAAAATCATCAGCCGCTCTTGGCGACGCTGGCGAAACCAACCGCCATTGTATTGGGCGTATATTTCGCGCTCAAGTTTGGCGACTTGGTAACGCGCGGCGAATTGCCCCGCCTCTTGACGCCGACGGCAATGAGCGCGCTGTGGTGGCTCGAAGTCTTTGGCGGCGTCCTCATCCCGATGGCGCTTTTGCTGACGCCGCAAGCGCGCAGCAATCCGCGCGTGCGAATGAGCGCGGCAGGTCTCGCCATTGCCGGCGTCGTGCTGGGACGCTTTAACGTTGCGCTGTTCGGATTCAGCGATTATCTCGGCGCCTTGAACGTCGCCTACATTCCGTCGTTCGGCGAATGGATTATCACGTTTGCGCTCATCGCCGCCGCTTTTGCAGCGTATGTCGCAGCGATAAAATTCCTGCCGATTTTGCCGCCGTCCGCGCGCGAACCTCACGCCGAATTGGCAGCCGCAACCGTGCCTGTGCAATAGAACGCGCAAGTTTCTATTTCTACGCGCCGCCGAAAATTCCCTACGCGCCGTCATACGCGCGCAGGGAATTTTTTTATTCCGCCGCCGGGCGCTAAATGTCTCGCACGGCTTTATGACTTGATTACGACTCGTACCGACACATGAACGGCATAGACTCGGAACACGCGCCATAACGGCGCGCTGCGAGAACGCGCCCATGAACGGTGGTTTCCCGGAATTTTGCCAATCCAACTTGCCGTTAATTTACGGCTTGTATGGCTTGGCGTTTTTTATCGCCGGCGTCGTGGTGGCGCTCGAAAGCGGACGCAACAGTCAATTGGCGTTGACGCACACGCTGCCGTTTCTCGCCGCGTTTGGAATTACGCACGGCGTTCACGAATGGATCGAAATGTTCCTGTTGACGGCGACGGGTACGAATATGCTGCTGCAAATGATTCAAGGCGTCAGCATCGTGCTGCTCGCGGCGTCGTTTATTTTTTTGATTGAATTTGCCGTGCGGCTCATGCGCCTGCTCGACGAAAAATATCTGCCGTTCCGTCACGCGACGCTGCTCTTGACCGCGCTGTATCTCGTCGCGCTCGCGGCATATCGCCTCACATATTTTAACGGCGACGAATTGGCGTTCTGGCGTTTCGCCGACATTATGGCGCGCTATACGCTCGGCGTCCCCGGCGCGTTTCTCGCGGCGGGCGCGGCGCTGGTGCAGCGGCGCGCGTTCATCCGCGAAGGATACGCGCAATTCAGCCGCGATTTAATCGGCGCGGCGCTGGCGTTTGTGTGGTACGGCATTTTTCAGCTGGTCGTGCCGCCGGCGAATTTTTTCCCCGCCTCGTACATCAACACCGCGACCTTTCTCAACTATACCGATATTCCCGTCCAACTCTTTCGCGCCGTCGTCGGCGCGCTCGCCGCGATTTTCATCGTCCGCGTCCTGCGCGTCTTTGAAACCGAATACGCGCGGCGGCTGGAACGTTTGAACCGCGAACGCTTTGAAGCGCAAGAACGCTCGGCGCAAGAGTTGACCGTGCTGTTCGAGACCTGCCGCATTCTCGGCGCCTCGCTCGATTTGAATGTGCTGCTGCATCAAGCCATCGAAAAAATCGTCACGTCCGTCGAGCCGGTGGTGGCGGGCGTCGTCTTTTTGCACGACGCGCGCGAACACGCCATCGTCGCGCGCGCGGCGTATCATCGCGCCGACGCCGCGCTGCCGCCCGATTTATCGGAACGCGCACGCGTCCAAGCGCAGCGCGCTTTTGAAACGCACGAGTTGGCGTACGAACCCGCGAACGAGCAGAGCGCCGTTTTGGCGCTGCCGCTCATCTCTGGCGCGACGCCGATTGGCGCCATCAGTTTGGCGCACGCGGGCGCGTTTTCCAATCTCGCCGTTCTGCAAACGCTGGCGCGGCAGCTGGTGATTGCGGTCGAGAACGCGCGCCTGTACGAACGCGTGCAGGAAAAAGAAGAACTGCGCGGCGAATTGCTGGAACGCGTCGTCGCCGCGCAAGAAGAAGAGCGCAAACGTCTCGCGCGCGAATTGCATGACCAAACCGGGCAGACGCTCACCGGTCTGGCGATGGGCTTGCACTCGGTCGGCGCAATCGCGTTGACCAATCCCACGCTCGCGGCGCAGCGCGTCCAAGAATTGGAGCGCGTCAGCGCGGGCGCGGTGGACGATTTGCGGCAAATGATTGCGGACTTGCGCCCTTCGCAGTTGGACGATTTGGGGCTCGTCCCCGCGCTGCGCGAAATGGCAAACGCCGTCGCGGCGCGCAGCCAGATGCAAGTCGAATTTATTACGAGCGGCACGCGCCGTCGTTTGCGCGCGCAATTGGAAACTATTTTGTACCGGCTCGCGCAAGAGGCGTTGAATAACGCGGCGCGTCACTCGCGCGCGCAGCGCGTGACCATGCGTTTGGATTTTTCCGCGCGCGAAATCGCGCTGGACATTCGCGACGACGGCGTCGGCTTTGCGCCCGAACAAATCATTACGACGCAAGCGCCGCGCCGCGCGTGGGGCTTGCTGGGAATGCAAGAACGCGTTATGCTTGCCGGCGGCGTCTTGGAAATTCATTCGCAGCCGGGCAAAGGCGCGCAGTTGACCGCGCGCATTCCGCTAGAACCGCTCGAAGCGTTGGAACGCGCGTCGGCGGAGAGATAGACTCTGCGGATTTTTAGAAACCCGCAGGGTCTAGAACCTACACGAAAGGATACCATGATGGACAAAAAAAACATGATTGAACTCTTGAATCAAGACCTCGCGGGCGAGTTGGGCGCGGTGATTCAATATCTCACCTACGCCGCCAAAGCGAGCGGACCCTTCCGCCCGCAGCTCGTTCAATTCTTTATGGCAGAAGTGCCGGACGAACAAGGGCACGCGCAATTTCTTGCCAACAAGATTGTGGCGCTGGGCGGCGAACCCGTCACGGAACCGCGTCCGGTTCCGCCGGCAGCCACAAACCGCGCGATGCTGGAAGCGGTCTTGGCGGCGGAACAGCAGGCGACGCGCGATTATACGCAGCGCGCCGAACAAGCTGGAATCTTTGGCGACAAGGGTTTGCAAGTGCAGCTCGAAAACATGGTCAGCGACGAAAGCGGTCACGCCCAAGAGACCGAACGCATCTTGCGGGATTGGCCCCTGTAACTTTGCGCGCCAAGCTATGCGACTCTTGCTCGTAGACGATCACGCCATCGTGCGCGCCGGTTTGCGGATGCTGCTCGAAGCGCATCCCGATATGGAAATTATCGGCGAATGTGAAAATGGACAGGATGCCATCCGCCGCGCGTTGGAATTGAAACCGGACGTAATTCTGATGGATGTCGGCTTGCCCGACATTCCCGGTTACGACGCGACGCGCGCCATCAAAAAAGAATTGCCCGGCGTAATCATTTTGGCGCTGACCATGCACGAAAGCGACGAGTATTTTTTTGAAATGTTGAACGCGGGCGCGTCGGGCTATGTGCCGAAAAAAGCCGCGCCCACCGAATTGGTCAATGCCATCCGCGTGGTGCATGACGGCGGCGTGTATCTGTATCCGTCGCTGGCAAAAACGTTGGTCAAAGATTACTTGACGCGCGCGGAGCAGGACGACGATTCGAGCGCGTTTGACGGTTTGACCGAACGCGAACGCCAAGTGCTGACGCTGATTGCCGACGGCTTGTCCAATCAACAGGTCGCGGACAAACTGGTCATCAGCGTCAAAACCGTCGAACGTCATCGCGCCAACATTCTCGCCAAACTCGGCCTGCACAGCCGCACCGAATTGGTGAAATACGCGATTCGCAAAGGACTGATTCAGGTCGAAGGATAAGGTTTGCAACAAAAAATGCAGCGCACATGCGCTGCATTTTTTTTATCGGGCAAGGCGAATTTTAACGCGCCACAACGCGCGCGCTGACAAATTCGGCGCCGCGCCGCAGCGCCATTTTGTTCGCCTCTAGCTTTTGGCGATGTTTCGCGCTGACGTGTTCTTCCAAAACCGTATCCATCGTTTCCAATGAAACGACATTCGTCGCCGCCAGCAGCGCGCCGAGCAGAACCATGTTGGCAATTTGCGGCGCGCCCAATTCGTCCGCAATGTCTTTGGCGGGCAGCGCGATTTCTTGAATGTCCACGCGGTCGCTGCGCTGTTCAATCAACGTCGCGTCGAGAATCAATACGCCGCCGCGCTGCATCAACGGCGCGTATTTCGCGTGCGACGGCGGATTGAGCGCCAACGCGGCGGTCGGACGCTGTACCAACGGCGAGCCGATTTCTTCATCCGACACAATCACCGTACAGTGCGCCGTGCCGCCGCGCATTTCGGGCCCGTACGACGGAATCCACGTGACATGCTTTTTTTCCGCCAGCGCGGCGTACGCCAACAATTGTCCCGCGAACAGGACGCCCTGTCCGCCGAAACCGGAAATAATTATCTCGTGATGCATCTTACACCTTGAGCGCTTTCACCGCGTCCGTGATTTTGAAATCGCCGAGCGGATAATACGGAACCATTTTTTCTTGAATGTATTGGAGCGCCTCCAACGGCTGCATGTTCCAATTGACGGGACACGACGATAAAATTTCGACGAGCGCGAAACCGAGTTTGTGCCGCTGCGCCTGAAACGCGGTCTTGATGGCTTTTTTGGTTTGATTGATGTGGCCCGGATTGTGCACTGAGCGCCGCACGATATAACTCGCGCCGCCGAGCGTGGCGAGCAATTCCGCCATGCGAATCGGATAACCCATCGTCGCCACGTCGCGCCCGCTTTGCGACGACGTCGTTTTCATGCCCGGCAAAGTCGTCGGCGCCATCTGTCCGCCCGTCATGCCGTACACGCCGTTATTGACAAAAATCACGGTGAAATTTTCGCCGCGCGATGCCGCGTGCGTAATTTCCGCGAGACCGATGGACGCGAGATCGCCGTCGCCTTGATACGTGAAAACGGTTTTATCGGGATGCACGCGTTTGACGCCCGTCGCCATCGCCGGCGCACGCCCGTGCGCGGCTTCGCAAAAATCGCAATTGAAATAGTTGTACGCAAACACCGAACAGCCCACCGACGCGACCCCAATCGCGTCTTGGCGCAGATTCATTTCATCCAATACTTCGGCGACGAGGCGATGAATGATGCCGTGCGTGCAGCCGGGACAATAATGCGTAATGACCGGCGTCAGCATTTGCGGACGTTCATACACTACGCCTAAATTTTCTATGGTCATTTTCTTGACTCTCCTCTTGGCGTCGGAACGCTAATTCGTGTACGCGATATCCAACGCGGCGCGTTCAATCATCGGTTCTTGGAGCGGCATGGGCGGCATGTATTTTTCAATGCGTTCCAAAATTTCATCCGGCATCGGCACCAGACCGCCCATCGTGCCAAAGAACTGCACATCGGCGTCGCGTTCCACCGCCAGCCGCACATCCTGCACCATTTGTCCCGCGCTCATTTCCACGACGAGAAATTGGCGCACGCGCTGCGAAAGTTCCATCAGCCGGTTTTCGGGGAACGGATACAAACTGACGGGGCGGAACAAACCGACGCGCAAACCGCGCGCCCGCGCCTGTTTCACCGCCGTTTGCGAAATGCGCGCCGCCGAGCCGAACGCGACGACGACCAATTCCGCGTCGTCCACCAAACGCTCGACGTACCGCACTTCGTGCGCGCGCACCGCCGCGTCTTTTTCCGACAAGGCATGATTCATCTGTTCCAATTCGTGCGGCTGCAAAAAGAGCGACGTATTGATGCGGCGCGGTCGTCCCCGCGCGCCGGTCAATTCCCAACCGCGGTCGCGCGCGGTCAATTCGCGCAGCGGCGGCATGGCGACGGGTTCCATCATCTGCCCGATGTTGCCGTCAATGGCGATAATGACAATCGTGCGATATTTTTCCGCGAGATCGAACGCTTGGTAGGTCAAGTCCACCGCTTCTTGGACCGTCGCGGGCGCCAGCACGATGGGATGATAATCGCCGTGACCGCCGCCTTTGGTCAATTGAAAATAATCGGCTTGGGTCGGCGCGAGATTGCCGAGACCGGGCCCGCCGCGCATCACGTCCACCAACACGCACGGCGCTTGCGACGCGGCAATGTACGACAAACCTTCTTGCATCAGCGAAAAGCCCGGCGACGACGACGACGTCATGGCGCGCGCGCCCGCCACCGCCGCGCCGTACACCATATTGATGGCGGCGAGTTCGCTTTCGGCTTGCAAAAAAACGCGCGGTTTGCCCTCGGCGTTTTGCAGCGCGGGCAGCCGCGTCGAAAGATATTCCAACAATTCGGTTTGCGGCGTAATCGGATAACCGAAATACGCTTCCAAACCCGCGCGCACCGCCGCTTCGGCGATGGCTTCATTGCCTTTCCACAATTCGAGTTTCCGCAAAGGATCCACGTTCATTCTGCCGTTTCCTTCTGCCGCCGCCGCACGCGTCCGCGTTGACGCCTCCGCGCGGCGGTTGCAAATTTGACGCGTCGCGTCATGCGCGCGTCGGTTGTTTCACGCGCGTTTCACGGTACACCGTAATCGCGGCGTCGGGACAAATCGTCGCGCATAATAAACAGCCCGTACACAACTGCAAAGGGTCGTCATAAACCGCAGGCCGATACCCGCGCGGCGTAAAATAATCCGCCATCGTAATCACGTCTTTCGGACAAACCGCCGTACACAATTCACAACCCTTGCACCGATTTTCGTCAATGCGAATCGCGCCACGCATAAAAAAACTCCTCTCCGCACAAATGGATTGACGCGCTCTCTGGTCCATCGCACGCCGGGGATAGACAAACAGCAACCGTAAATTCAAGAAACCCGAGGAGCTGAACCCGCAGTTGGCTATCTGTCTATCCGTTTTAGTTGTACTCGCCGCGCGTATTGATTTCCGACAAAATCGAGTCTCGAATCGGTCAAAACCATTTACCAAACCGACACATGCTTTGGACGCAATTCAGACGCAGCGCCGCGACAATCAAGCTGATGGATTTGCGCAGCTAGCGCGCAACCAATTTCACTCTCAACGAGGAGAGCAGGTCATGCACACTTTATGGGAACATCGTTTTGCCCAACGCACCGAACGGATGGCGGGTTCGGCGATTCGTGAATTATTGAAACTGACGGAAAGTCCCGAGATTATTTCGTTCGCCGGCGGTTTGCCCGCGCCGGAAATTTTTCCCAAAGAAGAATTTCTCGCCGCCGCCGCGCGCGTACTGACCGCCGAAAACGGCGCGCTCGCGCTGCAATACGGCACGACGGAAGGTTATCGCCCGCTGCGCGAAATGATCGCGCGGCATACCGCACGCTATGGCATCCACGTCAACTGCGACAATCTTTTGATTACGTCCGGTTCGCAGCAAGCGCTCGATTTGCTCGGCAAAATTTTCATCAATCGCGGCGACCGCATCGTCGTCGAAGCGCCCACGTATCTCGGCGCGCTGCAAGCGTGGAACGCGTACGGCGCGGAATATGTCACCGTGCCGTTAGACCAAGACGGCATGGACACGGACGCTTTGGAAGCCGCGCTGTGTACGGGACCCAAATTCATTTACGCGCTGCCGAATTTTCAAAATCCGAGCGGCGTCACCATGTCGCTCGCGCGCCGTCAACGGCTGGTCGAACTGGCGGAACGCTATGGCGTGCCAATTGTGGAAGACGACCCGTACGGCCAATTGCGCTACGAAGGCGAACATTTGCCTTCGCTCGTCACGCTCGACGCGCAGCGCACGGAGCAGTGCGATTTGTGTTACACCGGCAACGTGATTTATCTCAGCACCTTTAGCAAAATCCTCGCGCCCGGACTGCGCGTCGCGTGGGTCATTGCGCCGCCCAACGTGATTCAAAAATTGACGTTGGCAAAACAGGGCGCGGATTTGCAAACGTCCACGTTCAATCAAATGGCGATTCACGAATTGGCGCAAGGCGGTTTTCTCGACCGCCACATCCAAATCATCCGCGAAGTGTACCGCACGCGCCGCGACGCCATGTTGAGCGCGATGCAAGAACATTTTCCGCGCAGCGTGAGATGGACCAAACCAGCGGGCGGGCTTTTCCTCTGGGGCATTTTGCCGGACGGCATTAACGCGCAGCACGTTTTAAAAGCGGCGGTGCAAGATAAAGTGGCGTTCGTCCCCGGCGCGGCGTTTTATCCGCACGGCGAGGGCGTCAACACCATGCGCCTCAATTTTTCCAACATGCCCATCGCCAAAATTCACGACGGCATTGCGCGGCTCGGACGCGCGCTGGAACGTGAGGTGGGCGAAACGGAAGAGGAAAAAATTCTAGCTTGATGGGTTGACCGCAGCGCTGCCAGATACCGCCGCGCGGGTGGAACGCGCGGCGGTATTTTTTTGAATTCTCGCCCGCTTTGTGCTAAAGTTAACACATTCAGCGCAAAGGATTCAAAATGGGCTCACGCGGCGAAGGTTGGGTCATCGGGCAATTTGTCATTGGCGCGGCGATTTTGATCGCGACGTTTTTCACGCGCATTGAAATGCCGTTATGGCTGCAATATCTCGGCGGCGCGCTGCTTGTCGGCGGCGGCGTCATTGCTTTTGCCGGGCTGCTGCGCCTCAACGGCAATCTTTCGCCGTACCCCAAACCCAAAGACGGCGAACACACGCTCGTCACTTCCGGCGTGTACCATATCGTGCGGCATCCCATTTATTCCGGCATCGCCATCGGCGCGCTCGGCTGGACGCTGTGGTGGGGAACGCTGCTCGGCATCGCGCTCGCGGGCGCGCTCTTTATCTGGTTTGACTTGAAAGCGCGCCGCGAAGAAAAATGGCTCGTCGAAAAATATCCCGCGTACGCCGCCTACCAAACGCGCGTGAAAAAATTGATTCCCTTTTTGTACTGACCCTCGCTTGCCAAGCGAAAAACGAACCGGCGGATTTCGTACCGCAAATTTAAAATTTGCCGCGCTTGGGCGCAAAGATTGGGATTGAACCATGCTTAAACCACGCACCGTTTTACTCACCAGTTTCCTCATTCCATTGCTCTTGGGCGTCCTCACCTTTTTGTTTGTCACGCCCCAAGCCGCCGCGTGGAATGATACGGAACTGAAAACGCTGTACGCGTTATCGCTCTCCAGTTTGCCGCCGCTCGCGCCCGACGCGTCCAACCGCGTCGCCGACGACCCGCGCGCCGTCGCCTTGGGCCAAGATTTTTTTTTTGACGCGCGTTTGAGCGCGAACGGACAGGTTTCGTGCGCGTCGTGCCACCTGCCCGCGTTGAATTTTCAGGACGCGCGCGCGCGCGGACGCGGCATGGCGGACACGCGCCGCCGCACGCAAAGCATTCTCGGCACGGCGTACCAGCATTGGTTCTTTTGGGACGGCAGACGCGACAGTCAATGGAGTCAGGCGCTCACGCCGCTGGAACATTCCAGCGAACACGGCGGCGACCGCGCCCAGTACGCGCATTTGCTCGCGCAAGAATATCGCGCGCCATACGAAGCGTTATTCGGCGCGCTGCCCGATTTGAAAAATATCCCCGCGCACGCCGCGCCGTCCGGCAATGACGCCGCGCGCGCCGCCTGGGCAACGTTAGACGCGACACAGCAGCAGACGCTTGCGCGCGTGTACGCCAATTTGGGTAAAGCCATCGCCGCGTACGAGCGCAAAATTTTGCCGGGGCGCGCGCGTTTCGACGATTACGTTGACGCGTTAAAGCAGAACGACGTCGCGCGCGCTAACGCGCTTTTCTCGGCGGACGAACGCGCGGGCTTGAAACTTTTTATCGGCAAAGCCAACTGCGTCAAGTGTCACAACACGCCGCTTTTTTCCGACGACGAATTTCACAACACGGGCGTGCCGCAAACTGCAGCCGAAAACGATTTGGGGCGCGCGGAAGGAACCGTCGGCAATTTTGAGGACGAGTTCAAATGTTGGAGCGAGTACAGCGACGACGCCGAGCGCGATTGTCCGGCGCTGCGGTACATGCACGCGCGCGCGGGCAATCTCGTCGGCGCGTTCAAAACGCCCTCGTTACGCAAAACGCAATTCGTCGCGCCGTTCATGCACAACGCCGCTTACGATAGTTTGCGCGCCGTCGTCGAACGTTACAATCGCGCGCCCGCCGCGATGATCGGACAAAGCGAATTGAAACCGCTGCATCTGAGCGAAACGGAAATGAAACAGCTCGAAGCGTTTTTACAAACCCTCACCGCCCCCGTGAACGCGCCGCCGGAATTATTGCAAGACCCGTTCGCGGCAAAATAAATTCACGCCAAAATAAAAAAACGTCTCGCCGAACCACCGGACGAGACGTTTTTCATCCTCCCCACCGCACATTGCCCATTCCCCATTGCGCATTGCGCATTGTGCATTATTCATTGACCATTCCTCTCACTCCCACTCGATCGTCCCCGGCGGTTTGCTCGTAATGTCGTACACCACGCGATTCACGCCGCGCACTTGATTCACAATGCGCGAACTCATTTTCGCCAAAAGGTCATGCGGTAGACGCGCCCAGTCCGCCGTCATGCCGTCCTCGCTCGTCACCGCGCGCAGCGCCAAAACGTTTTCATACGTGCGCTCGTCGCCCATCACGCCGACGGTTTGAATCGGCGTCAGCACCGCAAAATACTGCCACACGCGAAAATCCAAATCGGGCGCGGCGCGTTCGATTTCCTCGCGCACAATCGCGTCCGCCGCGCGCAAAATCTCTAAACGCGCGCGCGTAATTTCGCCAATGACGCGCACGGCGAGCCCCGGCCCCGGGAACGGCTGCCGCCACACGACGTTGTGCGGCAAGCCCAACGCTTCGCCCACCGCGCGCACTTCGTCTTTGAACAAATCACGCAGCGGTTCGAGCAATTGAAACGGCAGCGTCGTAGGCAAGCCGCCGACGTTGTGATGCGTTTTGATGGTGACGGCGGCGCCGGGCGCGCGGTTCGGCGCAGCGTCGCGCGGCGCGGCGCTTTCGATGACGTCGGGATAGAGCGTGCCTTGCGCGAGAAACGCGTGTTTGCCCAGCGCGCGCGCCGTCTCGTCGAATTTTTCCACAAACGCCGCGCCGATAATTTTGCGTTTGCGTTCGGGTTCGACGACGCCTTGCAATTTGTCCAAAAAATACGCGCGCGCATCCACCGCCACGAGTTCGATGCCGACTTGGGCGGCGAGCGCGGCGACGTTGGCGCTTTCGTCTTGGCGCAATAAACCGTGATCAATGAACACGCACGTCAATTGATTTCCCACCGCGCGTTCGATGAGCGTCGCGGCGACCATCGAATCCACGCCGCCGCTCAACGCGCAGAGCGCGCGTTCGCCGCCCACGCGCGCGCGGATTTGCGCGACGCTGTTTTCGATGAACGCCTGCGGCGTCCAAGCGCCGGCGCACTGGCAAATCTCGTACAAAAAATAGCGCAAAATCTTTTTGCCTTGCGGCGTGTGCGCCACTTCGGGATGAAATTGCAGCGCGTAAATTTTGCGCGCGTCGTTTGCCATCGCCGCGAACGCGCAGGTATCCGATTCCGCGAGTTTTTCAAAACCGGGCGGCAATTCCAAAACGCTGTCGCCGTGACTCATCCAAACGTTTTGGGAGACGGGCAAAGAGGTAAATAAGGCAACGGGATTGACGACGCGAAGCTGCGCGGGCCCAAATTCGCGGTGCGGCGCGCGTTCGACGCGTCCGCCGAGCGCGTGCGCGAGAAGCTGCATCCCGTAACAAATTCCCAAGATGGGAACGTTCAACTCGAAAATAAAATCGGGCAGCCGCGGCGCGTCGTCGTCGTACACGCTCGCCGGTCCGCCGGACAAAATAACGCCCGCGAGATTCACGCGCGCGAGTTCCGCGCGCGTAACGCGCGGCGAAAAAATTTCGCAATACACATGCAGCTCGCGCACGCGGCGCGCAATGAGCATGGTGTATTGCGAACCGAAATCAATAATGGCGATAGTTTGTGGCATGATCCGTACCTGCAAGTTCGACGCGAAATTTTTTGAAACGCGCGGACGCCAATTTGAACCGGCGCCGCCCGGCGCCAAAACGGCGCGAACGAGTATAGAAAAGAACGCGCGCCGCGTCAAAAAAAGAGGCGAGTTTTTCAACTCGCCTCACGTTCTATGGATTGACGATAATCGTACCCGTCATGCCGGTTGGATTCGTCGTGGAATAATAGCCGTAATTCCCCGGCGTGGTAAAGGTAAAGATGAATGTGCCGTTGGGTTGAAGCAAACCCGAATCAAACAATCCGGTGGGATTTCCGCCGACGCCGCTCGTGACGCTGTACGACGATCCATCCGGCGGTTCGGTGTTTATCCACGTCACCGTCGTGCCGATTTTGACCGTGAGCGTTTGCGGACGATAACGTCCGCCGCTCATCTGCACGCGGCTGGGCAACGCCGTTGGCGGCAGAACTGTGAGCGGCGGCGGCGGCGTCGCGGTGATAATGCCGCTGCCCGGCGTCGGCGTCCACACATTCGGGCCATACGTCACTCGCCCAGGGCAAGGCACTTGGATGACAGTATTCGGGCGCAGGACTTGGCCCCACAAATTATTTTGCGTTCGAATCCATGGAATGGTCGAACCATTATTAACGGCGATGCGAAAGAGATTATCGCCGGCTTGGACATTGTGCGGAACCGGCTGCGGGCAGTCCGTCGGAATTTCAAGCGGTTGACACCACGACCACGTGCTGGCGCCCGACCACGGACAGGGCCAATCCTGTGGGTCGCTCGGCTTGGCATAAGAACTTGGGCTGTACCCCGGAACGGGTCCGCATGGCACGCTCAACACCTGCCCCGCCCAAACATAATTCGGATTGTCAATGCCGTTCATCTGCGCGAGATAATGATACGTGACGCCATAGCGCGCGCCGATGCGAAACAAATTTTCGCCGCGGTGCACCGTGTACACGCACCCGTTCCATCCTTGCACCGCTTTGACGACCCGCGCATCCTGCGGCGTCAACGCATACGCGAAAAACGCGGGCAGAATCGTGAGCGCCAAAAAGGCGACGATAACAATCGTTGTTTTGCTCCAGGGCAATCGCCCTTTTTTGATAGAGGGTGCGCTCATGGCAACTTTCGAGACCCGACAGTTTTGAACAAGCGGTTATCCGGTCTGGCTAAACTGTCGCAGTACATCACAATTCTGGGTACAATCCGCAAAGTACAGTTACGTACAGCGTAACGACGAATATCACAAATTCTTGGCGTTTTATTTGTGTAATTCGCGTTATTCGCGGATCCAAAAGTTCGGAAATTGTGATGTACTGTATCAGGTCTTGCGCTCAAGGCACGACCGCAACGGTACCGGCGCTGCCGGTCGCAGGGTCAAAATACGCAAACGTGCCGAGTTGAGTGAATTGACAAATAAACGTACCGCCCGGATTCAGCGGTCCGGAATTGAAACCGCCCGGCGTCGGCGTGCATTGGCCGTTCGGACACAAACCCTGCGTCACGCCGTGCAACTGATTCCCGCGATTCGTCCACATCACATATTGCCCTTGATGCACCGTAATCACCGGCGGCGCGAACGCGCGGTCGCGGATTTCCACCATATTCATCACGGGCGCAGGCGTCGGCGGCGCGGGAATGGGCGTCGGATAAACGGGTGGGCAGCCCTGACACGGCGGACAACCGGGGCAAACCGGCGGCGGCACGGGCGGATTCGGCTGCGCGCACGGAATCGCCAGTTTTTGACCCGCATAAATATAGTTGGCGTTGCTCAAACCGTTCACTTGGGCGAGCAGCTGCCACGACACGCCGAAACGCGCCGCAATCGTTTTGAGCCAATCGCCGCGCTGCACGACATAGTACGTACAAATCGGAACCGGTTGGGGCTGCGGCTGCGGCTGCGGCAATGGCTGCGGCAATGGCTGCGGTTGCGGCGCGCACGGAACTTTGAGAACCATGCCCGCATAAATGTAATTCGGATTCCACAGATTATTGATTTGCGCGAGATACGCCGTCGTGGTGCGATAGCGCGCCGCAATCATGTACAACGCTTCGCCGCGCTGTACAGTCACAGTACAAAAACCGGCTTGGGCGCTCACTTGCGCGGGCGCGCGTTCGACGCGCGCCGCCGCTTGGGCTGTGCGCGGCAGCGCAAACGCGAGCAACGCCAATGCTGAAACGAAAAATACCGCTGCCATCACAGCGAGAGACAAACGCAATTTCATGCTTACTCCTCCTTGGAGAAATCCCCTTGAATCAAAACGGCGCGCGCCGGCGCGCCATCGGCGTCCCGCACGCGTAACGGCAAACAAATCAAGGTGTACCAACCTTCCTCAATTTCGCCCGACATGACGCCTTCGACAATCACCACCCCGTTCTGCAGCAGCGCGTCATGCGCGCGAAAATCCGGCGACGTAAAAAGATCCGCGCTCAAATAATCCATCGCGACGAGGCGAATGTCGCGCGCGACCAACCACTCGGCGCCGCTTGCGCTCAACGCGACAAAATCCGTTTGAAACGCGTCGCGCTGCCACAACGTCGCGTTGCGCGTTTTCAAAATCAATCGTTTCACGCGCGGCGGAATGGCGCGCGCCTGCAAATCTGCCGCGTGAATTTCCGACGCGACGTCCGTCAAATCCACCACATACGCCGGACCGAGCAGCGTTTGTAAATCGAGTTGGTCAACGGTCGCGCCGCCGCGCACGCGATGACGCGGCGCGTCAATGTGGGTACCGAGATGCGCGGAAAAAGAGAGGTGCGTCGTCTGCCATTCGTCGCCGCGCTCGTGCGCTTTAAGACGCGTGATTTGCGGAGCGGGGTCGCCGGGATAATACGGCATCTCTTGGCGTATCGGAACGCTCAGGTCAATAATTTTCATATCGGGTATCGTTTATCATTCTCGCAAATCGCCCGGCGTCAAAACCAAATTCGGCGGCGCGAGCGCCAGGTTAGAATCGCGTCAGCGTGCCGCACGCGGGACATTTGATTTCGGTTTGGCCACGCAGAATCGGCGCGGTCAACGGGTTGCCGCAATTCGGGCATTTCGTCGGCGCGTTTTTCAGGCGCTGTTTTTCCGCGTCGCTCAATGCCGTGACGCGCGTACTTTCCATGCCGCCCGTTTTCACGCGCTGCACCATCCCCTGCCATTCGTTCGCGTCCTGCCCGTCAATGTGAAAATGCGCGTTCCGCACGCTCGCGCTGCCGCCGAATGTAAAATCGAGATGGTCCTCATTGCCAAAGACGCCGCGCTTGCTCGCCTGTACATTTTCGATTTCGGCGCTTTTGATTTCGAGCATGACCTGTTGGACGCGCTGTTTTTCGGTGGCGATGAAAAAAACTTTTTTTGTCGCCACTTGTTCATCGCGCTCAAACACGAGACGCAAATCGGTGAGATACAAATACCCGCGCGGGTCGTCGTCGCCGCTGCGATCCCATTTGGCAGAGACGGCGGCGACCGTCGCTTCGCCGGGCAGCCACGCGATTTTGGATTGCTGCGCGCGTTGGAGCATTTTTTGAACGTCGTTGAGATGTTTTTCCAGCGCGTTCAAATCGGTCTGAAAGGCGTCAAACGTTCCGCGAATGGTTTTCGCGGCGGCTTCGGCGTCATTGGTCAGCGCATTGACCGCATTTTCGCCAGCGCTCAATTCCTTGTCGGCGTTCGCGGGCGTCGTCGCATGAGCCAGCGCGTAATTGCCTTGATACGTTACTTGCGTCACGCGATTCGACAGCGCGACGCTTTCCTTGTCCAACGCCGCCATCACCTGCGGTTTCAAATCTTGCCACCGACGCCGATAATCCAAACAGCGCGGTTCCAGGTCTTTTTCCCACGCGTAACCCAATTCGCGCGCTTTGTTCGCCAAATCGGCGACGCGGTTCGCGCTGGTCTCGACGTTTTCGGCGGCGTCGCGCACGTCGCTCAAACGCGTCTTGGCAGGCAGCGCGTCAATTTTTGTTTTCAACGCCGCGCTGCGCGCTTGGAACGGCGCCATCGGGTCTGCGCCGCCGGCGGCGGCAGAACCGCTCGCCGACAACGTTCCGCCCGACGGAGCTATGACATCATCTTTTGGCATTGCGTTTTATTCTCCCAAAAATACGGCACGTCTGTTCTAGGACTGGGCGTATATTCTACGCGCATTGTATCATCACCCGCGCGCGGTTTCAATACGCATAGTCATAAGGCGAAAGCAAGTCGCAGCTTTGCCAAGATCCCAAGCGTTTTGGACGAGCTTGCCCATCGAGTCGCGCAGCGCGTCGAAAACGTTTGGGATCTTGTGGACTTGACGCGTTCGCCGCGCGCTTTATACTCTGGGGCTGTGCATTCGGTTGAATCTGCTTTTACGTCGGCGACATTGGACGCGCTCGCGGACGCGCTGCATCCCGATCCGTTTTACGCCGCGCTCACGCCCACAGAGAACGATGGCGCTGCGTGGCGCGAACCATTGCGCGCGTATTTTGCGTATGCGCTGGACGAGGCGCGCGCCTATGGCATGGTGGAGGTGGCGGCGCACGGCGCGGGCGCGGCGCTTTGGCTGCTGCCCCAAGCGGACGGCGTCGCGGCAAAATTGCAGCAAATAAAAAACGCGGCGCTCGAAAAAATCCTCACGCCGCGCGGTTTTGAAAATTATCGCGCCATCATTGCGGCAATGACGCCGCACGCGGAACGCGCCGCGCCGCCCGACGCGTGGTATCTCTCCATTCTCGGCGTCGCGCCTTCGGCGCAAAATCAAGGCGTCGGCGCTCAACTCGTCGCCCGCACGCTCGCTCGCGCGGACGCGCGGCACGCCCCCTGCTATCTCGAAACGTTTAACCCGCGCACCGTCGCTTTTTACGAACGCGCCGGTTTCCGCATCGTCGCGCGGCACGCCGAAGCGCTCACGCGCGCCGAGTATTGGATTATGACGCGCGCCGCGCGCTAAATTTTAGCGTGCGCCCGCGCTGGCGCTTTCTATTCCTCCGGTTCCGATTCGCCCGCGCCGTTCGCGTCATCCTGCATCGCCCACGTAAATTTCTTTTGCAGCGAACCGGTGTACAGCTTTTTCCAATCGTACCCGACGCGCTCGCCCCAATCCCTGTACACGCGCGGATCAATATAATTTTTCAGCGACGTATTGAGCGCGTAATCTTTGGTTTCTTTCACGAGTTTCAATTGCAGTTCTGCGCGCTCCAAACGTTCCTCGTAATTCGCTTGAGCGCGTTTGCGCGCGTCCTGCGCGGCGGCGAGCGCTTTGCCCGCCTGCGCCGCGCGCTCTTGACTGCGTTTCGTTTTTTGTTTCAGATTCTTTTCCGCGTCGCGCGCGCTCTTTTCCAAGAGCTTGAGTTTCTTGTGATACGCTTTGCGTTGTGGCTCGTCCGTCGGAACGGGTTTGGCTTGAAATGCGGCGAGCGCGGCGCGTTTCTTGGCTAATTGTTCGGGCGCGGTCGTTTCGATGGTTTTCTGGTACGTCAGCGCTTTTTCCAACGCCGCTTGGCGCTTGGCAATGGCGGCGTCGAGTTTCGCCCAATCGGGTTTCCTCTCGCGCAATTTTTCTACGCCCTGTTCGCGTTTCGCCAAACTTTCCGCCCACGTTTTCGGCGGCGTGCGTTTGTGATTGCACTGGATAGCGGCTTGCAGATTCGCCATTTTCGCCGCATATTCTTTTTGCGCGTCCGTCGCGTTCTTTTTCAGTTTGCCGTTCGTGTCGAGATACGCGTCCACCGTCGTCGTCGCGTGATACGTGCGAAACACTTTGGCGGACAAGCCGGGCATCACGCTTTTCAAAAATTCATTCACGCGCGCCGAAGTGATGTCGGGAAACAGTTGGTCGGTCGGCGTTTTGCCCTGCTCAAATTCCTTAAGGTTGTCCGCGAGCGCGCGGTCATTCTCGTCTTGAAGCGGCAGCGTCTTTTCCCAGCGCACGCTGTCCTTGCCGAGAAAATCAAAATCAATTTTGTCCGCGCCGACCGTTACATGCTCGACGCGCAGCGTGGACGCGCCCACCGTGTCCGCTTCGTCCTCGTCCTTTTCGTCGCCGACGCGCATCGCCATCCGGTCAATCAAATACGCCACCGTCGCCACTTGGCGTTTCTTTGCGTTCGAGTCGCGCATCCCTTTGCGAATCGCCGCGCGCACTGGGCGCAAATTCTCTTCCAGTTTCCACGCTTTATCGTATTTGGCTTGCTCGCGCTCTTGGCGCAAATGCGAAGTCTCGGCAAGCCACACATACTTTATTTTTTCGGTCAGCGTTTCCAGCCAGCGCGCGACCCACAGCGAATCGTGTTCGTGAACGACGCCCGCCCAAGCGCCGTGCGGCGCGTCGGGAATTTCCGCATCCTCGTCCAAATTCAACGTGACCTGATGCGAATACACGCGCGGTTTCCACCGCCCGCGCAGCGGATGCGCGCCGCGTCCCATGAAAATGCCCGGCGGCTCGATGAGATACGCGCCAATTTCGACCGCATGGTCGTCCACGCGCGCCTGCCCGTATTTTGCCTTGAGTTCTTCCCGTTGGGCTTTGCGCTGCGCCGAGAGCTCTTTGCGCTTTTCTTCGGGCAAGTTCGCCAATTTTTCCGCAAACGCAATCGCTTGCATCTCACGCCAATCAATGTCGGCGATTTTGACGTTTGCAAAAATTTCGGGCCATGCTTGGTCCAATTCGTACAAAAAGTTTTCTTGAAAAACCGGGTCGTCCACGTACGGCGTGCCGATTTTTTTCGCCCACGCCATCAACATCTCTTCTTGTAACGGTTCCAATTTAACGCGGTTGTCGCCAATCGCGACGGCAAGCCCGCGCGGCGCGTATTCGGGCGGAAACGCAATCCCGTTATGCCGCAATAATTTCCACTTGATAGTCGTACTCCTTCAAACGCGCAAACGCTGCGCGCTAGATTATTTCCACGCGGTGCCGCAAAACGGCGCCGCAAACGCCGCTATTATATTCAACTTTTGAGGATGCCCCAACCGCCCAAAAATTCCGCGTCGCGCGCTGTAAGCTTTGTGCTATAATTTTTACCAAAAGACGTGGAAAAAAGCGTATTGTACGATAGAAAGAACGAATGGATGAAAAATCAACCCGAACGTCTGGTGGACGCGGATTTCAAATCCGCGCTGCGCTATTTACAAAGCGACGAACTCTCGCTGTCGCCTTCGCTCTTGTTTGCCTTGTCCGATTTGAATCGCCAAGAAATGCAGCAATTTGCCGCCGTCTGGCAAACGCTCGCCGCCGATAAACGCGCGCGCCTGACGCAAGCGTTGGCGGAACTCGCCGAAGAACGCATCGAAGCCGATTTCTCGCGCATCTTTCGCTATCTGCTCGACGACGAAAACGCGGACGTGCGCGCCAATGCCATTCACGGTTTGTGGGAAGAAGAGGACGCGGCGCTCGCCACGCAATTGATTGGCGCGCTCCGCAGCGATCCCACCGCGCGCGTGCGCGCCGCCGCCGCCGAAGGGTTGGGTCGTTTTCTTTTGCTGACGGAAACCAAGCACGCGCCCGCCGCGCTCGGCGACGAAATCGAAACCGCGCTGCTCGCCGTCATTCACAGCGACGACGACGCATTGGTGCGCCGCCGCGCGATTGAATCTATCGCCTATCTCGGCAGCGAACCCGTGCGCGATATTATCACCGCCGCATACGCCGACGACGACGCGGCAATGCGCGCGACCGCCGTGTTTGCAATGGGACGCAGCGCCGACCCGTACTGGAAACGCATCGCCGCGCAAGAATTGTACGCGCCCGACCCGCAAATGCGTTTTGAAGCCGCGCGCGCGGTGGGCGAATTGGAATTTCAAGCCGCCGTCCCGCGCTTGATCGAATTGGTCGCGGACGCCGACCGCGAAGTATCGAGCGCGGCGATCACGTCGCTCGGGCAAATCGGCGGCAAAGCGGCGCGCCGCGCGCTCATCGCCGTCATTCAAGGCAGCGACGACGTCGCCGCCGAAATCGCCCAAGACGCGTTGGACGAACTGGAATTTGCCAGCGGTTCCGCAATGCTGCTCGTGGATATTGGTCTCGAAAGCGAAGAGGAAGCGCTGCTCGCGCAAGAATTTGAAAACGACGAATCGGATTTTGACGACGACGACGACGACGATGCGGAGGACGCGCCGCGCGATTTGTTGGACGACGGCGGCTTGCGTCCACGCCAACGTTGACCCGTTTCGTATGTTCAAATTTTTTTATCCGCCGCGTCCACAATGATTCCGCGCAATCGTTCCGCGATTTCGCGGGATTATTTTTAGGCGCGGGACGCGGACGCGGAACGAAACGCGCGGAGAGTACGTCTTGGTCAAGACACCTCATTTTTCAAAGGAGCGCTATGCGTCTATTTCTTTGCGCCTTGGCTCTGGCGCTTGGCGGCGGCGGCTGCGCGGCATGGCAGCCGCCCGCGCCGACGCCCATCATTATTGTCGTCACCGCGACGCCCGGGGCAAATGCAACGGCGGCGGCGGCTTTGAATCCTACCGTCGCGTTCGATGCCGCGTTCACGCCCGCGCCGCGCGGCACGCCCATTCCCGTCACCGTCGCGCCCGATGCCGCGTCCGCGTTTCCGACCAAACCGACGGACGTGCAATACATTCGCGCGAAACAAGATGTCAACGTTCGCAAGGGCCCCGGCGCCACTTTTGATATCGTCGGCGGCGTGTACGCGGGGCAAACCGTCCAAGTCACCGGCGTCACGAACGCGGACGCGACTTGGTGGCGCGTGCTTTGTCCCGACGGTTCCAGAGGCGAATGTTGGGTTTCGGCGGATGCCGAGTTGACGGAACCCGCCAGCGCGCCCGACGCCGGACCGACGCCAACCGTTTCAACCGCCGTGAATACGGAAACGTATGTGCGCGCGTTGGCAGCCGCGCTGCAAGGGAAAAATTTTGACGCGCTCGAAAATATGATGGGCGACCCGTTCACCATCGGCTATTGGCTTTCGGAAGCCACGCAGCCCACGCGCGTCCAAGCGCTGGGCTTGATAAAAAAGTGGGTTACGCCTGCGAACGATATGACGGTGGACATCGCGGACAAGACCGACCAAACGAAATTGCTCAACGGCGTCAATCCGCTCGGCATGTGGGACCCCAACGTCAAGATTGTAAAATCGGTGTACGTCAAAGGATTGGGCGAAAGCGGCAAAGATGAAGCGCTGCTGCTCATTGCCCAACGCGCCGACCAATCGTTGTACTGGTACGGCATGTTGTTTGCGGGCGGCGGTTTTACAAAATAGCTCGTGTTACGCCGACCGACCGCAAGCTATCGTGAAAACGTACGCCAAATTTCAAATTTGGCTTGGCCGTGCGTAACGTGAAAAAATAATACAAACTCTTGACGCGCGTCGCGCCTGGCGACCGCGCAAGTTTGGCGCGCGAATGGCGGCGCCGCGCAAAAATCCCATTTTGTGCGAAAATAACGCCACATTCATCGAGGGAGGTCGCCATGCGCGCTAAAACAGGTCACATCGTGGCGGCGCTGATATTGATTCTGCTCGGCGCTTATCTGTTGGCAATTCAATTTTTTCCAACGCTGCGCGTTTACGCGCTCAACGAATCCAATTGGCCCCTGCTGCTGGTCGCGCTGGGCGGCGTCTTGGCGCTGGCGGGGCTATTGACGTGGGACCCGCGTTGGGTCGTCTCGGCAATCGTGGTCGGCGGCGTCGGCGCGATTTTGTATTGGCAGAACGCGACCGGCAATTGGGCGAGTTGGTCTTTTATGTGGACCTTGCTGCCCGGATTGTTTGGCGTCGGCATTTTGATAAAGCGCCTCATGCAAGGCAATTTGCGCGCGGGCATCGTGCAAGGCGGAATCTTGATCGCTCTCAGCGGCGCGGCGTTTTTGATTTTCAGTTCCTACAGCGGCGCGTTCATATTTTTGGGAACGTATTGGCCTCTCTTGCTTGTGCTGCTCGGCATAATTTTGCTCGCGCAAGCGTTTGGACGTTCGCGTTAATTTACGTTCGCAAACCGTTTCTGACAAAAAAAATCGCGCGCGCGGCGCGCGCGTCAAGGAGGAATGATTATGGCACGCGGCGCAGGCGGTACTCCGGGCGGCATTGGGGCTTTTATCATCGGCGTCCTCATGGCGCTCGCGGGCGGTTATTTATTGACGAATCAAATCGTCGTCGCCAACTCTTTTTGGGGCTGGCATCTGCCCGGCTTGGGACAGGTTTCGGCGTTTGCCGTCACGCTCGTTTTTTTCCTCATCGGCGTCGCGATTTTGTTTTTCAATTATCGCAACCCCATCGGCTGGATTCTGACGGCAGGCAGTTTGGTCGTCATGTTCATCGGCGTCATTGCCAATCTGCAAATCTATTTCGCGCCCACGACCTTGTTCACCACGCTCGGCATCTTGATTCTGCTCGTCGGCGGCATTGCGCTAATTGTGCGCGCCCTCTTGCCCTCAAAATAACAAACGCTTTGAATTCAGAATTTCAAATCTCCAATTCCATCTGCCACGTCGCGTCCCGTTCCAATAAATTGTGCGCGCCGACGCCGATGAGACGCACCGCTTGCGCGCGGTCCCAACGTTTGTCCAATAATTCGCGCGCGAGTTTGCGAATCACCGTTTCGTCCGCCGTCGGCGCGCGCAGCGTCGTTTGCCGCGTGATGGTCGTGAAATCTTCGTACCGCAATTTCAACACAATCGTTCGCGCCAACAATGCTTCGCGCGCCAAATCGCGCGCCACGCCCGCGCTCATTTCGTCCAGAAATTGATACAACACGTCCGGCGTCCGCACATCGCGCTCGAACGTATTTTCCTGCGAAATGCTTTTCGTCGCGCGGTCGGTCACAATCGGCGAATCGTCCCAGCCGTGCGCGCCTTCGGACAGATAGACGCCGGGTTTGCCGAACGCCGCGTGCAATTCCGTCAACGGCACGCGCGCCAAATCGCCAATCGTTTCCACCCGCCAGCGCGCGTACAATTTTTCGCGCGTCACCTTGCCCGCGCCAGGCATTTTGCCGACGGGCAGCGGCGCAAGGAATTCGCGCTCTGCGCCTTCGGGAATCACAATAAAACCGCGCGGTTTCACCGTATTGCACGCGATTTTGGAAACGAGTTTATTGGACGCGACGGCGATGGTGCAGGACAATTGCAATTCGTCGTGAATCTGGCTCTGGATCGCGCGCGCGACGGCGACGCCAGCGCGTTCGGGTTCGACCTCCACATACGCCTCGTCAATCGAAACCTGTTCGACCAACGGCGACGCGGCGCGCAAAACTTGCATCACGCGCCGCGAATGCTCGGCATAAACGTCGTGACGCGCCGGCACAATGAGCGCTTGCGGGCACAACCGCTTGGCTTCGCGCAAACCCATCGCGCTGCGTACGCCAAACTTTCGCGCTTCGTACGAGCAGGTCGCCGCCACGCCGCGCGTATTCACGTCGCCCATCGCGACAATGACGGGTTTGCCGCGCAGCGCGGGATTCAACAGCATTTCGACGGTCGCGTAAAACGCGTCGAGGTCGAGGTGGAGGATTTGGCGCGTCATGATTCCCTTTGCCAAGTGTTGACAAGTGTTGTATAATCTTTTGCAGCGAGGAAATGATATGAAATCAGATACCGACATCTATGAACGTATCAATTCAAGTCAAGCGGCGAAATTGTTGGGTGTTAGTCTTTCCACCTTATATCGGATGGAAAATCAAGGTCTTGTTCGCTCAACGCGCACGCCGGGCGGACAACGGCGGTTTCTGAAATCAGAGATCCTCAAATATGCCAAATCAAGTCAGACGATCAAAGCGCCCCAAAATCCAAGTCTGTATAAAACGAAACCACGCGAAACCAAAGAAGTTCGGCAGCGCGATTTTTTTGAAAATGACGCATTCGCAGCGAAGATTTCAAGTACGCGGCAGCCAATCACAACGATTTCTCACACCTCAGCCAAGCTAACGGAACGAGATTACCATTTACATTCTTCAATCACGGACTGGTTAAGTGAATGGGAATTTCGCAAGTTCAACACCAAAACCTATACGCACGGCATTCATACATATCCTGCCATGTTCATTCCGCAGGTAGCGCGAAAACTGATTCTCGAGTTCACACGTGCAGGCGAAACCGTTGCAGATATTTTTTGTGGGTCAGGCACCACATTGGTAGAATCTGCTGTGCTTGGACGTAACGCGCTCGGAATTGAGTTAAATCCTCTGGCAGTCTTGATTGCGCAAGCCAAGACCAAACCAATTGCGCCCGAGCTTTTAAACGCCGCTCTCGATAACATCATTGCAACCTTCAAAGTGAACCCGCATGTTCCAATCGCCTTTTCTCCAAATTCCAATCTCGACTTTTGGTTTGCTCAACGTAACGCGGCAACTCTGAATGCAATCAAACAAGCCGTCGAGCTCGTGGCGGATGTCAACATCAAAAGGTTTTTCCTGGTCGCGTTCAGCGAAATTGTTCGCAAAGCATCTTTTACCAAAGATAACGAATTCAAGCTCGTACGCGACAAGCGCAAAGTTGCGAATGGAGTTGCGATAGACGCTTTCGATGAATTTCTCCGCATCGCGCGGCGCAATATCGAAGGAATGATTTCGTATTTTACGGATTACAACGAGTCGGTAAAGACAAAAATTGTTCAGGGTGATTCAACACAAGATAATGGAATCCCAGATAATTCGGTAGATTTCATTCTCACGTCACCGCCCTATGGAGATAGCCGCACCACGGTGGCATACGGCCAATTTTCACGTCTCTCCTCACAATGGTTAGGGCTTGTAACCGACGAACGCAAAGATATTGATTCTCTTTTACTTGGAGGCGGAAGAAACATCCAGCGTTTCGACCTGGACTGGGCAATGAATCACTCTGGCTTGCTCGCGCAAACATTACAGCTCATCGCAGAACGAGACAGCGAACGCGCGGACGACGTTTTGAAATTTTTTGGAGACTTGAATGAGGCGCTCTGTCAAGGGGTACGGATGCTCAAATCAAAACGTTATTTTGCGATTGTGATTGGGAATCGAACCGTCAAAGAGATTAATATCAAGACGGATCTAATCATCTCGGAACTCGCGGAATCACTTGGGTGTGTTACACACGCAATTTTGTACAGAACCATTCCGAACAAACGAATGCCCTTGGAAAATAGCCCCACCAATGTTCCGGGGGCAAAGAGCAAGACGATGCATCGCGAGAGTATTGTCTTGCTGCGAAAAGTCTGACCTACAACAAACGCTGCAAATCCTCCGCTAACTGCGAAAATGGTTTGATGACGCCCTCAAAGTTCGCTTCGGTATTGCACACATACACGCCATCCAATTCTTGGGCGCGATTTCGATTCGCGCTGCTCCCCTCGAACGTTTCCCAAGCCGTCACCAGATAAATTGGCAAAGCGCGAACGTCCTCTGGCAGTTGATCACGATAACGCTTCCAATTAATTGTTTGCATGATACGTTCGGCCAAGGTAGTCTTTGCGGATAAGATAGCAATAGGTCTATCCGATACTGTGTCAATGACTACAATGTCTATGTCAGGTTTCAAGTCTGTTGCGCTTGCCTGGTCACCGATCTTGACAACCATTCGATTCGATAATCGTTTTTTTAGTTCGCCTTTTGTGATTGCGCCGAGAGACAGGCGGCGCACAGAAAAGCATTCGTTCAACACGACCGCAATCCATTCCGCAAAAGTATTTCCCGCCAAGGGTCTCAATGTATTGGCAATGCTTACGCCAATTGCTCGCAACTCGAAAAGTTTTTGCTCGTCACGAATAATCTCTTCCCACAATTCTCGATTCTCCGGACTCGCCCACTTTCGAGCCGCGCGCGGCACCACCAAGCGCACTGCGTCACGTTCCACAGAGCGCAGAATTTCTCCCAAGCGATTTCCTACATCAAGGGCATCCCCATACTGCGCGTGTGCCTCATTCAACTTTGCCGCGAACAATTCTTTGATTTGCTTTTTCCATTGCTTTTCTTCTTCTTTTGTCCAACTTGCATCTTGTTCCATCGTTACTCCATTTCCTGATTGAGGTTAGTCTCGCGGTAAAGAATTGCGCGCCCCCGTCTCCCCACCCTTTCCAAAATTCCGATTTGCCGCATCACATACGTCATACTTTGCGCGCGGCGGTAATTGCCGCCGAGCGCGTTCGCCAATTCGCGGTTGGTGAATGGCGCGGGCAGATTGTCCGGCAAAAACGCGCCGAGGTCGTCGAGCGATTCAATCAAGCGCGAATCAATCACAGCGAGCAACTGATGGTCGTGGCGATCCCAGTCGCGCGGAAAACGCGTGCGTTTTGCGGGTTTTTCGCGCGCGCCGCGCACGCGGCGGATTTCTTGTTCGTGAATCAATAAAATTTCGAGCGAAAAGTTGGGATGGGCGAGCAGCGTGGGGATGGAAACAAGTTCGTCGAAAATATCGTTAAACGTCCCGCGTTTGGGCGAACGGCGGCGCGATATAGCGGTGACGCCGTCGGGCGCGACGCGCACGAGCCATTTTTCTTGCGCGATGGGATGCACCAACCGCAAGCGATGGTTTTCAAGGAGCCGGGCGAGTTTTCTTTTCAGCGCAAAAAAATTGCGCGTCTGAATTTCGATGAGCAAATCGCCGCGCACGAGGTCAATGTGGAATCCTTCGAGCGGAACTTCGATTTGGTCGCCCGGCTGCGCGTACCATTTTTTCAGCGCGGCATGGAGCGAACGCTCGGCGAGGACGCCGATAGTGCGCGGCGCATTGGCGGGTTTCGCTTTTTGAATTTCGGTTTGCGATTTTCGTTTCGCGATGGGCGCGCGCCGTTTCACGCTCTCTGTCATGCGGTCTCTCGAGCGCGTTACAAACCTTCCGCCATGATCATTTCCGATGTCGCGGCGCGGTAACGAATCGGCGCGATGGCTTGATATTCGGGCGACGCGTGCCACGCTTGCGCGCGCTCGAGCGTGGGGAATTCCAAAATCACAAAACGCTGCGGCTTCCAAGCGCCTTCCACCGTTTCGACGCGTCCGCCGCGCACCAGATATTTGCCGCCGTACTGCGCCACCGTCGGCGTCGCGGCGACGCGATATTCTTCATAACTGACGGGGTCGTGAACTTGGATTTGAATGACAACAAAAGCGGACATTTCTGCTCCTCCGGGCGTGACAAATGACAAACTCGCATCACGCCCAGGTACGATAAATTTGAAATTTGTCGTACGTTTTCATAATACATTGCAGGCGGTCGGCGAAACGCGAGTTACAAACCTATCCTGCGTCGCGCGTTGATGCGGGGCAAATTACAAATGTACCCTACGTCGCACGTCAAGACCGCTTACGCTTGAGCGGCGTCAAACGCTTGGACGGCGCGGCGAAACGATTCCGGCACGGAAACTTTTTGATGCGTCGTCGCGTCGCGAATGACGCAAACCAATTTGCCGCGCGCCAATAACGCCTTGTCGGCGACGCGCAGCGCGTGACATTCAATCGTCACGCTGGTATTGCCGATCTGCGCGACGCGCGCGTACACATGCAAAACGTCTTCAAACACGGCGGGCGCGCTGTAATCACATTCCGCGTGCGCGTACACAAAATCCAAATTCTGCGCGCGCAGCGCCGGATAGGAATAGCCCAACGCGCGCAAGAGACCGCTCGCCGCCTCGTCAAAAAACGTAAAGTAACTGCCAAAAAAAGCGTGACCCTGCGCGTCCGTGTCGGCAAAACGAACTTGAATGGGAAAATAATAATTCATTCCAACTCCATCAGCGCGAGCGGGATTTCCATTTCGGTCGGCGATAAACCGCCGTGATGCCCGTAATGTCTCTGCGAAAATTTCCGTTCCTCGAACCACCACACGCAATTGTTTTCGTACGGCAGAATTACCAGATTGCCGAGCCGTCCCGTCAATTCCGCGCTAACCGGCAAAGCGCCGAAATAGCCCGCGTGCAGCAGCTCGTCCGCTTTGACGACGTCGGCATAACCCGCGAGCGCGTTTTGCAGCAGCGCGTACGCGTCGGCGAGATATTCCGGGCGCACGTACAAAAATACATCGCGCGGCGAACCGCCCGGCGGCAGCAGCTGTCCGCGCGCGTCGGCGCGCAGCATCGGCGCGAGTTCGCGCGTGGACGCGTCGAGATTGAGATAAAACGTATTTTCGGGCGTGACCGCCATGTGGCCATGATCGGCGGTCAGGGCGAATAAAACGCGCTTGCCGCGCACGCGGCGCCGCGGCAAAAACCATTTGTCCAGCGCGTACAAAAACAGGTCGAGCTCTGCTTGCGTTTGACGCGACGCGGGCCCGTAGGCATGACACATCGTATCAATATTGCCGTAATAAAAAAACAAATACGTTGGACCGTCCGCGCGCTCCGCCAGCGTCGTGAGATTGACCAACGCTTCGGTCAAAGTCGCAAAACCGCGTATCTCGGCGCCGCGCATTACCACATTCGAATAGGTCGAAGGCGTAAAATCGCGGCTGCCGAATGAAAAGGATTGGACGCCCGCTTGCGCGAGCGTCTGATACAACGTAACGTGCGGATATAATTCTTCCGGCTTGACGTTGGCGGTTTTTAATTGGTCGCGCTGCATTGTGCCGGCGTACGAATACAAGAGCGGCGAAATCACGGCGTCGAGTTTCGGCTCGTAATACTGCCATTCGTACACGCCGCTCTGCCCGACGGGCAAACCGGTATGAATGCACGTCACATGCGCCGCCGTCGTCGAAGGAAATTGCGAAGTGATTTTCGAGACGCGCCCGTTTTTTTGCAAACGCCGTAAAAACGCGGCATCGTCGGCGCGGCGTTGAAAAAATTCCCAGCCGAAACTGTCAATGAAAAACAGAATGACGAGATCGTACTGCGCGGCGTATTCGCCCAACACCTCGCGCGCCAGCGCGGGTTCGCCGCGTCCCGTCAGCCAATACTGAATCGTCGCGGGCAGATTGGAAAAATTGTAGCCGTCGAAACGCGGCGCAGTAAAAGATCCGTTCATTCCATTATTTGGGTTCGAGTTTCAGCGAAGCGGAATTCATGCAGTAACGCAAACCCGTCGGTGCGGGGCCGTCCTCAAAGACATGTCCCAGATGCGCGTCGCACTGCGCGCAGCGCACCTCTTCGCGCGTCATGCCGTACGAATTGTCGCGGACGGTCTCTACCGTGTCCGCGTCGAGCGGAGCGTAAAACGAGGGCCAACCGCTGCCCGATTCAAATTTGGTCTTGGAATCAAACAACGGATTGCCGCAGCACACGCATACGTACGTGCCGGGCGTTTTAACGTTCAACAGCGCGCCTGTGAACGCGCGCTCGGTGCCGTGCTGCCGCGCGATACGATACTGTTCCGGCGTCAACTGCGCTTGCCATTCCGCGTCCGTTTTGATAATTTTTTCGTTCATTCGATACCTCCGCCATTACGTGATGCGCACGGCAGCGCTCTTACGTTGTGTTTGCGGCTTATCTTACGCGCAATGCGCCGATAATTCAAATGGAATGGAACGGCAGAGTGTAGCAAGTTGGCGGCGAGTTTTTTGCGTCAACCCTGAGATTAAAATTTTATGGCAAGCGTCCCATCGAAACGCTGCAATCAAAACGTCAACATGCCATGCGTCGCAAACCACGCGGTCAACGCCGCTGCCGCCGCTGCCAGTACCGTGTAATACACGCGCAGCCCCGCTTGCCAAGTTCCGCGCGCCCAAGCCAACGCCACGCCGATGCACAACGCGATGGCGCTCAAGCTCGCCAACCACGTCAAGGCAAACAACGGCGCGAGACCGCGCGGCAAGCCCAATACCAAGCCGATGACGTTTTCGTTCGACAGCGCCAACGCGACGACGGCGACCAACCACGCCGCGAAAAAAATCGCGCTCAAAACGCTTGCCGCCGCCGCAAACCACGGCGCCCAACGCGCGAATCCTTTGGCGGGCGCGGCGTCCTTGCGCGAACGCTGCGCCAACCACGTCAGCGGGCCCACCAAAAAGACCGTTCCCAAAACAAACAACGCCAATAACGGAATCACAAATTCTTGCAGTTTGCCTTGCAGCAGCGCGTATTGCAGCGCGCCGAGCCGCGCGTCGAGCAGCTGCGTGGCAGGCGTGAGAAAATTGACGCGCGCGTTTTCCCGGATGCACTGCGCGTCCGGCGCGCGCGCGGGATCGCGCACAAATTCCACAATCATTTCGTCCGGGCAATTGCCGCTCGTGAGCGCGCCGTGACCGTATGCGGGAAATTCGTACACGTAACTCGGCGTAATCGTTTCCGCCGCCGCCCGTCCATTCGGCGGCGGCGTGATGGGGTCGAAATTTCCCGAAAACACGAGCGTCGGAACGTTGGCGTGTACGGGTTCGTCCGCGCGCGCGCCCAACTGCGGCACGTCCCATTTTTCGCACAGCTGCAAGAACGCCGCCAGATCGCGTTTCTGCGCGGCGACAATGTGCGCGTCCACGCCGGCGAGCGCGAGATCGTCCACCGTAAAATCCGCGTCTTCGGCGCACATGACGGAATAATACATGCCGCTTGCGAACGCGCGGTCAAACACGACGAGCGGATAATACACGCTCACAAAATCAAAACGTCCCGCGTGCGCGTCGTCAATCATTTTCGGCAGCGCGGGAATAATTTCCGAATTGTAGCTGAATTGAAACAACAGATTCATGTACGTATCGCCGTCCAATACGGCGTTGTACGTTTTGCCGGTCGCGCCGTCGGTCAACGGCACGCGCGCGGGCTGCGCGTTGAGCGCGTCCACCGTCGCGTAAAATTTTTGCTTCAAATTCGGAAACGCGCGTTCACATTCAATGTCTTGGGCGCACGCCGCAAAGAGTTGTTCAAACGCGCGGTGCATGGACGCCGGCACAGCTGCATTGGGATTGATCTGCGCGGGAACCACCGCGTCGAGAATGACGCTGCGAAAAACGTCGGGCGTTTCGCGGAGCGCGTGCAGCGCGAGCAGCGTGCCGTACGAAATGCCGTAAAAATCAAATTTTTGATAGCCCAACGCGCGACGCAGCGTTTCAATGTCCAACGCGTTTTCGACGCTGTTGTAGGCGTCGAGATTCACGCCTTGATCAAGGAGACGCGCGCGGCACGCCAGCGCGGCTTGTTCCTCGCGCCGCAGCATTTCGTCTTGGGAAATTTCTTGCTCTAACGTTTCGAGCGTCAAATCCAATTCTTCGGGGCACGTCAAACTCGGCTGCGCGTACAGCGTGCCGCGTTGGTCGTACAATACAATATCGCGTTCCGCGCGCAGCGTTTTGAGCGCGGGAAAATAATTGTCAGCGAAAAAATTCGCGAACGTATCGAGCGTACTGCCGCCGGGTCCGCCCTGCGCCACCACAAACGCGTTTTCCGAACTCGACGCCGACGCCGCGCCGGGCGAACGCGGCAAAATCGCGACGGCGAGTTTGATCTGTTTGCCGTCGGGCTGACTGTGCAATTCCGGCACGCGCACGTACCCACATTCAAAAGCGGCGTTGTTGATTTTGAACGTCGCGCACGGCGTCGGTTCAAAAGCCGCGCCGCGCGTTTGCGCGCGCGGCGCGGCGGCGGCGGACGAAAAATTCATCCATGCCATAAAAAAAACGAGAACGAGAAGAATGACTTTCATGTTGTTTCCGCGAGAGAGATAGAAAACCGCAAAGCCATGTACGCAACGGTTGAACGCGCTACGGGCGCGCCCCCCCACACAGCTTTGCGGTCGTACAATCGTTATACGCTTTTCGCCCGACAAAGGTTAACGGCATTGTTGCGCGAGATTTCACGCGCAACGCGCGCGTTCACGCTAAAAAATCGTCCAAAAGCGTACCCTCGTTGACCGCGCGGTTATCGCTTTTGGACAATGGAAAACAAAAAAATTTCAGAGCTCAGGCGGCGGGCGGCGCAGCGTTTTCCGCCGTCGGCGCCGTTGGTTCCGGCGCGGACGCGGCTTGTTCCACCGCGGCAGGCGCTTCCGCGTCGGGCGCGGTGGGATTGTCGAGCGCCGTCGAGATTTCGGCGATAGCTTGTTTTTCCGCGTCATTGACGACCACGCCGCCGATGCCCATAAAACCGCCTTCTTTTGCCGCGTTCGCCACATTCTCGGCGGCTTGAAGCATCATTTGTTTGTACGCCGCCAATTCCTCGGGCGAACCTTTGGCGGCGACGATGCCCACCGCGGCTTGCAAGTCCGCGCGCATTTTTGCTTTTGCCTCGTCCATATTTTGCGCGCCTTGCGTACTCTCTTTGGTTCCTTGCTGCATCTTGTCTTGCTGCGCTTTCATGTTCTCTTCCGAAAACAAATCGCTCAAAAGAGAGCCGGGCGCGGCGGCTTTGCCGATCTTGACCGCCGTCTCGACGCCCGCCATCATTTCCTTGACCAAACCGATAGGTCCCGAAACCGATGCGCCCATGACATACATGGACACCAACATCGGCGCCACCATCATCTTTTCAATTTCGTCTTGGGTGTAATCCGCAATTGCGCTCATGAAATTTTTTCCTCCGTATAGAATTTTACGCGCGCCGCGCGCGAACGAATCCGACGCCGGCGGGCGCGATTGTAGCACAGCGCCGAACAGACACAAACACGCGGGTTTATTTCGCCGCTTTGGAAACGCGCGCGCGCAGCGCGTAACGTTTCACCCAACCCGCGCGCGCAAAGCGTTCCGCCACCCACGCGCCCGCCAACGCGCTCGCCGTTCCCACCGCCAAGCCCAACGGAAACGTTATCAAAGTGCGGTCAATGGGCCACCACGGATAACGCGTGAGATACCATGCCCATAAAAATTCCGTCACATAAAAGACGGTCACAAACAGTGGCCCAATAAACAACAGCCATTTGTAGCCGTGTCCGTAACGCTTGAACGCGAGGTCGAGCAGCAGCGCGCTGAACAAACCCATAATCGGCAGACTCGCCGCTTTGGGATAGCCCAGCAAGCCCTTGAGCAAAAACGCCATGCCGCCGGCGAGCAAGAAACCGCATACAATCGCAAACGTCGCCAGCCCCGCGCGATTGGCAATACGCTGCCCCATCACCAAAGCCGCGGGGCCCAAAGTCATTGCCAACAACGGATAGACCGAACCGTCAAAGCGCAATTTTTCATAAATGATGTAACGGTCGAGCGATATCGCCGAAAGCAGAAACGCGAACGAAGTGAACAGCAAGACCAACGCGAAATTCGGCGCGTCCAACGCTTCCCAAAACCATACGGGTTTGCCATCCGCGCGCTGCGGCACGCTAATTTCGCGCAGCATAAAAAGCAGCGCGCCATTCAAAGCGATAATCGCGCCAATCAAACCGAGAAAATGCGGCGGACTCCACAATACCGGGTCGCCTTCGATATGTCCGATATGCGTATGCCACCAATCATCGTACGCCGCGGACGAAAACATAATGGCAAGACCCGCCAGCATAATCCAGATGCCGCTCGGCGCTTGCAAAAAACCAATGTGCGTGAATTCGGGATTGCGCGGACGGCGCGACGACGTGACCAAGACGCCGACTGCCATAATGAGCGCAACCGTAATGCCACCGTACATCACATCGTGCGGCGGAATAAAAAAGGTATCGCGCCCCCATGAAGCGTGCCACGCGCCATCCCACAATAAACCGATGAACGCCGCGAGCCACGCCAACACAAACGACCACGAAGTGAGCGAAAGCCCCCACAGCTTGCGCCATACAATGCTCTCGCCCCAATCCAACGCCGTTGCGACCATAGTCGTCATTCGCGTACTCCTTGAAAACATCGCGCAAATTTAAAATTTAGCTCGCGCGGCTGAATCGGTTTTGCGCGCGTTTTCATGCCGCGCTGCGCCGATTCAATCTGACGTTATGCCGTTTCGGCGCACGCGCTTGGCGCAGCTGCCGCCACAAAACAAACACACACGCGGCAAAAACCGCGCCGAGCAAACGGTCGCCCCACGGCGCGAGTTCCTGATTCAAATCAAGCGTCGCCCAATAAACGCCGCCCAATCCAAACGCGCACGCCGTCAACGTCGCCGGCAAAGCGTTCGTTCGCAGATACGCATAGCCAAGCGAAACCACAACCGCGAGCAAAACGCCGACAATTTGCATCGCTGCGAGAATCAGACGCTTGAGCATAACGTTAACCTCCTCTCAATGCGTCAAAAAAATCCGGACAATTCCGCGCGCGAAAATTTATTTTACGCCCATCCGGTCACGATTTACTTTCTTTGACGATTACTCTTTTGAAAATCGCGTCGGTTTCAAGACGCCAAACGTTTTCGCAAACGCGCGGCGTCTTGCAGGATTCCTGCGCCAAATCCTAGCGCAAACTCAGCCCTCAACATACACCACGCCTTTGTTGCCGTCCACTGTCACGCGCTGCCCGTCTTGAAAAATCTCGGTCGCGTTCGGCAGCGCCATCACGGCGGGAATGCCGTACTCGCGCGCCACAATCGCGCCGTGCGAAAGAATGCCGCCCACTTGCGTCACGATGCCGCCCGCAATCGCAAACAGCGGCGTCCACACCGGATTCGTCAGCGGCGCGACGAGAATTTCCCCGCGCTTTAATTTTTCAAATTCGTGCGGACCGCGCACCACGCGCACAACGCCCGTCGCAATGCCGGGACTGCCCGCAATGCCGCGCCATTGTCCCGCGACCGGTTCGCCCTGCGCCGCGCGCGCCATTTCCACGCCGACGCCGTCGCGCACAATGGGCGGCGGCGTACGCTGCGCGTTTTGTTCAAATTCGGCGCGGCGCTTTTTTACCAGTTCAGAATACGCTTGCGGCAATTCCGCCAATTGTTCCAATTCCGTCAAACTGAAAAAGAAAATATCGTCGGGCGCCTCCAAGACGCCCTTTGCCTGCCACCGCGCCGCCAATTCCAAGAGACCGCGCCGAAACGGCGGAAACAACCGCGTCAATTCAAAGTGCATCGTATCGCGTTCGCGCGTGTGCGCCTGCGTATTTTTCAAGACATAACGAAACAGCGGCGCAACCATCACTCGCCCCGCCACGTCGCGTTGCACTCGCACATTCACTTGCTGCGCCAACTGTTCACGTTCCAGCGCCAGACGCGTCTGCTGGCGCTGCGGACTCGCGTCGGCGTCCACGTCCAGATAGCCGCGCAGAAATTGCAAAACCGGCGTCGGGTCTTCGCCCCACGTCGGATACAAAATATCCATGCGGACTTCACGATGTCCGTACTGTTCCAAAAACGCATCCAGCGCGGCAAGAAACACGCGCCCGTCGCCGCTCTCGCGCAATGTCGCGCGCACGTGCGGCGTTGCGTCTTGGCGCAGCGCGGCGGATACGACCGCGCTCTGTTTTGCCTCTTGCGCCAAATTCCAGATGCGCTTGTTCGTTTCCATCGTCACATTGCCCGTGACGCCGCTGATGAGCTGCGCGCGAATCTGTTCCGTATCGTCGCCATAATAACGCTCCAACAACGAGCCGAGCGCTTGGTACGTGATGCCGATGAGCGCAATCATCAAGAAATCATAATTCAACAATTTGCTCGCGTGGTCGAACAACAACGCGCGAATGCGCGCGAGAATTTCCGCGTCCGCCATTTCCCGCAGCGGCGCGTTCTTTAATTCATCCACTGCGGCGCGATATTCCGCAATCAAACCGGGCAGTTGTTTCGGGAACGCGCGCATAAAGCGCAGCAAACGCGCCGCCATATTCATAAACGCGAGCGACGCTTCGCCGGGCAGCGTCCGTTCGTGCCTGCCGAACGGATTGACAATTTGCGTCACCAGCGCCGCGCGCGTCGGAGGCGTTAACGGCGCGAGCGCGCCCTCGATGTATTCGCGATGAAAATACGGTTGATTGTAAAAAACGCCGACGGCGGGAATTTCGCGCGGCGGTTTGAAACCCAATGTCACGAACGTAAAATCGAGCATCGAATGAAACAGCGGCGCAATGACGGACAAAAACGCGGGCGATAACGGATCGGGAAAAATTTCGATAAACATCGTGCGATTGTATTCGCCGTCTGCATGTTGGAGCAAAGTATTTCGAAACGCGTTTGTGTCGTTTTGAGGCGCTTGAGAATCGAAACGCTTCGCCCCTACCAACGTCGTAATCGGACGCGCTTGGAGCATGTAAAATTTTCCGCGCGCGAACGCCCATTCGATATCCATCGGGCGCGCGTAATGCGTTTCCACTTGGACGCCCAGCGCGGCGAGGGCTTGCAATTGCGCGTCGTCCAAACTCGGCGCGCGGCGCCGCGCCGCGGCGATTTCGATTTCGCGCGTGCCGCCGTCGGGCGCATATACAATCGCCACGTTTTTGTCCGCGATTTCGCGTTCGAGCGCCGCGCCGTCTTTATTCACAATCCACGTGTCGGGCGTGACGATGCCCGACACAATCGCTTCGCCCAAACCCCAACTCGCGTTCAATACCATTTCGTCCGGGTTTTGATTCACCGGATTCGCCGTGAACAAAATGCCCGCGACCTCGCTTTCAATCATCGCCTGCACGACGACGGCGAGCGCGACGGGAGCGTGCGCGTAACCTTGTTTGCTCCGGTACGTCGCCGCGCGCGCCGTCCACAACGACGCCCAACATTTTTTCACATGCTCCAGCAGCGCGTCGTCGCCGCGCACGTTCAAATACGTATCTTGCTGCCCCGCGAACGACGCGTCGGGCAAATCTTCGGCGGTGGCGGAAGAACGGACGGCAATTCGCAAATCGCGTATCGCGAATTGCGTATCGGCGGTTCCCTGTTTCCTTGTTTCCTTGTCTCTTTCGATTTCCCTTGCGAGCGCGTGATACGCGTCAATCGCCTGCTGCGCGATTTCATCCGGCATTGGCTGCGCGATGAGAAAGGCGCGCAGCTGCGCGGTTTTGTTTTCCACATCGTCCGCGTCGTCCGGACGCATGGCGTTCAAAATTTGCGCGATGGTTTCTTGCGCGGGCGCGGCAAATTCACGGTACGCGTCGGCGATGACGCAGAAACCGGGCGGCACGGGCAAACCCGCGCGCGTCATTTCGCCGAGATTCGCGCCTTTGCCGCCGACGAGCGGAACGTCGCTTTGGGCGATTGCCGAAAAAACGCGGATGAAATTCGTCATGTCAGTATTTCACTCGGGCGGGACTGCCAAAGCCAGACCCCGAGCCGCCAAACGCTGCCAACGTTATGTTTTTGCCACTGCCGCCAATTGCGCCAATTCCGCGCGCAATTTCTCCACCGCCGCCGCGTTGCCGCGCTCGCCGCCGTATTTGGCGAGTTGCTCTTTTTTTTGCGCCAATTCCGCGCAGACTTGATAAAACCGCCGCGTCTGCCAAAACGAGCCGGAACCAACAGAACCGAAGCGCGCCAGCGCGCGCGTAAACGCGGAACAGGCGACCTCGTATTGTGCGGACGAAATCACGCCGCGTTCCATTTCGTCGCGCAGATACAAACGCAGCCGCGCGCGGTCGCGCGTAATCGCCAAAAATATCAAAACCAAAATCGTGAGCCACGCCGTCCAACTCAAACACAATGCGCCAAGAAAACTCGCGCCGTTCTCACGGCTCACCAACGCGTTGTACGTGCCGTGCAAAATCACCGCCAACAACCAACCCACAAACGGCGCGAGCAGCCACCACTGCCAGCGTTTATGCAAACGCGCCAACGCGATGCCCATGCCGATAAACGCCGTGAACGCGGCATGATTCCAGCCCGTCAAAATAACGCGCAGCGTAAAGAGCGTGAAAAAGAAGCCCCATCCTTTTTCGACATAACCGCCGTACAGATAAAACAGATTTTCGGTCGCGGCGAAACCGAGCGCCACAATGCCCGCATACACAATGCCGTCGAGCAGCGAATCGAATTCGGACCAAAACACGAACGCGACCAACAAAATCGCGATGCCCTTGAGCGATTCTTCGGTCAGCGGCGCGAAAAACGCAAGCGTCGCAAATTCGCCCAGCGTTTTATCGTGCGTCAATTCCGTGACGCCGGCTTGTAAAATCACTTGGGCGACGACGGCGCCAATCGTCGCCACGAGCGCGCCCCACAGAAAAACGCCGAGCAGTATTTTTTTCGGCTCGCGCTCGAACCGGTCGAACCAATAGACGACATACGAATAAATCCACGCGGGGATGAAACTCAAGAGCAGAGCGGCAATCAATGCAAACATGGCGAGAGCGCGCGACACACGATTTGCGATACGCCCCCATTATATCAGGATTGCCGAACGTTTAGAGTTGTTTATAATGGGGCGCACAGGAGGTACGATGCAGCTGCGTTTTACCAAAATCGGTCTCGCGCTCGCTTTGGGCGCGTCGCTAGCGCTTGCCGCGTGCCAGCCCGCGCTGCCGCCGGTGGGCATCAATGACGTGCCTGTGTATCCGGGCGCGGTAGAGCTATCGGCGGACGCGCCCAGCGCCGACGACGTCCAAGTACAAGAGTGGCTGAATCGTGATGCGCGCGACCGACGCCTTCCCCCAGAGAAAATCGTCTCGAAACGTTTTCATCTGCCCAAAGATTTGAACGCCTCGGAATTCATGTCGTTTTACAGCCGCGCGCTGCAAGCGGCGGGTTGGCAGTCGCGTTGGGGCAGCGTCCCTACGCGGCAAGCGTTCACACGCGGCGCGCAAACGTTGGTTCTTTATGTTCTGGTTGATCAAACGGATGGCGCCACCGAACTCTTGATGACGCTCGACCGTTGAGCGCGGGAACCGCGCTGCATTTTTCGGAACGCCGTCAACGCCTTTTGGAAAAAGCAAAACAAAAATCCGACGCCAAAATTCGGCGTCGGATTTTTGTTTTTATCTCACCACCACATTCAACAAGCGCCCCGGCACATATACGACATTCCCAATCGTTTTGCCGTCGGTCCATTTTTTCACGTTCGCGTCGTCGAACGCTTTTTGTTTCGCTTCGTCCTCGTTCACGCCGACCGGCAATTCGATTTTGCCGCGCACTTTGCCGTTGACCTGAACGACCAGCGTGAACGATTCTTCTTTTGCCGCGTCCGCGTCGTATGCGGGCCATCTCTGTTGATGCACGCTGTACGCGTTGCCCAAACGCATCCAGATTTCTTCCGCCATGAACGGCGCGATGGGCGTCAACATCAACAGCAACGTTTTCAGCGCTTTGTCCCACTCCGCGTCGGAATAACTCGCCGTGTCTTTGGCTTTGATCAATCCATTGGTCAAGGTCATTAACGACGAAATCACCGTGTTGAACGCAAAATCATTGATGTCGTCCTCGACCTTTTTCAGCGTTTGATGCACCGCGCGGCGCAGCGTTTTGATTTGCTCGTCGTTCGCTTGCGGCAAATTTTCGCGCGCGGGTTCCAGGAACAAATTCCACACGCGCGTCAACCAGCGATGCGTCCCCGCCAAACCGTCGGTCTGCCACGGCGTCGAGACCGTGAAATCGCTGATGAACATTTCATACGCGCGCAGCGCGTCCGCGCCAAATTGCGAAACCATTTCGTCGGGCGTAATGACGTTGCCCTTTGATTTGGACATTTTTTCGTACTTGCCGTCATTCATCTGCGGCGACAAAATCATGCCCTGATTTCGCAAGCGTTGAAACGGTTCGATGAACGCGACAAAACCCAAATCGTACAACACCTTGGTCCAAAAGCGCGCGTACAGCAAGTGCATCACCGCATGTTCCGCTCCGCCGACGTAGGTGTCAACGGGACACCAATAATTGACCTGTTTGGAATCAAAGGGCTGCGCGCCATTGTGCGGGTCGGTGAAACGCATGTAATACCACGAGGAACAGGCGAACGTGCCCATCGTATCCGTTTCGCGCCGCCCGCGCGTCCCGTCGGGCAAGGTCACGTTCACCCATTCGGGAATGTTTGCCAACGGCGATTCGCCCGTCGCGGTCGGTTCGTACGAATCCACGTTCGGCAATTCGACCGGCAGCGCGCTTTCATCCACCGCAATTTCGCCGTCGTCCGTGTGAATAATTGGAATCGGCGTACCCCAATAACGCTGCCGCGAAATGCCCCAATCGCGGAATTTATAGTTCACGCGCTTTGCGCCGATGTTTTTTTCTTCCAACCAACGCGTCACGTTATCAACCGCTTTGTCCGCGTTCGTTCCATCGAAAATTCCCGAATTGACCATCGCGCCCTCGCCGGAATACGCGCGTTCCATTGTCGCGGCGTTCAAGGTTTCGCCTTCCGGTTGAATCACGACGCGAATCGGCAAATGAAATTTGCGCGCAAATTCAAAATCGCGCTGGTCGTGCGCGGGCACCGCCATAATTGCGCCCGTGCCATAGCTCAGCATCACATAATCCGCGACCCAAATCGGAATTTTTTCGCCGTTCACCGGATTCGTCGCGTGCGCGCCCGTGAACACGCCCGTTTTTTCTTTGCCCTCTTCCGCGCGTTCCACCTCGGTTCTCGCTTGCGCCTCTTTGATATATTGATTCACGCGCGGTTTGTGTTCGGGCGTCGTCAGTTTTTCGACGTAGGGATGTTCAGGCGCCAACACCATGAACGTCGCGCCCCATAGCGTATCCGGGCGCGTGGTAAAAATTCGCAGCGCGCCCGCGTCCGTTTGAAAATCCACCTCCGCGCCGACGCTCTTGCCAATCCAATTGCGCTGCATCAGCTTGATATGTTCGGGCCAATCAATCGCGTCCAAATCCGCAATCAAGCGTTCGCTGTATGCGGTGATGCGAAAGAACCACTGCTGCAAAACTTTTTTCTCGACCAACGCGCCGCTGCGCCAACCGCGTCCGTCCACGACCTCTTCATTCGCCAGCACCGTTTTATCCACGGGGTCCCAATTCACCACCGACGGTTTGCGGTACGCCAAACGAAAAGCGCTCAAAAATTCACCGCGCTGTTTGCGGCTCAACGCGTTCCATTCGTCGGCGGAAATTTCCGCGCGCGCGTTTGGAATGGCGCGCGTGCCTTGCACGCGCAGCTCGTTTTCCAATTCCGCGATGGGCCGCGCGCGATCTTGACGCGGGTCGTACCACGAATGGTACAATTTCAGAAAAATCCACTGCGTCCAGCGATAGTATTCGGGCGTCGAAGAATTGATTTCGCGCGACCAATCGAACGAAATGCCGATTAGACGAAACTGCCGTTTGTAATTCGCGGAAAATTGAGCGATCAATTTCGCGGGATTCGTTTTCAGTTTGATTGCCGCGTTTTCCGCAGGCAAACCGAACGCGTCCCAGCCCATCGGATGCAGCACGTTATAACCCTTCATCCGAAAATAGCGCGACATCACGTCCGTCGGCACATAATTGCGGCAATGTCCCACGCTCAAACCATCGCCCGACGGGTACGGAAAGAAATCCAAAATGTACGCTTTGGGCCGTTCGTCGGCGGGCGCGGTCTTGTACAATTCATCCGCTTCCCATTTTTGCATCCAACCCGCTTCAAAATCTTGGGGGACGTATTTGGGTGTGCTAGTGCGTTCGTGCGATGGTGCGATAGTTGTTTGTGTGTCCATGATTCATGCTCCGTTTCGGATTTTCGATTTTCGATTTTTGATTTCCAATTTTCAATTTCCGCTTTCCGAATTTTGAATTTTGAACTTTGAACTTTGAACTTTGAACTTTGAACTTTGAACTTGAAATTCCACCCTTTTGCGAATGAAATAAAAAAACCTTCCTCCCACATTGGGACGAAGGTCAAAATGCTCCGCGGTACCACCCAGCTTAGGCGGTAGATGATGAGTCAAGCGACGTGAAACCCCAATCACCCAATCACCAAACCACCTCTCTTGAATCGCGTAACGTGCGTTCACGTCAATCTCTATTCTCCTCAGCCGTCATTCCGAACAAAGCGAGGAATCTCAAGATTGCGGCTCACGGGCGAGTTCGGTCTTGTAACGCCGTAGTTTGGCGCAGCGTTCTCTGTGGACGCAATCGCTGGGCTCGCACCTTGTTTTTCCCAACTCGCTGCAGAGATAACCTACTGCTCCCGGTCAGAGCGTTTATGATTTTTGATTTTAGATTTAGGATTTATGATTTAGGAAACCGATTTTGCCGCATGCAAAATCAGAAATCATAAATCTGCAATCCCAAAGCCATAGTGGAGCTGATCGGGATCGAACCGACTACCTCATCACTGCCAGTGATGCGCTCTCCCAGGTGAGCTACAGCCCCGATTTCACTTTGGTCGTTAGCCTGGAAAATCGACTGAAAGGCGCCAGACTACACAACCGCTTTGATAAGAATTATACGCACCGTATAACAAACCGCCAAAAACAGCAAAAATTAGGAGCAAAAAAACAATCCCTTGACTACTCCATCTGACCACAGATCACCGCGAAAAATTGTCACAAATCCAAATAGAATACCAAGCAATCCAAACGGTCAAAAAACGATCGGAGAAAGTCCCCCGATCACCATGGCAAAGAACGGCATGACGATTAACGTTCCTACCATCGCATAGCAGAAAAGAGCGAGCCAATTTGTTTCCAAAAAACAGCGATCAAGATAACTGCCAATACGATTCCCGCCCCGGCTGGCATTATTATCATCGTAAAGCCTCCTTACGATGCCCTTCAGTCACAAGCAAACATTTACCGATGATCTGCTAGAATGTCGTTCATCATTCCTTTTGCTAACGCATCCAAGTAGCGCCGAATATCCGCCGAATAATACCGCACCATGCAAACACCTTTGTAATCTTCGCGTCGGATAGTTCCTGGGTTCTTTTTGATGCTACTTTTGTGAAATCGTTTCAAGGGAACACCGGTAACATCTGACCAAAATTCTTTCAACTCTTGCTCCGGCATTCCAACGCTCAACATGAGTTGACACGCGAACTTGCTCTCATCAATCTCAAAATTTCTCCACAAGAGCGCCATCCAGGTTTTGATGACTTGTGGGTCGCTATTTGAAAATGCCAGATGGTCATCGCGTTTTGCGCCTTCACCAATATAAAGCGATGCTGCCATCAAATGAAGCGCTTCACGGTCAACAGAAAGACGCTTTGCGTGAGGTTCTGCTCGGTCTCTTGCTTCTTGCAAACGAATTTGTTTTTGTTTGCGATTCCAAAACGCACCAAACGGTCTGCCTCTTTCAGAACCCTCAAGTTCTAATTGTTTGATTCGCGCCTTTTGTTCAGTTGTTAATTGAACATCTTTGACCCAACCTTGTAAGGTTGGTTGCGGAATATCACCGCCGAGTTCCGCGATGATTTCGGGATAAGTGAAACCCGCCCGTCGCAACTCACGTGCTCGTTCGCGTATTTCGGGCGGGTAAGAACGTGTTCGGCGGAACATCGTTTATCAAGTGGAGCAGATGGGACTTGAACCCACAAACCTCTGCAGTGCGATTGCAGCGCTCTCCCAAGTTGAGCTACTGCCCCAAGAACAAAACTATTGTATTCATTTGTGCGGACGCGTCAAATTTCCTTACGCACACGCCTTCCAGACCCGAAGGGTTGGCAAGGTTTTCGCTTGCCAAGACCCTTCGAATCTACCAAGACAATCCTATTTGACTTCGACCGAAGCGCCGACTTCTTCCAATTTCTTTTTGGCTTCGGCGGCTTCTTCTTTGGACACGCTCTTTTTCACGGCTTGCGGCGCGCTTTCGACGAGTTCTTTGGCTTCTTTCAAACCGAGCCCCGCGACGAGTTCGCGCACGACTTTGATGACCGGGATTTTTTGCGCGCCCGCGTCTTTCAAGATGACGTCAAATTCGGTTTGTTCTTCCGCCGCGGGCGCCGCTGCCGCGCCGCCAGCCGCCGCGCCGGCGGCTGCCGCGACCGCGACCGGCGCCGCCGCCGTCACGCCCCAATGTTCTTGCAGCGCTTTGGCGAGCTCTGCCACTTCAAGCACGCTCAACGTATCGAGACTGTCAATGAGGGATTGCACTTTGTCGGATGCCATTTGATTTTTCCTTGTTGATAAATTTTCGTTTTTCGATTTTCGATTTGCGAAATTTTGACGCAGCCATCGAAAATCCAAATGTCGAAATGGATTATGCCTGCGCGTCCGCCTGTTCGGCTTTGGCTTGCAGGGTAAAGACCAATTGAGACAACACGCCGTTCAAGACGCCGACCAAATTCGCGGCAGGTCCTTGCAGCGAACCCAAAACTTGCGCGTACAATTCCACGCGCGTCGGCAGTTTTGCCAAATCTTCGACGCCTTTGGCGTCATAAATCGTTTGCCCGACGATCGCGCCTTTGATGGGCAATTCTTTTTCTTTGAAAAACGCGGTCAGTTTTTTCGCCGGCCCCGAAAGGTCATCGCGCAAAAAGGCGACGGCGGTTGGACCTTCCAACAAATCGGACGGTACCGGCAAACCAACGTTCTTGAGCGCAATTTCGAGCAGCGTATTTTTGGCAATGTGATACCCCGCTTTCATGCCGCGCAATTCGTTGCGTACATTTTGCAAATCAGCCACTTTCAAGGTGCGATAGCCCGTGATAATGACGGCTTGCGATTCTTGCAACTCTTTGGTCAATTGCTCGACCAAATCGTCTTTGCGTTCTCGTGTAACTGACAACTTGCTCACCTCCTCGACGTTCGGCGCAGCGCCGAACCGTTTTTCCCTAGCAATAAAAAAATCTCTTACCATCGGCTACAGACCGCCGCCAGGCAAGAGATTCGAGTTTCCAATACGCGCGCACACGCGCTGAAATTGCTTGATGCCTCGGCGGGTACCTTTAGGTTCGCGTTTGTGACGCGAACGACCGGCTGTCTGTGGCGTATTCGGTTTTACCATTCGGACGGGCGCATTATATCCAAACTGCGCCGTCGCGCAAATTCGTTATGCCGCGCGCGGTTTCAAGTTTTGCGCCGCGTTGACATCCACGCGGACGCCGGGGCCCATCGTGGACGCGAGCGTGACTTTTTTCAAATACACGCCTTTGGCGCCGGCGGGTTTCGCTTTGTTGAGCGCATCCATCAAGGCGGCAAAATTTTCGAGCAATTGCGTTTCCTCAAAACTGGATTTGCCGATGATGCTGTGAATGCCGCCGGTCTTGTCGGTCTTGAATTCGACGCGCCCGAGACGACTTTCATTAATCAACTGCGGCAGCTGCGCGGGCTGCTGCAAAATCGTACCGGCTTTGGGGCTGGGCATCAAACCGCGCGGCCCGAGCGTTTTACCCAAACCGCTTTTGCCGATTTTGCCCATCATGTCCGACATGGCGATAGCCAGATCAAACTCCATCCAACCTTCTTGAATGCGTTTGATTAAATCGTCGCCGCCCACAATATCCGCGCCCGCTTCTTGCGCCACGCGCGCGGCTTCGCCTTCGGCAAAGACCAGAATCCGCACGGTCTTGCCGGTGCCGTTCGGCAAAAGCACTACGCCGCGCACTTGTTGGTCCGCCTGTTTCACATCCAAACCGGTTTTGAAATGCGCCTCGACGGTTTGGTTAAATTTTCCGTATGCGGTTTTTTTCGCCAACGCCACCGCTTCTTCGGGCGAATACTCTTTGGTCAGGTCAACCAGTTTCACCGCTTCTTGATATCGTTTACCGCGTCCCATTTTTACTCCTTGTCGCAAAACATCACGCTTTTTTTTCGCAAACGTGCGCCGCTGTCCCAACGCAGCGGCGTGATGATTTACGAGTGGTGCATCGCGCGTTTTCGCGCTCCCACGAATTTAGCGTCCCATAGTATGCCGCGCGCCTCAGGAACCCTGTTGCGCGCTGCCTACGCTAGTCCTTGACTTCGATCCCCATATTGCGCGCCGTGCCTTCGATCATTTTCATTGCGCCATCCAGATCCACGGCGTTGAGGTCTTTGATTTTCTTTTCGGCGATCTCGCGCACTTGTTTGCGCGAAACCGAACCGACCTTGTTGCGATTCGGCACGCCCGAACCTTTTTCCACCCCGGCGGCTTTTTTGAGCAATTCGCCCGCGGGCGGCGATTTTAATTCAAACGTAAAAGAACGGTCTTGATAAATCGTAATCAAGACCGGCACGATGGTGCCGGCGTCTTTGGCAGTGCGCGCGTTGTATTCTTTGGTGAACTGCATGATATTGATGCCGTGCGGACCGAGCGCCGTGCCGACCGGCGGCGCGGGCGTGGCTTTGCCTGCCGGAATGGCGAGTTTGACGAGGGCTTTGACTTTTTTAGCCATTTTCTCTTATACCTTTTCCACTTGAAGTAAATCCAATTCGACGGGCGTCTCGCGCCCAAAGAACGAAACCAGCACGCGCACTTTGCCCTTGAGCATATCCACCGCTTCGACGGCGCCTTTGAATTCCGCAAACGGCCCGTCAATGATATTCACGGTTTGCCCGATGCGGAAACTGACATGCACTTTGGGTTCTGCGCTTTCCATGCGTTTGAGGATTTTATCCACCTCATCCTGACGCAAGGGAACGGGCCGCTGTTGGTCGCCCGAACTGACAAAGCCGGTCACGCCTTGCGTATTGCGAACGGCGTACCACACTTCATCCGATTTAGCGGCGCGCTGTTTTTCTTGTTCCGTCGCGTCCGCCGTCAACGTCTCGCGGTCCACCAGTTCCATCATTTCGACCAAAATATAACCGGGGAACACGCGGCGCTCGATATTTTTGCGCTGCCCTTCGCGAATTTCCACTTCGCGCTCAATCGGTACGACGACGCGAAAAATAGAATCTTCCAAGCCGTCCGACTTGATGCGGCGCTCTAGCGCTTTTTTAACTTTGTTTTCGTAACCGGAATAACAATGGACGACGTACCAAACGCGGCGGATTGGCGCCTCTGGTTCGGCGGCGTCGGCATCCGCGCTTGATTCCGCGCTCGCTTTGTCCGCTTGGGCGGCATCCGTTTCGTTTTCAGCATCCGTTTCGTTTTCGACGTCCGCTTCATCCGCCGCGTCGGATTCAGTTTCCGCGTCGAGGTTCATGCTGCCCCAATGGATTTCCATTTCCTCGGCGGGCGCGGCGACGTTTTCCGCAGACGGCAAATCCGTCTCCATATCGCCCATCGTCAGGTCAAGCGCGGGTTCTGTCGGCGCGCCCAAATCTTGGGCGGTCGGATTCGTTGTCTCGGCGGACGCGGCAGTCGTTTCGACGGAAGCGGGCGCGTTTTGTTCAAACTCGTTCATTGCTAACGTACCAAAATGAATCTCAAAAGCTGTGACAAGAGATAGTCAATTGTGCCGAGAAAAATGCTCATGGCAACGACCACGATGATGACGATAATGGTAAGACGTACCGCTTCGTCGCGCGTGGGCCAAACGACCTTTCGCAGTTCGGCAGCCGTTTCACGATAGAATTGCACAAAACGATTTTCCGGCTGGACCTCTTGGGTCAAGCGCGCTTGCTTTTTATCTGCCATGTTACTTGGTCTCGCGATGCACGGTGTGCTTGCGGCAGAACCGGCAGTATTTTTTCAATTCCAGACGCGCCGTCGTGTTCTTTTTATTTTTCTGCGTCGTATAGTCGCGGCGTTTGCAATCATTACACGCCATCGTCACGACCAAACGATTTTCTTTCTTTGCCATCTTTGTCGTCCGTCATTCGTCATTAGTCGCTAGCCCTGCATCGTTCGAGCGGCTAGCGACTAATGTCTATCGTCTATGCTATGCAATCACCTGTGTAATCACGCCTGCGCCGACGGTGCGCCCGCCTTCGCGAATCGCAAACCGCGACCCATTCTCCAACGCCACCGGCGTGATCAATTCCACGCTCATCTTGATATTGTCCCCGGGCATCACCATCTCCACCCCTTCCGGCAGTTTGATGTCCCCCGTCACGTCCAACGTCCGAATGTAAAACTGCGGCCGATACCCGTTGAAAAACGGCGTGTGCCGCCCGCCCTCTTCTTTTTTCAAGACATACACTTCGGCGTCAAATTTCGTGTGCGGTTTGATGCTCCCCGGTTTCGCCAACACTTGCCCGCGCTCGACGTCCGTCCGTTCAATCCCGCGCAGCAGCGTGCCAACGTTGTCCCCCGCTTGCCCTTCGTCCAATAATTTCTTGAACATCTCGACGCCCGTCACCGTCGTCGTCCGCGTGTCGCGCAGCCCAATGATTTCTACCGTGTCGCCCACTTTCACCACGCCGCGCTCGATGCGCCCCGTCGTCACCGTCCCGCGCCCTTTGATGCCAAACACATCTTCCACCGGCATCAAGAACGGTTTGTCCATCTCGCGCACCGGCGTCGGAATGTAATTGTCCACCGCATCCATCAAATCCAAAATCGGCTTGTATTCCGGCGCATTAATGTCCGTGCTTTTCGATTCCAACGCCAGCAAACCCGACCCGCGAATGAACGGAATTTCGTCCCCCGGAAAACGCTGCTGGGACAATAAATCGCGCAGTTCCAATTCCACCAAGTCCAATAACTCGGGGTCGTCCATCATGTCCACTTTGTTCAAAAAGACAATGATGCGCGGCACTTCCACTTGGCGCGCCAACAAAATGTGTTCGCGCGTCTGCGGCATCGCGCCGTCCGGCGCGCTCACCACCAGAATCGCGCCGTCCATCTGCGCCGCGCCCGTAATCATGTTCTTGATATAGTCGGCGTGCCCCGGCGCGTCAATGTGCGCATAATGGCGTTTCTCGGTTTCGTATTCAATGTGCGAAATGTTGATCGTGACGCCGCGCGCGCGTTCTTCGGGCGCATTGTCAATCTGGTCATAGCCCTTGAACGAGACGTTGGGATTTTTCATCGCCA
>WBZO01000292.1_pt1 | contig 118090 bp, 92 predicted proteins | sample 5204261 | NCBI WGS metagenome assembly WBZO01 (sample SAMN12412400, study PRJNA552823) | activated sludge metagenome | isolation source: activated sludge from anammox sidestream of wastewater treatment plant... | place: USA: North Carolina | collected 2017-09 | reverse complement strand
CGTCGTCTTCTCGACTATCCCTATCCGGCTCCTGCTTGTCTTTCTCTTCTCCACCCTGCACCTGCGGCGTGGCAGTTGCTTGGTCGCTACCAGGCGTCTCAGTCTTGGCTTGTTGCATCAGACCGCCAGGCTGCGGCCCGCCATTCATCTTCTGGTTCTCTTCGTCCATCTGGTCTCGCGACTCTCTGTCCTCAGAGACCCTTCCTTCATCGTCACCCAGAGACCTATCTACTTGCGTATCTTCAAGCCTCTCGCTTTCTTCGACCGTTCTCTCGGAAGTCTTCTCAATAGAGTTAAGTGCCTTCTCCTGCTCGGTCTTCGACGCCTCTTCATGGTCAATATCCGAAGCAGGCCTATCGACTTGCTTGAGGTCCTCAAACGGACGCCCTAGGTCGTAGACTTTCCCTAACCCTAACTCTCTCCACTCTCTTTGGTAGTCAGCGTTTGTAGAGAGCCCTAACTGTACCTGCTCCACCCACTCTGAAAACGGCGTGCGACCAAACTCCAGTAGCTTCTCCGATATATCGAAGTCTCTCTCCAGCTGCCCTAACTTGTACTGCACTTCTAGATCTAGACTCCTGTCTATCTCCCTTTGCTTGTCCAAGTAGTCATTGGAGATTTCGCGCATGAGCGACAGCGACTCTCTGTCTAACCACACCTCTCTTTTATCCAAGCTCTTGCCTGCAACAAGCAAGTGGACATGGTAGTGGTCAGTGTTTCTATGAGCTATCCCCCACCAGTTTAATTTGCGCCCTAGCGCCTCCTCCCACTCCTTCATCACCTCTCTTGCGTGATCTTCTAGGTGTATGGAGTTATCGCCGGATGACAAAATTATCTTGTGATAGTCAACTGAGTGCCCTCTTGCTTTGTAGGCCTCCTCAATCACCTGAGAGTGATCTAGCCCATTTCTGTCTTTTGTGAAGAACTTGCGCTCCTTCTCAAAAGGCGCCCTCTCCCTGTTCTGCAAGTAATTTACATGAGCCTTTAACCGACGCTTACTGCCGCCATTAACAAACCGACTCTTTACGACAGAGCGGAACCTGTCAATAACTTTGAGAAATATTTTTCTTGGAGTTTAGTGTATCTCCCTCTTGGTCTTCGGCGATTTCGATCCTTTAAGGGTCCCCCGAAATAGATTTAGCCTCAAAGCCGACCTAAAAAATCGAGCTTCGCCACACAGGTTGGAATCAAGTAGTTCAAGCGGCAATCCATAGATATTTGATGATGGATAAACGCCCTAATCAACTGCACCTGTTGCCAGACAATCGAGAATGTGGCAACAGGTGAAAGCGCAAAAACGCACCGGTCCTGTGATATGACCGCTCGACAGGCGTGAACGAAGGATAGAAGCATATATGACACTAAAGATTGCAAGCCGCCATAGCAACCGAAAGTTCCACCCCAAGCGATTCCTCAGCGCGAAAGCAACTGCGCCGTATCGAGTATCGAAAACACGGCGATAACGACTAGATTAATGGCTACGAGCAACAAAAGCGTCTTCTTCTGGACCAAGAAAGACCGATTGAAGCCTAAGTTCTTTACCATCAAAAGAATACAGAGTACGACCAGAAGACTTATGTTGACTCCAAAGAACTCCCAGGGAAGGACCTTTGGATAAGCCAAATATAGACACCATGAAAAACCCAAAGCCAAAAGAAAATACATGCTGGCTTTGAAGTCATCTTTCATTGGCATGTCTCACTTCTCAGCTCGGTAGAAAACACTACAGTCTAGTTTAAAGGTCTCAAATAATTATCTTATCTCAGCCATCTCGGTCCAGCCTCCCAAACGGCAAAACTGGCGGCGACAACTGCTTAAACAGAAACCTTTGCCCCCCCGTATCAACTCCACCCCAAACTCTCAGCCAAGCGACAAAGCTCAAGATCTTGACCAGGCAGGGCAAGCAAGCCGAGCGGAAAATCCAAGTGACCGAGAACTAGTTCGGGAAAACCAAGAAAAGAACCGGGAGAGTTAAGCAGAAGATTCTTGCGCCGATTGTCGAAAAGTTCACGGTCAGAGGCGCTCAACAAGGGCGGCAAATCACACACCACTGGCAATACCATTACCGTGACGCAAGGCAAGCCATTGTGGCGAGTCTCTCGTATGCCTTCCGCCTGCAGCCAAGCTATGGTCTCACTTATGATCGCTTCTCGTCTTGCTTGCCCTTCTCTGTACTGCGCTTCTGTGATTGTCGCCCCAGCCAGCAGACGCTCGGCTATGGCAGGCGAGAGAGCCGGTTTGCTCTCTCTAAACCACTTTCCATAGTGCTGCCAAGCTTCATAGCCGCGCATTACCGCAAACAATCCCACCATCTCTTCTAAATCGTAAGGCGGCTCTACCAAATTTCCAAGCTCAAAAGCGGCAGCAAGCGAAGAGTCAAAACGCGCTTGATTGGCTGCATCTAATAGCCGGCGAGCCGATGCATCAACCAAAACCATTAGTTCTTCTCTCTTCGCCAACACATTTCCTGACGCATCATCGGGCGACTTATCAAATTCGCACCCTGAGCTTACACCCAGCAAGACAGAAAGCACTCGTGTCAATACTTGGGCTTGACGGGAAAATATGCCGACAGCGTCAAATGTCTCACCTAAAGGCAAAACGCCGTCTTTACTCAAAAGACCGTGGCTGCTGCGCAAACCGTAGGTGCCGCAATATGCTGCCGGCACGCGCACCGAGCCCGAGGTATCGGTACCGATGGCGAAATCAGCGTGTCCGGCGGCCACCACCGAGGCTGAACCGCTGGAAGATCCGCCGGGAATTCTCTCAGGATAGCGGGGATTGACCGGAGTACCATAAAAGGCATTTATCCCATCCATACTAAGGGTGAGCTCATCGCAAATAGTTGTGCCGACCAGTTCGGCTGCCGCATCAAGCACTTTCTGCACACAGTCTGCATGGGCTTGCGCCGGGCTCTGCATGTTAGCCCAGAAAGGCGAGCCAAAACCAGCAACCATTCCCTGCACTGCTATGTTATCTTTGACTGCAAAAGTCAAACCTTGCAGAGCTCCGCTTGCGGCATTCTTAAGATGCAGCCTTTGCACAAAGCCGTCGCTTCTTTCGTTACCTGCTTTTGATTGCTTATCTAAGTCGGTCGCCATAAATTAGTTAAACTGAGCTCGCAATAATTCGTTTTACTTTGTTGACACAAAATGTCTTTGCCATTTTACTAAGCTTATGCTCAAAACAGTTAATACCGTTAGCCGTCGTCGCCGCGAGTTCAATTGAACCCGAGGGATTAGCGGCTTGCAGCAAGATCATTAAATCCCCGGGTGCACCGGGGATTTTTTTTAGCGCAATACAAGGAACAAAGAATGGACCTAGCAGCAGAAATAACTAAGTTTGACGCCAATAAGCTCAACACTAATAAGCCCCAGCGTATGGCAAAGCCGGACGGTCCATCAGCCCTAGAATATGTACTATATGAACAGAGCTTGCGGGGCAAAGATATCATCGGCATAGAGCATCTCAATGCTCAAGAGCTGATGCTTATTTTAGACCTGGCGGCAAAACTAAAGGCTAATAAGTTCGACGAGACTCAGACTCTTTTCGGCAAGGGTCAAACCTTGGCCATGCTCTTTGAGAAACCATCACTACGCACCAGAGTCACCTTTGAAGCCGGTATGACTCAGCTAGGCGGACACGCCATCTATTTAGAAGGCAAGTTGGGCGAGCGCGAAGCGATAAACGATATCGGCAAAAATCTAGAGCGCTGGGTAGACGCAGTCATGGCCCGCACTTTCGCCCACGAAACGGTGATCAGCTTGGCCGCCAATGCCAATATTCCAGTCATCAACGGGCTTTCCGACAAAGAGCATCCCTGCCAAGCTCTGGCAGACTTTCAAACAATTATCGAGCACAAAGGCAAACTCAAAGGCATCAAACTTGCCTATGTGGGCGACTCCAACAATGTTTCCAACTCGCTGCTCTTTACTGCAGCGACACTGGGCACCGACTTTGCCATGGCTTGTCCCCATAAATATGAACCACAAGCCTCGGTCTGGATGAAAGCTCTTGAGCTGGCAGGAAAATCGGGCGCCAAGCTCAGTTTAACTGCTGATCCGGCGGCGGCGGTAGCTGATGCCGACGCAGTCTATACCGATGTTTGGACATCAATGGGGCAAGAGGCCGAGGCGAAAGAAAGAGAAAGTATCTTTGCCCCCTATCAGCTCAATAGCAATCTTTTGAAAGCTGCTAAGCCTGACCATATAGTTATGCACTGCCTGCCCGCCCATCGCGGACTAGAAATCACCGACGAGGTCATAGACGGACCCAATTCGGTTGTTTTTGATCAAGCAGAAAACCGACTGCATGCCCAGAAAGCCATTATGGCTCTGATTATGTAAGCAAAAAATTTCCCCTAATTTAAATCTGTACATTGAGCGAGGTCATACAAATGAAAAAAATTCTTCTAGCATACAGCGGCGGACTTGATACAAGCTGCATTCTCACCTGGCTCAAAGAAAAGTACCAAGTGCCAATCGTGGCTTATCTAGCCGATGTAGGTCAAGAAGAAGACTTTGACAAAGTAATCGAGAAAGCCCACAAGACCGGCGCAGAAAAATGCATTATCGATGATCTAAAGGCCGACTTCGCTCAAAACTTTATCTTTCCTTCTATCAAAGCCAATGCCGTCTATGAGCTGGTTTATCTGATGGGTACATCGCTGGCCCGCCCTTGCATAGCCAAAGGTATGGTGGAAGCAGCTCTTAGAGAAGGCTGCGACACTATCGCCCACGGCGCCACAGGCAAAGGCAACGATCAAGTACGTTTTGAACTAGCCATCAAAAGTCTTGCCCCTCAACTAAATGTAATCGCCCCCTGGCGCGAATGGGAATTTCAAGGCAGAAGCGATCTCTTCGCCTATGCAGAAAAGCACGGTATTCCCTTGCCTGTAACCAAAGACAAACCCTATTCTATAGACGCCAATCTAATGCACATTAGCTATGAAGGCGGCATTCTTGAAGACCCTTGGGCAGAAGCGCCGGAAGACATTTATATGTGGACGAAAAATCCAGAAGAGGCGCCGGACAAGCCTGAGTTTGTCGAGATAGAGTTTGACGCAGGTTGCCCAGTGGCCATCAACGGCGAGAAATTAGAACCGGCCAAACTAGTGGCAAAAGCCAATGAAATTGCCGCCGCCCATGGGGTTGGTCGGATAGATTTGGTAGAGAACCGCTATATCGGCATCAAATCTAGAGGTGTTTATGAAACACCAGGGGTGACTATACTGATGCAAGCCCACCAGGCTGTTGAGTCTTTGACTCTAGATAAAGAAGTGGCCCATCTGAAAGCGAGCTTGATAGGCAAAATAGCCGAATTGACCTATAACGGCTATTGGTTTGCCCCAGAAACAAAACTTTTGCACAACCTCATCGAAGAATCACAGAACACTGTCAGCGGCACAGTCAAGCTGAAGCTCTATAAGGGGCATTCGATGGTGGTGGCAAGGAAGTCAGAACAGTCTCTCTATAGCGAAAAGATGACAAGCTTTGAAAACATGAGCAGCTTCAACCCTGCCGATTCAGGCGGTTTCATCAATATTAGCGGACTAAGACTTTCCACCTGGAGCAAGAAAAATGGAAGTATTAAGAAAAGCCTTCAGCCAAAAGCTTGACCAGGCGCTCACCGAATTTGTCGGCTCGATAGATGCCGATGAATTTCTCGTCGAAGCCGATATCAGGGGTAGTATCGCCCATGCCACTATGCTTGCCGGCGGCGGTCTCTTGACCGCCGCTCAGGCAGACAATATTGTTGGCGGGCTGCAAACAATTCTCGACCTGTATAAAGCAGGCGCTTTCAAGCTCAACCCGGCTTTCGAAGACGTGCATATGAATGTCGAGAAGAAACTGCAAGAACTAATTGGTGAAGATGCCCTCAGGCTGCACACGGCGCGCAGTCGCAATGACCAAGTGGCGCTCGATATTAGACTTTATGCCTTGGGCTGCATCGAAGCCAATCTTAACGATATCAACGAACTGGTGGAAACAATCAAGGTTGTAGCGGCTGAAAATATCGATGCTATTTTGCCGGGCTATACCCATCTGCAACGAGCACAACCGGTGCATTTCGCCCATGCGCTCTTAGCCTTTGTCGAGATGCTCGAAAGAGACAAAGCGAGATTGCAAGATCTAACCAAGCGCGTGGCTGTTTCGCCATTGGGGGCGGGCGCCCAAGCCGGTACTGGCTTGAATATCAACCCTGCTCTTTCAGCAAAACTTTTGGGCATGCCCTCGCATTTTGCCAATTCAATCGATGCGGTGAGCGATCGTGATTTTGTTGCCGAATATCTATTTGTCGCGGCTATGTGCGGCGTACATTTAAGTCAAATGGCAGAGACATTTATTATCTACGCCAGCAAAGAATTCAGCTTCATTTCATTCAGCGATGCAGTGACCACGGCCTCAAGCTTGATGCCTCAGAAAAAGAATCCCGACCCGGTGGAGTTAATCAGGGGCAAATGCGGCTCGATGGTTGGTGAACTGGTCAATATATTGGTCACCTTGAAAGGCTTACCGCTCGGGTACAACCGCGATCTGCAAGAGACCAAGCCGCCTTTAATCAAGACAGCAAAAGAAATAGGCAATTGCCTGCGGGTCATGACCGTGGTTTTGCAATGTCTGAGCGTCAATAAAGAAACAACCCTAAAGGCTGCATATGATGCCGAGATGATTAGCACCGACCTGGTGGAGTACTTGGTCAATAAAGGCGTGCCCTTTCGCAAAGCCCACGAAGATATTTCAGCCCTGGTTGCCCACGCGAGAGAAAGCGGCGTGCCCTTGAATGAACTGAGTCTTTCAGCTTGCCAAACATTCAATCAAGCTTTTGAGAGCGATCTCTTTAAACTATTTGATCCGAAAGGTTCGCTGCAGGCGAAAACATCGCCCGGCAGTACCGGCACCGAACAAGTCAAAGCGGCTCTATCTAAAGCTGCTAAAATCTAGAGATTGTTCAATTCAAATTCGAATATTAATTCGAATGCAAAACGAGCAATATAGAAATCTAGACAGTTTGGGGCAAGCAAGAGAAATGGCTGAAGAGCACCAGTTACACGAAGTACAAAAGCAAGGCTATGACTGGGATGAACGCTATAAAGTAAAAGACCTGCCCTGGGACACCGGGCTTGTGGCGCCTGAATTGAGCGAGTATTATGCGGCGCTGGCGCCGCAAGAGAAACCGGCGGCTGTTTTGGAAGTAGGTTGCGGCACCGGCACTAACGCCGTCTGGATGGCCCAGCAGGGTGCCAAAGTAAATGCTACTGAAATTGCTCCTACAGCCTTAGAACAGGCAGTAGCTCGGGCGGCAAGCTTGCAGGTGAAAGTTGATTTCCATTTGCTTGATATTTGCCAGAAAGACCCGGTTGAAGCGGGCTCACAAGACTTTGTTTTTGACCGCGGCGTCTACCACGTCATTCCCCAAGAAAGCCGCCCTCTCTTTGCCTCCAAACTTCATAAAGCGCTTAAGCCGGGCGGTAGATGGCTCTGCATAGCAGGCTCTAAAGATGAAGCCAGAGAGAACCCCGAAGTGGGACCGCCGCAGCTAAGTGCTCTTGAATTATTGAGCGAAACCGAACCATTTTTTGAACTAATCAGCCTGGGGCGCACTTACTTTGTGCTGCCTGACGGCAAGAAATATCTAGCCTGGAAAGCCCTTTTTCAAAGACGGAAATAGAGCCGAGCCCGTTTAGTGTTTATGCTTGAAAACAAAGTCTTACGGACAAGCTTTAGCAGCGCTCTAGAGTGCCAAGCTTAAAGCAAAGCAAAACGGCAATTCCCTTATTCAAGCCCTTAAGAGGGTTATGCTTGGAATTGCCGTTTTGTTTAGCTTTCGGTGGCAACAACCACCGCAGTGAGAGCTCTAAGTTGGGAACGAAATCTTTAGTGTTGCTCGCTATCAGGAGCATCTCTTTTATTCTTAAACTTCCTCTTGAGCGCCTCTCTTAAATCCACGTTTTTATAATAGCGCCGCCGCCAATATTCAACATCAGCATGAAGACTGATTCAAAATTTAGCTCATAGGCTGTTTCAATCATCCCAAAGGTTGGCATAGGGCTCTTGAAGGTTCCTATAAAGAGGTGAATATGCCCCGAGATCTCCCTATCGGCAATGGCAATGTGCTTGTTAATTTTGATGGCCAATACCAAATCAGAGACATATATTTCCCGAGGGTGGGGCAGGACAATCAGACAGTCGGAAGGGTCAATCATCTAGGCTTCTGGGTAGATGGTCAATTCTCGTGGATTAACGAAGACTGGCATATCGAGAAACGCTACTTAAAAGAGAGCCTGGTCACCGATGTGCTTTTGCGCAACGACCGTCTGCATATAGAAGTACGTATGCATGACCTGGTGGATGCCCAAGACAATATTTTGCTTAGAGAAGTGCATGTCAAATCTCTGGACGGCAAAGACCATCTGGTCAGGGTCTTCTTCCACCAAGACTTTAGCATCTCGGAAAATGAGGTGGGCGACACGGCATTTTATGACCCCCGCACACTCTCGGTCATTCACTATAAGAAAAATCGCTGGTTTTTGATAAGCACCAAGACCCCTCTCAAATGTGGCGTCACCGACTGGTCGGTGGGCAAAAAAGGTGTAGATGGGCTGGAGGGCACATATAAAGACGCCGAAGACGGCAAACTGGGCGGCAACCCGATTGTGCAAGGCTCGGTCGATTCGGTGGTCGGGCTCAATCTTTCGGTGCCGGCCAATGGTGAAGCTTGCGGACATTACTGGATGTGCATGGGCCGCAACTATGAAGAAGTAAAAGCGCTCAACGATGAAATGGTCAAAGAAGAGCACGCCGAGCGCATGGTGCCGCGCAATCAGAACTATTGGAAGCTCTGGGTTAATCCCGAGCATATAGACTTTCACGGTCTACCGCCCAAAGTGGTAGAGCTCTTCAAACGCTCTCTTTTGACCATCAGAACCCAGGTGGACAACGGCGGCGCCATCATCGCCGCCAACGATCACGATATTACCCAGTTTGCCCGCGACACCTACAGTTATATGTGGCCGCGCGACGGGGCGCTGGTGGCTTATGCCATGACCAAAGCCGGTCATCGCGACTTGACCCAGCGTTTCTTCAAATTTTGCAGCGACGTCATCAAAGACGAAGGCTATCTCTTGCACAAATACAATCCAGACCGCAGCGTCGCCTCAAGCTGGCATCCCTGGCTGAAAGACGGCAAAGAAGTTTTGCCTATACAGGAAGACGAAACGGCATTGGTGATTTGGTCGCTCTGGCATCATTTCAAAAAATTCCGCAATATCGAATTTATTAGATCTGTAGCCGACAATCTCATTTTTAAAGCTGCCGACTTTCTCTGCAGCTACCGTGACGAGGAGACCAAGCTGCCGCACCCATCTTACGACCTCTGGGAAGAGAGATGGGGCGTGCATCTATTCACCGTCTGTAGTGTCATAGGCGGGCTCAATGCTGCCGCCAACTTCTGTCAAGCCATCGGCGAATTAACCAAAGCGCATCGCTATCAGGCCGTCGCCGATGAAGTGCAGGAAGCCATGGTCGAACATATGTGGAGCAAAGAGCATAAACGCTTCTGCCGCATGGCCACCCGCACCGAAAGCGGCTATAACCTCGACATGAATATAGACGCCGCCATGTATGCCTTGTTTGCTTTCGGCAATATGAGCCCCCATGACTCAAAAGTAGCAGCCACAATGAAAGCCATCAAAGATAGACTGTGGATAAAAACCGAAGTAGGTGGTCTGGCTCGTTATGAAAACGACTATTATCATCAAATCTCGCAAGATGTAGAAAATGTGCCGGGCAACCCCTGGTTCATCTGTACGATGTGGCTGGCCCAATATGACATTGCCGCCGCCCGCAGCCCTGAAGATCTGAAAGATGCAGTCAAAATGATGGAATGGGTGGCCAATCGAGCCTTGATGTCGGGCGTCTTGGCTGAACAAGTGCATCCCTACAGCAACGAGCCCCTCTCTGTATCACCGCTGACTTGGAGCCATGCCACTTTTGTCACTTGCGTGCTGGAATATCTAGACCGCAAGAAGCAATTGATGAGCGAGAATGTCTTCGCCCAAACAATTATTCCTGTTTAGAGCTATTGCGATACAGACTGCATAAGCTTGAGGGCTTGCACAGTGCGGTCATCTTTCTCACCAAATAGGGTCTTACGAATCTCATAAGCCCCTTGAGCATACTCTTGTGCTTTGCCTTTGTCGTTCTGCGCCTTGCAAACCATAGCCAGACAGAACTGGGCATCGGCCAAGCCATCTTGGCGCGAGCCGCCGCTACGCTTGTTGATATCGAGAGCCCGCTCAAAATGCTCACGGGCTTCATCTAGCCGCTTGGCGTGGTATTCGATTGAGCCTAGAGTAACTAGTGAATCAGCAATAGCCGGATTATCAGGACTGAGACTCTTCTCGCGCAAATCGAGGGCTTTCTCGTAAAGATCGCGGGCTTTCATAATCTTGCCGGTGAGCTGATAGGCCTGACCAAGCGCACTTTCAATATTTGCTTTGTCGATTGGGTTAAAAGCTAGAGAAAACTCAGCAATACTGAGGGCTTGCGAAAGATATTTAACAGCGTCCCGCGGCTTATTTTGAGCCAAAGAAAGATTGCCCAAAGCGGCCATAGTTTCTGCCACTTTGTCTTTTTCAGGACCGGTGAAAGTTTTGCGTATTTTCAAAGCTTTGTCTAAATAAAGACGAGACTCTTTGAAGTTGCCTTTAGCCAAATAAATTTCGCCCATATCATTGAGAGCTTCACTGGCCTCAGGCGAACTCATCTGACCGGCACTCTCTCTTACTTTTAGAACAGCCCGACAAGCCTCAAGAGCTTCGTCGAACTTACCAAGCTCAAAACAAGCCTTGTTTATCCAAATTTGAGCCTCTGGCACCTGCTTTTCATAGCGACCCTTTTCTTTAGCCAAGGCCAGGGCGCTATTATACTGATCAAGAGCGACAGCATAATCGCCATGCTCGAAAGCGGCGTGGCCGCGCTTCATGATCTCTTCAAAAGCCAGTCCGGCATTTGAAGGCTTATTATCACCGCCGCCGACCACATTGAGCACGCTGTTAAAGCCGCCCAAGCCGGTGCTTGAGCCACCACTGCCAGAGGAAGAAGTTTTCGAGTCGCCATTTTTGCCCGAGAAAGCCACAAAAGACAGCACACCAACAATAAGCACCAAGACAACGGCACCGATTATTACTGGGCGCGGCAAGGCGCTGCTGTCATACTTTCTGCTGGCGGCAACCGTTTGACTCTTGACCGAGCCGCCGCCAGAGCCTGCACCTGAGCCTGAACCAGATCCAGCGCCTGAGCCGGCACCGGCACCGACAAAAGTCCGCAGTTGTGCTTCATCGACTTTTTGCGGTCCGGTCTGCGACTGCTTTTCTGCCGAGACTGCCGGTTTATCAGTTGTATCTTTGCCTGATGCAGCCGCCCTCGCTTGTTCGGGAGTGCGAGCATCGGTGGTAATGGAGCGGAAGACCGGCGGTGCATCGGTACCGCCAGCCGAAGGGACACGCACCGTCTGCGATACCACCTCTTCATCGGCGGCAGCAACGCCTTCGGCGCGGGCCTGGGCAGCGACCTCACTCATGTTCAAGCTGGCAACCGAATTGGTTTCTTTCTGAGCATAAATCGAACCGGACAAAGTGCCATAAAGACCAGACATCTCTTTGCGCGCCAATTCGACCAGATCGTCTTTCAGCTCATCCATGCTTTGATAGCGTTGCTCGGGCTCTTTAGCCATGGCTTTAAATACGATTTCTTCCAAGCCCGGCGGGAACTGAAAATCAGGCACGACCTCGGCAAAGCAGCGCGGTACGCCGCTTACATGATTGGAAAAACATTCGATGGCACTTTGCCCCGAAACAGCAGTGACGCCGGTCAAAACCCGATACATGACACAGCCAAACGAATAAATATCAGAGCGGGCATCGAGGGTCTTACCCATACACTGCTCTGGACTCATATAAAGCGGGCTGCCGAATACTTCACCGCTCTTGGTCAGATCTTCCGATTCACCATCTACAGCACCGGTGATTTTGGCCATACCAAAGTCGACGACTTTGACAAAATTTTTGCGCCCTTCCCATTCCACAAGCATGATGTTGGCGGGCTTCAAGTCTCGATGCACAATTCCTTTGCGATGCGCATGACCAAGCCCCGATGCCGCTTGAATAAAAATATCGACAGCGGCATCAAGAGGCAAATGCTGATTGGCATCAAGCATTTTGGAAAGATTAGTCCCTTCCAAAAAGTCCATGACCAAGTAGGGCATACCATCAGGCGTGACACCAAAGTCATAAACAGTAAGAATATTTGGATGATTGAGACTGCTTGCCGCCTGAGCTTCTTGCTTAAAGCGCTTGAGAGCTGAAACACTGGCGATGAGCTGGGGCAGCATGATCTTTATCGCTACCATGCGCTTCATCAGGGTGTGCTTAGCCTTATACACCAAGCCCATGCCACCGGCGCCAAGCTTTTCAAGAATCTCGTATTTGCCCGAAAGCATGGTGCCGATTAAGCTATCGGTCTTTACCGGCGTCAATAACTCATCATCGTCCGGACAGAGCACAATATCCTCTGTGAACTCTTTGCCGCAGGTCAAACAGACCTTGCGATAGGAACCGGACTGAGCTTCTTTTGACAACTAAAATTACCAGGCTGTAGATCTAGTTAAATATCCAGCATTGACAACCACTTTTGGCTCAAAATGACAATACTTTTGACCTTTTGGCTCCTTCTTTCTTTTTATCATCCCTTAGACTCTTGCGCTTAGGCCGCTAAACCCCTAGATTTTCTTTACAATGACCCAAGCGGCAGTGACCCAAGTGGCGGAAGAGCGAAACAGGGAGTTTTATGAAAGCGAAGAGAAGCCCATCTTTATTAGCTTACAGCTTGGCGGCTCTAGCCATCACAGCCGTCATTCCGGCTCTAGGCGGCGGCACAGGCTATCAGCTGGTCAAGCCCAAGAGCTATAAAGGCAAGAGCACAAGCAATGTGGCTGCCGGTAAGGCTCTCTTTGAAAAGAACAACTGTCAAAACTGCCATTCGATAAGCGAAAAGGGTGGTTGTCTGGCGCCGCCTCTGGACGGCATCGGAGCCTATCGTGGACGTCCCTATATTATCGCCCGCATCACCTTGGGTGATAAATTCATCAAAGACTTCGCCCGCCGCTATAAAGACGAAGAGCTTATGCCCCACCCCCGTCTGCCTCTGAAAGATTCTTCGGCAATCGCAGACTATTTGCTCAGCCTCTCTTCGCCTGAAAGCGGCTATAAAGTCTATGGGCATAGTCGCGAAGAAAGCAGCGAAGAGAAATTGACCAACCCCTTGCCGCCCTCAGATAAAAAGCTGCCGAGCGATCTGGCACTCAGTGAAGAGGGTCGCAATAAGTTTCTACAATCGGGCTGCCTGGCCTGTCATTCAATAGGAAATCTGGGCGGCAGACTAGCACCAAATTTAGCCGGTATAGGCAGCAGAAGAACGATAGACAGTATAGAAAGTCGCATCACCCGAGCCGAACTGCAACCGGCCACCCTCGATGATGTAAAGGAAGGCTCGTCGAGCGGCATACAGCATAGCAGCGTCATGCCATCATCGTCTTTGAGCCCGGAAGAAATTCACGCCATAGCGGCGTTCTTAGCCACACTAACCAAATAGGTCCTTCTCCCTACAAGCTAAGAATCAGACTGAGCCGAGCGCTCAATCTATATTTTTGAGCGTACCGCTCTGAGGGGTTGAGTAAGCTTCCAAGAAACGCTATTTTCCATGACATCAATTGCAGCGCGAAGTTCCTTGCATTCGTTGGCACGATGCTCCAGTTCATTCTTTGTCTCAATCAATTCCTGCATCAAAGAGGACACTCTCCTCTCCGCATGATAGAGGGCAACTCTAAAGTCTGCCACTGTTTCAAAATCAAAACTCTCCTGGCGATTAGTATTGGCTTGGCGCACTGCATCGAAGGTTAGGCCTTTCTCTCGCTCAAGGTAAGAGACATGAAGAGCAATTCTTTCTGCGGCCCTCTTGTAGAAATGTTCTTCGGTCTCTCCAAGCATCGCCAGATAATGCCCCCATTTCCTGTACATTCTCACCATATCGGCAGCAAAGTAAAGCCCGGCGAGACTTGCCGAAGTAGAACTTTCGGCGTGCAATCTAAATGAGCAAAGCACATCATGAATGACGTACATATCACCATGCTGCAGGATCTGAAACCAATAATCTAGATCACCCCAATTGTAGAATTCGGTATCAAATCCGGAGCCGGCATGCTGCTTCTTGAACATAACGGCTGCAGGCTCCCCGATCCAATTATTCAAACAGATCAAGTTTCCCAAGATCACATCAGCCGACTTGAGATTCACATTTTCCTTAAATCTCACGACCTTTTCAATCTCCTGATTGGCCGCATCAATCCACCGCTTAGAGCAGGTGACTAATGAAACTTGGGGATTCTCACAAAACACCTCATACATACGAGCAACTGCATCATTGTTGAGATGATCATCGTGAGCGAACAACTTTATATATTCGCCCTGAGCTCTCTCTATACAGCGATTGTAATTGCCAAAAAGTCTGAGATTTTTCTCATTGGTCCAACTAACAATTCGCTTGTCCTGTGCAGCATATCGCTCGATTATTTCTTGAGTTCCATCTGTAGAACAGTCATTGGCAATAAGCAATTCAAAATCTTCAAAGGATTGAGACAACACATTCTCAATCGCTTGCGCCAGATAGTTCGTACCGTTATAGACCGGGATGCAAATAGATACTTTTGGCATTTATTAAAACTCACAAACTTAAGGATGCACCAAATAGCAAGGCGGAAGGGCTGCATGAACAGGAAATTTTGCTAGGATATAGGCGGGTCGCTTAGCGATCTGCTCCTGATTTAAGACAAAATTTTATCAATTTTGGACAACAAATTAGGTGAGGTCATTCACATACAGGTTATTCGATGCGCATTTTTATATCTGGAATTGCAGGTTTTCTAGGAAGCCACCTAGCAGAACACCTACTTGCCGACGGACATGAAGTGGTTGGCTGCGACACTCTTATTGGCGGCGAGCTGATCAATGTCCCACCTGAGGCCGAGTTTTACCAGTACGATATCTGTCGTCGAAATTCCATGCTAAAGATCACACGAGGATGTGATGTGCTCTTCCATGCAGCAGCAACAGCTTATGAAGGCTTGTCAGTTTTTTCTCCTCACCTGATTGTGGAAAACATTGTCGCTGGTTCTGCCAGCCTTTTCAGTGCTGCCATTGCCAATGGAGTCAAGCGCATCATCTTTTGCTCATCAATGGCCAGATACGGCACCAACACTGTGCCCTTTAGAGAAGAGTATGAGCCAAAGCCTCAAGATCCTTACGGCATTGCAAAACTGGCAGCTGAACAAATCTTGCGTAATCTTTGCGAGATTCACAATATAGAATTCGTGATTGCTGTGCCACATAACATAATCGGCCCGAGACAAAAATACGATGATCCCTATCGCAATGTAGCATCAATAATGATCAATCTCATGCTTCAAGGACGTCAGCCTATCATCTATGGCGACGGTAATCAGAAGCGCTGTTTTTCTTTTGTCGATGACGACATTTACTGCCTAAAAGAAATGGTTACGCGCAACAACGTTCTCGGTGAAGTGATCAATATCGGTCCGGATGAAGACTTCATCACCATCAACGAACTTGCTCAAACTATCGCGGATCTTCTCAACTTTGACCTGAAGCCGGTCTATATGCCCGGTAGACCACAAGAAGTTATGCTCGCCACCTGTTCTGCCGAGAAAGCTAGAAAGCTTCTGGATTACAACACCAAGGTCACTTTGCGAGAAGGACTTCAACAAATGATTGACTTCATCCAAAAACAAGGAACACGACGTTTCCGCTATCACCTAGATTTGGAAATAATCAATGACAAAACACCGAAAACCTGGGTCAATAAACTGTTCTAGATCGGGGATTAGCAAAGCTAAACTGGCACCGTAAAACGCTTCACTGCCACTTTCTCATGATGGTCCATGAGATCTTCAAAGGCGTCAACGACTTCGTCCACATTACCAATTTTGACTGTGCGACCGCCATTCAAAAGAACAGCTTGATCGCACCAAGACTTGACCATATTCATGTCATGGGTGACAAAAATAATAGTCTTACCCGACTCCTTCATGCGCCAAATATGGTCTCTGCACTTCACTTGAAAGCTTTGATCGCCTACTGCCATGGCTTCATCAACGAGAAGAATCTCGGGCTCGACACTAACGGCGGTGGCAAAGGCCAAACGCACAATCATGCCGCTGGAATAAGTTTTGATAGGCTGATCGAAGAAATCACCAATCTCAGCGAATTCGGCGATAGACTCGACTCGCTCTTCCATTTCTTCTCTGGGAATACCTAGAATCATGCCGTTCAAAAGCACGTTCTCGCGACCGCTGTAGTCGGGCTGAAAGCCAGCGCCCAGCTCCAAAATAGCGGTGATGCGACCACGTCGCTCGACATTGCCGTTGGTGGGTTCGAGCACTCCGGCGATTATCTGCAAGAGTGTAGATTTACCCGAACCGTTCGGACCAATTAGAGCAGTTACCCCCTTAGGAAACTGCACATTAATGTCGCGCAGAGCCCAGTACTCGCGGTGACAACAAATCTTGTTGCGAGTAATGATTTCTTTTAGGCGATCTACCGGACGTTCGTAGATGTTGTATCTCTTCGAGACACCGGTTACTTCGACTTTAAATTGCTCTTTGGAACTTTCGGAACTCATAAGGCTTTTCGGAATTAGTTCCCAAGATGCTAGCACAAAAGCTCTGCCTGCCCATGAAAAGCCTTAAATTCTCACTGGTGCAAAGAGCAAAATCAAGGATTATTGCCGCCCCGACCGGCATTACTACCGTCTTGTTGCATGGCTTGACGCTGGGCACGCCGGGCTTCGCGGGCTTGCTTCATCGCTTGCTTTTCGTTGTCGTCTAAGACGCCATCGCCATTGCTGTCAAAACGCTTGAGCATCTTAGCCTTGCGATCGCCGTTCTGCCCCATCTTGCCCTTGCCGCCACCACGACGACCACGATGCCCACGATGTCGACCGCCGCGACGACCAGCCATCTGCGTGCCGTCAGCGCCACCCATGGCTGCACCCCCCTGAGGGTCACCGATAGGAGCTGAGTCTTGCCCCTGGGCGAAAGCCGGCAAGCCGCTTAGACCAATTGCGGCAAAGGCAAAAAGTGAGACTACTCGTTTTAGATTTGCTGTGAAATTCATTTCAGACTTACCTCATATAGACGGTCGAAAAATAACGCCTATTCTCTAAACGTAATTTCGAGCGAAAAGGTTCAATTTTCTGAGCCGAATTAATCCAAATTAAAAACTATTTAGACAATACTGATTCGATTGACCGAGACAAAAGAAGCTTCTTCAGCCTCAATAACCTCTGCAGTTGATGGTTCGGCGGCTTTCACATAAGAGAGCCCCTGATTGCTCTGTCGCAAAGCATTATTGGCCGCATAACTGACCACTGGCGAGAAGAAGAGCGAGAGGAAGAGTTTTTCCATATCGGCCCGCAGCTCACTTATGTCTCTGACATTATTTATTGAACGCCAGAAAGCTTGAGACTTGAAGGCGTGCAACTGTCCTTTTTCAGCCAGTAAGGGGAAAGTGACCTGTTCTTGCGAGCCACGATCGGGCAAGAGTTCATAGATGCTTGGATCGATGACATAGATGCCGGCATTGACCCAATAGGGAAGTTCTGGTTTTTCTCTAAAGGCAGTCACCTGACCTTTTTCGTTAAAGTCGACAACACCGTAAGGACTGACCATCGGGACAGAAACCATGGTCACTTTGGCTTTGCGCAAATCGTGATAGGCAAAGACATCGCCTAGATTGAGGTTGGTTATAGAATCGGCATTAACCACCAAAACAGGCTCGTCTGATGCCGGCGCCAGAAAGCGCAGGGCATTTTTGACGGCGCCGCCCGAACCCAAGGGTTCATCTTCTAATAGATAGTTGATATTGACGCCCATAGCCTGGCCGTCGCCGAAATATTCGCGGATCATCTCATAGCGATGAGAACAAGTAATGGTGATATTGCGGATGCCGTTGGCCGAAAGCCACTGAATAAGACAAGCAAGTAAGGGACGCCCCATCACCGAGATCATCGATGTTGGCTTGTCATCCTGCACCGGTCTAACTTTGTCACCGCTGCCTGCAAGAATCACGGCATGTTTCATGGTCTGACCCACCCTCGACGAATATACATATGCAGCATATTAAGACAGCAGGCTACCAGATCACAAAAAGAAATATTTAAGAGGGAAGGAGCATGCTCTAGAATTCAAATACTCTCTGGAAAGGACTTTTGCTTGAGCGCCCACTTGCAGCAAAGTGAGGACAAAAATCGACTCTACCTACCGGCTTTGCTGGTCGGTGCAACCTTTGCCCTGCTTTTAGCCCTCTGGTGGAGTCTCGACCACAGCTATCCCATTTGGGATGCCGGCTCGCATTTTCAAGACGCCATCAAATATGCCGAGCTAATTCGCCACCCCAAGCTTTTCAGTGCTAAGTTCTGGTATGAATTTCTCACAGTCAATTTCAACTATCCACTCACCCAGCACTTTATTTATGGGCTTTCAAAAGCGTTGTTCGGCTGCGGACGCTTTTCAGATGCCTTGGTCAATCTACTTTTCTCGCTTACTCTTTCTTTTGCCATTGCGCTTTTGACAAAACTCTGCGGCGGCTCTAAAAAAGCCATGGCTCTGGCCATCGCTCTAGTCAATTTCTATCCGGCCACGATTCAGTTCAGTCACAGCCAAATGCTTGATTTCGGACATCTGGCTCTATCGGCCTTAGCACTTGCTGCCCTTGGCACTTTTCAGCAAAAGCAAAACAGTCAAACTTTTCTATTTCTGGCCTTAGCCCTTGCCTTGGGGGCAACGGCCAAACAAGCTGCTGCAGTCTTTCTCGTTGCACCAGCGCTTTTTCTCTTGTTCTATTTTCTCAAGCAGAGACGCTTGAGGCCGGCCGCCGCCCTTGCCACCGCCGGCGGCATCACCGCCCTGTCCCTACTTTTATGGGTCTTGCCCAATTATAAAGCCCTAAAAGACTGGCGCGACTATTATCAGCCCCAAACTGCTGTTGCAGTAGAATCTGCCGGGCATGCACCGGTGTTTTTTGAGCACTGGCGCCTTTATCTAGAAGGGCTGACCGGACTGATGTCGCCGCTTTTGCTGGCTCTTTTTCTTATTGCACTGGCAGTCAGTTTAAGACAGTTCAAGAATCGCAGCCTGGTGGAAAATCTACTCTTATTGAGCGCCGTCAGTGGTATTCCACTGATGTCGATCTTGTCTATGAACAATGCCGAAGCTCGTTATGTCATGCCGGTTCTCACCTGGACAGCCGTAGAGTCGGCGCTCTTTCTAGAGAGGCTTTTTGAGAGGGGCAAGACGGCTCGGCTACTGGCAGCGGCAACGATATTCTTGGCTTGCACTCAGTACACAGTTCTCGCCTTCAGCCCGTATCCGCTGCCTCTTGCCAAAGAGCTGACGGCGGCGACCAAAAAACTGGCTATGGCCGAATTTGATTTCACCGGTCCGTCCTTTTCACCGAGCCCGCCTGATGACCCCTGGGGACAGCTCTGGCTAATTCAAAATCTGGAAAAAGATGCTTGTGGCAAGCCTATTTATTTAAACCTCTTGCCCAGTACTAGAGAACTGAGCGTGCATACCCTAACTGTCGCCTTCAAACTAGAGAGCAAACAGCCTGTTGCCATCTCGACTTTCAGACGCTTTACCCTCAACGGCGATGCCTTTGAATACAGCCCCGAGCAAATGGCCTTTTTTCAGTATTATTTAGTGAAAGACGGCTATAACGGCAAACCACTGCTCGATGAGGCAAGCCGTAAAAACTGGGCGAATATACTCAGTGCACTAAGCGACAAAAATAGATATGTCGAACTGGCCCACAAAACTCTCGCAGATGGCAGCGAAATGCGGCTCTATAAGCGCCTTTTCTAAGACTAAGAGATCTATTTGGCAGCTAGGGGCAAAGTCACTTTGTCATCACTAAGTCGCTCATTACCGGCATAGGCAGGTAATGTCGCTAAATCATTGCCGATGCCCCAGATGCCTATCTTGAGGAAAGCTGTGTTTTCGAGTTCTTGGTTAGAGAGAATAATCTTGTCTTGATAGAGCGCCCCTTCGGCAAGATGGTCCTCACGCCAAGCTCTTTTATAATCTCGACGCTTGTAATATTCGTCTTTTGCAGTGCGCAATTGCAACGAAACAAAACCCTCGAGACGCTGCTCTTTGAGAGTACGCCAGGTGAGATAGCAAATCGCACCTTCAGGTCTTCTTTCCACTCTAGAGGCAACCAGTTCGACATCTTTTCCAAAACGCGCCGCCACAGCTGAGTGCTTATCTTGCACTTGGCTCACTTGAGCCACTGCACTTTGCCCAAATTGTATAAATAGAAGCAAAGCAGCAATGAATAAGCAGTCTATTGCCAGGAAAGCACGATTAAACCAAGCTAGCTGCGGCAACTGCCAGACCGGCTTCTTTGTTTTCCAACAAGAAACAATTGCCTGCCTGAAAGGACATTCGACGAAAACATAAAGCAAATGACTGGCCGCTAGAACAGAGCCAGCATAAAGTGTTATGGGCAGCCAACCTTCAAAGGTGGCAAAGTGATTGTAGTAATAGTACAAAAGCAGCCGGTGCACAAGATAAACCGAAAAGCTAATCTCACCCAAATAAACCAAGAGAGGCGAACCGAGGGCGCGGCTAAACCAGCCTCGATTGAGGGCAAAGACCACAATGGTCAAGGCAAAGGCCGGCGCCACCGTACCGGCATGATGCAGCCAGGTAAATAGAGGGGCTTGGGCGGCTGTCTGGAAAGTGAGTAAGCGAGATAAAAAATGGGCGATACGCTCACTATAAAAGGCACTTGTAATTGAGACGGCCACTGCCGCCAGTTCTAAAGCCGTAAAGAGCAAAGGGGCTCGCCAACTGGTTTCTAGAGACTTTGCCGGTTTATAAGCAGAGTTCTGCTTGAGGGCAAGAAAAAGATAATAGGCGCTTATGCCCAGTGTAAATTCAAAAACCCGACAAAGCGGTCCGGCATAGAGTAGTTCATGATAAGAAACCGTGCCGCAAGCCATTTCAGGCAAGTTGAACAAGCCACTGAGAGCAACAAAAAAGGTCACCGAAAGCAAGGTAATAGTCAAATTAGCCAGACGGCGAGCGGGTAAATTACTCTGCCAAATAAGCAGGGGAAAAACCAGGTAAAAGAAGAACTCAGCCGAAAGACTCCAACTGACGCCATTGAAAGCAAATGTCGTGTCTAGTATAGGAATCCAGGCTTGCACCAGGAGTAGGGAAGCAAGCAGATTGAAGACTGTGAAGTCAGCCTGAAACTTGCTTGGCAAAAGCAAGAGAGAGAGCAGCAAACAGGCAATGTGCAAAGGCCAGATGCGAGCCAGACGCGCCACTAAAAAGGTGGAGACGAGCTTGCCCCAAGCTTTTTCTTCTGACTGAGAACTGCCTATTGTGTGCAATCTTGTGCCGTAGACAAAACTCAAGATAAAACCAGAGAGAACAAAGAAAAAGCTGACCCCCTGCTCGAGGGCAAAGGGTTCGAGAAAATGCGAACCTAGACCGAAATGCCCCTTCATATGGTGCAAGACAACACACAAAGCAGCAAAGAAACGCAATGCCGTCAATGAGCTGATTTTTTCGGGACTGTCCGCCTTTTGATGGGCAAACGGCGCAGTCGAAGCAATTCGGTCGGCACCGGGGGCGACGACACTTTTTTCAATTGCAGAGGTTTCGACCATTAAACGCCTTCTTACTAGGCTTACTCAACAAATAAAGCTCAAAAAAATAAAGCTCAACAAAATCAGCCATCAAAACAAAATAAGAAAGCCGACCACTTGGCATGATACAGCTTGTCTGAGCAGCTTTCCTTACATAAAGATCAGCCTCTTGCCCGAGCCCAAAAGCTGCAGATAATAACTAGCTTTACTTATTTGACAAGATTGTCTCTAAATATGCATGAAAATAGGGCGATCGTGGCTTAAACTAACTATGGTCGGCTTTGCCGCCCAAGCAGGCAATTAGCTTGAAAACTTACCAGTTATCCCCGTTTAGTAAGCCCGAAGAATACGATGCTGCGACCAGGAAAAGGACCAGACCAGGGAAAAATTCGCCTGCCTAGGCAGACGGCGGCACCGGGCGTGCGCGAATTGCAGGCTCTCTACGAACAAGCTAGAGAAAACCGCGGGCGCGAAGTAGAGCTTATCTGGCAGGTTCCCGGCACCTACAAAACCTATAGCATTTTGATCAAATTCGACCGTGTTACTCCCCACCCGCTCTGGCAGGTCTGGGAAGACAACGGCAGAGAAACAAAAATGGTCTGGCGCTTTGAAACCTCAGACATAAACATGCTCTTCGATGTCATTGCCATGCTCGAAGTGACACACCAGAAAACCACCGGCACAGTTCAAACACTATCTCAAAGCCAGACCGGCATGCCGGCCCCTACGCCCCGAGCCACCGGCTCTTTCCCGGCTCTTGGGCAGACACCGCGAGCCACTGGCTCCTTCCCGGCTCTAGGCAATAACGGTCAGCAAGCCCAGCGCTCAGGCATCGTGGGCAGCGGCGGCGCCGCCAATTCAGGGGTTTTCGGTACAAGTTCGGGCAACTATCAAAACGCTCCGCCGCAACAACAGACAAGCGGCTGGAAGCCGGCTGAAGAAGGCAGCAGTTGGAAAGCAGCCGACCCTGCCACAGCCAGCGGCACCTGGCAGGCCGCACCGCAAAACGCCATGCCCGGTCAAGGTGTTACAGGTTGGAAACCAGCTGCTGAACCGGCAGCCCCGGCGCCGGCGCCGAGCGGACTCAATCCTTTGCAGGCGGCTATGGCCAATCTGGCAGCGGGACAACCCCTGCCCAATACTCCGCCCTTACCGGCAAGCCAAGCCTTGATCAAAGCCGGACAAGCCCCAGCGCCGGTTCCACCCCCGGTCAATCCGCAAGTTTCGCAGCAAGCTTTGCTAGCCGGCACAGCCAGCCATGGCATGCCCGAAGGTTCTTTACCGGCAGATTTCTTTTCTGATGCACCCGCCACCATAGCCGGGGCGGCGCCGGCGAGAAGCAGCGCCATCGAAGGTCTGATCGAGCAAAATCCGCTTAACACAGTGCTCACCAATATCGGGATGCAACAGCTGACCGGCAAATTGGAATGCGTCAGCGACACAGCCGTTGCCCATGTCTATTTCGAAAACGGCATTCCCAAAGACGCCCAAACCTCGACAAATCGCGGCGATGAAGCGATAAAAGAATTAGTTTTGTGGCGCAAAGGCAATTATCTTTTCAAACAAGGTCTGCGCACCGAAATGTCTTCGGTAGAGCGCAGCTTACAGACAGTCTTGCTGGAAGGCGTCGCCCTTTTGGACCAACTCAAGCACCTAGAAAAAGCCGGTCTTGTCTATGAGTCGATTTTGGTACAAAAACAGAAAAACCTGGGTGAGCCGGAGCTCAAGCTCATGTTGTCCAAAGGACATCCCCTCGATTTTCAAACCCAGAAAGTAATATACGATGCCCTTAGTCACAAAAAGACTTTCACCGACTTGCTGCGCGACCATCCCATGGAGCAAACCCAGTGGGCACCAATCTTGTTCAACCTGCTTTACTGCGGATTGATTGAGATCAAAGCACCAGCCGCCACCAGGGGTGGTGCTTTGGACTTCCTTGGTGAAGGCAAGCAAATCATTCAAAATCTCGGTCATCACTTTGTCAGACCAGACACAGGCATCGTCAGCTTCGAAGCCCTTCTCTATTTCTTAGAGTATGAATATTATCGTTATGAAGCCTATAACTGGCCCCTATCAATTATTGCATTCGAAATGAGTCTGCGCCGCCCCGGCTCAGCCATCGGCGAGACCGAGCCCTTACCCATCCAAGCGCTATCTTCGGCGGCAATGAGAATCGGTCTGGTCAAGCGCCCCCTCGACCTGCTCACCCATTTCCAAGTAAATGAATTCGCCATTCTCATGCCGAACACAAAAGCTTCACAAGCAGCCTTCGTAGCTAATCGCATTCTCGATGCCCTGACTGTTACACCGCTTTCTCCCGGTATCGACCGCGCCAATATTTCGCTTTCTTTCGGCATCGCCAACCTGCCTTCCGACGGCGAAGACATCGAGAGCCTGTTGCAAGCGGCAGAACAAGCCAGATTGGAAGCTAGGGAGGGAACATTCCCGATTGTCCTAGCCAGAACACAGACAACAAGAATTTAGAGCGTTCTTTCACTTAAACAGGTAATTTAGCGGTGTCCGACGGGCAAACCATACAACTAGGCGATCTGCTGGTGAAAGCGGGACTTTTGCCGGAAGAGAAGCTTGATGAGGCAAGCCGTCTAGCTCTGAAGATGCGCCTACCTATCGGTCGCATACTGACCATGCATGGTCATGTTAGCGAAGCTATTTTGGCCAAAGCCATCGAGGTGCAGGCCCGAATCAGAGACCAAGCCATAAGCATCGACCTAGGCATAAAAGCCCTGGCTTTGGTTGCCCGCGAAAACATAGATATAGACCAGGCAGTCGAAAAACTGACACCTAAAGCCAAGCCCCTGCCGGTGCCCACCGAAAATCGCCTGGGCGAAATAATTATGGCAGCCGGCTATGCCACCCCCAAACAAGTGCAAGAAGCCATGGTGCACGCCGCCGATACCGGACTGCCACTAGGGATGGTGCTGGTCAGCAAGGGCATCATTACTCGCTCCGGGCTAAATTCGGCTCTGGGAGCCCAAAGACTGATTAGATTGGGCGAAAACGAAAGAGACAAGATTATCTTTGCCCTCAAGGAAGCCAGACTAAGAGCCAAGAGTTTCAGCGAAACTCTGCGCAAAAACGCCATTGACCCCTCAGTTTTAGAACAAGATTTTGGCGTCGGAGAACTGCTGGTTATGGCCGGTGTACTTTCTGAAAGTCAGCTGCTGACGGCAAAAGAGCAAGAAGTGGTGGACGGCACACCGCTGGAAAAAGCAATCACCAACTGCGGAGCAGCCTCTGAGCCTTGCGTGCAAACAGCCACCCAACTTTTGAAGATGATCAAAGAAGGCATGCTCTTCGAAAATCAAGCCGCCAACATACTCAAGAAGATTCAGTTTGTTACCTCTTATGATGAGCTGAACAAAGTCTTGGCGTCTATCGATGAAATTCAAGAAGAGATGGGTGAAGAAATCGTGGAAGTTGAAATTCCCGAGATTCTCAAGAAAGCCGGTTTGCTCTCTGATAAAGAACTGCAAATAGCCACCAATCTCGCTCTTTCTAATCGCCAACCTTTGCTGAAGACACTTATTGACGCAAAACTGGTGAGCGAACGCAATCTGACTATTGCCAATCAGTGCAAGGTCTATCTAGACCATAAGCTGATTCAGCCTAATCAAGCCACCATCGCCATTGTCTATGCCCTAGAAAACAATCTAACTATAGACGAAACACTTGATAGTTTCGGCTGGTCGGCGCCCGCCTAACTATTTGCAAAGATCAACTATTTATATAAAGCCTGGTCAAACTAATAAGAAAAACCAGCACAAAGGCACAGGCAGAAAATAGAAAAGCAGTCTCTATGAAGCTGGACTGTACACCGGAGGGCACAACATATAGAGGTGCCGTCTGGCCAAGAAATGCACCAGTCTCAAGCAATTGCTCAAAATTACCGCCTTGGATTCCAGAAATTGATGCCGACATAAGCGCGCTCATACAAGCCCCCTTCAGAAAATCTGTTTGCGAGTTCCTATATATAAGACGTAATTTGCCGACAAAAAGTTCAAAAGCGCGGGCAAAATCTTAGATTAATTCAGCCTAGAACTGGAAATAGATAAAGGGTGCCGAGTTATCAGGCTGGAAAGTGACCATGGCTACGATCAACAAAGTGCAAAAGACTGCCTGCACAATGGCCGGAGTGCGCTGGAAGAAGCGCTTTTCGTTGAGCCAGCTCACCGGTAGATTGGTGAGCAACAAAGCAAGCACCATGATCATTACTATAGGCACAATCACAGGCATTTCCTGACGCATGACCAAGAAATGTTCGGGAGCCCCCATGCTGTAGAAGGGGCGCATGATCAGCATGCGCTTCACCATAAGGAAGGCGGCATTGATGTCTTGAATGCGGAAGAAGACCCAGCCGATACAAACCGCATGAAAAGTAAGGAAGAGTGAAAGATAGTGCCAAATCTGACCACCCACCTTGCTCTCAATAAAGCTCTTGATACTAGGTATAGTGGCACGCCAGGCAGCAAATTCACGATGGACAATGAGAGCCAGTCCGTGGAAGACTCCCCAAACGACGAAGTTCCAAGAAGCACCGTGCCAGAGACCACCGAGAGCCATTGTCAGAAAAAGATTGCGATTAGTCAGCCAACGACCACCACGCGAACCGCCCAAAGGAATGAAGAGATAATCGCGTAACCAGGTGGAAAGCGAGACATGCCAACGGTGCCAGAAATCAGCCATATTGGCGGCTATATAGGGCATGTTGAAGTTGATTGGAATATGATAGCCAAAGAGCAGTGCCGAACCGCGTCCTACATCTGTATAGCCGGAGAAGTCGAAATAAATTTGGAAGGCGAAGGCATAGGCAAAGAGCCATAACTCAGGGCCGCTGTATAGTTCAGGATGATCCATGCCCATCTGCACAAAGACTGAAAGATTGTCGGCGAGCAAAAGCTTTTTGGCTAAACCTATGATGATGAGCGGCACACCTTCATCAAAATAGCTGAGCTTGACTTTGTTGTCGGCTTGCATCTGGGCGACAAAATCAGGAAAACGCTTGATTGGTCCGGCGATCTGAGTCGGGAAGAAAGCGGCAAACAAAGCGAAGAGCACAAACGAATCTATAGGCTTTTTGCCGCGATAGATTTCAAATAGATAGTGGATGAACTCGAAAGTAAAAAAGGAGATGCCTAGAGGCAGAATGATATTGAAGCTCCAGTGTGGATTTTGCGCCCCAAATAAAGGAAAGAGCCCCCCCACTGAATCGGCAAAGAAATTGGCATATTTGAAGATAGCCAGGACCACTAAGTTGATCACAATGCCTGCGCCGAGGATTTTTTTGTTGCTCTGGTCTTTGGCTAGGTACTTGCCCCACAACCAGTTGAACAAAGTGAGCGGCACAATTAGGGCCAGGAACTGCCAAATGAAGCTGGCATAAAAGTAGTAACTGGCGACAAGCAGCATGGGCAGACGCCAGGCTTTGGGCAAGACCCAAAACAATGCCACGATGACTGGCAAGAAAACCAAATACTGCAGACTTGTGAAAAGCATCTATAGACTCTTCGTAGAGGATTTGGCGTGATAATACCACCCTTCCTCTTTTCAAGCCCTAAGCCCAGTTAAGCCTGCCGCCCGTAAAACTTTTCTTATCTTAATTTGAGGGCTTGGCTGAGATTGAGCTTTCAGTCTTCTCTCGGCTCTCTGTTATTTGAGCTTATACATGGCAATGCGCAGATAAGCCAGCGACATAAGCCCGCAATAGGCGATGCCGTCCAACCACCAACGATTGCCCCGATAATGTTTATGCCAAAAGCGATAGAGCCCTTTGTGCGACGAAATAATCATGGGCACTTTCACTTGCTTGATCGACTGACCATAATGGTGCACGACTTGAGCGCTCGGTGTAAACCAGATTTCGTAACCGCTTTGGATAATACGAAAGCACCAATCTACTTCTTCGAAAAGCATGAAATAACCTTCATCGAGGCTGCCTACTTTCTCAAAAATCTCTCGTTTGACCATAAGACAAGCCCCTTCAGGCTGGTCTACACAGCGCTCATCATCATGATTCCAGTCAAGCATCTTATAGCGGCGAAACTCTTTGCCGAACTTGCTTGAGGCGGGAAAGAGCCTGGACAGCCCGAGAAGCTCGTAAAGCATGCCGGTGAAAGTAGGAAACTCGCGGCAGGATCTCTGAATCGAACCGTCGCTGTTGAGCAGTTGCGGCGCCACGACACCGCAGCGAGGATGCTTGGCAAAGAAGCGCAGCAAAGTAGCGAGAGCACCCGGCTTAATCTCTGTATCGGGATTGAGCAGAAGAATATAGTCGCCGGTGGCTAGCTTGAAAGCCTGATTGTTAGCCTTGGCAAAGCCCAAATTTTGATCATTGGCGATGAGATGCACCCAGGGGTGCTCGCTTCTAGCCATATCGGCCGAGCCATCGGCTGAAGCATTATCGACCAGAAAGACTTCTACATCGTTATGCGAGGCGAAGTCGCCTTCAGCCTTGAACCGCTCGATTTCAGCCTGCAGAGCCACAAGACAGGCGCGCAAGAGATCTTTGGTATTCCAGCTGACGATTACGATAGATAAGAGCATTTCTTTGACATTTTTAAAACCGCCTTAGTTTAGCCCTTTCGGGCGGCAATTAATTTAGGTCATTTTTATAAGTGCTTTTTATACTCTTGTTCATGCGCGCCCTGTCCACATCTTTTAGACTATCTAGCGGGTTGAGACCGTGTTTGTATGACTGTTAGATAGTGGATAGCGCCATGCTTGCCAAGAGACTTACCGACTTTATCATATCTGCTTCCGCCCTAGTGGTATTGGCACCATTACTCATTTTTATCGCCTTGGCCATCAAGCTTGATTCAAAAGGTCCGATTATCTTCAAACAGCGAAGAGTGGGTCAAAACGGCGAATTCTTTGAAATTTATAAATTTCGCACTATGCGCATAGGTACGCCGGATCTGCCTACAGACCAGATGCTCAAACTACCCAGCCCTATCACCAGGGTCGGAAATTTCCTGCGAAAAACCAGTCTAGATGAGCTTCCGCAGCTATTCAATGTTCTGGCAGGACAGATGAGCTTAGTAGGACCGAGACCGGCTCTGTATAATCAACTGGAATTGACGGAGCGGAGAAAGGACGAAGGCGTCCTCAAATTCCTCCCCGGCATAACTGGTTGGGCCCAGGTCAATGGCCGAGACGAGCTTCCCGATGAAGTGAAAGTCAAAGCCGACAAGTGGTACTGCGACCACTGGAGTTACTGGCTCGATTTGCGCATTATATTTATGACGTTCGGCGCGGTGTTCAGCAAGAAAGGAGCCAATTGAGGCTCGCTTTCTAAGGAGAGAAGAAATGAAAGGTCTAATATTGAGCGGCGGAAAAGGCACAAGAATGCGCCCGATCACCCATACAGCCGCCAAGCAGCTTCTACCCGTGGCCAACAAGCCTATTTTGTTCTACGGCATCGAAGCCCTCATAGATGCGGGCATCAAAGAAATAGGCATCATCATCAGCCCTGAAACAGGCAATGATGTCAAAGAATGTGTCGGCGACGGCAGCCGCTGGGGCATAAAAATTGATTACATTCTGCAGGCTGAGCCCCTCGGACTGGCCCACGCAGTCAAGACAGCCAGAGACTTTCTAAAAGATTCGCCCTTTGTGATGTACCTGGGCGACAACCTGATCAAAGACGGAGTGGGACCGCTGGTGGAGCGCTTCAAGCAAGGCGGCGCCGATGCCTTTATTTTGCTCAAAGAAGTAGCCAATCCCAGTTCTTTCGGCGTGGCGCTGCTTGATCCGGATGGTCGCATCAACTGCCTGGAAGAAAAGCCGGCTAAGCCCAAGAGCAATCTAGCCCTTGTTGGTGTTTATCTTTTCAACCCTAAAATCCACGTCGCTATAGACCGCATCAAGCCCAGCAAAAGAGGCGAGCTTGAAATAACCGACGCCATTCAAGAATTGATCAATACCGGAAACCGCGTCGACAGTCATATTCTTACTTCGTGGTGGCTGGACACCGGGAAGAAAGACGACATGCTTGAAGCCAATCGCGTCGTCCTTGACGAAATGACCGATGTGGCTATGAACGGCGATATGGACGCGACCTCGCGCGTATCAGGACGCGTACAAATCGGCAAAGGCAGCAAACTAATTAACTGCACTGTCAGGGGTCCGGCGGTTATCGGCGAAAACTGCCACCTGGAAAACAGCTATGTCGGTCCCTTCACATCAATAGGTGACGGCGCCCGCGTCAGTCATGCCGAAATTGAGCACTGCATTTTGCGCGAGAAATGCCAAATCATGGAATTTCATGGACGTATTGCCGACAGCTTGATTGGTGTAAACGTTGAGCTGACTCGCTCAAACAACAAACCGCAAGCTTTCCGCCTGATGATCGGCGACGACTCTAAAGTAGAAGTAGTCTAGAGCGCGCACCGCTAAGTTAAATAATTCTGAGCAATTTAAGGCGCTATAACGCCTTAAATTACCCCTTTTCGCTTGATCAGAAGCACCTTTCAAGTGGAAAATTGCATATCTGTAGAAGACCCGTATTTTGAATCACGAGGAAATTTCGATGAGACTTCTCATTACCGGCGGATTGGGCTTTATCGGCAGCAATCTTGTTAGATACCTGCTTGAGACCCATCCCGACTATGAAATCATCAATCTCGACGCCGAGACCTATGCCGGTCACAGAGAGAATCTGGCCGACGTAGACAAAAATCCCAAGTATAAACTGGTCGTCGGTCGCGTCGAAGACGAGAAGCTGGTCGATGAAATAGTCTCAGGCAAGAAGTTCGGAGCCATCGACGGCATAATCAACTTGGCTGCTGAAAGCCATGTCGACCGCTCGATCTCAGACCCCTTTGTTTTTGTGAAGAGCAATGTCATGGGCACCCATGTGCTGCTCGACGCCGCCTTCAGACATGGTCTGAAAGCCGGTGCCAGCCAGCCCTACAAGCCGGAAGATTACAAAATCAAATATGTCCAAGTCTCGACAGACGAAGTTTATGGCTCACTGGGACCGGAAGGTCTCTTCACCGAAGAAACACCGCTGCAGCCAAATAGCCCTTATTCAGCCAGTAAAGCATCGGCCGACATGCTCTGCCGCGCTTACTTCCATACCTACGGCATGCCCACTGTAATCACCCGTTGTTCCAACAACTACGGTCCCTATCAGCATCCCGAAAAACTCATCCCTCTTTTCATCACCAATCTGCTCAAAGGTGAGAAAGTACCGGTTTACGGCGACGGACTCAATGTCAGAGATTGGCTGCAAGTGGAAGACCACTGTTCAGCCATCGATCTAGCCTTCCACAAAGGCGTTCCCGGCGAAGTCTACAACGTGGGCGGTCACAATGAGCGCACCAATATGTACATCACCAAGCTAATCATTTCTGAACTGGGCAAAGGCGAAGAGATGATCAAATACGTACAAGATAGACTTGGTCACGATCGTCGTTATGCCATCGACTCCAGCAAAATTCAAAAAGAACTGGGCTGGAAGCCGAAGCATACATTCGAAACCGGTATCAGAGCCACTATCAAGTGGTACACCGAGAACACCGAGTGGGTAAAAACAGTAAGCACTCCTCATAAAGAAGCAGAGCGCGAACTGGCAAAGGCAACACACTAAATTAGGCGCAGAAAGTGACTGAAGATCTGAACCGACAAAAAATCCTTGTCACCGGTGCTGGTGGCATGTTGGGCAGAGCCCTCGCCCCCTGTCTCAAAAAAAGGGGACATGAAGTCGTAGCCCTGCCCAAAGAAGACCTAGACGTCACAAGCTATGCTCAGGTAGCCGGCACTCTCAAGAGTGTTAAACCCGAGCTGGTGATTCACTGTGCAGCCTATACCAAGGTAGACCAGGCCGAGTCTGAGCCCGGCCTGGCTTACTTGATTAATGGCTATGGCAGCGAAAACATAGCCCTTGCCGCTCAAGCCCAAGATATCCCCGTTGTCTACATTAGTTCAGACTATGTTTTTGATGGCGAGCAAACCAGCCCCTACACCACTTGGGACAAAACTCGCCCGCTTTCTATCTATGGCAAGTCTAAACTAGCCGGTGAAGAAGCCATTCAAAGACATCTGCGCAAGTTTTATATTGTCAGGACCAGCTGGCTTTATGGACCGAACGGACCAAACTTTGTAGATACAATCAGCCGCATGGCCAAAGAAGGCAAGCCCCTGAAAGTGGTCTGCGACCAGATTGGCACTCCCACCTGCACACTTACACTTTCAGAATATCTCGCCGATCTAGTCGCCACCGGCAGATATGGTGTCTATCATGCCACCGACGAGGGCGTTACCAATTGGTACGAATTTGCCAAAGAGATTGTCAAAGACCTAAAAGTAGAAGTTTCACCCATAGAAACAAAAGATTTCCCGAGACCGGCAACCAGACCCAAGTATTCGGTGCTTGACAAAACCACTCTGGTACACACTATCGGCAAAGAATTAACACCCTGGAAAAAGGCTCTTGCTGATTATCTCGCCTCAGTGAGAGAGGCGCAGAAAGCAGCCAGTCACTAATGTTATAATTGCCGGGTCGTAGTAGCCGCTAACACATTAACAGACGATAATTATGCTCATGTTGAAACCCTTAACACACGAAGCCATCGGCGAAGAGTACAACAAAGAACTCTCGGTGCAAGACTATTCAAAGAAGACAGTGATTGACGGTGTCAAAATCATCACCCTCAATATGTTTGTCGATGATGGCGGCTCACTGGCTGAAATCGTTCGTTTTGACGACAACGGCAATTTGCAGATTCTGCCCGATTTCAAAGTCAAGCAATCGACTTATTCGCAAATGTTGCCGGGCACAATCAAAGCCTTTCACCTGCACTACAATCAAGAAGATGTTTGGTTCATCATGCCTTACGACCGTCTTCTCATCGGTCTCTTTGATGCCAGAAAAGATTCACCCACCTACAACCAAACCATGCGTTTCGTTCTAGGCGCAGGACGTGCCCAAGCGCTCTATATACCCCGCGGTGTAGCCCACGGCCTAGCCAACCCCTGGCAAAATCCAGCCAATATGATCTATTTCGTCAATCAGTGCTTCGATCCCAATGAGCCCGACGAGAGAAGATTGCCCTGGGATATCCTCGGCGAAGATTTCTGGCAAATTCGCAAAGGCTAACCAAATAAAGATGCAAATTTTCCAAGGGCGATATTTCTATCGCCCTTTTTCTTTTTCCAAATATGCCCATCTTGATGAAAGTGCCAAAGCTGAAGGACTACGAATAATGCGGCTATGACCTTCCAACCGCTATGCATAAAAAAGAGCAAGGGCAAGCCATAGAGCAGCAAGACCAAAAGCAAACTAACTGGATAAAAGAAAATACTATAGCTTTTGTGCGACCCTGGCAGCGTTTGCTTGAGCCGGTCATTGACCACGATTAAATACTGTAAGCCAAGAAAGAAAGAGGGCACAAAGAGCCAAAGATCATTAATGCACCATACGGGCAGCAAAAAGAAAGCCAAGCCACTGACAAGCAAAAGCAGGGCAATCCAGGGCACTTTAGTGGCTTTCATATTTGGCCCCAGGCGCAAGGCAAAGCAAAGGCAAATGGCGCAAGCACAGACCAAAAGACGCGCCACTGCCACAAAGCTATCGGCAAAGATAGGCCAAACCGGCAAATCTAAAAATAGAAAAGTTTGCCCAGCCTGTTGACCGGCCGACAAAAGAAAAGCCACCCAGTAAAGCGCCGTCATATGCATCAAAAAATCCAGTCGCCGGCGCCATTTACCACTTAAGCTGCCGCCGGCTCTGCGGCAATAGATGAGAAAAATACCTTTGACCTGAAAAAGAAAGTGATAAGGCACAAGCAAAAGATAATACTTACAGAGCACCGCTATTAGTGGCAGCTTCAGACAGGCATCGAAACTCAGCACCAAAAGAGCAATTGCGATTGCGGCAAGCAAATAAAGACCAGGCTTAGAAGCAGCATAAGAAGAAACATAAGCGGATCTCTCACCGGCTTCTAGAACCGGTGTGGCAAGAGAATGACAAGCCGAAAGGAAGACGGCGCCGAGGGCGGAAAGCTGGTAGAGAAACTGTATTTGGTGGCTATTGCTTGTTTGTGAGTTCACACAAAGTGTGATCAAAAACAAGAGCCAGACTGCACCGCCGCAGACAAACAAAGAATCGAATAAAGGCGAAACAAAATAAGGTCTCACTGTCACTTTCCATACCAGAGTTTTGCAGTCTCTACTGCAAATCAAAAAGAGAAGAAATCCCGATAAATGTTAATTGACCAAAGCATAAAGACAGGGACAAGAAAACCGAGGGCAAATATGCCGCTGCCTAAGGCGCAAAAGGTCTTGAACACTATATCGGGAACGATCTTCCGCCCAGATTTTTTGTAAATCAAGATGGTGGCAAATAAAAGGAACAAACCAGTCAGCATAAGACCGGACTGTAAGGAGTTGGTGAAGAGGGTCAACAAAGCCTCAAGACAGGCAAGCATATTCACCCTAACAGCTGGATGCGAGCCGGCGACTACCAGATCATTCATGGCATCTCCTCAAGAAATTAGTAATGTGTTTACCTAGATTAGGCGCAAGGCAAGGCGAGCAATAGGCTAAAAACCCTATAAATCACCCGCCCCAAAGACTAGTTATAGACTTCCCAAGTAAGCTTCAAGAACGCCTGGCTGTATTAGAATGTGCTAGCAAAGACTTGATCCGACATTTTACCTATACTAGTAGTGATGAAGTACGGACTTGCAAGTGAAGACAAACGCAGAGCGCATTATCTAGACGAAGCTAAGCCTTCGCAGGCTAGCAAAAACACTCGGTCAAGCTCAAGATCGTTGCAGCGGTTCGTCCGCCCTCTTCAGAGCCGGCAAAGAGCCAGTTCCTTCGATTATGTCAAATTTTCCATAATCGAAGTTATGCAAAATCGATAAATATGTCAACTTAAACTGGCGCGCTCAACATTATCCTTTTCAGTTCAGCAGCTTAGCTTGTAGGACATCTGACCTTTCTGACTCGGCAATTCACACATAGTAGCAAGTTCAGGTAAAGTGAGAGAGCTCGAAAGCAAGTTATGACAACCCTCTTGATGCATATACAGTAAAGAGTAATGCCCGAATAGAGAGAGTAAAACGGTTCAGGGTGGAAAGTTTTTTATCAGTTGCAAAAGGGAATAATAGGGCAACCGTGCGAGAGGTGTGCCCCTGTATGGCTGATGTGGACGAGAAAAGAGGCAGCAGGGCAGTGGAGCGCCAAGCGCTAGAAAATCAGCCGGAAGCCCAGGCGGTGAGAGTAGCCGGGGCAACAAGGGACTTGCTTGTCGATCAGGTGCTGAAGAAAGCAGAGGTAATCTTTAGACCGGAGGACCGAGTAAAGACGCAGCCTGAGAAGCAAAGCGAAGATCAGAGCCAGACAAGTACCGGGGCAATAATAGCGAAGCATGCAGAAAAGAACCCGGCAGTGGAACCAGTGAAGGCGCTCTATGACTGGGCTAACAAGTTAGAGCCGGGACCGGAAAAGGAAAAGCATCAGCAGCTAGCAAGAGAGCAGCTAGTAGCGCTAGAGCCGCAAACGAAGGGAGCCTTAGACGCCCTGGACCATAGGCGACGATTGGCTGCAAAGCAAGAAGGCTATGGAGTACATGATTTACCGCCCAAGCTAAAAGACCCAATGCAAGGGCATGTCAGCTACCCAGAGAAAGAGATAGAGGGGTTGAGAAGGCTAACGCCAGCAGACATTAAGAAGCTAGCCCAAGCGATGGAGAAAGGTGGTCCCGCAGCAGAAGAAGCTATTAAGCAGACAACGCAAGAGATACTTGTAAGGACCGGAGAGAGCGGACGGGATACCATGCTAGCCGGTATTAATCTATTGGTGGGGCTCTTCAAGTATGACCGAGATTTGATATTCAATCCAGAGCAAGCGAGAGAAGATGCAAGCAAGGCAGGCGAAGCACTAGGGCTCTTGCTTGTAGCGGGAATGGAGATAGGCGTCGGAGCAGCTGCGACAGCGCAAGAGGCAAAGCAAAGCGGGGATTACAGCTTGCCTCTGAGGCGAACGGGTGAGGCGCTGAACCGTTGGTATGAGAAACAGAGCCCGGCCGACCAGATGGCTATCATGTCGGAGATATGCGCGGGGTTTGGGGTAGGGGCGTTTGCGGGAGAAGCGAAAAAGCTGAGCAAGCCCGGAGCATTCATGGAGTTTCTGAAAGAAGGGCTTTCGGTATTGCCGAGGAACCCGGAGGCGGAAAGCAAGGCGCTGGAGGCGCTTGCCGGGGTGCTCAAGAGTCGGCAGGTGATGAAGGAAGCGGCCGCCATGGGCACGGTGGAGAAGGCAGGCGAAGTGGTCAAGGAAGCCCAGGAGAAGGGCTTAGGCGACCATATCATGGCGATGGTGCGCTACTTTGAGCACGGTAAAAAGAAGTCTATCAGCCAAGAGTATGTCGCTCAGAAAGCCGGAGTAGACAAAAAAGAACTGGAAGCAATGACAGATGCGCAGTTACAGGCTTTTGGTATTGAGCGTGTCGTGTAGCACAGCACTACAGCGACACCTTTTACAATGCCTATCCGCATCTGGAGCACATGAGAAGTAAGATACAGGTGCATCATGCATTGCCTCAGAGACTTCTAGAAAAGCAGCATGCAGGGCTGTTTAGTGCTCAAGAAGTGAATGACCTTAAGTATCTGAGTGGCATACCAAATGATGCAAGGATTGGTAAAGACCGTGTGCACAAGCTAATTACGCAGAGCTGGAAAAAATGGTTTAGAAGCAATTTAAATCCAACGAGAGAGCAGGTGCTAGAGCATATGCGCGAGCTAGATCAAGAGTATAGGCGGTTCTTCGTGCCGCCATTGAAGAAAGGAGCACGATGAAATTTTATCTATACGATGTAGAAGCTTCTGGCAGTTATGGTGACAACACGGTGTATGTGGGAGATCCCAAGTCGCATCCACCCGTTATTTCACATTTGCATTATGAGTTTAGCCTCTGGCCGGAGGAAGATTTGCAGGCAGCCGTTTTCCATTACATCGGTACAGAAAGGCTACGTACGGCCCTGCAAGCCTTGCAGCCACCGGTTACCGGGATTGAATTTGCTGAAGTGGAAATATCAGGAGATGAAGATGAATTTGAGCGAATGGAAAGGCAAGGGCGGCCAGACTCAGCTTTAGGCAAATGGTACTGGTTCAAGATAACTGGTAAGGCCGGACGTGATGACTTTGGAGGCGAGCCAACAGAGGATTTAGTAATCTCGGAGAGAGTCAAAACTCTTCTGCTCCAGGAGAGCATGGTGCACAATCCAGAGAGACAGATTCAACCATGGCAAGGCGAGATCGAGGGCGTGGGAGTACCCCAAAAGGGGATGCCGGCGGCGGGCGAATCCTGAAACGCGCACAGGGTGGGAGTTTAGAGAAGTGCGCAATAAAGCACAAGCGATGTTATGAGACGCTCAATTCTTAGAACGGGCAAACATCAGGGTTTCGAGCACGTCGAATAATTCCTTACTTTGGCAATCTTTCGGTAACACAGTATCCATGCTAGATTCAAGACATTCCCTGATAATGTCAGGCTGATTATGGCTTGTCAGTCCTATGACCGGTGTTCTAGCGCCGGTGGTTGCTTCCAGCTTCCTAATAGTGTCAGTACACTGGGCTCCATTCATACCTTGCATTTCGTAGTCCATGAGGATAGCCCCGTATTTGCCAGCTTTGAACCGGTCCAGAGCGTCAAATCCATTTAGCGCCTGGTCGCACTTGAACCCCATGGACTCAAGCAGGAGCGCTGTACCCATGCGGCATATGTCAGTGTCATCCACTACTAGAACTGGTAATGAGTAAGGCATCAGTTGGACCAAGTGCGGCTAGCTTCTGGTCATTGCCGGTTGTAAGGAGCATCTGCGCACATTAAACTTAGATGTTCGAGCTAAAGGCAAGTTTGGCACCTGGCTTCCTTAATTGACCGAATATATCCGGTCGCCATTACCCTGCTTATTCCGCAAAGTTCTTGTATGAAGGAGAGCGTCACGGCAACCCCATGATTGAGTAAACCATGCGCATGCGTGAAGATTTGAAGGTGAAAGCGGAAAGACTCTGGCAGAATCTTCTTCAAGCTACCGCATCTTCTTGACGTCGGAAACGTTCATGCCGCCGAATTTCGCTTTCCATCTGTAGAAGGACTGACGATTGATTCAGTGTTTGCGTACAAGCTCTTCGATACTGATGCCGGCTTCCTGTTCCTTGAGGATGGCGACCATTTGCTCTTCAGTGAATTTACTCTTGCGCATCTGACTGTTCTCCTTACTAGGTTCTAGTTTAAGCGCAGATGTCATCTATGCAACGGCTCAACTTCTGGGGGTAAGGTCAAACACACTCAGGTAAATTCTGCGTCGGAAAAACGCCAATGGAGACATTTTTAGCGAAAGCTCACCTGGCACGAGAAAAGGCGACTGGTCGGCACGATCAATCGCCTTTTAATGATGTCGCCTAAAGTCGTGTCGGTCAGATCAAGTATTAGGCAGTACAGTTAATCTCATGCTTCATCGTGGTTTCTCCCTTCCCTCTATCCTCGGGCGCGAAGATAGCCTTGTCTAAACCGAGAGCACCGTCACTAGTTTTCTCGGTCGTCAAGACAAACATACAATGTTTCATTACCACGTTTCGCAAACACCCACAGATTCAACCTTTCAGCTTTCACCTCCCGCCAGCGCACCCTTTTTGGGTACTCTGCTGGCTTCGATCTCGCCACCTCAATACTCGTCATATTCCTCTAGTTGGTAGTCCAAGAGATTGAAGATATCGGGAGCTGCATAGCTACGACTATCGTCCTCATGCTCCAATTCCATGACAGCTTTGCCAACTCCAGCCTCCGTTATAGGAAAGGCATAATAATCACCATTTCCCTCAGGCGCAAAGAAGAGAAATGAGTCTGCAGGCATAACCCAATCAGACTCGAATTGTTGAGCCTTGATTAAGGCATTTTCTGGGACTAATTCTTGAAGCTTATAAACAGCCTGTCCATATTCTGAATCAATACCATTTGAGTACAGGTAGATCTGCCGCAGATCGTCTGGAAGAATCAAACCAAGCTGCGCTTCAACAGCTTGGATTTCACTTTCTGATACAGGCGGAAATGTAGTCCAGTATTTTTCGATCTTTGGTTTCAATGCTTCCAAGCCAGCAGTAGACATTTCCCATCCACCTGGGTCACTTCTGCGCTTTAGCCACTCTCTATCATCAAGCAGATCTTCGTAAAACCTAGACAAATGATAACTAACAGACTCACGACTATCATTCACGCCTTTCCAGTGAAAAATTGATGCTGTCAGTTTAGAATCTGGCACAATCGCAAAGCCAAAACATCCATTGCACGGGGCATCGGAGAAAAACAAGAACCGATTCAATGGCATGTATTTCTGCCTCACAGTTGAGTCAGTACGCAGAAATTGATTTTTTGATAGTATCTGAGAAGTTGACCACAACAGGCTATTTCCTTTTGAATCTACCACTCCGTCGGTAACTTTCAGTATTTCCTTCAATAGCGTAGGAAACGATAATTCCAACACTTCTTCAGCCTGACTAATACCGGCTATATCTGCACCAGTAGACACTTTTGCCTTTGCACGGAATAGGCCCAAACAGGCATCCAACTCTTTCATAAGTCGTTCTTGCAAATCATCCTCCTTTGTTAAACTGGTGGCTTAAAGTACCTGCCATATCTAGCATCCAATTCTTTCAATTTATCTAAAACTTGCTTTCTGTTCGGTGTTTTTACTTCGCGAAAAAATGTTTCCCATTCGTTTGTAATAAGCTTGTGTACACTTTCTCCATCTTTCATTGCATTTCGAGGTATGCCTCGAAAATACTCTAGAGACTGTACTTCTGTAGCAGTAAACAAGCCCGGGAAGCGGTCCAACAGCTTCTGCGGCAAAGCATGATGAACCACAACCCCAGTATCTTTGAGATGCGGATATGCGCTGAAAAACAGCCTGTCATAGCGCTTTTCAATTTTCTCTATGCCATATTTTGCCAACTCTTTCTCTGTCATTCGGTTTAGCTCTTGCTTGCTAACACCTAGCTTGGCTGCCACTTCTTCTGCTTTCGTACTTGTTTTTTTGCCAAACTCATAGAATCTGACCATCGCCATGAAGTGATCTCCTGAGCCCTTCTCCTGGGCTTCTTTGACCACTTCACCAGCTTTCTCTACTATGACTATGGCCGCCGCTTCCTTCATAGCCTGCCGCCCCTTGAGCACCCCGGCAAGCGCCTCCAGCGCCTTACGTTCAGCCTCTGGGTTCCTCGGCAATACCGAAAGCCCCTCTTGCAGAAACTCCATGAACGCTCCCGGCTTACTTAACTTTCTAGCTTCTCCCCAAAACGCCCCTACCCCAAACCCCGCGCTTATCTCCGACACTATCGCCATCTGATCGGCCGGGCTCTGTTTCTCATACCACAGGTTCAGCGCCTCTCCCGTTCGCCTCAGAGGCAGGCTGTAGTCCCCTCTTTGCCTAGTCTCTTCCACCGTCATCGATATGCCGATAGACATTTGCGCTCCGGCTAGTAATAACAGCCCTAGTCCCTCTCCTGCCTTGCTTGCATCTTCTCTCGCTTGCTCTGGATTGCATATCAAATCACTGTCATACTTCAAGAGCCCCACCAATAGGTTTATTCCGGCTAGCAGGGTGTCTCTTCCGCTCTCTCCTGTCCTTACAAGTAGCTCTCGCGTTGTCTGCCGAATAGACTCTTCTGCCGCTGGCCCGCCTGCCTCCATTGCCTGGGCTAGCTTCTTAATGTCTGCTGGCGTTAGCCTTCTTAACCCCTCTATCTCTTTCTCTGGATAGCTGACATGCCCTCGCATTGCGTCTTTCAGCCTGGGCGATAACTCATGTACTCCACAGTCTTCTTGCTCTAGAGCCAATCGCCGCCGCTTGTCCAAGGCATCTAAGGCTCCCTTCGTTTGCGGCTCTAGCGCTACTAGCTGCTCTCTTGCTAGCTGCTGATGTTTTTCTTTTTCTGGTCCAGGCTCTAACTTGTTAGCCCAGTCATATAGCGCCTTCACTGGCTCCACTGCCGGGTTCTTTTCTGCCTGCTTCGCTATTATTGACCCGGTGCTTGTCTGGCTCTGGTCTTCGTTTTTCTGCTCTGGCTGCGCCTTTACACGGTCCTCCGGTCTAAAGATTACCTCGGCTTTCTTTAGCACTTGATCGACAAGTAAGTCCCTTGTTGCCCCGACTGGCAGCTTGTACGCTTGCTCTACGTCCGGCATGAACGACCTGGCCCAGATATCCCCTTGCTGCGCCTTCTGCCTCAAGAAGTCCACTGTTACAGGCTCTATCTTTGCTGTCTCTGCCATTTGTGCCGGTTCCTCCTGCTTCTCCGGTACCTTCACTCTTGAGGCCAGCACGTCATACCCGCCGCCATTTTTCGGCATCACTATCTCTATGCTCTCGTTCTGGTCGCCTCCGGCACTGCCATTATGAGCATTTTGGTTAAGCGCTTGCACTGCTTTTACATCAGCCGCCCCGGCTACTCTCACCGCCTGGGCTTCCGGCTGATTTTCTAGCCCTTGGCGCTCCACTGCCCTGCTGCCTCTTTTCTCGTCCACATCAGCCATATATGGACGCACCTCTCCCACGGTTGCCCTATTATTCCCTGTTACGACCGATAAAAAACCAGTGCTCATCCCTCTGTGACTTTGAACACCATTTACCTTGCAAAATCACAATTAAGAAACCGAGAAAGTTGGACCCATCTTCGATGTGAAAAATTTTGTTTTTCTCTGGGTGTAGGCTTAAGCCTCAGAGCTGAAGCCAGTCTCCGATGGACAGTGGGGCAGCTTCGATCCGTACAGGAGTGCTGGCGCATACATTGAGATCATCGGCGCAACGGACATATCCATAAGCCGGACCCAATTGGCGCTGCAATATTCCTACCTTTCCTACCTCTGCTCTTTTGAGTGACCCTTCTCACAGACACAAGCAGAAATGAGTCGTCGCTTTCGCTTCGATTAATCGCCGAACTTGCGATAGCCCATTAGGCTTACCAAGTTCCAACCAAATTACTAGCGATCGGTCTAGGGCTCATCTATAGTCCGGCGGGAGTGTAGCCTCCTCGCTGTTTGATTCTGAACCCAGCTTGACCTGGTACTACGGAGCCATTCAATACTCACTCATTTCAGTAGTTCTTTTTGTATTTGTTCCGTTGACTGTCTACTTAAACAAGCGTTCTGATAAAGATGCAACTTTGCCAGAGACTATGCAGCCATGCGCCATACCTCTCTATAGGGAATGGGAGGAAACATTCTTACAGTCAGTCAAGCACGTAGCAAGAGAGTACGGAATGAACTTATGGAAGTTGATTAAGACGGCTGTTCAATTCATGCTCGTGGCGGCCATTTTGAGTTCTCTAGTTATGGAAATATTGCCATTAAAGACAATTTTCTCCGTAGTAAACCCACTGGCACTGTGCAGCTTGGCGTTTGTAACTGTGCTTTTGCCAATACCGATAGCGCTTGATGTAATGACGGCACAGCAGCTATAGGCTCAGCAGATACCAGCTCCCGATGTGATGTTGTTTCTTTTCACACTTGGAACTTACAGCTTCTTGCCAATGAGTTACCTATGGACAGAAGTATTTAAAAAGCTTGCATTTGCTCTCCATGGCATGTTCGTTTTGCTTGGACTTTTCGCATCATATCTTGTGACGCTCTTTAGCTGAGCTTTCACAGCACAGTACAGCCAAAATCATTTCTTACTTTCAGCTAGCTTCTTTCTTGAAAAGAGACTGGTCCGGGGCTGCCATAAAAACCTAAATTTTGCCAAAGGCGGGAATAAAAGCGGCGAGAAAGACGTTCTAATAAGCATACTCTATGAAGAAGAGAAGAAAAGTGCGGAGAGATAATATGAAGCAAGACTTTGAAGCAAGCGCTGCGCTGACCATTAAAACGCGCCACAATCTATTTAGGGTCAGGGTTAGGGCTATGGCTTTGCCGCTGGCTATGCTTGCCGCCCTCTCTTTTCTTTCTGCCTGCACTAAAAGTGAAAGACTGCCGACCACAAGCCCGGCTGCGGCAAATATAGAAGCAATAACAATAGAAAAGACCAATGACGAGACTTTCAAGAAAGACGTACTAATGTCTAAAGTACCGGTGGTTGTCGACTTTTATGCCGACTGGTGTCAGCCTTGCAAAATGATGGAACCAGTGGTGGAATCGCTGGCGGGCGAATATCAAGGCAAGGTCAAATTTTACAAGCTAAACATAGACGAAAGCCCAGTCACAACTGGTCTTTGTGGCATAGATCCGATTCCGACCTTGGCCATTTTCAAAGACGGTGAAATGGTCGGCGGCAATGTCGGCATGGCGCCTCGCTCGCATTTAAAGATGGTTATAGAGAAGTTTCTCTAAATATAAGCAGCGTCTGCTACAGCATCAGCCACCCTTTGATGCACTTCTCGGTCGAGGATGCTGGGCACGATATTGTCGAGCTTGGTTTGGCGGCAGATAGCATGGGCAGCCGCCAACTTCATAGCATCGGTAAAGCGCTCAGAATGAGCTTTGAGCGCCCCCTTGAAGAGACCAGGAAAAGAGAGGGCGTTATTGATGGTCCTTCCGTCGGCGGCAAAGAGCGCCCCCTGTGCCATTGCCACTTCGGGCAAGATCTCGGGGTCGGGATTGGAGAGTGCGAGAATTACCTGACCTTTTTTGACCATCTCGGGCTTAATTAGACCAGGCACACCGGTGGTGGTCACCACCACGTCGCAGTCAGACATAATTTCTTTTAGACTAACTGCTTTACCGCCCAGTGTCTCCAGTCTGGCGGCGGCATCAGCCCTCAAATCGGTGCCGAATACATGTTGCACGCCATAAGACAGCAAGAGTTGAGCGATGCCCGAACCAGCGGCGCCAAGCCCGATTATACCGACAGAGCAAAGCGGCAATTCAAGGCCATTGCGCATGGCGATAGTCATGAGCGCCGACAAAACCACCACGGCTGTGGCATGTTGATCGTCATGCAAAACCGGCACATTCAGCTCGTTTTGCAAACGTCTTTCAATTTCGAAACATTCGGGTGCGGCAATGTCTTCGAGGTGAATAGCACCAAATGTAGGGGCAATAGCTTTTACTGTTTCAACCACAGTATCGACATCTGTGCTGTCGATGAGAATGGGCACTCCACTCACTCCGACCAGCTGTTCATAAAGCACAGACTTACCTTCCATGACCGGCATGCCGGCCACCGGACCGATATTGCCCAGACCCAAAATAGCAGTACCGTTTGTCACCACCGCCACCGAATTGCCGATGCAGGTGTAATTGCGGCTATGAGCAGGCTCGCGCTGAATGAGCTTGCAGATTTGGGCAACGCCGGGAGTATAAATTTTGCGCATCTGGGCGATGCTGTCTAAAGGAAAGCGGCTCTTCACCGCAATCTTGCCCCCTTCGTGGGCTTGTTCTACCGGATCTAAAACCGACTCGAGGCTAACGTCTTCTAAAGAAGAAAGACCGGCAATGACTGCGGCTAAATGCTCTTGATTGGTGAACTGTAAACTGATTTCTCTAATTAAAAAATCTGGACCTTGGGCAACAATGTGAATCTCGCCTATGTTGGCGCCTAACTCACCCAATTTGGTGGCCAGTCTGCCCAGATAGCCTGGTTTGTCGAGTACTCTTATGCGAAACACGCGCAAAAGTCGCTGCTCAGCTTTTATCACAGTTAGTTCCTTAAGGTGACGCTCAATGAGCTTACTTGTGAAAGGGCTTAATTTTAAGCCTGTCTGAACAAATGTGACAGTTGTATACTCGATATTTACTTCAAAAACTTTAGTTAAGCGAGATGTGATGGTCTTGCACTTCGGTCCAGGTGCCAAACCAGCGCAAAACCTTACCGGCTGCATCTTTAACCGGCACAGCCCGACAGAGATGCCAGAGATAATCGCGACTAACCGAATCGCGCTCACGTCCGTTGCGGCGATGACGGTTCAGCCCAAGCACGCGCTTGAGACGAAACTGCACTTCAAAAGCTTCGCCCTTGGCTAAAGCGTCGCTCCAGGCTTGATCATAAACCGGCAAATCTTCACTATGAATTAGCAAGCGCCAACCGCCATGAGAACTCTGTTGGGCAGTGAGACCGGTGTATTCAAACCAACGGTGATTCCAAAAGTCAATCTGCCCGACGGCATCAGCAGTCCAGACTATCTGAGGCAGGGCGTCGGCGATAAGGCGCAACTGTTCTTCAGAAGCCATGAGAGCATCAGTTACCCGCCTCTGCTCGTCGATATCGGCGGCAATGGTGAGCCAATTGAGTGAGGCGCGGTCGGCATCAAAGAAGGGCACGACTTTCAGTAAGTGCCATTTATAGACACCATCTTTGTCGCATATACGCACTTCGCTCTGAAAATCGGCGTAAATTTCGCCCACCGAAAAGCCGACGCCGCTAAAGTTGACTTGGTCGGAAGGATGCAGTAAATGCGCCCAAAGCAAAGAGTCGTCCTCATTTTCTTTGGCAATGCCGGTATAAGAATAAAACTTATCGTTGGCATAAATAACCGCACCATCTGCATCAGAGACCCACAAAAGCTGTGGAATTACCGAGGTAAGAGCGCGCAAATTGGCTTCTTTGTAGGCGAGCTTATCGGCCAATTTGGTTCTTTCATCAATATCAAGAAAATAAGCGATTAGCTCGTCTTGCTCTGAACCAATACGAGTCAAGCCGAGCAAGGCTGTTTTGGTCTTGCCGCCCTGGCACTTTACCCCAACTTCTATGGGCTCAAAACTAAAGCCGTCTTTTATTTGAGCACAACCAGCCTTGAGCAGTTCCATCGTTTCGGCATCAAAAAAAATCTCGACCGATTGCCCGCGCCTCAACTGATCGCCGTAGCCGGTAAAGCGGGCAAAGCTATGATTTATCCTGATCAGTCGCAAGTCTAAGCTCATTTGCAAAACAAGCCCGGGGTCACTACTGACTATGCGCGAAAGAGCAAGACAGTCTTCGTCTTTTACTGCCTGCTCTAGATTGGCGATGCGCATTTTTGCTTGCGCGATGCGCTCTTGCAAGAGCTTCACTTTCTTTGTTTTATCGAGCTTGATATTGCGATAATTCATTTTAGATAGATGTCCAGGTACCAATCCACTGGGCAATTTCGCCGCGATAGTTGCGCAAAGCCACAGCACGAGCCAGGCAGCGCACATAATCTTCCTTACTTTCCAGGGCTTCTCTAAGGCGAAAATCGGCTTCAAAAGCATCACCGGAACGTACACTATTTTTCCAACGGCTCATATATTCGCGTCTATCATCTGGATGAATAAAGAGAGCAAAATCAAGACCCATCTTATGTTCGCGGCTATGGCCGCTAAATTCATACCAGCGTTCATTTAAAAACTCGATACGTCCGTCCGGTGCAGCCGTCCAGACAATCTGAGGAATCTGATTGGCTAAAGACTGAAAAGCTTGGGCCGATTCCAAAACTTCATCCATGATGCGTTTGCGTCTATCTATATCGGTGGCGGTGCCGATCCAGAGCTTGGCGCTCTCCCCAAAATGGGTTAACTTTTCGCCGTCCATATCGTTATTGATGGTCAAAGCCAAAAGTCCATTGATGCAAGATAGCGGCTGCAACTTAATCGTATGCCAATAACATTCGCCGTCTTGAGCAAGCAAGCGAAACTCGTCGCTCAGTTCTCGCTCTTCCTTTACAGCTTGTTTGAAGCGCCGCAAAAATATTTGCTTATCGCCTTCGTGCATACTGTCTAAAAAGATTGTGCCATCGTCTTGCGCCGCAGTCTTACCGGTTAGTTCATAGAGCCTGCGGTTGAACTGCCTAGTGAAGCCGTTCTCGTCGCACAGAAAGACAATATGAGGCATCTCTTCTACGATGGCCGAAAAAATACTGTTCCGGCGGCGCAGATTTTCTTCGAGAGTCCGCACTCCAGTTAGATCAAGCATAAAGCCCACATATTCGAGAGGAGCAAGCGAAATCAACCGCAGAGTAGTGGCGGCAGGAATATAGCGACCGTCAGCACTTATACGGCTGCCTTCAAAACTATTAGAGACGATAGAGTCGTTAAAGTCGGCAAAATGGGCTTTCTCTTTGGCAATGTCTTCGCTCGGCGTAAAATCGGCGAGCTGCAAAGCCCCACCCAGCACCTGCTCGGGCTTATAGCCCAACCAGTTATAAAAGCTCAAATTGGCATCTAAAACTCGACCGTCGGCGCCGACTCGGTAAGCCGGCACAGTAATAACCGAATCGGCGATGAGATAGTGCATCTGACTGGCAGAATCGCGCAAGAGCAGCTCTATTTGATGATTGTCCAGATTTTCTAGACCAACCACGCAAGAGCTTGGCGGCTGGCGCTTTTCATAGGCGTCTTTCTCGAAAGCCTGCAGCGAGAGAAGCTCCAACTCGCGCTTCTCTAACTGATCAAGTTCTGCCAAAAGAGCCTCGATCTCGGGGTCGGGGTCGAGTTCTGGTTGGAAAGCTATATCGGAGGTATGGTTGTCTTGCATTCTCAAATCAGCCAGAGAGCAAATAAATTTGCGGCGGCATCACTATTGAAGGACGCCACAAAATCATCTCTGTCTTTATTGCCATCGCCAGAAAAGAGAATAACACAAAAAACGCTTCCTCTTTGAAACCTTGCAAAATATAAATTGATGAAACAAAAGGCGCCATTTCGGCGCCTTTTGCAGCATTAGATTTTCGTATATCGTGGCGCCGGGACGACAAAACCCGGCGGGAGAAGTCTTTAGACAAGACAAAGCTCAGACTTAGACTCTGAAAAACGGTGTTTCCACAACTTTGTCAGACCAGAAGACCTGAATTTGATATTGACCTGGCTCGATCTTGACCGAAGGAGCAACTACAGCGCCATCTTCATTGGTTTTAGAAGAATAGACAATGCCTTTATCGTTCTCGGTCACTCTTACTTCTACATCGGCTATGGCGTTCTCGCCGGCATCTTTAGCCTGCAGAAGCAAGCGCAGGTTATTCTGGTCGACCATCCAACCGAGATTGACCTGAATGCGCACATCGCCTTCGACTTTTTCAAATGTGCCAAGCGAAACTAACTGATTGCCGACGCCACGAGTGGCACCAGCCGGCACCATCTGCTGCCAGGAAGAAGCAGCCAGCATGTCTTGCCAGGTGCCGATGGCAGTATCGCGCGCTTGACCCAGCAAGTCTTTGAGATGAAAGACTGCCTTATCCATAGCCGCTTCCACAGCCTTATCCACTTTATGGACGAGACTAAGCTCGGCTTCCATACGACCAGTGACACGCTTCACCACTTCTTCATCGGCCTTTGATAAAGAAAGAAACTGGGAAGCCATCCACATGGCTTTGTCGAACATTTTGTTTTCCCCGGGCAGGGGTAGGTCGTTGAAGTTCTCATGACAGAACTTCTCGAAAGACTTGGCGCACTCATTTTCGTCTTGAATTGAGAGCACCTGCTCTAGTTTGTCGTTTAAGGTCGTCATTGCCATCTCCTGAATCTATCTAATGCGGGCCTCGTCCTGATCAAGCTTGTCTTTGAATGCTTTCAACGTGCGGACGATTCTCTTGTCGATGGTATCTATACTCTTCGCATCCATTTTTAGACATTCAATCAAATCTTCTCGCTTATATCCTTCTACATACTTCAAAACGAAGCAGGTACGGTGTATTGCCGAGGGAAGCTCCTGCAAAACCTGTTCAACCAGATCATTAATTAATGCTCTACTGGCCGGGTCGGCTCCACCGCTGGCGCCGGTGACACTTACTTCTTCACCGAAAAGATCTTCAGCCGAACGCCCATCCTCTTCGTCGAACATACTATCTAAAGATGTGGTGCGGTACTGACTGGTGGTCGAGGGGGCGTCGTCAAAGGCTTTTGCCGGGGCCAAGGTCTTGACGGTCAAAACCGAACCATCAACCACCGCTTCGCGGCGCTCCAACTCCAAATCCAATTCCAGATGGGCGCGCTTTGCCCCGCTTGGGGGCTTTTTAGCAGCGGCATCACCGTCTTTATCTTGGTCTTTATCTTGATCTCGGTCGTCGTCTTTATCTTGCTCTTTTTCAATTGGCTTTTTGCGCAAAGAGACTTTGTGATAACGCTCAAGATTTTGGGCAATCGCTTTGTTGCAGGCACCCATGCAATACAAAGCCAGTTTGGCATCAGGATGGGCCGGGTCAAAATGTTGGGTGACCAAAAGCAAAGCATTTTGCAAAATATCTTCTGCATCTTCACTGGTGGCAAGCCGCGCCCTAGACCTTATATATCGCATCATTCGCTGGGGGGTGAATTCCATCTCCCCCCTTAAAAATGCTCTACTTTCCTTGCTGTTCATGCCGATATATAGCTTTCAAAAATGGACCGGATAACTTTCAAATTTCTTTCCAAGTTTTATGCAAGTCCCTGCACTTTGCATAATATTTACCACTAGACTCCCCTTACAACCATCCTCTCTCTAACCTGGATTGCAAGCGGGCTCGGCATTAGCCCCGAACAAGCCGAAACAAAGCCCAATGTTAGCAGATTATAAGAAGAAGTCAGCCCAATAGAACCCGTTATACTTGAGCCGGTTAGAGAAAATAGCGAATTAAACTCTGAAAAAAATTCTGAGAAAAACTCTGAAAAACCTTCTGAAAAGAACTCTAAATAGGTATCCACAACTGTCCACCCTGTCACAATCGATAAGATTACTAATGCTCGCCACCTCTCTTACAAGCGCGTCGGCGGCTTTAGCACAACCGGCAGGACCGAAAGATGCGAATGCCTCTGGTTTGCCTGCCCAAGTTTATGTACCCTCAAAAGAGGGCATTCTGGACACTCTGGCCCAAAATCCGGTGCTTAAACCTGTACAAAGCCCAAACATAGACCAGAGCAAATTTTTACCCCAAAGCCAAGATTCGGGCTCGCCACCTGCCCCGTCTACAAATTCCAGTACAATCCAGGCGCTTGATTTAAAGCCAGCCATTGAAAGCCCAGCCAATGCCAAAGTGCTGGGCACTGTGCAATTCACCGAAGAAAACACTCGCAGTGAAAGCGGTCCGGGCACATCCATTTTGCAAGCACTAGACGAAGCCTTGGTAAAAAGCCCGCGGGCCTCAGCCATTAGAGCCCAGCTCAATATCACCCGGTCGGCTTTTGCCGAAGCCACCGCCCAGCCCAACCCGGGCATCTTCTTCGACCGCGGTCCCTATGCCGAACAGGTAAAAAGATTAGGTCCGACCTTCAATTGGGAGCCACCATGGAAACTGGTCTTCCGTCTGCTTGCCACCAAAAGACTGGTAGACCAAGCCAAAACCGACTTGATGGCCATGCTCTGGAGCCTCAGGGCCGATGTGCGCCGTGCCTATACCGAAGTGGTTGTTGCCCAGGAAACTGTGGAAACACTCAATTCTTTATATGACCTGGCTAGCCGTCTTTCCACAGTCTCGGAAAAACGCTTCCAAGCCGGTGACGTGCCTGAATTGGACGTCTTGAAAGCCAGGCTGGCTACTTCGCAAGCCGATGTAGAAAGACAGGTGGGGCAAAGAAGGGTAATCAGAGCCAAGCAGCAGCTCAATATAATCATGGGCCGCGCCCCTGAGACTCCCATAAATGTGCCTAGATTGCCGGCCTTCCTGCAAGAACAACGGTCGGTGGTGCTCGATGAAAATCAAAAGAACCAGCTCTTGCCTGACTTTAGCCAAGAAATGAAGCCCCTGGACGTCTTTATCAGCAAAGCGATGGAACAGAGGTTGGAATTGAAGAGCATCGCTCAGAAGCAAAAGCTGAACGAAGCCAATCTGAGAACCGCCTACGGCAATGTCATTCCCAACCCGCAAGTGAGCTTCGGTTCGTCAGAGTCTGGAAACGCCCCCACTGGTCCTAAACTCAATTCAATTTATGTTTCGCTCAATATAGAAACCCCGGCCACCAACTGGAACCAGGGCGAAATTTTCCGCCTGAAAGCTCTCGGCAAACAGCTCAAATATGAGATGGATAGCCAGAAAAACATAGTCAGCCAACAGGTCTCGTCTGCGTACAACAATGTGCTGGCTGCCAGACAAAAACTGAAAGTCTATCAAGATCACGTATTGGCTGACTCGTCTGAAGTAGCACGCCTGGCTAGACGCAGTTATGAAGTAGGTCAATCGGACATCACCGCAACTTTGCAAGTACAACAGGCCAATATCAATATCAGGGGTCAGTATCTTGATGCGGTCAGACTCTATCAAGATGCCTATACTGAGCTGGAACAAGCCTGCGGCAGGCCGCTCGAATATTAGTCGGCGATTTAGCTTTTGGCAGTCGATTTAGCTCTACCATCAAGTCTTTCATCACAAGTTCACAACAATCTTCTGGGAAAATAGGCGGAACGCTTTGTATTTTGCCTTTGGTTAAGACCAGCCTGGATTTAGATGCTTCAGACTATAGATGACTTTATCGATGCAGCCATCAAGGGGCGTTATCTCACGCTTTTTGCCTGCATTGCCGTTTTTATAGCCGGAGTAATAGCCTGGAAGCTTCTGCCTATTGAAGCCTATCCTGAACTTGCCAACCCTCAGGTGCGGGTAATTAGTCTTGTCCCCGGCAAAGGCCCGGAAGAGATAGAAAAACTGGTGACCATTCCACTTGAAAAAGAGATGAATGGTATACCCGGTCAAACGGCGCTGCGCTCGATATCTATTTATGGTTTATCGGTCATTATCTCAACCTTTTCAGACACAACCCCGACGACATTAGCTAGGCAACAGGTGCTGGAGCGCATTCAAGGCGCCAGCTTGCCCGATGGCGTCAGCCCCCGGCTAGAGCCCGAAGTCGGTTCGCTGCGGGAAATATATCGATACTGTTTGCACAGTCCTTACTACAGCTCGATGGGTCTGCGCTCCATCCAACAATGGGAATTGGAAAAACTATTCAGACAAATTCCCGGTGTGATTGGCGTGGTCAGCGCCGGCGGACCGACTAAGTCTTATCAAGTCAATGTCGACCCCTATAGGCTAAAGGCCTACGGCATCACCCTCAAAGAAGTCTTTGACGCGGTGAGCAAATCTAATGCCACCACCGGCGGCGGCTTTTTAGAACACAACGGTTCAGCCTTGATAGTCAGACAGCTGGGCCTTATTAAAAATCTCGACGACATCAAAAATGTCGTCATCAAGGCCACGCCTCAAGGCACGCCGGTGCGGGTCTCTGATGTGGCCGAAGTAAAGATCGGACCACTGGTGCGGCGTGGGCAAGTAGGCAAAGACTATGAAGACGATGTTGTAGAAGGCATAGTTCTTTTGCGCCGAGGCGAAAACCCCACCCAGGTGTTGAAAGCTCTCAAAAGTCGACTGCCGGCAATAGAAGAACAATTGCCAAAAGGCGTGCAGCTAGCCCCGCTCTATGACCGAGACAAACTAATCAACCAAACCCTGCAAACAGTAGGCAATAACGTCACCATGGGCATCAGCTTGGTGGTGGTGCTTTTAGCCGTCTTTCTTGCCGACATGGGTTCGGCAGTTATAACCGCCGTGGTTATTCCACTGAGTATCTTAATAGCCTTTATCTGTCTCACCTTAATGGGCGTACCGGCCAATTTATTATCTCTAGGCGCCATAGATTTTGGCATTTTGGTAGACTCGGCCGTGGTCATGACCGAAAACATAGTCAGGCGGCTGTCGCAGGAAGGGCACGACCTCTCGCCCGGAGAAAGGCTTATCTTGCTGGGTGAATCGGCCCGCGAAGTAGGCGGACCGATTGTCTTTGGCATCATCACCATCATCGCCACCTTTTTGCCTATCTTTACTTTCTCGGGGGTGGAAGGCAAACTCTTCAAGCCGCTTGCTATAACCATGGTCACAGCCTTGATTGGCGCCGGCTTTGTTGCTTTGACCCTGATACCGGTGCTGATGTCTTTCTTTATGATCAAAAAGCCGGTCAAAGAAACCACATCACCCCTGGTGGCAATTGCCAGACTAATTTACAAGCCGACCCTGGGTTGGTCGCTCAAGCACCCGCTTGTGGTCATTAGCTTTGCCGTACTTGCTGTAAGCGGCGCCGCCCTTTTGTTCGGCAATATCGGCAGTGAGTTTTTGCCCCACCTCGAAGAAGGCAATATCTGGTTGAGAGCCACTCTTAAGCCAGGCTCGGTCACACTTGAAGAAAGCGTCAAGGTGGCAAGACGTATTCGTACCACCTTGATAGAGAATTACCCCGAAGTAAGACAGGTGCTATCGCAGGAAGGCGGACCGGACGACGGCACCGACCCTGCTAAATTTGCCGACCAAGAACATTATGTCGACCTGAAACCAGCTAGGCAGTGGCGCCCCCAGTTCAAAGAAAACAAAGAACTCTTGATTGCCGCCATGCGCAAAGACCTAGAACAAATACCGGGCGTCGGCTTCTATTTCACCCAATATATTCAAACCACCCTCGACGAAGCCCTCTCGGGTGTGCAGGGTTCGCTAGTGGCTAAAATAGCCGGGACAGATCTGGCCGAACTGGAAAAACTAGGCAGACAAGTCGGGCATATTATGGGCGAGACCCCGGGTATAGTCGATGTTATCGTCGACCCCTTGCTTGGGCAGCCGCAGTTTGTCATCGAAATCGACCGCGCCCAGGCAGCCAGATATGGACTATCTGAAGAAGACCTGAAAGAGCTGGTTGAAATTGCCATAGGCGGTGCCAGCGCTTCCACTGTCATTGAAGGTGAGCGCCGCTATGATTTGATGGTGCGCCTCGCCGCCCCCTATCGCAATAGCGAGGAAGCCCTGAAAGATGTGCTGGTCGATACACCGAGCGGCAAGAAAGTGCCCCTTAGTCAATTGGCTTCGCTAAAAACAATGAACGGCGCCACCCAAATATGGCGCGAAGCAGGCTCGCGCATGGCCACCATAAGAGCCAATGTAAGAGGGCGAGACCTGGCTACGGCGGTAGAAGACGCCCAAGCACGTGTGCAGAAAGAACTTAACCTGCCTGAGTCTTATAGCGTCAAATGGACAGGAGAATTTCAAAGACAAAGAGAGGCTTCTCACCAACTGGCTATTGTTTTGCCGGTTACCTTGGTGCTCATAATTATCATTCTTTATCTTTCTTGCGGCACCTTGGGCGGTGCCATTGTCATGTTCTCGGTAGTGCCGCTTGCAGCTATCGGCGCCATTTGTGCCCTCTTCCTCACCCATACTTACTTTTCAATTTCGGCCGGGGTGGGGCTAATTGCTCTCTTTGGTCTAGCGGTCAAAAACGGCATTCTCTTGGTTTCGTTCGTCAACGAAATGCGCCATGAAGGCTTCAGCATCGAAGAAGCCATCTATCAAGGTTCACTGGTGCGCATGCGCCCGGTGCTAATGACTGCAACGATAGCAGCAGTGGGGCTCTTGCCCGCCGCACTCTCTAATGAAATCGGCTCTCAAACACAGAAACCCTTTGCCATAGTGATTATCGGCGGCTTAATTAGTTGCACCTTGCTGACCCTCTATGTTTTGCCCGCCCTTTACTTAAAATTTGGACCCAGCCCCGGCAAGAAATCAGGCAGCGGTAGCCGCTCTTCGATAAGAGCAGAATTGAGCGATATCAGTGGTAAGTAGAGCAAAGCAATCTATGAAAGAGCAAAGAATAATTCAGGCTATGGTCTTCGGTTTTTTGATCGGCAGTCTCAGTGCCTGTTCGCAAGAAGACGGCATAGAGCCCAAAGCCGGACTATTCAAGAAACCGACGAGCGAAACCCGCCCCAATGTAAGCGCCGAAGATCCGCTAAAAATATCAAGTGAACAAGCTAAACAAATGGATTTACGCACTATAGAAGTAGTGCGCCGCACCCTGCCCGAAGAATTAAAGATACCGGCAGTGGTGCAAGCCAACCCCAATATGACCACGCCGGTAGCCTCTTTGGTGCCGGGAAGGGTTGAAGAAGTCCATGTTCAGCACGGCGACGAGATTGGCAAAGGGCAGCTATTGGGGCTAATTAGATCAGACGAAGTCGGTCAAATAGAAAGTGAACTGATAAGCAAATTGCTTGAGTTGGAAGCCGAGCGCAAACAATATCAAGTAAAAATGCAGCTGGCCGAGAAAATCTATGAACGCAAGAAACTACTGCTGGAAGAAAAAATCGGCTCTCGCGCTGATCTAGAACTGGCTGAAAACGAATTAGAACAAGAGCGGGCAGCACTGAGAGCCATTTCGGACAAGCAATCGGCGGCCACTGAAGCCTGCGTGCAGAGATTAAAGCTCTTTGGTATCGAACGCCACGAAATCGACCGCGTGATCAAAACCCGCGAGGTCCACCATCTCTTTGAAATACGGGCGCCGCGCTCTGGTGTCTTGACCATGAGAGACGCCGACCCGGGCGAGATAATTTCAGCAGGAAAGACCCTGTTTATTATTGCCGATCTATCTCAAGTCTGGCTTACCGCCCAGCTTTCCGAAAGAGATGTCAGCAAGGTCAAATGCGGTCTATCGGTAAAGGCGCAGGTAGAAGGCTATCCCAACTTGGAATTTCCTGGTCATCTCAACTTTATCGACTCTCATATCGAAACAGAGACCCGCACCCTACCGGTTAGAGCCACTATAGAAAACAAAGAAAGAATATTGAAACCAGAGATGTTCGGCACCCTGACAATCGAGACCGGCAAAGCCTCAGCCCTCTTTCTGCCCAGCAAATGCGTACAACAAGTCGGTGAAGCTAGTGTTGTATATGTGCGCAAAAGCGGTGATTTTTATGAAAGAAGGGTAGAAACAGGTAGAAGCCTAGGGGACAATGTGGAAGTCTTGAGCGGTCTAAATGAAGGCGAGACTGTGGCCGAAGAAGGCAGTCTTAAACTGCTCGGCATGGCATTGCAGCGCCTGAGCAAATAAGGCGAAGCACTTAACCCAAAAGTCAAAGACCAAAAGCTTATGCCCAAAAGCCTATTCAAGGACAAATATATAAATGCAGTTAGTGACAGCGATAATTCAACCCTTTATGGTGGACAGACTGACCCGCGCCCTGCGCAAAGCCAATGTGCCAGGCTATACAGTTATTGATGTGGAAGGCTCGGTAAATGTAGCCGATGAGCCGGTGAGCGCCATGCCCCGCGTAAGAGTAGATGTGGCGGTCAACGATGCCCGCGCCGATGAAGTTATGGAAATTATGGCAAACACTGTGCGTACACATCAAAAGGGCGACGGCATAGTCTACGCTATTCCAATCAGCCGTTTCGTACACATAGAAACCGGCAAAGCCGACATGAAGGCTTTAGAGTAGGACGAGGCTTTCCCTAGAACTAGCTTGCAAAAATAGCTTGCCTAGAATCTTGAAACCGAACTCGGCACAGTCGGGAAGTTGAATACATAGTTGGCAATGTCGGCCTGTTGATAGGTATTCAGCTTATTGATGGCGCCTCTTTCGCCGAGCGGCACCACCAAGGGAATAGCGACAATCGGCGCAAGTGTGTTGATGGTATCCATGGCAATCATGCCGGCGATCTTGTTCTTAGTGATGCCGCCCTCTGTACCGGGAAGCCGCGAAGCAGGCAAATAAGTCTCGCCCCTATTGCCTAAAGAAAGACCGGAAGAGGCAGTGAGAACAGCTTTGTTAGACCCCGGCGCCGGACCGGCTTGGGGTGAGCGCAGAGCCACCGATGCCGCCTCGGCGGTTAGCTCTTGGGTATCGGGATTGAGTTTGACATCGCCGACCTTGAAATCGAGACGAAAGGCAAATGGCGAGCTGATAGATTGAATATCAGAAAGAGCCAGAGCCTGCACCTGACCGGGCAAAACTTCAAAATTCAACTTGCCGCCGCTCACCGAGCGCACATTACCGGTCAAAGAAGAACCGCTCTTGAGAGTGATGGTCTCTTTAGCCCGCTTGCGACCAGAAGTAAGCTCAGAGAGCCAATCGCCACCGGTAAAATAGGTTAAGGCAGAGACCGACTGACTGGAGGCGTCATAGTTAGCCGAGACGACTTGACCGCTCAACACGGTATGTCTATCGAAAAGCCAATCTGGAACAGCTTTGATGCTCAAATCACTGCCCGAAATCTTGACTTGACCCTGGGGCAATTGCAAACGTCCCAGTTTATCGGCCGCCTGATTGACATTGAGCTGCCCTTCTTTAAGTGAAAGCGGGGCACTCTGGGCAGATGAGACAGCCAGTAGCGAAGAAATCGCTAGAGCGGCGGCTAGAAAAGCCGGTCTCTTGCTTAAACTGCTTTTTCTCAGGGCTAATCTGCTCAATTCCATAAGTCTTATCTGAACTCTCGTATAGTCCGGGTCGACACACTTAGATTCTAAGATATGGGGAACATCGCCTCCCTAATTCCGTCTCATTTTCTGTTGTCAATTCACACGAAGTAACCAATGTTTACCGCCACAAGCCGGCTGGAGGTCTAGATGAACGCGTCATTCAACCCGAAAAACTCTGGATTTACAGCCAAAGAAGCCAAAGCGGCTAAAGAAAATCTAGAATTGTCGGAACGCCAGGTCCCAAAAGCCAGTCAGGACAATCAACTAAATCAAGACTGCAGCGACGGGGTCTGCACGCTCAAATGGAAGCCTAGGGCGCCAAAGAAAGCCTCTTAAGCAAGAAAAACCCAGCAAGTTGTATAGTTGGCTAATGCTAGAAAAATCAGACTCTCTTAGAATATGGTGCTGTAAGCTCTAGATGAGACGCCGCCCATGCTTGAAACAGAAAACAGAGAAGCCGTCGCCGACTCGAGTCTGAGATACGACTATAAGCAAGATGAGTTTGAAGAAGACAGCCATTATGGCCGTCTCTTGCACCGGGTTGGCAAGTCAAAACGAGTGCTGGAGCTAGGTTCAAGCACCGGTTATCTCACCCAAGCCATGCAGGAAAAATTTGGCTGCCGCGTCACCGGGGTGGAAATCGACCCTGCCGCAGCCCAAAAAGCCAGAGACAAAGGTCTTGATGTGAGAGTGCTAGACCTAGACTTTGCCGACCTCAGTGTTGAATTTGCCGGTGAGAAATTTGAAGCGGTCCTGCTTGCCGATGTACTTGAGCATCTGCGCGACCCCGCCGCCACTCTGCGCCAGATAAGCAAAATACTTGCTGATGGGGGCAAGATTGTTGCTTCTATACCCCATGCCGGGCATGGCGACATCAAAATGGCTCTCCTTACCGGACGCCTGCCCTTCCGCCCCATGGGACTGCTCGACCATACCCATGTCAAATTTTTCACCAGAAGTTTATTGGAAGACCTCTTTATCAAAAGCGGCTATCGCATCGATGAAATAGAAAGAAACCGCTGGAACACTTCTTCCACCGAAGTTTCCTTTGCCGCAGCCAATGCCCTGCCCGAGAACTTGGCTGAGCTTAAGAACTTGCTTGACTGTGATCCGGAAGGCGATACTTATCAGTTTATTGTGCAAGCCACAGTGACCCAAAATAGCGCCAAGGAAAACTCTCAAAAGAATCTGCCAACTGTCGACATAGTCGTGCTTGAAACGGCGCTGCAAAAGGCTTGTGACCTCTATCATGCCGCCTTGCGCAATATAGACTATCCCAAGGCAAAATTGAAATTTTGGTTTGTTTCAGGAGAAGCCGAAAAAGACCAGATTGAGTATAGCGACAGCGCCGACAAAGCCAGCCCGCCCATGACGGCAAGCGACTTTCGCAGCTTTCGCTTCCTTTCGGGAGGCAGCCTGGACCAAACACCGCCACACGCCAGTGATTGCATTTTGAAGCAGCACAGTCTCTCGTCCCTGGCTATTTCAAACCGCGGTCGCGCCCTCAAAAAAATAGCCATGGGCTCAAATGCCGACTTGCTCTTTGTCTTGAACGCAGACAGCTTGCCTGCCGGTGATTGCCTCTATAAACTTGCCCAAGCCTATGAAAAGCTCGACCCAAGGGCAAAGCAAATGACCGTGCTCTGCGCCAGAGCAGAAGTAAGACAGGCGGGGCCGGCTCGCCCCGATGCGTCACTGAGCCGCAAAGACGACAGTCTTGCCTGGCACGAATTTAGCGGTATGCTCTTGCCAAAAGCCCTTGTTTTAGGCGACTTTCCCCAAGATATCAAAAACCAACTGGGCACAATCGATACCAATAAGAGCAAACTAGAAATAGAAAAGGATGCCGCCGGCAGCCCGATAGATTCTTCCTTTTTGACAGAAGAAGCACAAGCGCAAGACTTTTGTTTCAGAATCTGGCAATTGGGCGGCGCCGTCAAAGAAGTCTATCAAGCTCGCTACTTTTCAAACGGGCCAAGATTAAGACAGGGCACAGCCGACGAAAGAAAATTCGACGGCATGCGCCTGCGTAGACGCTGGGGTACATCTAGACAACTTATCTCTTTTGCCAGAGAGAAAGAAAATGAACAGAGCCCAGATTGGCTGAAAATATTTAATCACCTGGTGGCGTCCATGATTGTCGAAAAGCCAACGGCACTGCCGCAAAGCGAGCCCGGGAAAAGTCTGGTGGGCTTTCACGGACCACACTCTATTTTGGTGGGCGCCGCTCAAAAATAAACGACTTAGCTTTCGCTCGGATGCACTGTCTGTGCCGGCTTTTCTTTGGCGTCAGTACCCGAGCCGCCGTTATTACCTGCCGTCGGCGCTTCGTCGGGATCTTTATTGATTAGAGTATAAAGAGTCGGCAAAACAATCAAAGTAAGAATGGTCGAAGTGAATAGCCCGCCCAAAACCACAGTGGCTAGAGGTCTTTGCACTTCGGCACCGGTACCATGCGAGAAAATCAAGGGCAGGAAGCCGACCATAGCCACAAGTGCGGTCATCAATACCGGTCTCATCCTCACTTTCACACCTTCCAAGGTTGCTTGCAAAACCGGCATACCTTGTTTTTCAAGCTGCATAATATAGCTGACCATGATTACGCCGTTTTGCACAGCCACACCGAACAAGGCGATAAAACCAATAATGGCGGGCACCGAAATGGGCTGGTGCGAGACAAGCAAGGCGATGATACCGCCAATAATGGCAAAGGGGACGTTGAGCATGATCAGTCCGGCATTGCGCAAACTGTTGAAAGAAGCGAAAAGCAAGATAAAGATCAAGAGCAGCACCACCGGCACCACCATACAAAGACGCGCCATGGCTCTTTGTTGGTTCTCGAACTGACCGCCCCAGACAACCCTGTACCCCTTGGGTATCTCTACTTCTTTATTGACGCGGGCTTGCACCTCTTCCACAAAACTGCCGAGATCTCGACCGCGCACGTTAGCCAAAACAGCAGTACGACGCTGTCCATCCTCACGGTTAATCATTACTGTACCGCTTGTATTGGTGATTTCAGCCAATTGCTTGAGGGGCACTTTACCACCCTGCGGAGTGTCCACCAAAATCGATTCGATGTCTTCCTGGGTATCTCTAAACATGACCGGGAAGCGCACCAATAGACCAAAGCGCTTGGTACCTTCTACGACTTCAGTAACCTGACGACCAGCGAGGGCTGTAGCCACTATTTCTTGCACATCATCGACATTTAGACCATAACGAGCAATAACATCGCGGCGCAGCTTTATATTGAGCTGGGGTAAGCCAAGCAAATGTTCTTTCTGGACATCAGCCGAGCCCCTTACTTCTCTGACAATTTTTTCTATCTTAGAGGCAATATTGTTGAGGGTGACCAAGTCTTCACCAAAGACCTTGATACCGAGGTCGGCTTTGATACCGGCAACCAAGTCATCGATCATGTCGGCGATAGGCTGCGAAAAGCTATAGATCAAGCCGGGAATCTTATCGACTTTGTCGGCCATTCTATTGACCAAGTCTTCTTTATCGTGGGTGGTCTTCCATTCACTCTTGGGTTTCAAGCCGACATAAACGTCGGCGTTGTCGACACCTTCGAGGTCGCCGCCCATACCAGATCGTCCAATTTTAGAGACAACCACGTCCACTTCGGGAAACTCCATCAGGGTCTTTTCTACAATCGTGGCGACACGGCGAGACTCGGTATGAGAGACACTGGCAGAGAGCTTGGTGCGCAAGAGAATCGAACCTTCATCAAGAGAAGGAATGAACTCTGAACCAAGAAAAGGGAAAAGACAGAAAGAGAAGCAAAGCAAGGCCACCGCCCCGGCAATGGTCAAACGCGGGTGTTTGAGAGATTTGAGCAAAGCCGGTTCGGCAAACTTACGAAAGCCCTCGATAATCGGGCTTGGTCTTTCTACAATCTTGCCGCGCATAAACCAGAAGCAGAGCACCGGAATAACGGTGAGCGAGACAACCAAAGCACCGGAAAGAGCATAAATATAGTTAAGCGCCAAAGGCGTAAACATGCGCCCTTCCACACCCTCTAGGGTAAAGAGGGGCAGATAGACGGCAATAATGATGGCAATGGCAAAGAAAATAGGACTGCCCACTTCTTTGGCTGCAGTATAGACCACTGAAAAGCGATTTCTTTCGTATTCTTCTTTGGAAATTAGGCCGTGGTGAATCTTTTCTTGTTCTTCGGCCAAATGTCTAAATATGTTCTCGACCATGACCACGCCGGCATCGACGATCACACCAAAGTCGACGGCGCCCAGTGTCATCAGGTTGGCAGTCAGACCAGTGTGCTTCATCATGATGAAGCTGAAGAGCAGAGCCAGGGGAATAATCACAGCTACAATCAGAGAACAAGGCAAGTTGAGCAATATAGCGCCCAAAACCAAGATCACCAAAGAGCCGCCCAAGGTCAACACTTCTTTTACAGTCTCGATGGTTTTATCCACCAGGGCGCTCTGGTCATAGTAAACATGAATCTTGACGCCGTCGGGCAGTTCTTTTGAAATCTCGTCGACCACGTCTCTGACGCGCTCAACCACAGCTTTTGTATTGACGCCTTTGCGGGTCAACACCACTCCGGTGACAGTTTCACCGATGCCGTTCATCGAGGCAGAGCCGCGACGGAAGGCAGGTCCGATTTCGACTGTGGCTATTTGCCCAATCTTTACCGGCGTGCCGTCCACCGACTTGAGCAGCACATCTTTGATGTCTTGCACACTCTCGATACGACCGAGACCGCGAATGATAATCTCTTCGCCGCCGCGCTCGATAAAGTTACCACCGGCATTTAGGTTATTGGTTTGCAGGGCATGAATGACATCTTGAATGGTGATATCAAAACCCTTCATCAAATGCGGATTAACAAGTACTTGATATTGTTTGACATAGCCGCCATAACTGACGACATTGCCGACCCCGTTCACGGCGCGCAAACGCCTTGCCACTTGCCAGTCTTGAATGGTGCGCAGTTCAACTAGATCATGCCTATCGGAAGTAAGATAGTAAGACATGACGTTTGAAAAGGTAGAAACAACCGGGCCCAATACGGGTTTAGCCGAGCCTTGCGGTAATTCGATTTGCGATAGTCTTTGCTGGACAAGATTGCGCGCCCAGTAAACATCGACATCGTCGTCGAAAATCGCCGTCACCACAGACAAACCAAAACTTGAGTTGCTGCGAATCTTGTTTACCTTCGGCAAGCCATTGAGACCATTCTCGATAGGAAAAGTGACTAGAGATTCCACCTCTTCGGTGGCCATACTCTCGGGCTCGGTGATGATTTGCACCTGCACGTTGGAGACATCGGGAAAAGAGTCGATGGGAATATTCATGGCGCTATAAACGCCAAAACCAGCCACACCAAGGGCAGCTGCCACAGTCAGCAATCTTTGTTTGAGGGCAAATCTAATTAACTTGATCATGAATTTATTAGAGCGCCTCTGGCTTTAGTTCCAAACTAATTAGTTGCGATAGCTCAGCTCGGTCTTGAGCATGAGCGAACCCTGCGTGGCCACGGTCTCTCCGTCAGTCAGTCCAGACTTCACTTCGATATAGTCTTCGCCTATGACGCCCAGAGTCACCGGTCTTTCTTCATAGCCATCTGGATGTTTGACGAAGACCACTTTGCGATTGTCACGCTCTTGAATAGCCGCTTTTGGGCAGGCGAGAAAGTTGCGCGAAGCACCTTCCAGATCTATCTCGGCGTACATATTGGTTTTCAGCAGACCAGTTGTATTGGTCAGACGAGCCCTAATGGGCACCGTTCTGGTGAGCGGATTGACATCGGGCGAGATAAAGGCAATGCGACCTTCAAAACGACGGTCGGGAAAACTCGGCACATTGATCTTGACTGTATCGCCGATGCGCACCCGGCGCAGATCTATTTCGGGCAGATCGGCACTGGCCTGTACAGTTTTGAGGTCGGTAATCTTAAACATAGAAATATCGGGCTGCACCATCTCGCCAACCCCGATCTCATACTTACTGACGACACCGGCGATGGGGGCGACTATGCGCACCAAACCATTGATATTGCCTGTCTTCAGCACTTTCTGGGTCATGGTGTGATCGGCGCCCAAAAAGTCGAGTCGTTTGACAATGGTATTGACGTGCTGCTTCATGCGAGTCACTTCGGCAATAGCCAGCTGATAGTCACGCTTCATCAAGGCGCGGTTTTTGTAGAGCTGCTCTTCGCGGGCAAGAGCGGTCGAAGCATTTTCATAATCGACCTTGGCTTTAGCTAGGGCAGCCTTGGCGGCCAGATAATCTTTAGTAGCGGCAATCTTCTCTTTGTAGAGACCTTCCAGCCTCTGATATTCCAACTCGGCCAGTTCAGCCTGCACACGGGTGTTCTGCATCAGAGCGCGGGCATCTAAGAGACCTTTGGGGCGCTCCAGATACTCTTCATAAATCTGTCTTTCGCGGTCGGCATGGGCTTCGGCGATACCAAGCTTAGAAGTAGCCTCGACCAGTTCGCCCTGCAGGTCGGTGACCTGAGGACTGTCGACCATGGCAAGCAGTTGACCACGGGAAACAATGTCACCGGGCTTGACCAGAATCTCGGTAATGCGGCCGGCAATACGCCCAGAAACGTCTACAGAGGCGCCATAGTCGGCTTCGATGCGTCCGGTCAGGTGCAGGGGCACAATAACGTCTCTATTGACCACTTTCTCGGTCTTAAACTCGATTTTCTTGGCGGTCTCTTCAGATAGAGGAATGATTTTAGAAGCCGAACTGCTCTCTGTTTTCTTCTCGGGTTCGGGCTTTTGGTGTTCACCGCAACCGGTCAGACTCAAACTGAGAGCGCAACAAATGACTAGAGGCAGAATGCCAGCGGTCAAAGCATTCTCAAGCAAATGACCGGAAGCCGCTGACTGGCTCGGCGATTTGCCATTGGAAGAAGCTGATTTACTATGGTTGAACAAAGCTTTGTAATGTACGGGCGAATGCTCGCGCTCTAACTAGGGGATTGCCTTTTAAAATTAGAGCATACACCTCAAAAAGATTTTTGGGCAGAAAATCTGCACTAAACTCTTGAAAAATCGCAATGTTCACTATTTAGCAAAGTCGTGCACTGGTGAGCATTTTAAAAAAGAGGACCGAATGAGAATTGACAAATGGCTGAAAGTCTCGCGGCTTATCAAGCGCAGAACTGTAGCCCAAATGGCCTGTGAGCAGGGAAGAGTTTATGTCAATGAAAGACCAGCGAAAGCTTCGCTCGTTCTCAAACCTGAAGATAAAGTTCATATTGAACTTGGCGCTAGGGCGATAACGGTCAAGGTCGTTTCGGTACCCGAAAAAAATGTAGCCGCCCAAGATGCAGCCAAGCTTTATGAAATTCTCGAAGAAATCAGACGTCCACCCGAAGTGCTGGAGTGGCTCGACGAACAATCTGAATTAGACGAATAAGCGCCAAGCTGCCAACTAATCTATGTATTCTCTCAGTCTTCTGCTGCGGTTAGGATGCCGCAACTTGCGCAGAGCCTTGGCTTCAATCTGACGAATACGCTCTCTGGTGACACCAAATAGCTGCCCGACTTCTTCCAGGGTACGCTGCCTGCCGTCGTCCAGCCCAAAGCGAAGCCTGAGTACATCTCTTTCTCTAGGCGAAAGTGAAGCCATTACTTCATGAATATCTTCCCGCAGCAAGTCTTGGGTAACTGAAGCAGCTGGGGTTTCGGCATCTCTATCTTCGATAAAATCACCGAGTTTGCTGTCTTCTTCTTTACCAATCGGTGTCTCGAGCGAGACCGGCTCCTGCGCCACCTTAATAATGTCGCGCAGCTTGGTGATGCTAATTTCCATCGATTCGGCGATTTCTTCTTCGGTGGGCTTGCGGCCCTTATCTTGCTGAAGCTTTCTGGTCACCTTTTTCAGTTTATTGATAGTTTCGACCATATGCACAGGTATACGAATAGTGCGAGCCTGGTCGGCAATGGCGCGGGTGATCGCCTGGCGAATCCACCAGGTGGCATAGGTACTGAATTTATAGCCGCGCTCATAATCGAACTTTTCAGCAGCACGAATCAAACCCATATTGCCTTCTTGAATCAAATCAAGGAAGAGCATGCCCCTGCCCACATACTTCTTGGCAATAGAAACAACTAGACGCAGGTTGGCTTGGACCAAGCGTCTCTTGGCGATGGCGCCTTCGGCACCGCCCATTTCAATCTTTCTTGCCAGTTCAATTTCTTGGTCGGCAGTAAGCAGCGGAATGCGACCGATCTCGCGCAGATACATACGCACCGGGTCATCGGAGGATAGACCTTGGGAGACTTTCTCTTCAAAACGCTCTGGATCGTCTTCGAGGTCGTCCTTGAACTCGAAAGTATCCTCGGAACTAGCTTCGGGCAAACTGGGCATTTCCTCGTCCAGTTCATTTTCCCCGGGGGAAAGAAGCTCTTCTAATCCTGATTCTCTTTGTTTTCCTGACACTTCTAACTTATCCAACTTTTGAATGAAACTATCTTCTTTATCTTTGCCCTTAGTCACACATGGGTCTCCGTCTTGTCCGAACTATTTATTTCGTCCTCTATGGCGTCCAGTTTGCGCTTCAAGTCTTCCAACTCTTCTAGAGTCTCAATTTTGGGCAATACCATCGAATCAAGAGTGGAGAGTTCTTTTATTCTACCCTGCAATTGGGTGGCCCTGCTCTCATCCTCCTCAATAGAAAGCTGTCCGCGAGCACCGGTAATCAAGAGCGACAAGCGCTCCTTTATTAATCTTGCCCGGGATTCTTTCAAAACAACCTGTACCGGCACTTTTTGTTTTCTAAATTCCTCGCATTTTAGAATTACCTCCACCAATGACTTGGTGGCGGTAGGGTCGGGGGCAAGGCGGTCCATAAGCTGATACTGCAAATCTTCAATTGTCGAAAAGGTCGTCCCGACGCCATATACGGCATTCTTGATTTCTTGGTGACTGGGGCTCAAGAAGCGCTCCTCGGCGAGAGCGGCATAGGCTATGTCATAGTCCTCGCGCGAAGTGAGATAAAGGGCGAGAAGCTGCCTTTCGGCTTCCATCGAACCAGAAAGGGGGCCGCGACGCATAGCCGGCCCCATGGCTGAAAGAGGCATAGGCATGGTCTCTTCATCGGCTATGTCTTTCTCGTGCTTGCCCTTTTTGAAATTCTTGTTGTTCTTCTTGAAACCGCCAAACTGCTGGGACTGCGGCTGAAAGGGCGGCGGACCAGAATTAGTGTATTGCGGAGGCTCAATACGCATCTGCTTGGGCGCCGCCATTCTGCCATCGGCCGCACCGTCCCCAGACTTGCTGACAACCCTGACTTCTTTCTCGAATTCTTCGCCGCGAAAATTATTCAGGCTTGAATCATCGGCAAGTGAGTCGCCAACCTCTAGAAAGGGGTCTTGCTCGGGCGCATTGCCTTGATATTGACTCTTTCCATACTGATTTTGATTAGCCCCCTGATTATATTGCCCCTGTTTATACTGGCGCTGGTAACCCTGGTTTTGCGAATACTGATTTTGTGAATATTGGCCCGGTCTAAACTGGCTTTGCTTATTGTTGTACGAATAGGCATCGCGGTCCATGCGATTGGCTCGCCGATATTGACCAACATCGGCCAATATCTCTTCTTCTCGCACCTGCAATTTCATGGCCCAGAGCCTAATATATTCGCCTCGACCAACGGCATTTTTAATCAGAGCCAAAATTGGCACAATCTTGCGGGCGGCATCAATTCGACCAAGACGCGAATGCAAATCAATGCCCTTGACCGCCTGCTCTAGTTGATAATCGACCATCAACGCCGCTTTATCTATAGCCGCTTGAAAGGAAGTTACACCGGTCGGTCCGGAGCGCAGACATTCATCAGGATCTTTACCCCCGGGTATGGCAATGACCCGCAATTCGATGCCGATGCCTTCGGCAATCTGACTGAGCATCTCGATACCGCGCTCTACTGCTCGCACTCCGGCAGCATCTGCGTCGAAAGACAGGTAAACTCTTTTGCTTTCGGTATAGCGCACCAAGAGTTTAGACTGTTGCTCGGTAAGCGCCGTGCCGAGAGTAGCCACAGTATTGGTAAAGCCAAACTGATGAGAAGTGATGGCGTCGAAATAACCCTCGACCACAATTACCGAGTCTTTTGACTTGATTGCTTCCTTAGCCAGATTGAAACCAAATAGATGCAAACCCTTGTGATAAATGGGTGTTTCAGGCGAGTTGAGATACTTGACCTGATCGTCGCCCAGGGTTCTGCCACCAAAGGCGATGACACGACCTTCGCTGTCGCAAATGGGAATCATGAGACGATTGCGGAACAAATCATAATGCCCGCTAGACTCTTGCCGCCGCCGCACCAGACCAGCCTCTTCCAAAGTAGCGGCAGAGACCTTGGTCTTTTCGGTGAGGAAACGCAAGAGCCCGTCCCAACTATTTGGGGCATAGCCGAGCTTGAACTTCTCGATTGTTTCAGGCGAAAGTCCACGATCTTCAAGATACTTACGGGCGAAAGCGCCTTCCACAGGGTCGCGCAAGAGGCGCAAATAATATTCGCTGGCCTGTTGGTAAAGCATCAAAATTTGCGAGCGGCGATCGTACTCTTTGCGATCTTCCACCGATTCAGCCAGCTTGACGCCATATTTGCGCGCCAATTCGCGTACCGAATCGATAAATTCAAGACCTTTGGTCTTTTGCACAAAGGCAAAAACATCGCCACCTTCGCCGCAGCCGAAGCATTTAAAAATGCCTTTCTCAGCATTTACATGAAATGAAGGGGTCTTCTCGCCATGAAAGGGACAGAGCCCCTTGTAATCTTTACCGGCGCGCTTGAGAACAACGGTCTCCGATATGACCTCAAGAATGCCTGCGCGCATTCTCACTTCAGCAATGACTTCAGACGTCACGCCTTTCAAAGAGGAACCTCCCGTGCGCAAGCACGCTTTCGCTTTCTATATCTAGTCAAGTTTATAACAACTTGCCGTCCTCTAAATAGAAAAGCCAAGTAAGCAAACAACGGCAAAATAAGCCTTTCCAGAGCAGCGAAGCAGCCCCGAACCGGCACCGCAGACCGCCGCCCCAGCTTGACATGCCGCCTTCTCAGGTGAAAGCCGTTTGGATTGTTTATAATTTCCAGCTAATATTTCCACCCTGAGTTGGTTCCTTAAATTCAGCCGCGGAGGCTCTCATGAGAACACTAATCAAAAACGGCCGTGTCATAACCGCTGTGGATGACTATTTTGGCGACATTTTGATTGAAGGAGAGCGCATCAACCTCATAGGCGAATCGCTCGAAATGGAAGCTGACAAGGTTATCGACGCAGAGGGACTCTTGGTCATACCAGGCGGCATCGACGCCCACACTCATATGGATATGCCCTTTGGCGGCACCACCTCGGCCGACGACTTTGAAAGCGGCACCAGGGCAGCCGCCCATGGCGGCACTACAACGATCATCGACTTTGCCATTCAAAACAAGGGGCAATCGCTCTATGACGCCCTCGACACCTGGCACGGCAAAGCCGCCGGGAAAGCCGCCATAGACTATGGTTTTCACATGATCGCCACCGACCTACCGCGAGAGCGTATGGGTGAAATGAAGAAACTGATCAACCACGAAGGTGTGACCAGCTTCAAGCTCTTTATGGCTTACCCAGGCGTTTTGTTGGTCGATGATGCCACCATTTTTAGGGCAATGACAACAGCCGGTGAAGAAGGGGCGCTTATCTGTATGCACGCCGAAAACGGCGTGGTTATCAATGAAATAGTGCAATATGCTTTAGAGCGCGGTTGCACTGCACCCAAGTTTCACGCCCTGACTAGGCCGACCAAAGCCGAGGCCGAAGGTGTCAACCGTGCCATAGCTCTGGCTGAAATGGCCGGTTCGCCGGTCTATATAGTGCACCTGAGCTGTTACGACGCCCTGAAAAAGATCAAAGAAGCCAGAGACGAAGGCATTCCAGCCTTTGCCGAAACCTGCCCGCAATATCTTTTCCTCGACTACACTCACTATGAAAGCAAAGACTTCGAAGGCGCTAAATATGTGATGACACCGCCGCTTCGAGAAAAATGGAACCAGGAAGAACTCTGGACCGGTCTGCGCATGAACGACTTGCAGACTGTCTCTACCGACCATTGCCCCTTCTGTTTCAACGATCAAAAACAACTCGGCAAAGACGATTTCAGCAAAATTCCCAACGGTGGACCAGGCGTAGAAAACAGAATGAGCCTGATTTTCAATGGCGGAGTTGTGGAAGGTCGAATCAATCTCAATCGTTTCGTGGAGATTACATCGACCGCCGCCGCCAAGATCTTTGGTCTTTTCCCGCGAAAAGGAACCATAGCAGTGGGTTCGGACGCCGATATAGTGCTTTTCGACCCCAACAAGAAGATGACAATCAGCGCCAAGACCCACCATATGAAAGTCGACTACAGCTGCTACGAAGGCAAAGAAGTGCAGGGAACTGCCGAATATGTCTTTTCTAGAGGCAAGCTGATCATTGAAAAAGGTAAATATCTCGGAAAAGCAGGCGACGGAAGCTTCCTAAGGCGTTCAACCGTGCAACATAAGACTAAGGAATCGGTCTTAAACATCACAAAGCAGAAATAAAGCGCCATTTGGCTGTTAAAATTTTACTTGCTGTACAAAAGACGAAACAAGCGTAAACTCCCCAGGCAATCTCAGGATGGTAATCATGGGCTACACACAAGAATTCACAAGACTAGTGACCGAAGAACGGAACGCCAGGACAATGGACCTGGACGTACTGGAGACAGAAGAACTAGTGGCCCGCGTGCAGAAGGAAGACTTCGACGTGGCGGTGGCAGTGCAGAACGTAGTACCTGAAATTGCCAAAGCAGTCGACATAATTGTCGGCAAACTGAGCCAAGGCGGCAGACTGATTTATTTTGGAGCAGGCACCTCGGGCAGACTGGGTGTGCTTGATGCCACCGAATGTCATCCTACTTTTGGTGTCGATAGAGAGCTTGTGCAGGCTTGCATAGCCGGCGGCAAAGAAGCAATGTTTGTCTCTTTCGAAAATGCCGAAGATTCCAAAGAACTGGGCGAGCAAGACGCAGTCAAGCTCAAGATTACAGACAAAGATGTACTGGTTGGTATCACAGCCAGCGGCAGGACACCCTATGTGATCGCCGCTTGCGAACTAGCCAAGAAAGCCGGCGCTGCCACAGTGGCTCTGGTCAATAACTTCGATTCACCGCTGGCTTCAGTCTGCGATGTCACTATTGCTCCCATTGTCGGTGCCGAAGCCTTGACCGGCAGTACCCGCATGAAAGCAGGCACAGCCCAGAAAATGGTGCTCAATTTGCTTTCCACCTGCACCATGGTGAGACTGGGCAAAGTCTATGAAAACCTCATGGTCGACCTCAAACCCACCAATGAAAAGCTGAGAGAAAGAGCAGTTTCAATGATTGCTCTGCTTTGCGATGTTGCCCGCCCCATAGCCGAAGGAGCCCTAGTCGCTTCCAACGGTCATGCCAAAACAGCAGTGCTTATGCTTAAGCGCAAAATGGGACGCGTGCAAGCCGAAGAATTAATCGCCAAGTCGGGCGGTTCGCTGCGCAAAGCCCTAGTCGCCTCGCAAAACTAGAGCCATTTTCTAAACAGTGGCCTTAGACGATTACATCACATTAGGCAGAAGCGGTCTGAGAGTCAGCCCGCTCTGCTTGGGTGCCATGACCTTTGGTCAGGAATGGGGCTTTGGCACAGACGAAGCTGCGTCGCATGCCATTTTGAGTGCATATTTTGAGCGCGGCGGCAATTTCATCGACACCGCCAATGTCTATACAAAAGGGCACTCTGAGGTCATTCTCGGTAATTTCCTCAACAAGAACTTCAGAAGAGATCGGGCAGTGATCGCCACCAAGTTTTTCGGCACAATGTATCCCGGTGATCCAAATGCCGGGGGCGCCAACCGCAAGACAATCATGCAAGCCCTAGAGGCATCACTGAAGCGCTTGCGCACAGACTATATCGATCTTTATTGGATGCACTGCTTTGATAAATTTACCCCCATCGAAGAGACCATGTCGTGCTTGGACGACCTGGTGAGAAGCGGCAAAGTACGCTATATCGGATTTTCAGATACGCCCGCCTGGAAAACAGCTGAAGCCCACACCCTAGCTAAACTGCGCGGCTGGACCGCCTTGAGCGCTATTCAAATAGAATATTCGCTTTTGGAACGCACAGTCGAAGGCGAATTGATACCAATGGCTCTCGAACTAGGACTGGGCGTTACACCTTGGTCGCCTCTCAAATTTGGCATATTGACCGGCAAATACACCCGCGAAAATCGTCACAAGGCAAGCCCCGACAGAGGCGAATGGATAACCAGTCAACTGGCTAAAGAAAAGACTTTTGAAGTTATCGACGCTGTCACGGCCGTCGCCAAAGAAATGCAGACCACACCGGCTAAAGTTGCCATCGCTTGGCTGCAAGCCCAACCAGGCGTGACTGCGCCCATAATAGGCGTGCGCACAAAAGAACAACTTTTAGACAACATACAGCTAGATATCAAACTGGGACCAGAGCAAATCAAACTTTTGTCTGATGCATCCAAACCAAAACTAAACTTCCCCTTCGACTTTTTGAAGGGCGCCGGGACATTTATGGCCGCTGAAACCAAGATAAATGGCGAAGCCTATGGAGAAAGTCTGCTCGCGCCTAAATCAGATGCCGACAGATTTGTCTAAAAGATTTGTTTAGAATATTTGTCTAGAATATTTGACCAAGAAATCCGACTAAGAAACCCCACTACAAGATCTAAATAGACACGAGCTACTTAGCCGCCCGCAGATAAAAGACTGCCGCTTCATCTTCTTCCACCCGGCGCCAGTTTTTCTCTTGTCCAAGGGCATGATCTAGTGGTCCATTTTTAGGAACAAGAGCAAATTGCAATTTGTACTTATCAAATAAAGCCTGCCAGCCTTTTTCAGCACCAAGCATGACCTTATAATCAGAGATAAACTGAGAGGGATAGAAATCGGTTTTCTCATCGACAAAGATTTTTCTGTGTAGTCGAAAATAGATATAAGGTCCCCAGTTATCGTAGTTGAAACCTTGGGTTTCGGGGGGCAAGCTTTCGATACACTTGACCGTCTTTGTCGGCTGGGTGGCGACGTACATATCTTGCTGCTTATACTGCCCATCAAACAAATAAACCGCAATCACAAGCAGTGTCAGAAAAGCCGAAACAAACCATGGCACCATGCCGTTTTTCTTGGCACTGACAGACGCGCCGCCCCTAAGCTTTTGCCAGGCCGGACCAAAACTTGGCAAAGCCAATAAAGCCAAATAAGGCATCAAGCGGGCCGACATAAAGCCACTACCGGCGAAGGCAACAAAAAGGAGAAGTTCGGCAGTCGGGGGCAGAAAGCGAGCGGCTAAATTAAGCCCCAGCCAAAGCACTATCAAGACCAAATAAGCCGGGCTGCCCGGAAACATTTTGATATCGAAGGGAGCCCATTCTAAGCCCTTCTGGGTAATTTGCGGATGGGAAAGATAGGCAAAGAGATAATCCCAAAAGGCGAGCCCTCTCAAATTAAGCAAAGAGCCCAAAAAAGTAGCGGCAAGAGGCAAGAGATAAGCTTGCCAGTTGAAATTCCGCCACTTAAAACTCTGCGGCTCAGCCCGAGAGTCGACCTTGCGCCTTAAAATCAAATCGAGAAAATCGCCCGCCAATTTGCTGCCCAAGATGAGCAAAGCGAGCACCACACTGCCGTGAAAATTCACCCAAAGAATGGAGAGTCCGCCGCAAATAAGAGCCTTTTTGAGCGGTGTCGCTTTAGAGACGAAAGCCAAATAATAGAAAGCAAGAAAGAAAACATAACTTATGGCATGGGGGCGAGCCGACCAGTGAATGGTCGTACAAAGAAACACCGGAATCCAAAAGATCCAAGCGCTGAAGCGACCCAGCCCGCGCAGCCGACCTAAAACCAAAGTGCAAAGCAGGGCGATGCCCAAGGGCAAAGCCCCGGCCACAACTACGCCGTTCAAGCCAAAGAGCTGATACATCAAGCCGAACAAAACATCGGTACCAAGCTCATGGGTAAGCCAGGGATAAGCAGGATTTATCGACCAGGTATAAGTTGTGGTGGGAATCTGATGTTGGTTAAGAATATAGAGACCGGTGTCTATATGTCTGCAGGTGGCGCCGTCGCGCAGCAAGACATAAGGACAACCAAAGAGCAGATTGAGCAAGAAAAATGGCAAAAAGAGCGGCGTCAAAGGGGGAAGGACAAACTTCCACTGCTTCTTTGCCGAGACTTCTTGATCAGATTCGATGATAAAGGCTCCAGAGTTTTTCTAAGTATTGCCAAGCCAGAAAATAATATCGTAATTGGTGCCCAACTAATCGATGGCATCAAAATCGCTGTCCAGCCCTTCCCCCTGAAAAGCCCGATGCCACTCCATTATGCCGCCTTCTAGATTGACCGCATTTTCCACCCCGCTTGCCTGCAAAATGCGCACAGCCTGCTTGCTGCGCTGCCCCGAACGGCAATAGACAACCACAAAGCCTGATTTAGACTCTGATTTAGACTCTGATTTAGATTCTTGATTAGACAAAGCAAGGGCGGTCTCTATAGACGATTTAGAGTTAGATAACTGCGAAAGCGGCAAGTGCACAGCATTTTTAAAGCGCATCGTGCGAAACTCTGCAAGTTCACGCACATCAAGCAAAGTCAAATCGGGCTTTTGCAGCTGTTCATGCAGGTTCTGGACCGAAATAGATCTGACTGGCATTGATTCTAATGGGCCAGATTTTAGAGGGAAAGACTGAGCATAATTATTGGCAGCACTGCAAATGCAGTCGGCTTGTCTCGGTATGGCAATCTTGTAAAAGTCAAAAGTGAGCAAATCGAAAAACTGCATCATCCCCACAAGAGGTGAAGGCTGCCCGAGAAGTAATTGCAAAACCGCCGTCGCCTGGGCACAACCAACCAGACCGGGCAAAACGCCTAAGACCCCGGTCATCTGGCAGGTGGGCACACTGGCAAAAGCCGGCATATAGCAGCGAAAACAAGGACCACCGGGGGCAAAGACCGAGCACTGTCCTTGAAACTTGTGCAGGGCACCATAAACAAAAGGAATGCCGAGAGCCAGACAAGTATCGTTGATGAGATATCGCGCCTCAAGAGAGTCGGTGCAATCGACCACCACATCAAAGCCTGCCAATAGTTCAAAGACATTTTCAGACGAGAGAAAGCGCGACTCTTTCTTTAGTTTGATCTTGCTGTTCTTAGCCAAAATATTGGCGGCGGCGGCATCTATCTTACTCTCACCGATATCGGCTTCGTTGAACAAAACCTGTCTGTGCAAGTTGGACAATTCCACTTTATCGCCGTCACACAAGCCCAGCTCACCCACACCGGCGGCAGCAAGATATGTAGCCACCGGCGCCCCCAGACCGCCCAAGCCAACAAGCAAAACTTTAGAGGCCAAAAGGGCGGCTTGTCCTTCTATGCCAAGTTCGGGCAGGGTCGTCTGCCTAAGATAACGCTCTAAATCAAGAGCTTCACTGCTTTTCATTAGAGCAAGCGGCGCCTGCAACCGGCGCAAAAAACCCGCAAATTGCTGGAGCGAAAATAGCGCACTTCCGACCAACTGCGGCTATAGCTCAGATAAAGCCTTTCATCGCTTATGCCGCGATAGGCTATATGAACCACACCCTGACAGCAAAGCTCATCCTCTTGCGCTGTTTGCTCTTGCGGCTTTTTGCCGGTCAAGCGGGCGATAAAGTTTTTGAAAGCTGCAAGCATTGCCACCCCAAATCAACTAACAGGCAGTTGAATGGTAAAGGTCGAACCTTTTCCCACTGTAGAGTCTACCGCAACCGTACCATGATGCCGCGCAATGATCTCGCGGGTGATGGCCAGACCCAGACCGGTGCCGCCGGTTCCTCGGGTGCGTGCCTTGTCGGCGCGATAAAACCTTTCAAAAATATGGGGCAGATCGGCTGGTTCGATGCCGACACCGGTGTCACTTATTTTCACCAAGACTTTAGCATCGTTGGTGGTAAAAGCCTGCACCGCCACCAAGCCGCCGGCAGGCGTGTAATTGATGGCATTGGTCAATATATTGGTCACCGCTCGCAAAAGCTGCAAGAAATTACCCAAAACTCTAATTTCAACATCGGGCAGAGCCTCAGGTTCGGCGGCTTCTTGCCCTTCGGCATTGCGGAAGACCAAGCGCACGCCTTTCTTATCAGCACTACCGCGCACCTGTTCGACGGCGTCGCTGACTAATTGATGAATACTGACAGCCTCTTGGTCGGAAGCTTCGGCACCACTGTCCAGTTTGGAAATATCGAGCAGATCTTGAATGAGACTGGTTAAGCGATCTGCCAAACGCTCCAGAGACTGTAAGAACTGGGCTCGCAACTTGGGGTCTTCGGCCGCCCCTGCTTGCAGAGCCTCTACCACCGAGCCTATAGCCATGGTCGGAGTCTTGAGTTCATGGGAGGCATTGGCAATAAATTCCTGGCGCATACGCTCTTGCTCTCGCAGGCGACCGATCATTTGGTTGAAAGAAAGACAAAGCTCGCCTATTTCATCTTTGCGACTGACCGGCAGAAAGGCCGAAAAGTCGCCTGAAATTGAAATCTGCTTAGCCAGGGCGCTCATCTCTTTTACCGGTCTATTGACGCGGGTGGCCAGCCAGAGCGAAATGAGCACGGTGACAAGACCGGTGGCGAAAATAATTTCGAGAAAAACAATCAAATCTCGCTGCAGTCGTCTCTCTATCTCGGTAAGGGCGACACCAACCCTAATTACGCCTGTGGTTTCACCCATAGAACGTACCGGATAAGCCACATACAACCAGTTGGTATTGCTCACCGGCTCAGAACGAGTACTGTTGGAAATGACGCCGGCCAGGGCTTCATTGATTTCTTGTTCGTTGGAAAGATTTTTACCAGCTAGAGGCGGCGCCGAATCAGAGAGCAAGCGCCCGTCTTTGTCGACCACGACTATGGCCACACCCAACCGAGAAGCCCGCCTTTCCACCGCCGACTGAATGCGCTTGCGAGCCTGGGCTGAATCGAGCACCAAGTCATTATCAATCTCAAGACCGAGGTTGACCGCTTCTACTTCTAGAGTGTTCTGTAGATCGGTGAGCGATTCCTTTCTTATGGCCACCAAAGCCCAAAGACTGACGGCCAAAAGAGCGATGGTAATCACCAATAAATAGGTAATAAGAAGTTGGTTAGCCAAACTCCTGAATAGCCATTTATGGAGGATGCGGTCTAAAAGATTCACCTATATTCCTTACTCTTGGAATGCAAAAGAAAAGTCTAACCTTGTTTTTACAAGCCGCCGGAACAATGCTCAAAAGGCAGACCGGTTCTATATTCCTTTTTCTTACAGAGCCCCTCGATCAAGTTCTTGACTAGCCCCAAAAACACACCCTGCAATTTGTTCGATTCCAGAATGGCTTCCACAATCACTATAATCTCTTTGTATGTTTGATTGGGCTACCTGGCAGCAGGCTTTTCAAGTAATTAACACCTGAGGGTCTGCACTAGCAAGTTACTAAACCAGGCAAAAACCAAAATAAGGTTGCCGGAGTAACCAATCTAAATTATCAAGCACCACGCTTATGAAAAGCAGCAAAGGTGCTAAGCGACATGGGAGGTCCTGTTTAGAAATGTCCGTTGCAAACGTAACCGATTCCACCTTCGAGCAGGAAGTGCTTAAAGCCGACATTCCGGTACTCGTTGATTTCTGGGCCCCCTGGTGCGGACCCTGTAAAGCCGTAGCGCCGGTAGTCGAAGATCTTTCCAAGGAATACGAGGGAAGACTGAAAGTAGTCAAGCTAAATACTGACGAGAATCCAAAAACCGCGCAAGCCTACAAAATTCGCGGTATTCCCAGCCTCTTCCTCTTTAAGAGCGGACAGGTGATGGAAGAAGTAGTAGGAGCCGTGCCGAAATCTACGCTTACCCAGCACATCAACAAGCACGTGTAATTAACAGTTTAAGCAGCCTAATTTGTTGTAAGTAAAGGAGAAGCTATGCAACTTAATCAGTGGAGTCGCCGTTCATTCGCGCTTTCAGCAGCGCTTTTGGTCGGTATCGGTCTTGTGGCTGGTACTTCGCAAGAAGCCTCGGCCAGACACCACAGAAGACATCACAGAGTAGTCAGACACAATGATCTGGCTTCTGTAGCCGCTCGCACCCCCGAACTCAAGACTTCGGTGGAAGCCTACAAAAAGGCTGGTATGACCGGTATGCTCCGTCGTGGCGGTCAGCACACAGTATTCATGGTGAGCGATGCTGGTTGGGGCAAAATGCCCAAAGAAAACCGCGAAGGTTTGATGAACGACCAGAAGAAGCTTCAAGAAGTGCTGAAATACCACATTTTGAAAGGCAAGCAAGAGGCAGCTGAACTTCTCAACAAGCGCTCAGCCGTAACCCTTCAGGGCGAAAGCCTCATGCTTGATAACAAAGACGGCACCCTTATCGTCGATGGTTGCATCACCACAACCCCCGATGTTAAGGCTTCCAACGGCGTTATCCACATCATCGACTACATTCCGGTGCCCGAAAGAGGCAAATAATCGGAATTTTCAGCAATTGGAAAAGAAAGAAACGGGCGCAAGCTCGTTTCTTTCTTTTTAGGCAAACCTCGGCATCAAGCCGGTTTTACTTTTATCGCCTATTATGTAATCAGCCAGGCTCAGCCAATATACAATATTAGCCAATATACAATACAGGTATTCTTAAACCAGGAAGAAATATGAGAGAACTTGCCATTGGATTTCTAATCGCCTTGCTCTTTTCCAGCTATATGAACGGCACCAAACAAGACAGCCAGTCCAGTTGGTTTCCGACGGCACAGTCAAGCGCAGGCGGCGAGCAAAGCGTAGAACTTATTGATGACATCAATGAGGGCACCTTTCAGGGCGAAGTTTTGGACAGCCACGAACCGGTTCTAGTGGAGTTTTATGGCCCGGAATGTTCTATTTGCCAGCAGATGAAGCCCGATATGGCTAAGCTTGCCGAAGAAAGCAACGGCTTTTTGAAGATCTACAAGGTCGATGCCAAAGCCAATCAGGTCTTGGCTGAAAGATATGAGATCATCAACTTGCCAGGTTTTGTCTTATTCAATAAAGGCAAAGTTGTGAACGCCACCAGCGGCAAATTCACCAAGCAAGAATTGGAAAACTGGATCAAAAAAGAACTGGACATGCCGCTATCGGCAAACTCAGAGCCAGTGAGCACTGAACCGACACAAACAAAATGAAGTATCTATTCTGGGGTTTCATTATTGCTCTTCTTTTCACGATGATTATGTCACCGAGTGCTTTCCCGCCGGTGCGCATGCCTGTGGGTATAGCCGAAAGCAGACCAGCAGCTATGGGCACCAAGCGTATGGAAGGCGGTATTCCAGAGATAGATGTAGTTGATTCAAACGGACTATCTAGATACGCCATAAAAGTTTCAGACAAGCACGGCAATCGCAATGTGCAATTTCCACATAACGACTAGGAGTTAACTAGAGAAATGAAGAACTGGGTTCGTTGGGTATTATTCATACTCTGGGTGATTGCTCTAATAGCCACTGCGCAGTACTGGAACCCGTTCACATCGGTCTCCGCCCTGCTCAAATATTCGATCATTTCGGTGATAGCAGCCGGGGTCTACGGCGCCCTCTTCATCCTCATTCAGTTCTACATACTGCTTTCAATCATCTTTCCCTTGCCGCCGCGGGGCGATGCCAAAGCACCGCAAAATTTCTGGCGCAAAACTTTCAAGTTCTTTTATAAAGACTCGCCGATAAACCCCAAAGCGCCTAAGTTTCTCAATGAAATGATCGGCAACGAAGCGGCCAAGATAGAAATCAAAGAAGCCATCGATATATTGCAAAAGGCTGTGCACTATGAAGGTTCCGGCGCCCAAGTACCTAAAGGCATGCTCTTTGTCGGACCACCCGGCGTCGGTAAAACACTCTTTGCCCGCGCCATCGCCAACGAAGTAGGCGTGCCTTTCTATGTTGTGGAAGGCGGTGCCATCAGTGGTCTCTTCCTTGGTTTGGGTGTGCTTAAACTGAAGACCCTATTCAATAAATTGAAGAGACATGACCGCGCCATTTTGTTCATCGACGAAATCGAATCAATGGCCAGCAAACGCCAGCAAGACCAGGGCTTTGGCGGCGTCGCCGACATGAATATGACTCTCAACACCTTGCTCACCGAAATGGACGGCTTTCAAGGCTCTAGACTGATGGTCATCGGCGCCACCAATAACGATGGCATGCTCGACCCGGCCTTGCTGCGCGCCGGGCGCATGGACAGACGCATTTACTTTCAGATGCCCACTCCGATGGAAAGAAAGCATCTCTTTGAATACTATCTCTCCAAAGTGGCTTACGATAAAGAGTCCATCGACTATGAACAGATAGTCAATCTCACCACCAATTATTCTCCAGCTGAAATCGCCTCGGTGGTAAACGAAGCAGCCCTGATCGCCAGACGCCCCGGCAACCCCAATACAGTCAATACCGAAATGATTCTGCAGGCGCTTGACCGGGTTTCGGTTGGTCTCGAGCGCTCCATCTCAAACTCAGACGTGGCCACAATCACCCACGATGCCACTATCCGTTTCAGCTCAGTGATCGGCATCGAAGACATCAAACAAGAAGTCTCTGAAATTGTCGACTTTTTAAAGAGAGGCGACGAACTGCGCAAAATTGGCGCTAAATTACCCAAGGGCATCTTGATGATAGGCCCACCCGGCGTCGGTAAATCAATGCTGGCTAAAGCCATTGCCAACGAAGCCGGTGTACCCTTCTATGGTTTTTCAGCCAGCATGCTTATCGGTACATTCCGGGGACAGGGCGCCGACCGCATCAGGTCTATCTATACCCAAGCAAGAAAGAGCCCTGCCGCCATCGTCTTTATCGATGAGATCGATTCTATTGCCGGCACCGTCAGTGATACCGGCACCAACCGCACCCACGAACTCAATCAAATCTTGGTGGAACTCGACGGTCTTGGCCGTTCCAACGTCATCACCATAGGCGCCACCAACCTAGAAGAATCGCTTGATTCGGCATTCTTTAGAGCTGGTCGCTTTGACCGCAAAGTATATATTGGCCTACCCGACCGCGAAGCACGCAAAGAAATCTTTGCTAAATACCTGAAAGAAATCAAAATGGAAGCCGAACCAGACCTGGCTAAACTAGCCAAGTTGTCGGTTAATTTTTCGGGAGCAGATATTGCCGCTGCTTGCAACGAAGCCGCTATTTTGGCAATCAGACACGGTCGGCATGTGGTCACAGAAGCCGACCTCGAAGCAGCCATAGACAAGCTTTCGGTCACAGCCGGTCACAAACTCAATACAGGCGGCATGAACCTCAGCCGTGTGCCCGACCTCGATGTCAAAATCGACGACGTCAAAGGCATGGACGAAGCCAAAGCCGAAGCTGCCGAAGTTGTAGCACTACTTAAGAACATCGACCTGGTGATTTCACTTGGTTTGAAAGCCCCCAAAGGTATCTTGCTTTCAGGCCCGCCCGGCACCGGTAAAACAATGCTGGCCAAAGCCATCGCCAACGAAGCCGGTGTGGCATTCTATGCTCTTTCAGGCGGCGAATTTCAATCGATGTGGGCAGGCGTGGGCGCCACCAGGGTGCGCAAAGTCTACGAACAAGCTCGTCGCAGCGGCAAACCAGCTATAGTCTTTATCGACGAGATAGATGCCATCGGCGCCACAAGAGGTACAGATCTAGGCGGTGGTGCCATTCAAGACGCCAACCACACACTCAATCAGTTCTTGGTTGAATTAGACGGCTTCGGCAAGCATAAAGTGCTCACCATCGGCGCCACCAATAATCCAGGTATGCTCGATTCGGCTCTGCTTAGACCCGGTCGCTTTGACCGGATCATCGAAGTGCCCCTGCCAAATCTGGAAGGCAGAGAAGCCATACTCAAGCAATACATTGAAAAATACAAAATGGAAAGCGATGTCAGCCTGCTTGAAATAGCTAGAATGACAGTATTCAGCTCGGGCGCTGACCTGGCAAATATAGTGAACGAAGCGGGACTCTTCGCCATTCGCGAAGGTCGTACTTTGATTAAGAGCGAAGACATCTTCAAAGCCATTCAAAGAGTAAATTTCGGCATTTCCAAAAGCCAAAAAATCTTGCTGGAAGAACTCTGGAGCACAGCCTATCACGAAGCTGGACATACAATCGTCACTTACTTCAAAGGCAAGAAAGAGCTGATCCAGGTGGTGACCATTGTTCCCACTGGCAGAGCCCTGGGCTTCATGTGGGCGGTGCGCAAAGACGATCCCTTCCACCATGCCCCCACCCGCGAAGAACTGCTCACCGAAATCGAAATCAGCTTGGGCGGCTATGTCGCCGAAAGCTTCTATATGGAGACCACCACCGCCGGAGTCTCGGCTGATCTAAGTAATGTCGCCTCGACAGCCAGTGACATGATTAGACGATATGGCATGGGTAGCTTTGTCTTCAATACCGATGGCGCTAAAGGCTCTAGACAAAACCGTTTATCTGAGTCTACCGAAGCGCAGATAGACAAAGAAATCAAGAAAATCACCGATGATTGCCTAGAGAACGTGCGCAACTTGATCAGAAGCAAACGTGCCGAACTAGACCTTTTGGCTAGGGCGCTGGTTGAAAAAGAAACCCTGCGCTATCGCGATCTGGTTGCCATACTGGAGCCGCACCGCACAAAAGAAGATATCGACAAAGAAATCTTCACCCATGCCGAAAGAAAGCAAGTGGGCACACCGCCCATTGTCAGCCTCGATTTGCTTTCGGGTCTGAAAGAAATTGCGAGTCTAGAAAAGAACGGTAAGAACGGCACTAATAGCAGCAATGGCAATCATGCAGAGCAAACTGAAAATGCCGAACAAGACGCCGGACAAAGCTCTCAAGATAGCCCGGAAAATAAAGAAGGTCAAAATTAAACACTTCCATCTGCTGGTCTTACTTATTTGTCTATCGGCTTTGTCTGCGGCTATAGCAGCAACAGAAAATGCCGAGACAATAGAGAGAAAAGAAACAAAAACAAGATCTGCACCGCCGGTAACACTACCGGCAATACTACCGGTAATACTAAAAGTAGAACCAGACCAAGCACTTACGGCACGTCTTGTCGGCACAAGTGGCAATGCAGACAAGGCTGGCTTTTGCGGCGGAGACGCCGCCTATTCTATTGCCGCCAAAGACCTCAGTCTCTGGCTATTCGGCGATAGTTTCTATGGCAAAATCGAAGACGGTAAAAGAAAAGATTGCCTTCTGCCCCGTAACTGTATTGCCATCGACAAACACCTAGATAAAAAAGGCAAGCTGCAATTTCAAATTAGTGCGGCCGACTTTTTTGCCGCCCCAAAACCGGACGGTTCTTACTTTTGGCCGGGCGACGGAGTCTATCTAAACAAAAACCGCTTTCTCATTTTTCAACACCTGATCAAGACCGACACCGCATTGCCTGCGCCTTTTCAGTTTCGCATCAGCGCCAACTATGCCACTTATCTTGATATTGCCCCCTTCAAAGCAAAGTCGCAGGCCAAAATAATCACCAAAAGCTTAGAGATAAAGACTGAAGATTCGCTCTTAGCTGTAGCCTGCTTGAAAGAAAGAGAGAAAGAAGGAAACAAAAGCAGGGACTATTTATATCTCTACAACACAGCCGAGAGAATGAGCAAAGCCGGCTCACACCCTTGCACAATCTCGCGCTTACCGCTGGAAGAGATAGCTAACCCCGAGAAAATTGCCCAAGCTATAGCCAACATGGAATGGTGGCAAGACGGCTGGCAGAGAAACCAGAAGCAAGCAGCAATCTTGTTTGCCGACGGCGCCAGCGAAATGTCGGTGGTGAGAATCCCCGGGCTAAAGAGGCTCTACGCCTTTTATATTCCAGCAGACAAAAGCGCCATCATGATGAGAAGCGCCAAAAGACCGGAAGGACCATGGAGCGACAGAGAAGAAGTGCTCGCTCTCAAACCGGGAGACGGACTCTTTTGTTATAGCGTCAAAGCACATCCCGAATACTCTAGAAAACACGGACAGCTTTCTTTGACCTACAATGTCAACGCCACCGACAGCAATAGACTATTCGCCGATAGCTCGCTTTACTTTCCAAAAGCAATCAAAATCGAAGTAAAAGAAACTGACTAAATTAGCGGCTTGGTCAATCGGACGAAAGTTTTTCAGCCATCTGAATAATGCGCAGATATTTGCTTTGCAGTTGGGTGAGTTCCCAACCAATTCTTTCAATCTCTCTTGTCTGAGAAGGGTCTGGTTCTTGACCACGCCAACGGTCAAGCGTGCTTGAGCAAACTTTCAACTTATCCATCTCACGGCGATAAACTTTATCTACTTCACCTGAAATAGCACCAAAACCAGAGGGCGCCGCTGTTGATAGACTATCCAACGCTTTTTCCAACTTACGAAAAATATCTTCGGCGTTGCCTGTGGAAATCTCAATGAAATTAGCCAGTTCGGCAATGCGCTCCAGAGGCAGCTTCTCTATATGCGATACCGATTCAACTTTCTTTTCCATCCAAATCAACTCTCAAAAAACTTATTGAAACTGGGCGCCCGGCGGAATTCCGTATAGTTTGCGAATACTATTTTTGTCGCGAGCGGTAAGCAAGGCGGTGAAGGGCTCTCTAGCTGAGGGGAACATTATATCGCGGGGATTATTGGAATGGTTCAAACCTAGGGCATGCCCCACCTCATGCAAGGTCGTGGCCTCGATTTCACGGGGATCTTGATCTGTACTAAAGAAGACCTCTACCTTGGCAAATTTGAGATTGTCTTCCAGCCCTTCATCGTCATCACGCATGGTTTCACCGAGAATAGAACCAAAGCCGCGCTCTCTGCGATACTTGAGAAGCTTGCAGACAATGCGCGCCTCTTTTTGAGAAACTAGCTGGTAACGCAAAAAACCACCAGACGCTTGCCGCCATTGCTCAAAAGAATTGAGAACGGCTTTCTTGAATTGCAAACTATATTCTTTAAATGCAGGGTCAACCAAGATGGCAATTCTGATAGGAAAATCTTTTCTATCGAAGTGCTGCAATTCTCTTTCTTCGGCAAAAAGATAGTCGGGGCTATTGACTGGACCTTGCGATTTATAAAGCTCGATCTTGCCAATTAGAGCCCGCAGATAAGCAAACCCCCGGGCGCTGCCTTGCAAGGTGAGCCCAACTGAAGCCTCTTTCTCGGCCTGATCAAACTTGCCCATGCAAAAGTAATAGTAAGCCATACTGCCCCGCGGCTCTGCCAGCTTAGGTCGCAGTTGCACGCAACGCTCAAGATAATCAATCGCCTTTTGATAGCGACCCTGATGGCTCAATAACTTGGCATAAAGAAAAAGAAGGTCGTAGTCGTCTCTATATCTGCTTTCGGTCTGAGCCTGCTCTAGCAAGTTGAGCGCCTTGTCATAATCATGCTGCAGGCAAAGTTTTCGCACCTGGGCGATCAAGACTTTTTTACTATCTGAATCACTACTATTTTGAGCTTTATTATTTTGAGTCTTGCTCTGAGCCTGCGCCTGCTGGCACGGCAAAAGCAAAATGATGACAGCCAATGCCGCAGCAAGATTTTTAGACAAAAGTTTTCGACCGCTCATACCACAAGTATAGACTGGTATGAACGGTCGAATTTTATTTATGCAACTGCTGACAGCTTAGGGCGTGAAAGCGGAAAGGTCATTGGGATCAGCTGCGGTTGGTCCTTTAGCTGATTGAGCCTTTCTGGCTGCTTCTTTAGCTGCTGCTTCTTTAGCTGCGGCTTCTTTGGCTGCTGCTTCTTTGGCTGCTGCTTCTTTAGCGGCTGCTTCTTTGGCTGCTGCTTCTTTAGCTGCCGCTTCTTTAGCTGCCGCTTCGGTCTGCTGCTGTTGTTGTTGCTGTTGTAGCTGTTGGTCGGTACCGGTCATCACCGGATTACCCGAGCCGTCTTTGACAACATTACCCGAGCCATCTCTCAGTGGTTGAGGTCCACCAGCTTTGGCAGCTTCAGCGGCCTTAGCAGCTTCGGCGGCTTTGGCAGCGTCGGCAGCTGGGTCTGGCTTAGCACCGGCAGGGGGGACGTCGCCGCCACTGCGCTGCGGGTCAAACTGGTCAACAACATCGCGCTGTTGCTTGGCGGCAGCTTCAGCAGCCGCTTTTTCGGCAGCCTCTTTACGCTTAGCCACTTCAGCATCAAACTCAGCCAGCTTGGCTTTTACCTGTTCATCGGCCCAACCTTCCGGTCTGACCCTTATAGGCGCCTGACCTCTCATGAGCATCTTGTCGGTGTCCAGTCTGCCGGTCCAGCCATTCAGCTTAGCCAGTGCATCAGAGAACTTAACGACATTGGGCTCGCTAAAGTCTTGACCATTGGCTTTCAACTCGCGGCGAGCCAGTCTGTCCCAGCCGTCGCCGGGCATGACATCACGGAACTCACGCTTCTTATAGGCTTCAGCCAACTCTTTGGCATAGGCTTCGCGAGTTTTGGCGATGGCTGCGTCATCTGCATTGGCAGGCAATTCAGGCAGCTTAGGATCTTCGTACTTCTCGACCGGCTTGGGTGCAGGTGCATCGGCACGGCTCTCACGAGCCTGTCTTTGTCTTTCGACACGGCGTTGTGCCGCTTCTTCGCCTTCAACTTCTTGACCGGGTTGTCTCGGTCTGCGTCTCACTTCGGCCACACCTTCAGGCGCCCGCTCGTCTGGAGAAACGGCTCTGCCCCTTCTTACTTCGGCGACACCTTCAGGATTAGTCTGCCCTTGAACGACCCGACCGTCCCTTCTAACTTCGGCAACACCGCTGGCATCACCCACAGCTTGCACATTGGTGGTGGCACGTCTTTCAGCTTCTTGTGCGGCTCTGCCACGAGGAGAAGCAGAAGCGTAGAGAGCATCGGGATTGGTGCCGAGAGACTTAGACAGTCGGCTTAGATCGATATTGTGGTTGTATTCGGGCTGACCATGCGAGTCTCTGTTGTTGCCGGGGCGTTCACCACGCATCAACTGCACCGCTGGGCTGTCCCAGTTGTTATAAAGCTCTTGGGCGGTCTGCACATCTTTTGGGCTGAATCCGTCGGTACCGGGTGCCATCGTGCTGGCTTGACGCAGATAGGCGCCAACGGCATCTCTGTCGAATGAATCGTTGGGCTTGCCGCTGTCGAGAGAGACGAGACGGTTAAACAAACTCTTGGATGGATCACCGTTATTGCTGACCAGATTGTCGGTCAACCGTCTAACATCTTGGTTTGTCGCCACTTCGCGGTCGGCTTCGTACTGCTTGACCTGATTGGCATCTTTGCCTTTTTCGCGGCGTTCGATAGCCTCGTTCAGGTCGCCTTGGGCCAGTCCACCTCTTTTTCCGAGAATAAATCGGTCGTTTTGCAAGGAGGAATAGCGCTGAGAGATATCATCGAGGAAAGCTGCTTCAAGAGGATTCTGCGCCTTATCTACCGAGACTTCGCCTCTGCCCAAGCGCCCATCTTTTTGCAAGCTATCGAGCCTGTCGAAGTTTTGCTTGGTCCAGATCTCGGCAAAGTTCTGCAACTGCTTCTGGTCCATACCTTCGACCACCTTACTGGTGTATTTTTGAAGGTCGGCTGAGTTTTCACCGTATTTGCCCTCGGCCCTGGTGAACTCTCGCATGAGAGCCTCATAGCCCTGCTGACCGCCGGCGCCGGCGCCCTGCAGAGTGGCATCGACACGTTTCTGCATTTCATCGTCTTTAGGGCTTGGTTTATCGTTAGCCATTTTTCAAGTAACTCCTTGATTATGCTTAAGAACTTGGGAGTGCTACTTGCGATATGCCCGGGCCGCTTCCATTTCATTCCAGTTAAATGACTGAAAAGGGTTGTCAATACCTAAATTCAGAAGAATTGAATCAGGATTGCCGGTATGTAATTTCTGCAAGGGGGATGGTTAGCATTCCTAAGCATGACATCCAAGTTGTCACATGTCATTGGGAAAATTACGTAGGAACCTGACCGAAAGAGATTAAAATAGGGGAGCAGGCACTTCAGTAAGCGAGCAATGGCTCAAGACAGCTCCAAAGGACAACCAATTTCACTCATCGACCTGGAAGAATTCAAACCTCAGACCGAAGAAGATTCCAGAGAAAGAGCCATTTTTTACGCGACGGCCATGGCGGTCCTCGCCGGCAACATATTGACCTCGTACATAAACTATTGCAAGTCGGCGGTGGTATTCAGCCCCAATGGGCAATTCAAGCCAGTTGAAACACCACCCATTTCAGAAGAATTGTTCAAACAAATAGCCAAAGAAGTACAGACGGTAAGTCTTTGGCTGGCTGTCTGCGAAAACAGCGAAGATGATGTACCCGAATGGTTCAAAGAATTTTCTTACTTCTCGCTGAGAGCCAGCGACGAACTGATAGAAGCACCTTTGGCCAAAGAGGTCTTTGAACTCTATCCTCTCGATTTAGGAATCATCCCCACCATTCAGTCGCTTTCTATGAATGTATGCCATAAACTCGCCCTAGGCGAAACTAGAGTTGATGCAGCTTTAGCTCTAGGAGACATTATTTTGGAAGCCGCCCGCCAACGCATCGAACTTCTGAAATTCTCCCTCAGTCAGTCGATGCTGGTCTTGGACACTTGGGTAGCCGAAGTAAAACCAGGCGCCTTTCAGCTTCAGTTTTAGGGATTAAAAGCAAATAGAAAAGTCGTGCAAAGGTTATAGCCGGCATGACCAATGATTGTAGTGGTGGTATTGGTGAAGCGCCTAGCAATGCCCATGCAGCAAGACCAGAGAGCCACCTGCACAATCAAGATCGGCGCTTGGGCAAATTGTCCATGCATAACGCCGTGCAAAAAGGCAGCCGGCAAAATTCCAATAACCGGCTGAAAAGCACCCCTTATCAGAGTTTCTTCGCCGATACCGGCACAAAGAGCGGTGGCGATGGCTAGCAAGGCGGCTGAGCCGAGATTTTCGGCATGGAAGGCACCGGCATTATAGGCTGATATCTGCCCGGCCATGCCCTGCCCGGTGGAATGAGTAAAGAGAGACCAAAGCCAGTCATAAAAGAAACTGAAGAAGATAAGACCGATACCGAGAGCCAGCTGTTTGAGGCTGGGCTTTTGCCAACCCAGGCGTTCCACAAAGGTCTGCTTGAATTTTCGCGAAACCAAAAGTCCGCAACCAAAAGCCGAAACAGTGATTAGACCCAAACCGTTGTATTCGAAGAGCTGCTGCAGAGTGATAGGCATCGGCAATGGAATACCGGGAATGGCAAAGCCTGATGCAGATAGATTGGCATTGGCAATATAAAAGCCAAAGCAAACGATGAAGCAAAAGAGCCCATTCATATGAGGAATGGAATCTTCCTGGTAAATCTTCTGGGCCACGAGCGATGCCCCCAGGGTCATCTTGTGACGCAGAGGACCAGTGAGAGCGCGCAAAGAGACAAAGCCATCGAGCACAGTCAATATCTTCGACAAGATCAACCGGAAGGGTCTCAAGAGAATCAAGAAAAGCAGTATTGAAACCACTAGGTTGACCGTTCTGGTGTATTCGGTCTCTTGCGGGCTCGGCACCAGGTTATAGAGTACGTAAGCCCCTGCAAAGACAAATATGAAGCCGCGTATGACCCAAGCTAGCCAGGCTTTCTTGCGTGAGCCATGGGCAATCAAGCCCAGGACCGAGCAAACAAAGATAAAGAACATTTCTGGGGACATCGAAGCCTCTTGAAAACCTAAATATTCAGGGTAAAAACCAGGTTTAATCTATTTTGACCATGCTAACATATTGTCAAGGTACAGATATCTGGGTATCTTCTATCATAGGGGTATTCCTATTTTTGACCCACCCTATTCTTTCGACTATTTGAGTAGAGGAAAAGTTCGGAACAAAAATAGTCGAATGAGAGTCCCATTAGGTTACGTTCGGAGGTATACACAACGAAGATGAAGAAAAGCCTATTAACTGCCGGTCTTGTACTAGGTGCTCTCGGCGCAGGGACAGCCAGCTTTGCTAGCGGCCCTCTGACCGTAGCTCCTACGCCAGTACCGACCAAAACCGTAATGGCCTCGGTAAACGTAAAGCCGATTCAAACCAATCTGCTCAAGAGCTATCGCTCGGTTAGAGCCTTCTGGTTGTCTCGCGCTCTCGTGCGCTAAGAGAAGCCACTCAGGTATAAAGAAAGAGCCGCCTAACCAGCGGCTCTTTTTTGATGGCAAATTACTAGCCGGACAAGTCAGCCCGAACCAACCTATATATAGAATATCTATGCGAGGATAACCCGCGTTATTTGCCGATACGCAAAATGACTTCGTCGGGACCGGCCAGATTGAGGCGCTCCCGAGCCAAACGCTCGATACCGCTGGCAGATCTATAAGAGCTCAGACCATCACGCAGTTCTTTATTGATTTCCTCTGCCTGCTTCTGCCCTTCTTTCAAGACTTGGGCTTGCTTGTGCAAAAACAACTGCCGCTCGAAAGAGAGAAAGATGGCTCGCCCGGCCTGAAAAATAGCCATACCGGTGACCAATAAGACAATGATGTGCCTGACTGTTTTGCTTTTCACCGGCAGCTTTTTGCCGGAAACATTTAGATTACTTGCGTCCATCTGCAAATCAAACACCTACTGCCTTTGCACCCTCTAAAATTTCGTCGATTTGCGCTTTGAAGTCAAGCATGAGCGAATCAATTAATTGTTCACTTGTACCCTCACCAGATACACGAATGACAGGTTCAGTACCAGATGCCCTGATTAAAAGCCAATTATCATCGTCATAATAAAGCTTGAGACCATCCAGCTTACTGACTCGCTGCAAGGGCTTGCCGCCCAACTCTTTGATTGGATTTTCTTCTAGTCGCTTGAGCAAGAGCTTCTGCGTGGCATCGGTGAGATGCAAGTCTCCTCTTCGTTGAAAAAATGTCACCCCGGCCTCGTCCGCTAGATCTTGCCAAATCGCCTCTAGACTTTTTCCTTCCAAGGCCAGCATCTCAAGCACCAGCAAATTGGCCAAGATACCGTCCTTTTCTGGAATGTGACCCTTGATTGAGACGCCGCCCGACTCTTCGCCGCCAATTAGGACATCATCGGTGCGCATCTTTTCGCCGATATATTTGAAGCCCACCGGAGTCTCGATCAGAGGCAGAGCAAAGAGCTTGGCCACATGGTCAAGCATATGGCTGGTGGCCACGTTTCTGACCACGGCGCCTTGCAAGCCATGGCGCTTATGCAAGTGTCTGGTCAAAAGACAAAGCAGTTGATTGGGGGTAAAGAACTTGCCACCGGCGCCGACAACAGCAAAGCGGTCGGCGTCTCCATCGGTGGCTAGGCCCAAATCAAAATCGCCCTGGGCCATCACCGCCTTCAGTTCAGATAGATACTTTTCAGTCGGCTCGGGCATACCGCCGCCAAACAAGGGATCTCTATAGCCGTGCAAGACAGTGAAATCAACACCCGCCCTTTGCAGCATCACATCTAGATAACCACGACTAGTGCTATAAAGCGCATCATAAGCCACCTTAAGACTAGCTTTTTTGATGGCGGCAAGATCAATCAGCTTTGACAACGCCACCAAATATGGTTCATGGGCGCTAAAGCAATCTGCTTCCTGCCGGCTCAGCTTGACCACTTCTTTTCTGCGCTCAGGCGGCACATGCTTGAGATTGGCAACAATCTTTTCGGTGATATCGTTGGTGGCAGGACCACCATAAGGGGGGATATATTTGACGCCGCAATACTCAGGAGGATTGTGACTGGCAGTAAATTGAAGGGCACCGGCTGTGGGTTCTGCTTGTCCTGCCCAGGCAATGCAGGGAGTGGGAATATCGCGGTCGCTCACTTTCACTTTAAGCCCCATAGCCATAAGCACTTGAGCCGCTCTCAAGGCAAAACGATCTGCCATAAAGCGAGTATCATAACCAATCAGAACCGGCTTCCTATCAAGCTCAGACACTTCTTGCTGCAAATAGAGACCGATGGCGTAAGCAACTCTTTCAACGTTTTCAAAAGTAAACTGATCGGCTATTACCGCTCGCCAGCCGTCAGTGCCAAACTTTATTGCCTCTGCCATGAACTCCCCTTCAAGAAACAAACTAAACGCAACACCAGAAGTAAATCTAGACCGCTCCGAGGGCTAAATAATTACCCATATACTCGCGCAAAGAAGCCCAAGCTGTGCCAGCCTGCTTTCTACCCCAATGCTTGTCGGTCACTTCCTTGGTGCCGGGCGGCATCACACCCGATGGCTTCATCTGCTCTAAATCGCGATCAGAACCAAACTCGACAACACTACCGTCTCTGCCGTAAAAACGATAATGCCCATGCCCGAGCTTACCCCGCCGACCTTCTCCTGGTTCGCTCTTCATTTCATCTAATTCAGGCTGACGGCTGACAGGGCTAAATCTAGTAGCCATGCGGAAACCATCTGAACAAAAGATGGCAGTCATGGCATACCACTGGCCAAACTCATCAGCCAAAAGACGCTTTTCTATGTGCACTGAGCGCACCAAATCGAGACTCCAATACTGACCATCCGACCGCCCTATAGAAACGCAGCCGAAAGGATCAACCTGCAGGGTCTCTCCCTGAGCCATAACCCGCCCAGAACCATCTCTGACAATCACCCCATGCTTTTCGCGTTTGGCACTGGAATGCACGCGACCCTCATGATCTAGCCGAAGGAAAGAAATCAAATGTCCTGCCGCGTCATAGCTGAACTCCACGCGGTCGCCAAACTTGGTATGAATTTCCTTCACCCGCCCAAGCGAGTCTTTCATGAGCGCTGCACCCGAATCAAAGGTCTCGCGCCGCTCTCCGCGTTCCTTTGCATTGGTTACCTGCGAAGTGTTCACCTGAAAAGAGCCGCTCAAGCCCTTTCCTCTCTGAGCCGGTGCTGCAGCCGGCTCAATTGAGAACCTTTCGCTGGCTCTTACCCAGTCAGGTGCGCGCTCACCCCATTCGAACTGCACCTTGGGTAGATAAGAGAAATCTTCGCTATCTAAGTCTTCATCGTCATCGAAATCATCTTCCGAATAGTCGATATCAGCCTCATAGAAATTATCTGGAGCCGGCTCATGAGGCTTAGGCAAGCGGCTTGCGGCACCAGCGGCAGAGCCTGCCTGCTTGCCCGACTCTTTGTTTTCAGAGCCATTGCGTTGCCCTTTCAACCAGGCATCGAGCATGCGCTCCGCTCTAGAGCTGCTCACTGCATTGGCACTGACCACAATACCGGCAGAGTTGAAGCGGTCTCCGTCTAGAAGAGCCTTTTCAGCAGCCGATGCATTGACCGACAAATAGTCTAAAAAACGTTTGCGAAAATCACTGAGGCTTTCCCCGGGCATCGGGAAATCGGCTTGAATAGCCGGCAAGAGACGACCGACGCGCCCCTGAGCCCTAAAGCTATGACGTCTTGCAGATGAAGCGCTGTGGTTTGTCTTGGGCATGGGGTTTAGCCCGGTACCTAGTGAGCGGCAGAGTACCTGCATAAATGCGGATAAATTGTACCACTCAAAAACCTGATGCTTAGTCTTTTCTATACTGGGTGACTTGGGTTTCAAGCCATCCTCTCACCTGCAAAGACTCCGCCATTTTCACGCCTGTCATGCGCTCATCGTACATTGCCACGCAAAACTGACCCATATTTATCTTGCCTTGGCTAAGTAAATACTCAGCTAATTGCAGCGATTTCATTTCACTATCGGTTACATATCCGGCTGAAAGAATGAGATCGGCTAAAGGAACGTCAGGGAAACTGCGCATTTGGTTGGTCAAAGCTTGCACTTCTGCCGCACCGATAAAGTGCGCTTCTTTGAGCAGCTCGACAAGCATGGGCATAGGCTGCTGAACAATCGGCTGGGTGGTGACCATGAGCGGCTGCGGGGTGCGCACTTCTTGCGCCACCAAAAGCTCAAAGCTGCCGTCGTCGGGAATAAGACCTTTTGAAACAAGCTCACCACGACTGACGATAAGATCGTGACTGAGTCTCAATCTTGGCTTGCGCAAAATAAAGCCGGCATCTAATACTTGAAAATATTCGGGCTTGCGATCTTTCGGACTGCCTTCTCTCAAGAACTTCTTAGCTGCTTTGAAAAAACCAGCCACAACAATCGAAGGCGGCACATCGCAGTCGATCTCGAGAGTGCTGTACAAATTGCGGGGAGTCTCGGTCTGGTTCGGCCGCAGATCTGGCACCAAGTCGGGAAACAGTTGGTAAAGCTCACTGCATGAATTGACCTGGCCGGCGACATCATTGTCGGCCCAACTTTGTCTTAGAGCTGCGCACAAAATCTGGCTTTCCAGCTCGATCCTGTTTGCTCCACCGGTGTCAGCCATGCTACCGAATCACTCCTAATTCTTCTCTACTTCAAAGGTCAACTCTGTATGACCAACTCGCACTTTATCGCCAGGCGACAAAACCTGACGCTTAACCACTGGATGTCCATTCAGCAAGGTGCCGTTTGTGGAACCCAGATCTTCAATCCAGAAATCACCGTCTTCAAAAGTTATCCAGGCATGATGCCTAGATGTAAAAGTGTCGTCCGGTATGACCACTTGGTTGGAAGGATCTCTGCCGATTTTGACTTTGGAAGTCTTCATCGAATAGCGCTGCCCGGTCTTCTGAACCACCACCACTACTGTGTTCTGGATAGGCTCTTCCACGACCTTAGAATCGCTCTGCTTGAGATAATCAAGCTGCAAACTCTTCAAATCAAGATCTGTCACCGTAGCACAATAAACGCAGCGGGTGCCCACCGGGGTGGGACGTCCACAACTAGGACAAGCTTCTGTATTTTCCGGCATGCGACTCCTAACCTAACCCTCAGAGCGCCAGTTTTCATGAAGTGAACTTTTCATGAAGCACCGCTGCGACACAGGCCTATTATACGCACCCAATAAGGCTAGTAATTCAGGTTCTTCTTCTGACAACGAATTCTTTTAAAGATAGTTTGCCCCGCCCTCCGGGCCAGATAACAAAAAATCCCTCCAGGCCTTTAATTTCCTAGATCTCAAGTTTGGAGACGGGATAGAAGTCAGGCGCTGGCGGTTCTCACCGAATCGTCGGCTTTGGCCACTTCATCTTCGGGCAAGCCTTCACCGCCGCCCTTGCGGGTGCGGAAGCAATAGGTGCAGTAAACAGGCTTATAGCCCTTGGGCTGGAAAGGTACACGGGTAGGCGAACCACATTCGGCACAGGCTACTTCAGCGGTGCGACCTGGGTCTTCACCGTTTCTTTGCACCCGCATCAAGATTCGACAGTTGGGACAGCGCTTGGGCTCGTTAACCAGGCCTTTGGTATGAAAAAACTCCTGCTCGCCGGCTGAAAAGACAAAAGTCTTATTGCAATCCCGGCAATTTATATCCTTATCGTGGAAAACCATAGCGCGCCACCTGTGATATAGGGGTTTCCTTAGTCAAGCGGTTTTCTCAACAAGATTGCACGGAGCTACTGATAGGCAAGAAAACCTGAGACGATAAAAGTCTCGATAAACCCATGGTATCACGAAGGCATTTTTAGAGGATATAGCCCAGCCCCCCGCTAGGGATATCACCATAGAAATATGGCAATCCCCTTAACTGCCAAGAGCTTCACTAACAGCCCTCACCGACGAGAATAGGCACCCACGCTAAGATCCGCTTCATTTCCAGAAAAGAAAGCAGCGCTGGCAACCATGGCGGCGTTATCGGTGCAGAGAGCTATGGGTGGTCGAAAGATCTTGAAACCCTCAGCCATTGCCAGCTTTTCAAAACGTGAACGCAAATCGCTATTGGCTGCCACGCCGCCCGCCAAGACAATGCGGTCGACGCCATAAGCCTTGGCGCATTGCACTGTTTTGCGAAAAAGCACACGATTGACGGCATCCTGGAAAGAGGCGGCAACATCGGCCGCCACTAAGTCCGACTTGGGGTTTTCCACAGTACGCATCACCGCTGTTTTCAAACCACTAAAGCTAAAATCATAGCCGGGCACCTGCCCCTCGGGAAAGCTATAGGTCTGGGGATTGCCCTGGCTAGCCAAGCGGTCTACAGCCGGTCCACCGGGATAACCAAGCCCCAAAATACGCGCCACTTTGTCATAAGCCTCGCCCGAGGCATCGTCAATAGTTTGGCCGACTATCTCAAATTCTTTATAGCTTTTGAAGTGCATAATCTGGGTATGCCCGCCGCTCACAACCAGAGCGATAAAGGGAGGCTCCAACTCGGTTCCTATATAGTTGGCGCAAACATGGGCTTGAATATGGTCCACGGTGAGAAGGGGTTTGTCTAAAGCCCAAGCCATGGCTTTTGCTCCAGCCAAGCCGACCAGCAATGTGCCAATCAAGCCGGGACCATTTGTGCAGGCGATGGCACTGACAGCAGAAAGTACTTCGCTTTTGGAAATGGCAAGCACGCCTGAAGCTTCCAGCAAAAGCTCGTCCAAGAGCGGATTGAAAGCCTCTAAATGCCGCCTGGCAGCTACTTCCGGCACTACGCCACCAAAGGCACGGTGCACTTCGGTTTGCGAAACCAATTTAGAGGCAATCAAGCGTCTGCCGCTTTCCACAAGGGCAAAGGCAGTTTCGTCGCAGCTAGTTTCAATTCCCAGACAAAGCATACTCTTCAGTTGGCAATCCCGATTTCTACCGGCTATCTAAACTACCACTTGTTTGGGGCGAATATTTATCTTGCAAACAAGACAACCTATTGACAATGAGCCGGTTCGAGCTTACTATCTTTTCAATTAACGCCCGGTTCAGGTGCCCGCTTTTTGGGCATATAGAAGGGAAGCCGCGAAATCGGCTGGTTAATTGAGGAGAGCCTGTCTCTACCTTAACTTACTAACAATTTGCAGCAATGCTCAGGTCATCGGGTGGCCAGCCAATGAAAAATTATATTCAGACGTTTTCAAGAGCATCTCTCTTTATCAAAGTCCAGGTTGCGGTCTGGCTGCTTGCCGGGACGACTGCGGCATATGCCCAATCTTTCGATCTGGGCGGCGGTTCCACTGGCGGTGTCAGCATCGGCGCCAATGGACCCACCGGTGTTTTGAATAATGCTTCGATGGCTGGGGACGCCCCCACCATAGGTGGAGCAGGCGGTTTTGCAGGCGGTCCAGCCTCTATGGGCGACGCCGGCACAATTGGAAGAACCAGCTTCCGCACCGGTTTCGGCAATCAAGGTATGGGCATCAACAGCAATGGTCCAACAGACCCAGCCCAGAACCCTTTCAGTGGGCCAGGCAACAATTTTGGCATGAGCAACACAACCACCGGTCTCATGGCGCCATACTCGGTCGACAACGCCCCCATGCCGGTTTCAGCCACCAATAGTGGTCACATGGATTATGGCTTCACCGCTGGACCGCAGCAGTATTATGACAGCATGTACGGTTTACAAAGAGCAGGCAACAACCTTATAGACGACCTCGGTAGAAGATTCACCGGAGGCTTCATCACAAGCGGCAGACAATCTCTGCCCAGAGTCTCCACCGGTTCGGTAGACATCAATACAGTCACCCGCGGCAGTGCCGGATTTGGACCTTAACCTGGTTCAAGTCGAGTTTTTCTCATGCGGAGCATTCAAAAATGAAAAGAGTAACCGGACTGACATTGATAGCACTTGCGACATCCCTGATGGGCTTCGCTCCCTTTGCTTCAGCGCAAGGTTATGACACATCGGGTTTGATGCCCACCAATCGCGATATGGGCTATATCTCTCCCAATTTCGGACAGGCAAACAATTCTTTAGGCTCCAAGGGCGATATTGACAGAGGAAGCTACGAAACCGGCGCTTCACCCACCGACTATCAACAATATAACAAGAGAGAAAGTTCGTTCAGCGGCAAGCAACTCTCTAACGGCGATTATGGACAAGCCAGCGGACGCAGCCTCAATAGCCCCATTCACCCTTTTGGTCTCGAGCTGCCTTATGCCTCGACGGGCGGATTGGCTCCAGTATTTGGTTATGGCAGCCAGAACACCGGCGCACCTAGATTCACCAGCGTTTTAGATCTCCCTGTCACCACCATGCTTCCAGGCGGTGGACACATTTCGGTGGTCCCGAGCACCGGACAAGTGGTCAGCCGCATCGGCGGAGTGAGAGGCGGCATGACTGTTGGCGCCGATGGCATCAGCGGCGGCTCTATCGGTAACGGTTCCGGCTTTGGCGGCACCTTCGGCACTGGAGGCGGCACCGTCGGAGGCACGATTCCCGGCTTGGGCACCTTCGGTAATAGCGGTTTCTAATTTCTAAACTAGTCTGGATAATTCAAAAGAAAGTCAAATAGCAATCAGTTCAAAGTGAGAGGCTAAAAAAATGTCAACCAAAGTGAGTAACCGAGAAAGCGGTTACACAGCCAGCAAAATCAAACCTCTAGTGGGCGCCGCTCTTTTGGCGGTCTTTGGTTTACAAGCTCTGCCTGCGAAAGCCCAGAGCGTTGGCGACATTGTGGCTGGACAAGTGCTCAACCAATTGATGGGCGGCAACCGCAACCAGAACCGCCGCAACTTGCCGCCTGTAAGAATGGATAGTTTTGTACAACAAGCCGGCGGTCACGCCGAGCATATTTACGGCGACGAAGGGGCAAACGGCCTGCCGCCATATTTTGGATTTAGTAAGGCCCACCGCATTGATACAGGCATCATGGGCACCAGAAACGCTGGTCTGACCACCGGTCACGGCAGCATCATGCCCGACGCCTGGGGCGGCGACGAATATATCGGCGCCGAGTGGTCGGATACCAACAGAGGCCGACCACCGCAGCACTGGGGTGGGCAAAACCTAGACGCCGCCGCACTTGGACAAGCCGCAGCCACAGGACTGATTCAACAGGGCTTGACCGGTCTTACATCTTCAGGCAATGACGGCGGCGCCGGACAAGCGACTGGCGGCGATGGACTGCCACCAGCACCGGGACCGGGTTTTCAACCGGCCACAGTGCACGGTCAATTTGTAGGTTATTACAGCCCCGAGGAAGTAGCCCTATCGCAAACTGACTTCCCTGCTGCTTTTGAACAGTTCGTCTATAGCGGACGCTATATGGGCTCGGCTGAAAACGCCCGCTACATATTGGAAGTAGAAATGGGTCGCCCGCAAAACGGCAGAACCATTCCTGGAACTTAATGAGCATCTAATAAGAGCTTAGTTAAGCCGAGCGCCAAGCTTGACGCCTCAATAATTGATAGTCAAATGAAAAGCAACATGTTAAAAACTATGTTGCTTTTCTCTTTCTTAGGCTGAATAAGCAGAGGACAGGGAATGTCTTGATTACTTACTAATACAGCTGCCCTAAAACTTATTGAGGAATATAAATGCCCGAAGTGGTTTCCACGGCAAAGGCCCCTCAGGCCATTGGTCCGTACAGTCAGGCCGTCAAACATGGCGGTCTAGTTTTTGTGTCAGGTCAGATTCCCCTAAGGCCCGACGGCAGCTTGGAGTCGGGTGGTATAACCGCCGAAACCAAGCAGGTTCTGGAGAACTTGAAGAACATACTGGCAGCTGCCGGCTCTAGCTTTGAACAAGTCTTGAAAACAACCGTCTTTTTGAAAGACATGGGCGACTTTGAAGCGATGAATAAAGTTTATGCCGAATATTTTGCCGTTCACAAACCGGCAAGAGCCACTATTCAAGTGGCTAAATTGCCAAAAGACGTTTCGGTCGAAATCGAATTAGTGGCGGCGTGCTGATTATGGGTCTAAGCATCACCGACATAATCGCCCTAGTCACCACCGCCATTGGTGCCGGCACCGATCTTTCCACCCGCAAAATCTACAATTGGCTCACCTTCCCCACTGCAGTCTTGGGTGTGGTCCTAAACGGCTATTTCAACGGCATCTATACCGGCTTTCAAAAAGTAGGCGCCGTTGAAGCCGCCTGCGCCTGGGCTATAGCCACAGCAATAATGTGCTTTCCCAACCCCGGCAAAAGAATGCACTTCGGCGACGTCAAGATGATGGCAGCGGTGGGCGCCTTACTAGGCTATATCAAGTTTTTGATTTGCATGTTCTATTTCAGTCTTTTCTACGGACTGGTAGCCATGTTTCTCATTCTCAAATCAATACCGAAAGAACAAGTTAAGGGATTTTTGCTCTTGCTTAAGTCTTTTGTATTTGCCGGGGTGAACCTATCAGAAGGCTTCGACATGGCCGAGGTAGACAAGGCCAGGAAGAAGTTAATCCCACTTGGTCCGATCATTTTCGCAGCCACACTGGCAGCAGTTTTTGCCGACCGCTTTACCATGCACTTCCTTGGCTTTACTTGGTACTAAAAGGCAGCGTTTTTAGCATAAGGCGCGCCCTTAACCGCACATTAACCAGCCTCTGCCATAGTTAAACAAGTTGCAGAGGAAGCAAATTATGAGCGCCGCCACAGGCATTGTTTATCTAGATTTCTTAGTCAGGCCCTTTCTCAAAGTGGCTATGAAGTTTCCAGCCATAGGGCTCTTCGTACTCTTCGTCGTCTATGCCGCCATCGGCTATGTTGCACTAAAGAGCGCCTTTCTTTCAGACCACACATAAACAAGCAGGCATAGTAAAATTTGGCGATGATTCGCCAAGCAAAATTATTGCCCAGACATTCATTTTTGACTTTGACCTTGTCGTCTTTGCTTTTGGTCGGCAGCATTACTTTTAGTGCCCTGCCTGCGCAAGCCAAAGATCTGATCATCCATAATGCCCGCATCGTCACCATGGAAGATCATCTGCAAACAAGCTATCAAGCCATGTCGGTCGTTGATGGACGTATTGAAAAGCTCGGCAGCGACGCCGAAATTCTTGCCCTAAAGAAGAAAAAAACAAAAGTAATCGACTGCCATGGCAAACTAGTCTTGCCCGGTCTGCATGACAGCCACACCCATTTGGCTGAGGGGGCGCTTGAGATGACCCAGCTCAGGCTAAATGACTGTCGCAACCTAGCCGAAATAATAGAAAAGACAAAAGACTATATAAAGACCCATGCCGAACTGAAAGAAATTGTCGGTCATGGCATATCTTTACCTGCCGTGGCGGAAGCCCCGCTTACTTGCACCGACTTAGACAAACTAAGCAATAAACCCATTTTGCTCTATAGCGAAGATGGGCATTCGCTCTGGGTGAACAGCAAAATACTCAATCGCATCGACAAACGTCAACTGCAAGAAAAAATCAAAGAGAAGCTAGCCGGCACCTTGGCAGACGGCAGCGCCAGCGGCAATCTGCAAGAAGAGGCCATGGATTTAGCCGAATCTTTTATCAAGGGGCCCAGCCGTAGACATTTTGCCGCCGTACTGAAACAAGCGGTAGAAAACGCGAATTCGCTTGGTATTACAAGCATTCAAGATGCCCATGTGCGAGACAATGTTCTCAGGGCATACTACGACCTAGCCAGACGCAAAGACTTAAATCTTAGAGTAGAAGCCGCTTTAGCCACAAAACCCGATATGGATGCCGGAGACCTGCTTAAGCTGCAAGCCAAATCTTATAACTATACCTGCGGCAATCTGAGAGCCCGCTCAGCCAAAATCTTTTTAGATGGCGTGATTGAAACCGGCACGGCCGCCCTTATAAAGCCCTATGACGACAACCAAGAAAATTTAGGCAGAACCAATTTAGACCAATTAAAGCTGAACAGACTGGTATTAGAACTGGTATCAAGACATTTCCAGGTGCATATTCATGCGATAGGCGACAGAGCCGTGCGCATGGCTCTTGACTCTTTCGAACCGCTCAGCGAAATTTCGAAAAGCGAAGACCTAAGAAATATGATCGCCCACCTCGAACTTGTAGACGAACACGAATTACCTCGTTTTCACAAGCTGGGCGTTATTGCTAATATCCAACCCTACTGGGCTTTCCGCGACCCTTATGTGACCAAGCTGACCGTACCTAAACTAGGGTCATTGAGAACAGAAAGAATCTATCCTTTCGCTTCGCTATCAAGCAGTGGTGCGCGCCTAGCAGCCGGCAGCGATTGGACTGTTTCGACTATGAATCCCTTTAAAGCCATGCAAGTAGCCATGACCAGACAAGCCGTAGATGAAACTCCGCAAGCCCCCTTGAACCCCAAAGAAGCTTTAACCTTAGAAGAGATCTTGAGCGCCTACACCACAGGCGGTGCTTACGCCAATCATCTAGACAAAGTTTGCGGCACTCTCAGCCCAGGCAAATATGCCGATTTCATTGTCTTAGACCAAGATTTAACCAAGTTGCCGCCCAATCAAATAGGCCAGACCAAAGTGCTTGAGACTTATCTGGAAGGCAAGAGAGTTTTTCCTCTAGACAGCAAATAACCAGTGAGAATGCTTAGAGCAAGAAAGTGATAATTGACTGCCGAACCTTGCAAAGTAAGAATATAGTGAATCAGGGCATAGAACGGCAAAGTAAAGCATAGAGCCGGCACAACAAAGCCAAGCAAATAAGACCAAGCAGGCAGGAAGCGACTCTGCATCACAGGCTTAAGCGTCAAAATCAGAGCCGGCAAAAGCAGCACCAGGTCATAGCTATAGCAATGCAGCGAAAGCACCAAACCAAGAGGCACCGCCATTAGTGCGGTGGCACGGGCCGGGCAGGCTTTTCTAAAAGCGGCACCCAAGCAGGTTGTCGCAAGCAAAGTCAAGGCAAAGACAATGCTGCTCAGGGTGTTTATCCAAACCGCCGCTTCCTTGCCCCAAAATGGCAAGCGCAAAAGCTGCCCCCTCAAAGTGGGGGTAGCCTCTGGGTTCATCCAGGTTAAATCGAGCATGGAAAACTGAAACAAAGAAAAATAGCCGCGGTAGGCTTCGCCGCAGTAGAACCAGGAAAAGAGCAAAAATGCCCCGCAAAGCAAGGCGAAATAGAGAGCAAAGCGCAGCCGCAACGCGCCCAAATGAAAGGCAAAAATGGTCAAAGCCAAATGTGGCTTAAGTAAAAACGGCAGCAAAACAAGAGCCGCCGGCCACCATTTCTCGCTGCCTCGTCTGACAAAATAGAGATGTAATGCCAGGCTCAAAAAGAGAAATGCCGAAAGTTGTTCGATGCGCAAGGCTTCCCAAACCGGACCAGTAAAGGGTAAGACGGCGCCAAGCCACATGAAAACCCGAGAGCCCATTTTGAAAGTCTTCATAAGCAGACAAAGACCAAGAAGAAATAAGGCAAGCAAGAGAATCTTGACCAGAAAATAGGCATGTGAAGCAGGAAAAACCAAAAGCGGAAGAAGAAAGGGCAGCGCCCAAGGACCAACATAAAGCGGAATAGCCCGGGTGCCTAAAGCCGGAAAGGTGGCAATCTGATAAGGAAAGAATTGGGCGACATCGTAGATGTCTTTAGCCCTGCCGGCAAAATAGAGGGCGGCGCCGCAATAAAATTCGCTTAGATCGGTGACTTGAAAGATATTTTTGGCCGGCGGTGAAAGCACCAAAGTGATTGCTATAAACAGCAAGATGCCAAAAAGATAGTCAATTATCGTCTTGCCACTCTGCCTGCCGACCTCTTTATCCAATCGATAGATCCTTAAACTTGTCACCGCTGAGGCTGCAATTGTGGCATATTAAGGCAACAATTTAGTGATTTTGCCCCCGCCGCCGAAATACCCTTGTCAAACCAAAATCAAGACCAGTCATTTGCCCCAGGAACCGTTATCGGCGGCTCTTACAGAATCTTGCGTCTGCTTGGCGAAGGCGGCATGGGGGCAATCTATGAAGTCGAGCACGTGCATTTCACCAAGCGCTTTGCCCTCAAACTGCTAACCAAGGCAAGCGTGACAGAAACCGACTGGCTTAGATTTAAGCAAGAAGCCAAAGCCCTTTCTAAGCTGCCCCATGAAAATATCGTCCAGGTGAATGACTTGGGCATCGACAAAGGCGTGCCATTTTATGTAATGGAGCTTGTAAAAGGTGAAAGCCTGCGCAAAAAACTAAAAGACAGAGGCAAACTTTCTATGAAAGAAAGCCTGACCATTTTTGAAAAACTAGCCTCGACCCTGGCTTATGTGCACGAAAACGGCATTATTCACCGCGACATTAAGCCAGACAATATCATGATTATCAGTCAGACCAAGCAGACCGAAGGCGGTACCAAGCAGGAACTTGGCATTAAGCTGGTTGATTTCGGCATTTCCAAGCTATCAAACCCTGATACGCCCGGACTGACCCGTGCCGGTGAGGTCTTCGGCAGCCCAATTTATATGAGCCCCGAACAGTGCATCGGGCAAAAGGTGGACGGACGCAGCGATATCTATGCCATGGGTTGTGCCCTGTTTGAATGTCTCACTGCCAAATCACCTTTCCTAGGCAAAAATGCCGCCGAGACCATTACAAAGAAACTCTCCGACCCACCACCACTTCTAAATGACGTCACACCAGATCAAAATTTTCCTTTAGAGCTGGAAGATTTAGTTGATTCAATGTTGGCTAGAGAGCCCGAGCGGCGCCCGGAATCAGCGGCTCGGGTGGCAGCAAAGTTGAGAAAGATAAGAAAGGCATTGCTCGATGGGCCGCCACAGTCGACGGCCAGGCGCCCGGTACGCACCAGTCAACACCAGCAGCCAAACACTCAGAACCGTCCTCGCTTTGACGCCGAAGTGACCCAAACCAATCTCAATAATGGGCTTGGGCTAAAAGTCGCGATTGCTGCTATCGGCTTGGTGGTGCTCACTTTACTAATTGTTTTCGTTGCCTTGCTGGCGCCGCTTTCGTCAAAAAACGATAGCGCCAGAAGTCATGTCGAAGAAGAGAATTCAGTCAAACTGCCGGAAAAGGAAAAGCGCAACTTAATCATTTATGGTGGGCATCCTGAATATGCAACACCGCCCGATTGGAATTTTCTAGAAAAAGCACCATTTTTGAGCAGACGCAAACCAAGCGGTGAGATCATTCTCAATTTTCCAGGCAAGAGCACTATCGGCAAATTTAGATTCACCATACTTGGTGCTCGCACCTCTGAAAAATTGGAAGCGAGGGGCTCTCAAACCCTGCCCAAGGATACCTGGGTCTTCTTCCAGCCGCGCGATGACTTGTTTAACCGACCATACCTGCTTAGAAAGCTGGAAGATGGCAGCATCTCAGACCTAGACTGCGAGTCTGAGATGTTCAACTGCGACTGCCTCGATGAACTTACTCACCTAAAATCGCTCAACTCGCTGCATATCAATCATACTAATATCAACAATCAATGCCTGTCTAAACTAAATTCGCTCAAGTCGCTAGAAAAGGTCGAACTCGACATCCCGACTCTCGAAGACGAAGAAATAGCCAAACTCAAGATTCTCAACAATCTGCGCTATATCAATATTGCCGGCAGCAAAAGTCGCTCCAAGACGATCTCCGCTTTGGCTGCCTCTAAAAAACTGAGAACACTCGTGCTTGATGGATGCCCACTGACAGACCAAGACTTTCTCAACATAAGCAAAATAGTCAGCCTAGAAAGGCTAGATATTGCGGGCAGCGCCCCTTCAAACCAAAACTTGCTAGCCTTGCAAAAACTGCCAAACCTCAAGGGTATCGATATCAGAGACTGTACCATTCCAGAAGAAACTTTCAAACTTTTCAAGGCTTTCCCATCCCTGCAAGGCATAAGATCTGACCTGTCAGGCGAAGCACTAAACAACATGAGACAATATCTCGCCCCAGTACAAATAGATGACGACAAATCAAAATTTAGAAACAGGCTATTCTATTAGAATTTAAAGTCAAGCCATGGATGAATCCAGACCACAAAGCGATCTCGATGCCTCATTAAAGCCCGGCGATATCATCGGCGGTGACTATCAAATCATTGGGCTTGTGGCTGCGGGCGGCATGGGCAAGGTCTACAAGGTCAAACACCTAAAGCTAGGCCGAGAACTTGCTCTCAAAACCTTAAAAGTGAACCGCGGCACCCAAAGAGACTGGCAAAAAGACTGGAACAACTTCATCACCGAAGCGAAAGTGCTAGCCAGACTTGAACATCCGCATCTAGTCAAAGTCTATGACCTCGGCACAATCGACAATCGCCTGCCTTACTTTGTTATGGACTTTGTAGAGGGCGGCACACTCTCGCAAAGAATTCACAAAAGCGCCCTGCCCATAGATTTAGCGCTCAATTTGTTTGAAGAAGTGGCCGACGGCCTAGCTTATGCCGAAGACCTTGGTCTTTTGCACAGAGACATCAAACCAAGCAATATACTGCTCACCAGTTTAAGCGACCAGAATCAACACGCCAAGCTGGTCGACTTTGGCTTATCGTCCACCTTGCATTCGCTGCAAGAGGTGGGCTGGCAAATAGCTGGAGCGGCAGCCAGGGTCTGCGGCAGCCCGCCCTATATGAGCCCAGAGCAAACGAGAGGCGAAGTCACCGACCAGCGCTCCGACATCTATTCATTTGGCTGTTCTCTGTTTGAAACTTTGACCGGTACGCCGCCTTTTGTCGGCGACACATCTTTGATCGTACTGAGCAAACATCAATTAGAAGAACCGCCCAGCCTGAAAGAAGCCACTCTAGGCAATGAATTTCCAGAACCCTTGGAAAGATTTGTCAGACGCATGCTGGCTAAAGATCCGGCAATGCGTTACCAGTCTTTTCATGAAGTCAAAGCTCTCATTGCAAAACTGCGAAGCGCTCTGGCCAAAAGCGAGCAAACACCTAAGGCAAGCCAAAAGAAAACGACTATACCAAGCAAGGAAGAACAGGAAAGAACTAAAAAGATTTCTGCCCAGAAGACGCCTGTCAAGGCGACCATTCTTGCAGCAGCAGCGCTCTTGGTTGTGGCAGGTGGCGGTGCCTGGTTTTACCAAGCCTCAAAAACACCGCCACCGCAGGCGACACCTAAAGAGAGCACACCAGAACTGGGTGAGCGCCTAAAAGACCCTGAGGAAGCGGCAATTAACGCTTTTAAGAAGAAGTGCGAGAACGACCCAGGCAAATTAGTAGACTGGTACTGGAGCAGTCATCAGGCATTCAGCCCGCTAGATGCAGGCGGCAAATACCAAATATTCAATTGCCCCGAAGGCATTAATATGGGAAATTTCGCTATATTTGATGCCAATGCGATGTCGATCTCGGGCAAGACGATTGAAGCCGACGGCAGAATTATCTTGCCCAAGGGCGAAAAGCTTATCTATACACCTTCTCAGCTAGCTCTAGAACACCCTCAGTTTTTTCAAGCCTTTAAAGACAATGAACTATTCGGTATAAATCTAGCCAAAGCCAGCCGCTTGACCGAAAATTCGCTCACACTCTTAGACTTTAGACCAGACATCGAGTATCTCGATCTATCGGGTGCAAATTTTGAAGCCAAACACTTAGCCAAGTTAGAACAACTAACCAAGCTGCGCTTTCTGCGCATACCCAATACATTTTTGACCGGTGCCGATTTGGCTGGGTCAGTGGGTGCAGCTGTCTTGAAACGTCTCAAAGGGCTAGCCATCGGCAGAATAGCCAAAATGCCTGAAGCCCTTGCCGTCTTAGCAAAAAATGCCGACCTAACCTATCTTGAGATAATCGACGAACCCTTAGACAAAGATTCGATGAAACAAATCGCAGCCGTAAGCAACTTAGAAACAATTCGCTTTGATAAATCACTCAATAACAGCTATCTTGTAAGCGAATTGAAGCCTCTCAAGAAGCTTAGCCAACTTGATATTGTCACAAGTCTAATAAGACCAAATATCAAAGAAGCTTTGTCTGAGCTTGGCAATTTGAAGATTATGGTGGTGAGGGAAGGCTTTATTGATAAAGAGCTTTTGGAAGAGCTAAAGGCAGCCTTTCCTGAGGTGCAATTCAAAGTAGAACCGGAAAGCTAGCCCGAATTGATAGGCGGTTTAGATTTACCCAGGGACAGATTCTGAAATAGATTTTGAAATATCTTCTGAAATAGCTTTCGAGATAGCTTTTAAGATAAGACTGGAACCGACTTCACCAGAACTAGTCTTCATAAACCTCGAGCGGCAAGTCGTCGGGATCTCTAAAGAAAGTAAACTTCTTACCGGTATACTCGTCGATGCGCATATCTTCAACCGGCACACCGCGCCCCCGCAAAGCATCAATAAAGGCAGGCACGTCCTTAACTGAAAAAGCCAGATGCCGCAAGCCGCATGCCTCTGGACGAGTCAGCCGCGCCGGTGTTTCAGGAAAGGAAAAGATCTCTAGCTGCCCGTCGCCGATCTTGAGATCAAGCTTGTAAGATTGCCTCTCGGCTCTATATGCTTCCGCTATAATTTCTAAACCGAGGGTCTCTGTATAAAAGCGCTTAGAGCGCTGATAATCAGAAACAATAATGGCGACATGATGAATCTTGGCGGCAGTAAGCATAATCTCAAGCTCGTTGGGAAACGCTGTTATTGTAATAACAAAAGGGAGCGGCGCGCATCTTTATGACAGAAAAAGAAAATGGAGCCAAAAGCATAGGCACCTGCAAAATGGACGCCCAAGGCACCCTCATCCTTGATTTGATTGCCGAAGGTGATGACGGTTTAATTGGACACGGTCAACTGGTCTACGCCAAAGATCATCCTCAATACCAGATGATCTTGCAACATGTTGGACCGATGTTTCCCGGCGAAATCAAAGCAGTTATGCCCTGGCCCGACTAAGTGACTTTATTTGTTCATTCAGTTATTCATTCATAGTATTGAGCGAGGCGCCCAGGTCGATAACCCGCCAGGTGCCGGTTATCAGCCCATCAATTGAGCGCCTGGAAGTGACCACTCGCTCTCTCAAGCCGTCCACTTTAGCATCGAGTGCAAGTGTAATTGGATTAGTCGGTCCCAAGCTCTCTCGACAAACTTTCGCTGCTTCTTTATAGCAACGCAAAGACTCTTGCAAGTCGCCAAGCTGAAAATAGAGCATGGCGGCATTCTGCCAACCACAGGCGACATCGGGATGGTCAGCGCCCAAAATCTCAGAAACCACATCAATATAGGTCATAGTCTCAATCAAGGCATCATCGTTGCGCCCCATAAAATAGAGAGTCTTACCGAGATTATTGAGAGACTGTGCATAAGGTATGCTCTTCCGTCCAAAATTCTCAAGATTGAGCTTGGTCAGCTCTTTCTGCAAAGATTCGGCTTTGACAAAGTCTTTCTGCTCAAAACAAATATAAGAGAGACGCTCTAAGCAATAGCGATAGCGGCCGTCTTTATAGCTCAAGAGCGCCGTACATAACTGCTCGTACAAGAGCCTGGCATTTTGTAGGTCGCCCAAAGCCACCAACTGCTCAGCCATCTCTTTCATATTCAACAAAGACGAATCAGTAGCCTTAATCAGCTTTTCTGTAGGCTCAACTGCAATGCATGGCGGTTTCTTCAGCCAGCGCAGTTCTTCTAGAGCTTCAGGCACAGAAATATTGCGCCGCCGCGCATACTCAAACAAAGTCGAAGCCGAATCGAAAGAATAGCGGCGGTCTTCATAGAGAGCATAACACTGCTCCATAAGCTCAATTGTGGGCTCATCGAGCATGCCCGAAATCAAAAGTGCCTGCTTGACCAGACGCTGGTTCTTTTTTGCCATTTCAAAAGCCTGGTCAATATTGGTACCGCTGGTATGATCGAGCGATTTCAAAAACTCAAAAAAGGTAAGCACTCGGCTATCTGACTTATCTTCAATCTGCTCTTCATAAGCCGACTGACTAATTGCATCAGACAGCGAAAAACCGTCTTCAAGACGCCGCAGCACAGCCTTGAGCTGGGGCAGTTTGATAATTCCTTCAGCCAAACTAGACTGCAAAAGCAGCACATTATCTAACTGCGCCTTAGTAATATAGCGTTTCTCAAGCAAAATCTCGCCAATTGATTTGCGCCCGATTATGCTTAACTCAAGAGACTCAAGCAGCTTTCTTTCGCTAATTAGACCCGACAAAACAAGCAACTCACCAAGCTTAGGAACATTCATCACCGGCTGTTCATAAAAATTCTTGGTGCGCAGCTGAGTAGCCTGAGCCAGCTGTCGTTTGCGCGATTCAAGCAAGACATCGACAGCTTCTTCGCGACTAAGCCTTTTCTGCCGAATCATCATCTGCACATTCAAGGCAGTGCTCAAGAAAGCATCTGAAATCACCCCGGCAGAAACCAACATGCGCCCCAGTGGCAGACGCACTCGCTCTTGCTGCCGCAGATAGGTCTCAAGCTGAGCTTCCGAGATAACAGTAGAAGAAACAAGCAGTTCACCCAGGGGCGACAGTTGCTTCTCTAGCGAGCGCTCCCAGCCAAACTCTAAAAGAGCGTCTTCCAGCCGCCTGCCGCTGCCGCGCACCGAAAAGAAAGCACGCCTAGCCTGCTCTAGATTGACGAGTTCTTCTCTAAGCAAACTCTGGCACAAAATCAAATTGCTCAAATCATTTTCTGAAATAAGCCCCGACAAAACCAAGACACGCCCCAGGGGCAAACCGGTATCGCTAGATATAGCCAAAGACTGACTAATCTGCTCGACAGTGCAGGCTTCCATCTGTACCGCCAGATCGCCCAACAAATAAGTGTTACTAATAGCTACCATCGATCAAATAGTAAATTCTGCTTGCCTGAAAGAAACCGAACCTGAAACACCTAAAATCTTACCCTATACAAATGATGCCCCGCTGCGCCATAGATTCACACACCAAACCGTCAATTTCACGAAATTTTCATGGTCACAGAGACAATAATACCCAATCAACTTTTCTACACCGGCCAAATTCGCCAGCAAGGCTTTTACTAATGTCAGAACTAGCAGCCAAAGCAGAAACCGCCCGCAGCGAATCGGTCTATAACGGTGCGCAGCCGGCTCAGTTCGATGGGCTAGGACGCAAACCAGAGCCAAGCACCGACCAAAAGCCCGGGCAGCTATCTGACCAAAAGCAAGAAGCAGACGGCAGTAGGGGTCCCGACCTGTTGCTCTTCGCCGTCAAGCAAAACAGTCAGTCGGAAGCAGCGAAACAAGCCGAAAGGCTCTTGCCGCCGGTAATGATCAACTATGGCAATTCTCTAGTCACTTCCAATCTGAAACCCAAAAGCGAAAAGACCGAGCAGCCCCCTCAAAGCCAAGAAAACCGGCGCCCAGCAATAAAATGGGAAGACTCACCAAAGCCCAGCCAAGAATCTTTCAAAGCTGCCGAAAAACCACAAGAGAAGGCGCCGAAAGAAAGATTGCCGGTGGACGGCAGAGAAGCGCGAGCCTACCTGCACGGTGACGGTAAATCTCTGCCGCCTATCGCCCGCGACTTTGCCAACTTGGGGCGCCATATGCTGCAAAAGCAAGAAGAAGCCGAAAAACTGCGCCCTCAAATTTATGTAGCCCAAAAGGGAGGAGACAGTCGCTTTCCCCAGGGCACAAAAGAGAACCCCTATACCAGCATACAGGACGCGGTTGACCGTTCTGCCGGAGGCACAGTTATAAACGTCGCCCCAGGCGTCTACAAAGAACGCATCAAGGTAGACCGCTCCGACATTTCAATCAAGACCAGCGAAAGCAATCCTGCCATCATCGAGCCCGGCGTCGGCGCCAAAGGCCGAGGCGATGCCGGTTTTTCAATCGGCTCTTATACCAGCAATGTAGCCATCAAAAATTTTGAGATAAGAAACTTTGACGGCACTAAAGGCGGTATCAGAATCGACGGACGCAATATCTCAGACATAACGATCGCCGGCAATAATGTGCACTCAGCAGACGGCGCCGAAGGCATAAGCGTCTACGGCAGAGGCAAAGAAGAAAGCGAGAGGGTAAAAAACATAGACATCGTCTCGAACAAAGTGCACAATCTAAAGCTAGGACAGCTGGAAGCCATGCCCATAAATGGCAATGTCAGCGAATTTAAGGTAATCGGAAACGCCGGCTATAACCTCGACAATCTCTATATAGACGCCATAGGCGGGGAGAAAACCTCTGCAAACAAAGATCTAGACCAACCACGAAAGGGTCTAATTGCCTACAACTTTGCCGACGGCATATCATCAACAAATAATGGCTCTTACAAAAGAGAACCTTCGGCAGCCGGTATCTATGTAGACGGCGCCAAACAGCTTGAGATAAGACACAACTATGTGCGCGGCTCAGACTTTGGCATCGAAATCGCCAGCGAGCACAGAGGTCTCGCCGCTCGCCAAATAAATGTATCGGGCAACATATTTGAAAACTCAAAACTTGCATGGCTGACCCGAGGCGGCGAAGCCAACCGCCCAGGTGGCGCCCGCGAGACCTCGGTCTGGAACAACACCGTGATTGGCAACAAAAGAGTACAAACCCAAGAAAATGTCGACCTGCAGACTTTTAGAATATTCGGCAATCAAGCCTATGCCACAGCAGAAACAATTAGAGAACTGCCAACCGCCTTGGCTGTTTTGATGAAAAAGAATGGCGAGAATGCCAACCGCTGAAAGTAGCCTTGAGAAGACACCGCAAGAAGCTGCCGAGAAAAGCCGAAAGAGAAGTGCGAGACGAGACGAGAAGAGAAGGGAAACTACGCAGACTGGACCATAAATCAATGAAGGTGCTCAGCGAAAATAGTCTATAATGAAATTTGCTTTTCTAATCTTCATCGGCAAGAAAGACAAATGGAAGACCAGCCTAACGCGCCAGAAAACAAAGTACTTTTGCCGGGCGGCAAAACTATTGGCGAGCGCCTGGCCGGTCCCATAGCTGTTATTGGTTCTTCGATAACAATCAATGCAGCAGCTTACAGCTTTTTCTTTGCCGCGCTGACCATGGGTGTTGCGCTGGCAGGGGCGTTTTATCCCTTCTACTACAATCTCTTGCCGTTGCTAACTTTCTTTGTGATTTTGGCGGCCTTATTGGCTTTGAGCGCCGGCACCCAAATACCTCGGCTCAACAACTATTATTTAACTTTGTGTGAGAAAACCGGCAACTTTGAGCTAGACAAAGAGACTAGAGCGGCGCGCTTAATTGCCATGAAAATAACGGGACAACTGACATGGTTAGCCATTTCATTGGGGCTTTTCTGCATGCTGGTGCATCCGATAGATCTACTTGGCATAATTATGTTCGGTACAATTATCGCCTTAAACTTAAAGGGTCAAGCCATAGGGCACAAGCGCCTGATGCAAAATCTGGATGTAGCAAAACTGCAGCCAAAGAATCATAGCGAGACAAGTCTAGAAGACAAACCAAAGCTAGAAGACAAGAAAGAAAAGCCGGTATTGAAAGTGGTGACAGACAATACCGCAACAGGTGAAACTAAAGACGCAGTAAAAGACGCAGCTAAAGAAGTGGCGACGGCAACGTCACCAAAACAAGCGACTGTGACACCGCTTGCTATTGCAGAACAATCTGTTGAAGCCTTGCTAATGCAAGTAAGGACAGCCAAAAACAGTCAAGAAGCCAATGCTCTAGCCTATAAATGCTTGCTAAAAATGAAACCAAAGAAAGCGCCGAAACCAGACGGCGACCAGGTGCACGCCCTGGTGGACGAGCTTATCAGAATCAAGCGAAACAATGATGCCGACAAGATTTCGGCGCGCTATCTCGAACTTTTGGAAGCTGATTAAGCTATCGAAGCTATGCTGCAGAGCGCAAACTTGCGCCGAAGGTAGGTTTAGCCACTGACACAGCCAGCCCATTTTTTGAGGTCAAAAGCCGCTGGTGAGACTTTTCTATTGAATTAAAACTGTGAGGTCTTTATGCGCATCTATCCTGCTCTAGCATTTGTGACTTTCGGCTTACTCAGCTGCACTACCGTTGCCATTGCAGACCAAATTGGCAATGACGTTACTACAGGACAAAAAAGAGCGCTCAAGAAGACTGACAAGACCCTCGTCGGAACTAAACAAAGCATAGACGCCGGTCAAGTCATACAACGAAACAGTCTAGGCATAACAATTTTACCGCCCGGCGCTAAGCTAGCGCCAGGACAGTTTTCCGACCCCAAAGAGTGCATTGGCAAGATTGCAAAAATCTCGCTGAGCTGCTCCACATGCATAGACCAAGCCAGTGTAAAGGAAGCTCGAAAACCGATAAACTTCAGCATAGCAGTGCAAGCAGTATCAGATTTAGCAGCTGGGGAATTCGTTGAACCAAGCAAAGTAAAGACTGTTGAGAAGTCCGTACCACCGGAGCAAACGCCTATTGAATGGCTTTCGAACTTAAGAGATGTGGTTGGACGAAAGACAACCAAAGCAGTAAGGCGAGGTGAGATTTTGACTGAGTCACACTTTGGTCCAAGAGGCACCATTCTCCACCCAGAAGAAGTAAAGCATTTCGAGAACAACAAATAGAAAGCAGAGTTGCCTAAATGTCAGCCTGCTAGGTTTGAGAAGGGCTTGGCGTGGTTGAAGCAGATTATCGAATAATCAACAGACTGCTAACTACTAGTCAGATCAGTCATTCAACTCCTTGAATGCCACCACTGATAGAATTCAACACCCAGACCTTGGCTCCTGCTGTGTATTTCGCCTGCAAGAGCCTTACTAAACTCAACGCCATTAAACTTTACTGCTCCGCCGACAATTGCGGCAAGCGCTTCCACGGCTCGCAATGTAGCAGCCGCGCTCAGCGAAAAGGGTAACTGCCAGTAATACGGATGCACCTGAAAAATTCCGTCAGGTCTCTGGAAGACCTTAGTTGTAGGATGTCCATTCGGATCGGCCAACATAAATGCCACCACTCTTCCATTAGATACCATGGCACTATCCTTCACAATTCGCCAATTAAGGCTCTGCTGCAAGCTACTGAGCTCGACGGTTCTGGAGGGAACGATATGAAACAAAAAATAATCGGATACACCCTCTACTGGACCAATCGGAATCTCAAGGGGCGCACCTCCGTCCTTGTCGGTATTCTGACGACTCACTTCCCAGACATTAACAAGATGAGCAACATAGGGTCCGTTAACATCAAGAAGACTATCAATATTTGCTCTGGTAATCTTCCGATCTCCGATATCCTCTCTGAGGTCGGCATCAAGAGACTCCGCCAATGATAGACCCACATCAAAGGCATCAAGAGCCACCTCAGGAAACCGATAGTGCAAATAGCTGAGAGAAAGGACGACGCTCCCGGCTCCCGACTGATCGTAGTGGACTGACAACCAAGGTATTCCCGAATGATGACGGAGCCAAAAGGTAGAATCATCGATCCTTCGCAGAATGGGCGCCCCTTTCATCGCCTCATGAAACTCCGGTGAGGTAATTGGCCCTCGCCTCGTCTCTGAAACCAATTTGAAACCAAGAATCTTATGCGTGGCGGCCTGCGCTAAAGACTCACCTCGTTCTCTTGAAATTTTCAACTCGAAAGTCACTAAATGTCGCTCCACAGTTAATCCCTAGGAAGTGACTATCATACATCAGATTGACGGAGGCACCATCAATAGCAGAAGACGAAACAAACAGTCTATTCTGCACTGCCAATAAATCTATCAATTTCAATCTTCGCCGCTTCTGCATAAGAACCTGTAAAGACTCTCTCCATTGCTAAAACGCCTGAAGGACCGAGGAGCAGATAAGCGCTTATATCACTGATGGCTGACGTTGAGGCTGCATAACCAGAAAGGCGGCTCAGAGGATCACGTCTCGAAACTCATCTCTTTCTCTCCGAGAATTATTTGCAACAGAGCCGCCATTCGGGCAAAACTGGCGTACTTTTAGTTTGCCATGAACATCACAACCCATCATCATTGTTCGGATATAATAATTACTGTCGTATGGAACCCACGTACAACAGCGCACGAATGTCCAAGAAACCAAAGAATCGACGGAAAGCGAAAGCGGAGCAGCCAGCAAGCAGCACCGCCAACAACACGGTCAGCCAAACATCACCCAACCGAGAAACAGAAAAACAGCCCAAACAGACCGCACCGAATTTGCTCGCCAGTAAAGCTATGCAATTAATCGATGCCTTAGAAGCTGAGCTTCAGCAAGGACACTTACCTGCCTGGATGGCAGTTGGTGAACGCTTGCAATCTATATTTCAGGTGCACGCAGCAGAAGGAAACTTAGTAAGCGATGCAACTAGCAATGAAGTGCAAACGCATCAAACTGATATTGAGCGAACATGCAGCGACCTCCAGTCCAAGGTAATTGCGCTAAGGCAAGCAACCGCACAGGCAATTGCAACTGAGATGCAGCTGAAGCGACAAGTGACAGAAAACAAAGAACTAGCTGATACATGGCAAGCAAGAGCAGAATTGGCAGCTAAGCAAAAGAACCCCGAATTGGCAGAAGCGGCAAATAAGCGCTGCGTTCAATACGTCCAAGCTAGTGTCGAGTTTGAAGAACTGCTCAAGCAGCAGAAAGAAGCCACTATGACGCTACGATATCTATTGACCGAGCTCGAAAATTTGGTTCAGCGTGCGGACACTAAAAAACAGCTACTTATTGCACGGCACAAAGCAGCAGAAGCGACCCTCCGGGCAATTGAGATAATGGCTAAGTTCAACACCGATGAAGCAGAGTCTCCGCTCGATAGGTACGAGAAGATCGTTACGGACCTCGAAGCGCAGATTGCACCCGATTTTCACGATGGGCTTGCAAATGCAATTCCATTTCCTCAGCAATTCCTGACTGATACTGTCGCGACCCTGCAGCAGGCGATCGAAGCAATCCAACGACTGGAACAAGTCGTCACAAAACATCCGCACATTACTGAGCGAACTCCCAATGCAGAAGAGTAGCGTTTTTTACTATGCCACCATTCATGTTTGACAGGAAATAATGCGTCCGTTCGGACCCTAGTCTGAAATTCGCCGATGTTTCAAGATAAACGCATTGACAGGTTGCCGAAAGCGCGATTCATTAGTGGCAAGAGCGAGATCCGCAGAAGGCTCTGGACTGCCCGCAAATGCGCTGGACGAGCTTGTAAACAAAGCTAGGCAAAAGCAAAACGCAAACTTAGAACGGATCCTAGACATAAATTGTTTCCAGCCTTTATTAGCTAAGTCAGTAACCTTCGCAGTATTGACATTCAGTTCGGAACCTGTCAACAACTTTGAGACAGTTTCTTTCTTAGTGTAAATGCAATTCAGCGTGTCTCTACGTTCAATAAACCTACTGAATGAGCTGCTGGAAGCAGCCATCAGTGTAAGATAGCGAATCCTATGGCTTTTCAGAATGACAAGCGGGCATAATGAAAGGTCTGCCCAAACGGATATCTTGATCTCCTTCGTACGAATCCGGAACTGGAGTAAACCTTGGAAATTCAGCTCTGGGACTGAGTTCTGGCTTTACGCTGCCGGTTGATACATCTTGCATGGCGTCACGCGTTGAAAGACTCTCCACAAATGCGATTCCTTCAGAGAATTGCGCCGCTGTCGAGAACTGCGGAGCAATCACATACTGCCCATCTTCATTGATGTAGCCCCATCTCTTAGAATCCACTTGGACCGCGGCCAAGCCATCGCTAAAGTTATGTGCATTCTTGAAGACCGGTTTCACAGCGGTCCTTCAGCTCCGATCGATAAATCCATAGCTTCCGCTTTCCACAATTAGAGCTCGCTCTCCTTCAAATGGAAAGGCAAAGTCATATTTCGGCGGAATAACAAAATCCCCAGTCTTATCGATGAATCCAAATTTATTGTCTACAGCGATTGGTGCCAATCCTCCGCGAAATATTGAAGGACTCATTAGCGAATGAGGATACTTGGAGTTTCTTTCGAAACTGCTCAGGGAAACGTTCTCCGATAGATCTAGTCTGCCGAAGCTAAGGTCTTTACGAACGAAGATTGACTTGTTGTGCTGAGGATCTAGGTCTAATTTAACTTTTCTCGTTTTGTCAATGAAACAAAGTCTTTGTCCACGTTGCTATGCAAGTGAAAGACCTTCAGAGTATCCTGATACGAAGTCGTATTTAGGCTTAATGGCCCATGCGCCAGTCTGATCAATAAACCCAATCTTTCTATCGACCTCTAGCGCCGCCAAGCCCTCGGAAAAGTCCGCGGCGCTGTCAAAAAGATAGTCGATTTCCAGTTTGCCGGTCCGTCCTATGTAACCATACTTTCCACTCGAACTAACTGCGGCTAGACCTTCTCGGAAGTTGTGCGCATCTCGAAATTTAGCTGGAATAACAAATCTTCCAAGATTGCTTATAAAGCCAAACTGGCTATTTCTTGCTACAGGAGCTAGACTCTCAGAAAATGGCAGAGCATGGCAAAATGAATGTCTCATCAATCGACCGTTGATACTAAGGAATCCGGATCTGTCGCCGCCACCAGCTCCAACTAAGGCATAGCCGTGCTCAAATCTACTTGCCGGAGTCATCTTTGAGCCCTTGGGCAACCGAAAAATCAGATCGCCTGATTGCGAGATACATTGCTGGCTAGACGGCTGAGCATGAAGAGACTGTGGGATGACCGCAGCGCAGACAAGAAACGAAAACATGGTTTTTATCTTCATACTCTCATGCAACACTACAAAGTCAGCTATTGTCAAATCACTGATCACTGAGAGCAGGCGCGTCTTGGTGGATCGTTCATCCCATTCAAGTGCCAAATTGCTCCTCTTCATGTCGCAACCGCTCAACGGAAACTCTTTTTCAATCTTTTGTTTCGCTTTGCTTGACCTCAAATTGTTCTCTGTTTGGTGCCTTTAGCTTTTGGTTCTTTACTTTCTCTATTTTACCTATTAAGGGAGGGCGCTCAGACACTGGGATTGGTAGTTCCAGATGAAGAGTGGGTTGTGTTTTGCTTGTTATATACAAATTAGAAGCGGCAGCTTCCTGAGGCAATGAATAAAAACAACCGAATCTACGGCTTTTGCCTGAATCAAGCCGAAACCGCGCAGGTGCGATAGGTTCGCCCGAAAACTTCTTGCCATCTTTCGACATAACCTCTAGCTGTCTAGAGCGCACTAAAATTGGATTGTCGCCTTTATTAGTTATGCAGATCAGCAAGAACAGTCCTCTGCTTTCAATGAAGCACTCAGTTGAACCCTTTACATAGAAGAAGTGACTGATGTTAAAATCCACATCTCCTTGGCTCCATGAGAGGCCTAGAGGTCTCCAACCCACCGATTTATCACGAGGATCATTCATGTCGGCGAGTACTCTTTGAGGAAAAGATACTGAAATGGACAAACTAGAGAAGACTAGCAGTAGTGATAACAAAATGCGCGATTGGCGTGTCATAAACAGGTCCCTCATGTATCTATCACTGATTGATAGTTGCAGATGAAATCTCGAAGTCTCCCTTTACGGCTTTGATTCTTCAAAGGGGCTTAGGTGGGTCTGGATCGGACAATTTAATCGGCTCAAATCCTTTAGTTTTAGAGGTCAAGGTATAAATCGAAGAAATGTCAGAATACAATAAATCAAAGAAAAGAAGGATCTGTCAATTAAACTGTGGCATTAGGATTATTGGTCACTGATTGTGTGTCCTACAGTGGTTCGTTTTTTGAGACGGGCACCGCTGCCGGCAGCGCGTAGCGCTGCTGGTACTGTGCCCGGAG